>OCZT010001963.1_pt1 | contig 21340 bp, 23 predicted proteins | sample 1539031 | NCBI WGS metagenome assembly OCZT01 (sample SAMEA3539308, study PRJEB22396) | soil metagenome | biome: tundra; feature: field; material: soil | place: USA | collected 2010-05 | depth 0.15 m | reverse complement strand
GTCGATGGGGGCCGTGGTGGGCGAAACCATTGCCCGTGCGGTGGACCGGGCGCGGCTGGGCAAGAAGCCGCTGATTATCATAGCGGCCTCAGGCGGCGCGCGCATGATGGAAGGCGTGGTGAGCCTGATGCAGATGGCCAAGGTCTCCACGGCCTTGGCGCAGTTGGACGACGCCAAAGTGCCCTATATCTGCGTGCTCACCGATCCTACTACCGGCGGCGTTACCGCGAGCTTTGCCATGCTTGGTGACTTGAATATCGCCGAGCCGGGCGCGCTGATAGGCTTTGCCGGGCCGCGGGTGATTGAGCAGACCATCCGGCAGAAGCTGCCGGAGGGTTTCCAACGCTCGGAGTTTCTGCTGGAGAAGGGATTTCTCGACGCGGTGGTGCATCGCAAGGATCTACGGAATTACCTGATTCGGGCGCTGGAGTTTTTGAAGACGCCATAGGCCGGGTTACATGGCTGGCTTCGAGCACGTATGCGCAACGGCCCGGCATCGCTGCCGGGCCGTTAGTGTCTTCCTGGTAGGCAGTCTTCTTCAGATGCGCATCGGCATCAACACGTACCGATACTTGTACTCCGCGTCCGGATCCTCAGGGCGCATCTGGCCGGCAGATTGCGAATCCTTGAACTCGAGGCGGACTTCACCCTCATTGTTCAACGCCTTGAGGAAGTCCAGGATGTAGGTCGAGTTGAAGCCCACCAAGATGGGGTCGCTGGCATAGGGCGTATCGATGGTGTCTTCGCTCTCGCCGGACTCGGTCGAGCTGGAGCTGATCTTTAGCTCGTTGCCCTCGAGGCGCAGGCGGATGGCTCCGGAGCGCTCGTCGGCAAACTGCGCGACTCGCTGGATGGCGGAGGAGAGCTCACTGGACCGCACCACGGCGAACTTGGTGTTGTCGCGGGGCATCACTGCCTCAAAGTTGGGGAACTGGCCGTTGAGCTTGCGGGTGCTGAGAGTGCGATGACCGACGCGGAAGAAGAGCGTGTGCTCGTCGTCAGCGAACTCGATCTTCTCGGCTTCAGTGGCGGAGAGCAACTGCTGCAGCTCGGCGAGAGCCTTGCGCGGAATCAGGACGCGCTTTTCACCGCTGATGCCGTCAAGGATCTCATTGGGCTTTTCGACGAAAGAGAGGCGGTGGCCGTCAGTGGCTACCATGGCCAGGGACTCGGCCTTGATGACGAGTAGCGCACCGTTGAGGGTGTAGCGCGACTCTTCGTTTGAGATTGCAAAGATGGTGCGGGCGATGAGCGTTTTGAGAGCCACGGTGGAAATGCTGGTGGCAGGGGTAGCGGGAAACTCCGGCACCTGGGGATAGTTGGCGCGAGCCATGCCGACCATTTTGGTGTTGGAGCGGCCGGAGCGGATCTGCACCCAGTGATTGTCAAGGAGTTTGATGGAGATGTCGCCTTCTGGCAAGAGCTTGATGTAGTCGTAAAGCTTGCGTGCGGGAATGGTGCATGCGCCGGGCTTTTTTACCTTGGCAGCGGCGCTGGTGCGAATGGCCTGGTCGAGGTCGGTGGCTGTGATGTTGAGCCGGTCGCCTTCTGCCTCGATGAGAAAATTCGACAGAATCGGAATCGTCGTCTTGCGCTCGACCACGCTTTGGGTCGCGGTGAGCTCTTTCACCAGTTCCTGTCGGCTTACGGTAATTTCCATCGCTGCCCCCTGCACGGCGGGCTTCTCAACATCCGATTCAACGATTGGCATAGACCCACCTTCGTTCCAGAAGCCACATTCCACTACTGGCCACACTCTACAACAACTTGCGCCAAGCGGAAAACGGCTGTCTGCAGTTCATCTCGATTGTAGCCATCTCCGCACTGAAGCGCGCGTGGAAAACAGGGTCGCATCTGTTGAATCGTGCGCTGTTTCCTGGCCGATCCGGTTTGAGTCGTTCTTCCCTGACAGAACGAGTCTTCGCCCGTTCAGTCGACCGGAGAGTGTGGCTGCGACGGATAGGGGTTAAAGAGGAATAGATATTAAAGAAAAAGATAGTAGTACCCGTAGTTCAGGCAGGAAAAGTGGAAAGGTGTCTCAAAGCGCTGGGATGGTGAGGGTTGGCTGAGTGCGTAGTTTTCTAAATCCGGGCTGTGCAATTCAGGATGATTGGAAAACTCAGTCAGGAGGTGATGGTGGAGGACTATGTTTCCCACGTCTCCCACAGGAGGGTGAAAAATGCCTGTGGAGTGGGGGTGAATTATGTGAAAAAGGTCTCCAGGTGTGCGTGGGGCAAGGGGTTTGAGAATGCCAGTGATGCACAGGGGGAGAAGGGCTGGCAAAGACTCTGGAAGGAGGCAGGAGTTCGAGCTCGAACGCAAGACGAGGCGTGGAGACGTTTCCCGGCAAGGGTCTTTCGAGGTTTGCATTCCCATTCCAGCAAAAGACGCGGAGATAAGAGAGTGGCTTGCATTGGCTTGGGTTACTAGTGCTCCTAGACTTGGCTTTTGGGAGGAATTGCGGCCATGAGTATTGACATCGGGCGTCTGGAGGGCCAGCTGCTGCAGATGTCTACGGAAGGTGCGCCTGGCCGGGAGTTCTGCGAGGCGATTGCGGAGTTGGCCAGGACTGGGCGCTTTGTCCAGTTGCGGAATATTCTGCCTGGAATTGTCTTCGACGAGCTGTGGGCGCGGTACCTGCAGAACCGCGCAGCTTTTGTGGCCGGATGGCAGTTGCTGGCACAGGAGATGCGGCAGGGGTTGTGCAGCACGCCCGGCAGCGGCTTACTTCGCTGACACGGCTTCAACAGGCGGAAGGCGGCGCGGCCGTTCCGGCGTGGCAGGAGATTCAGCGGGCTCTGGACGGGCAGCAGAACGACCTGCTGCGAGCAGCGTTTGCCCTGGAGTTGCTGGAACTGGTGGAGCCGGCGGTGTTGCGGGCGACGCATTTGCGCGAGTGCGTGGTAGCGGCGCCCAGCTCCGAAGAGGCCGACCGCTACCTGGACGAGGCAACCCGCTGCTATTTCTTTGGAATGTTCACTGCCTGTGCGGTCATGTGCCGGTCCGTGCTGGAAGAGGCGATCAAGCAGAGGCTACCCACAGCCCTGGCGCGCCAGATCCGCTCGCGATACCGCAATGCTGCGACCTTGGGCAACTTGCTGCACGAAGTAAATAACAACCTGCTGCTTACGGGCATCGACGGGGAGTTTCCGCAAGTGGCAAACCAGGTAAACGATACAGGAAAAAAAGCTGTGCACCAGGGGTTGCTGTCAGAAGACGAGGCGCGCGGATGCCTGCAAAACGCCCGACGTGCGCTGCAATTGCTGCTCTGCTAGAGTCTGCATCTCACGCTGGAAGGGACGCGCCTTTATACTGAAGTTTCCATGTCCTACGCAGCAGCTATCGAACAACTGAACGCCATGGTGCCGGAGCTCTACACAGGAGCGGGCGTACCGCGGCGTAAATTCTCGCTGGACGAGATTGGCATTCTGCTGGGCGCGCTGGGCGATCCGCAGCGGAACTTTCCTTCCGTTCTGATTGCGGGCACCAACGGCAAGGGCTCGACGGCCGCCACACTGGCCTCGATTCTGACCGCCTCAGGAGTGCGCACCGGGCTGTATACTTCGCCGCACCTGGCGCGGGTGAATGAACGGATCCGCGTGAACGGTGCGGAGATTGCGGACGAGGCGTTTGCAGGCCTCTACTTCCGCGTGGATGACGCCGCGCAAAAACTGGTGCTGGACGGGCAGCTGGTGCAGCTTCCCAGCTTCTTCGAGATTCTCACCGCGCAAGCCCTATCGTACTTCGCGGAAGCGGGTGTGGAGATTGCGGTGCTCGAAGTTGGAATGGGCGGCCGGCTGGACGCCACCAACATCGTGCAACCGCTGCTTTCGGTGATCACCGACATTTCTCTCGAGCACACCGAATGGCTGGGCTCGACGATTGCAGCAATTACGCGGGAAAAGGCCGGAATCCTGCGCCGCGGCGGAACGATGATTACCCTGCCGCAACTGCCGGAGGCGAACCAGGTTCTCGGCGAGGTGGCGGCGGAACTGGGTGTGCGGGCAGTGAGCGCGGCGGGATATATGCCTTCGAGCGCCGCGGGATCAAGCACTGCTTATCAGGTAGAGGCGATGGGCGCGGAGGTCCGGGTGGATTCGCCACTGACCGGCGCGCACCAACACCGCAACATTGCTCTGGCGATTGCGGCAGCCGTGGAGCTGGCCGGCAGCTTTCCTATTACCCCTGCCGCCATGGCAGCGGGGATCCGGGAGACGCGGTGGCCGGGAAGACTGGAGCACATTCAGCGCGGCGACGTGGAATGGATTTTGGACGTGGCGCACAATCCTGCCGGAGCCTGGGCACTGCGCGCGGGGCTGAGGGATGCGATGCACCGGAGCCGGAAAAGGACGCTGGTCTTCAGTTGCCTGCGCGACAAGCCGGTCGAGGAGATGGGGAAGATTCTCTTTCCGCTGTTCGACGAAGTGATTGTCGCGCCCATCCACAACGCACGCGCGGCCGCAACCAAGGACTTGCAGGCTGCAGCGAAAGCCGTGGGAGTTGCAGCGTTAGAGGCTGATTCAGTGGGCCACGCACTGGAGTTGGCGGAACGGCGAGCGGAAGGCGGGGTCGTAGTTGTCTCCGGCTCGGTGTACCTGGTGGGCGAAGCGCGATCTCTCCTGCTTGGCGAAGGCGAGGTACGATGAGCCCACGGCCCAATCCATTGCCCCGGATTCATCGATGGCGCACAAATTTCATCCAAGTGCCTTTGATGGGAGCGATCACAGTTGTCTGCGGTTCGCTTTCGCTACTGATGTCGCTTTTGGACCGGAGCGGCCGGGTGCAGCACCGGATTGCGCACGTGTGGGCGAGAGCGCTGGTCTGGGGTTCCGGTTGCTCACTGACTGTGCATGGGCCGGAGAATCTCCGCAAGCACCGTGTGGTTGTGTTTGCTTCAAATCACACTTCGTACATGGACACGCCGGTGATCTTTGCCGCGTTGCACTGCCAGTTTCGCATTCTGGCGATGAAGAAACTGTGGCCGGTTCCCATCATTGGATGGTGGTTGAACAGGTCCGGCCAGATTCCCATCGACATGGCCAATCCGGGAGCAACGCTGTCAAGCCTAGGCGCGGCGATCAAGGCTCTGCGCTCCGGCATGCCGTTGTTTATCTTCCCTGAAGGAGGCCGCACCACGGACGGTGCATTGCAGCGCTTCCTTTCAGGCGCGGCGTTTCTCGCGATTCGCGCACAGGTGCCAGTGGTGCCGATTGCGTTGAGTGGAGTCTTTGACCTGCTGCCTCCGCATACCCGTCACTTCTGCCCAGGCGCACTTACGATGAGCGTGGGTGAACCGATTGAGACTGTGGGGATGAACCTGCGCCAAATGGATGCGCTGACAGAGCAGGTAAAGGGTGCGATCACCTCAATGCTCTCTCAGAATGGGGAGATAGCCGATTTGGTCGAGCCTGCGGATCTAGACGGCTCGCAGCCGGAACAGGTTTAAATTGAGTAAATATAAGATAATAAACAAGTTATCTTAGACTAGTTACTCAAAAGGCATCACTGATCCTTCCGGCTCTTCACCGTTGGGCTTCGTGTGAGTAAACTAGGGTCTCCATGTGCGTCCACATTGCAATTCCCGAACCCACCAGCAACGATTCTGCGTACAACCAACGCTCATTGCCACAATACTTCTTTGCCCTTCACGCCGCAGGGGCAACGCCCATCTTGGTCCCGCTGCACGAGCGACAGGACCGGGTTGCGCGGCTGCTTGCGGGCGTGCAGGGGATTCTGCTGCCCGGCGGTCCCCGCGACGTGGACCCACAGCGCTATGGCGAAAGTAGAATCGCGGAATGCGGCGAGGCCGACCCCGCCCGGACTGCGGCAGACGAGCTGCTGCTGCAAGACGCCTTCAATCAGCACAAGCCGATCCTTGGCGTATGCCTAGGCGCGCAGACCCTGAACGTATGGCGCAATGGCTCGTTGATCCAGGATTTGAAGACGGCGGTGAATCACGAGCCCGGGCGCGAATTGGCCGAGGCACACCCGGTTCGAGTAACGCCCGGATCGAGATTGGCCGGGCTGGTTCCTGAGACAGAAAGACCGGAACCGCGCGTGAACTCAAGCCACCACCAGGCGATTCGGGTTCCGGGCGACAATCTGCTAGTTAGCGCCGTCTCGCCAGTAGACGGGGTAATTGAGGCGGTGGAGCTGGATTCACTCGATCACTTTGTTCTGGCCGTTCAGTGGCACCCGGAGCGAACCTACACTAGCAACGCCTTTTCGCGCGCGATCTTTGGAGCTTTTGTGCAGGCGGCGACGGTGTGGCAGCCGCGACAGATTGAGGCTTAGGTCGCTCACTCATGAACGAAGATGTGCATCGGATTGGGTCTCGCCTTAACGAGATGCTGGCTGCGGAGGGGGTGGAGCTGCTGGACTCCGCCCTGGCCGGCCGGTTTGCCGATTATTGCCTACTGCTGATTCGTTGGAACTCACGCGTCAACCTCACTGCAATCCGGGACGAAGAGGGCATTCTCTCGCGGCATTTCGTCGAGTCGATTGCGTGCGCCAGGAGATTGCCGGCCGGGATCGGCACACTGCTGGACTTCGGATCGGGCGCAGGGTTTCCCGGCATCCCGATCGCTCTCTGCCGACCTGAGATCGCAGTCATGCTGGCTGAGTCGCAGGGAAAGAAGGCAGCCTTCCTTCAAGAGGCAGTGAGGGTTCTGGGAGTCACAGCCAATGTCCACTCGGGACGGGCGGAGAATCTGGCGACACAATTCGATTGCGTGACAATGCGCGCTGTGGACCGGATGCAGGAGGCTGTTAAGGCTGCGGCGAAGCTGGTGAAGCGCGGCGGCTGGCTGGTGCCGATGACAACGAACAACGAGGCTGAAAAGGTGAGAGCGGCGCTCGGAGCGGAGTTCTCCTGGAGCAATACCGTAGCGCTGCCGGGGGGCAAAGACCGCTTGCTGGCGTTGGCGCGGCGCACGGTCAATTCGCCAGTTTGATGAGCGCCAGCTTCCGAACAGGCGCCAGATCTTTGCTTCCCTTTACCGTTAGGCGGATGCCGGTTCCCTCTGCATAGCGGGTGGCCTCGTCGATGGCCTTGATTACGGCTTTGGGTAGGTCGCTCTTACGGGCTGCCTCGACTGCGCGATCGCCCAGAATAAACACGACACGAAAGCAGCCGTGACAGGGTCCGAGATGAACAATGGTGCGCTTCTTGAGTTTGAGGCGCAGGGACCAGCCGTACTTGGGCGAGATGGACTTCCACTCTTCTTCGGTTACGCCTTGTTCCGTTGCCAGCCAATCTACCAACTGCTTCCAGGTCCCAGCCGAAGGGCCGAGAGCAGAGGCGAGTTCCGTTGCGGTGGGCTGGGTTTTTTGGAGGATGAATGCGTTGGGGAGATCCACGTTCTTCCTTTCATAGTGGGCGGGACACCAGGATGGGGTGGTGCGCTTCACGGCAAACAGTGTAGCTGAAAGTGGCGGGAATTGGCAGGGTGTTCCGAGTCGATGTGAGTCCTTAGAGCGGAACCAGAGCAACTGTGTCCTCAGGGGTTTTGTGCGGGGTCGCCGCTCCCTGGTGGTCGCGTCGACTTGAATGCAGTGCTTTCGGGATCCATCGACTCTGGTTCCGTTGTAGCCAGCGCCGGGGCCTCGACTGTTCCACGTGGAACAATCCGAGAGTCTGGTCAATGAGGGGATTGTTCCACGTGGAACATCTGCCGCCTGGTCCCAATTTGGCACTAGATCCCGCTTTGAAACCACGAGAAAAATAGCTTCCTCACCACACCAAAATCACTGGAGTTTTCCACCGTACAGCCTTTTTTGTGGTGGTTGAGGGCCTTTTCGCCCACTTGCATGAAAGCCCTTGCCGTTCATGTGTTTCCCGGAAGCCAGCCTCAAGCCAACCGAGGAGCTTTCCACAGCCGGGCCGCGTTCTCCACAGTGCAAGTGGCTAGCCCGAATAGGCTCTTCCCGTTACTCTGGAAAGCCATGGGCAAGATACTTGGCGTCGTGAATCAAAAGGGCGGAGTGGGCAAGACCACGACAGCCATCAACCTGGCAGCATGCCTGGCTCTTGAAGGCCTCAAGGTTCTCCTGGTGGACTGTGATCCGCAGGCGAACGCCTCCTCCGGCATAGGCTTTCAGCGCGATGATAACCGCCACTCCATCTACGATGTGCTGATGGGCGACGCCCTGGCCGAGACGGTGATTCTGCCCACCGAAATCGAAAACCTTTGGCTGCTGCCCGGCTCGAAAAACCTGACCGGCGCCAACATCGAACTGGCCGCCGCCGAGGATCGCGCACTGCGCCTGCGCCACGCCTTGGAACCCATCCGAAATGACTACGGTCTGATCATTCTCGATTGTCCGCCGGCTCTTGACCTGCTCACGCTGAACGCGCTGGTGGCTGCTGACACGTTGATTGTTCCCATGCAAGCGGAGTACTTTGCGCTGGAGGGAATCTCCGAGCTGGTGTCGACGCTGGAACGGGTCCGAGCGGCCTTCAATCCGTCGGTGATGATCGAAGGCGTTCTGCTGACCATGTACGACGACCGCACGAACCTTGCGCAGCAGGTGACTGACACTCTGCGCCAATACTTCCGCGAGCGGCTCTTCCATACCGTGATTCCTCGCAATGTGCGCCTGGCTGAAGCACCCAGCCATGGCAAGCCTGTGGCTCTTTACGATCCCAGGTCGAGGGGAACCGAGGCCTATTTTGAACTGGCCGGGGAGTTCATGGCCCGCAATCGAATCGAGATTCCGCGCGACCCTGAGCCGACGGATGCCGGGCAACCGGGCCCGGACTCAGAGGTTCATTTTTCCCCTTATTCCTGACGACAGCTTCTTTCGAAGATTTCGCGTAAGCCAGGGCTCCCGCAATTGAAAATGTTGAGATCATCCGGCGTCACCCGCCGGGATAAAGGACTTTGAAGTATGAATACCCCCGTAATCGACACCAAGCGCCGCGCCCTTGGAAAGGGGCTGGATTCCCTCTTGCCGCGCGTACCAGCCGCAACTGTTCCAAATGCCGTTGAGGCTGAAGGGGGCAAGCCTCTGGAGATTCCCATTGATCAGATCGATCCGAATCCTTTCCAGACTCGCTCCCATGTGAACGAGGAGCAGTTGGCCGAACTCGCGGCATCGATCACCGCGAACGGAGTGGTCCAACCAGTTCTTGTACGGCCTCTTGGCGGCGGGCGATTCCAGCTTATTGCCGGCGAACGGCGCTGGCGGGCCTCGAAGCTGGCCGGCAAAGCCACCATTCCGGCCATTCTTCGCCAGGTCTCAGACGAGCAGGCGATGGAGATCACCATCGTCGAGAATCTGCAGCGCGCCGACCTGAATCCGATGGAACAGGCACGGGCCTTCGAGCGGCTCTCTCGCGAATTCCACATGACCCAGGAGCAGATGGCTGTGCGCACCGGCAAGGACCGCGCCACGGTGGCCAATTTTCTTCGGCTTTTGCGCTTGCCGGCCGGGGTTCAAGCTCGAGTTGAGTCCGGGGAGCTTAGTTTTGGCCATGCGCGCGCCCTGTTGGCATTCGAACACGCCGAGGAAATCGAAAAGGCGGCGCAGCGGGTCGTCTCACTTTCGCTTTCTGTTCGCCAAACGGAGAGCTATGTCCAAGGGTTGTTGCACCCGGAAAAAGCCAGGAAAAAGGACCCAAAACCCGAAAAGCCTGTCGATCCAAATGTCCGCGAAGTGCAGGAGCGGCTGCAGCGTGCCCTAGGGCTGAAGGTCCATATCGAAGACCACAACGGCCGCGGCAAGGTCATTATTGAATACGCGCGCCTTGAAGACTTCGACACACTTCTGGAGCAACTGGCTGGGGAGTAGATCTGCCGGTCATTCCGAAGTGGTTTAGCTATGCGTGGCGTACCCCATGCCGGCCAACACGCCGCGCATGTAGGCGATGCTGGCGATTACTCCGGGCATTGGGTCGTCGCCGTGAATCTCGTACTCCAGGTCAACCCAGCCCGGGTATTTCGCTTTGATCAGGGCTTCAAAGATGGCTCGGATGGGCATGATGCCTTCGCCTACGGCTACCTGGCTCTCCTTGGCGGTGAAGTCGGTCAGGTCCTTTATGTGCACGTTGTGGAGGCGCGGGCCGGCGGCGTGAATGGCCTCGACCACATCCGTGCCTGCGCGGACCGTGTGGCCCACGTCGATGCAGAGGCCAAGGCGTGGGTCGAAGCCCTTGACGGCCTTGAGCACGTCAAGCGGCGATGGCCATACCTTGTCTTCAGGGCCGTGGTTATGGATCGCGATGCGGATGTCGTATTCCTTGACGAACTTCTCCAGGCGGGGCAGCGTTGCAGGGGTCGGGTCACCGGCCACGATGACCCCTATGCCTGCCCGCTTGCAGTACTCGAACTTGGCGCGGATGTCGTCGTCTTCGTCTTTGGGGAAATAGATGGCTCCGGCGGCGTGGAGCTTTATTCCGGCGGCGGCGTAATCGGCCAGCGCCTTGGCTTCTTCATCGGGCGCCATGGGGAGATGATCCTTGGTGTCCTTGGCGTTCAGCCCGGCTATGTTGAGCTGCTTGAGGAATGGGATCATCTGGGCGCGCGTAAAGTTGCGGAAGGTGTAGCTGGCTATGCCGAGACGGATGAGTGGTTCTCCGGTGACAGCCTGCGAGAGGCTGGCGAATGCGGGCCGTGCGGAAGGCAGGACGGAGGCCGCCGTCAACAGAGCGCCGGAGCGAACGAAATTTCGGCGAGAGATTTTGTCGTTCATATGCGGTACACCTCGTTTGCGGTTAAGGCTGCAAAAACATACCTCATGGGCTAAAGCGCGACGCCTTTGGGGCACACACGATGTCAGGGCTGAAGCCCTGACCTACCAAACTACCGGGACGCGGACTCGCTAGATATGCGGCTCCCATCCCTTCTCGTACTCGCGGCCCCAAAGTTTTGCCGCGGCCGGATCGTTTTGGATCTTGCCGTCCGTGGGGTCCAGGTGCAGTTCGTGGTTTACTTCCCAGGCGATATTCGAGAGTTGCAGCATGGTCACGGCTACGTTACCCACGGCCACGGGAGAATGCAGCTTCTCGCCGGTGCGAATCCCCGCAATCAGATTGGCGAAATGGGCGTCGGTCATGGAGTCGGCGCCGACCAGGTCGGCGGTCGAGGTCACCTTGCCCACCTTGAATTCGCTGGTCTTGTTTCCCTTGAGGTCGTAGATCTCGTAACCGTCGCGATCGATCATCACCGTGCCTTCGGTGCCTTCGATCAGCGAACCGCGGCCGCGGTTGTAGTACTTCATCCCCTGGCAGCACATCCCTTCCCAGGAGATCATCTTGTCGCCGTACTCGTAGCTGGTGATGAGGGTGTCGTAGAACTGCCAATCGTCTTTGAAGTGGTAGCGGCCGCCGGAAGCGGTGACGCGGTTGGGGTAGTCCACGGCCAGCGCCCAGCGGCACACATCCACTTCATGCGTCCCGTTGTTCAACGTCTCGCCAGTGCCCCAGGTCCTGAACCAGTGCCAGTTGTAGGGGTGCACATTGTCCTTGTAGGCCTGGCGCGGCGCGGGACCTTGCCACAGGTCCCAGTCGAGCGTTGCCGGAACGGGAGCAACCTTGCCGACGCCGATGGACTTGCGCGTTGCGTTGTACCAGCACTTGGCAAAATAGGGCCGCCCGACCAGACCGTTGTGAATCTTCTCGACAATGTCGATAGTGAATGCGGAAGAACGCTGCTGGGTTCCCATCTGCGCCAGCTTGCCGTACTTCTTCTGTGCCTCTACAAGCAGCGCGCCCTCCGCGGGGTTGTGGCTGCAAGGCTTCTCGACGTAGACATGCTTGCCCGCCGCAAGGCCGGCAATGGCCATGGGCGCATGCCAGTGGTCGGGCGCGGCAATGGTGATCACGTCCACGTCCTTCAGCTCGAGCACCTTGCGAAAGTCCTGGTCGGCGGCGGGAGCGTGGCCCATCTCTTTCTCAGTAGCAGCGGCGAACTTCGCCAGGATCGTGCTGTCCACGTCGACCACATGCGTAATCCGCGCTGAGTCCTTGTTCGCCTTCAGGCTGGAGAGGTGCGCATAGGCGCGGCTGTTGAGGCCGATGACCGCGAAGTTGAGGCGTTCGTTGGAGCCGAGAATCTGGCCGTAGCTCTTTGCGGTGGAGGTGACTGCCAGGCCCGCCGCGCCTACTGCAAGTGTGTCAAGAAACTCCCGTCGAGTAACCATCTGTGCTCCTTCTATCCCGCGCTTCTTTCCCCGCTCCATACTAATACTTCTAACGCTTGAGTCCACTCTCATCTCGTGGTTGGAGAGCGCTCAAAGGAGACTCGGCCCACGCTCAAACCAAAGAGCGACCATTCCCTCGGGGGCTAAAGCCCGCGTTCAATTTGGTGCACTTGCGACGCGGGACCCAGAGGGTACCCCGCCGCGCCCTTTCAAGGCGACTACCCAAGCGGAGCGCGAGTAAAATTGTCTTTCGCTTCAAAGGAGTGCAGATGAACCGGTCTATTTTGAATGGCTGCCGCTGGCTTTCCGTGCTGGGATTGTTGCTGCTGATTACCTCAACTCTCCCGGCACAACAACGATGGACGGAGGCTCAGGCCAACGCGTGGTATGCGCAGCAGCCATGGCCGGTGGGCGCAAACTTTCTGCCATCGACGGCCATCAACGAACTGGAAATGTGGCAGGCGGAGAGCTTTGACGCGCCCACCATAGACCGCGAACTGGGATGGGCTGAGGGCATCGGCATGAACACCATGCGGGTGTTTCTGCACAACCTGCTGTGGGAGCAGGATCCGAAGGGCTTTGAAAAGCGGATGGGCACGTTCCTGGCCATTGCGGCCCGTCATCATATCCGGCCGGTGTTTGTGCTCTTCGACTCCTGCTGGGACCCGCATCCGAAGCTCGGTCCGCAGCATCCGCCCATTCCCGGCGTGCACAACTCGGGCTGGGTGCAGGCGCCCGGGGCCGAAGTTCTGGCCGATCCGGCGCAGACGCCCCGCCTCGAAAACTACGTGAAGGGCGTGGTGGGCGCGTTCGCCAACGATCCGCGCATCCTGGTCTGGGACTTGTGGAACGAGCCGGACAACGGAAACGACGCCTCTCTTCCCAAGGGCGAAGTCAAGAACAAAAACGAGATCATTCTCGGCCTGTTGCCGCAGGTGTTTGCCTGGGCTCGCACGGCGCACCCCATGCAGCCTTTGACCAGCGGCCTGTGGCACGGCGACTGGAGTTCGCTTGAAACAATGCCGGCGCTGGCCCGCGTGCAGATTGAGCAGTCTGACGTAATCAGCTTCCACAACTACGGCTGGCCCGAAGAGTTCGAGCAAAAAATAAACCAGTTGGCGCAATTCTACCGGCCGCTGATTTGCACCGAATACATGGCGCGCGGCGCGGGCAGTACCTTTGACACGATTCTTCCCATTGCGAAGCAGCACCACGTTGGCGCAATCAACTGGGGCCTGGTGGCCGGCAAGAGCCAAACGTATCTGCCCTGGGACTCCTGGCAGCGGCCGTATGTCTCAGACCAGCCGACGATCTGGTTCCACGATGTCTTCCACCCCGACGGCAAGCCGTACCGGCAGCGCGAGGCGGAGATTATTCGCAACCTGACCAGCGGGAAGTAGAAATTCATCGCGAACCGGCGACGAGGGAAGGAGCAGGTATGGATCGACGTTCCTTTCTGCAGACAGCAGTAGCAGCGGGCGTGCCGTTGATTGGCGCCTCGTCGGCAATGGCCCAGTCGGTGCACAGCGCGGGGCAGGGCACGAAATCCGAAAGCAAACAACGCATAGAAAAGGCCGCTGAAGCCGCGCTGGCCATGGAGCGGCGCGACTGGGAGCAAGGAATTTTGGCGCAGGCGTTTCTGGAGTCCGGTGACAAGGAGCGCGTGATTCGGTTGACCAAGGCAGCCATAGTACAGCGAACACAAGACGGCCGGTTGGGGGTGGTGAACTCCGGCGGGCCCACTGACCCCGCAATGGGCGGTGCGGCCTACGCCAAGGCTGCCGAGTGGACGGGCGATCCGCAGATCAAAGAAGCGGTAGCCGGGCTGCTCGAATGGATTCGCTTCAAGGCGCCACGCAGCGCGGATGGGATTGTTTACCACGTCTTCGAGGGTCCTGAGATGTGGTCGGACGGCTTCAACAACGCGCCGCCGTTTCTGGCCGCGATGGGTTATTACGACGAGGCGCTCAAGCAGATTGAGGGATTCAAGCAGCGGCTGTGGAATCCGGACAAAAAACTCTTGGCGCATGTGTGGGATGAAGGCAAGCGGCAATTGAAGGACGGCAACTTCTGGGGCGGCGGCAACGGCTGGGCCGCTGCAGGCCTGGCTCGCGTGATTGGCAGCATGCCGCACGAGCGCCAGCAAGATCGAGAGCGTATGGCCGCCTTTGCGAGGGAGATCATAGACGGCTGCCTCGCGCACCAACGCCAGGACGGGCTGTTTCACGATGTCATGGACAAGCCTGAAACCTTTGTCGAAACGAACCTTGCGCAGATGCTTGCCTTCGCAACCTATGAGGGCGTCGCGGCTGGTTGGCTTCCGGCCGGCTACAGGGCGCGCGCTGACAAAATGCGCGCCGCCGCCCGCGCCAAGATGGACGAATTCGGGTACGTGCAGGGAGCTTGCGGCGCGCCCAACTTCGACCGGTCCGGGACCTCGACGGAGGCGCAGGCGTTTTGCATTCTGATGGAAGCGGCAGGGGCAAAGGCAGAACGGGTCCGGCCGGCTTAGACCACGTTGTAGCCTCATCTTCCGTGGTCATTTTCGATGCAGAAAGTAAAGAAAGCACGAATCTCCAATAGCCATGCGGCCTCTGAAAATAGCCCCCCTCTCAGAGTCCCGCTGGAGTCCCATTTGCCCTGTGTGCCTGTCGTCCGGGCGGCTTATTCATCCTGCGGGCCATCGGCCTTGATTGCCACTTGCTCTGCCTTTTTAGCTATTCGCTGTGCCATCTGGGCGGCCTTGTTCTGTTCCCGCTCCAGAGCTTTAGCGGCCTCCTTCTCTGCCCGTCTGGCGTCCCGTTCCGCTTGGCGCTCCAATCGCCTTGCTTCTTTAGTGGCGAGTTTGGCAGCTTTTTCAGCTTGGCTCTGGGAAATATAGGCATCCAAGGCTTCTCGCACTTCCTGCCATGCCTCTTCGGGAGGTACCGGCAGGCGTAGGGACTGATACTGCCTGGCCGTCACCTTGAGGAAGAGCAAGCCAACGCCTTCAAGGTCCATCTCGCATTTCTCAGCCTCTCCCCACGCGGCCTCCACGTAGCAGGGCGCAACCTTAGCGGCTGAAGGCTGCCATAGTGGTATCTGCTTTTCCCATGGCAGTGCTCCATTCTGGGGGCCGTTCAGTTCTAAATAGATCGATTCCAGGAATAGTTCAAGAGCGCGCTTCGCATTTCCTTCATTGCGAACAAAATAGGCCTTGTCTGAATGGGTAAGACTGTACGACGCCCAGCACCCAGCCTTCGCGTGCTTCATGCCTTCCCGCTGTAAATCGCGCCACTCTTTATCGCGCACGGAGTAGGGCTGGCCATTCTTCCACTTTGGCCAGGGAGTCTCAGGCGCAAGCGGCACGGCTGGTGCTGTGATTGGTCCCACATTGTCGCTTTTCGAGTGGCTGGTGTCTGTTGCGGCGGGGGATACTGGCGTTGAAAACGAAGTGAATGTGATTGCAGGCGATCTTCGCCCGAAGAGCCAGCTTAAGATTCCCATGCTTGCGCCTCTCTTTGTTGAGATGGCTGCCCAGGATACAGGATGCGGTTCAATGCACGATAGACCCACGGGGCTTTGCCCTACCGGGAACCCGCTACGATTAGCCCTAAAATGATCCCCACTGGAATCATGAACAAGGAGTAAAGGAACAATCCCCTTACAATTCCCCATTGGATGTTGCGGCGGACACGTTGGTCATCTAATGCAAGAGCGCTGAGGGATTTGTCAGACAGGCTGACTGTAGCTCCGTTCGCTCTAGCTTCCGCTGCGGCTTGCATTTCAACTGCTGCCTGGCGTTTGGCTTTAGCTTCTTCTTCGGCTTGCGCTTTAGCAGCCTCTTCTTCTTCTGTTAGCGGCTTCGAACTCGCAAGATACGTTGGCCTGATCTTCATTCCGTTCTCTTTCTTTGGTGCATTAGCGGCAATCCGCGTGAAGGCTGGGTCTCAGAATGTTCAGCGGAACATAGCGTAAAAGGCACCGGCGATGATGCCAGCGAGGAGATTGGCAAGTAATACTCCTCCGGCGATTCGCCAGACACCAACCTTCGCGGTGTTGACGACGTAAACGCAGGTAAGAGGGGTTTCGGGTTCAATCGCTGAAAAGTCCCCATTGGCCCAGAGGTCAGTGGAGCCAGTTTTCAGGTTGTAAACGGTGCTGGTGCCATCCTCCCTCACTATGCTGGTTGGTGCCTTGCCTAAGAAAATTGCCTCCACGCCTTGTGTGTGTTTTATGCGGTTGCCGATTTTCATTGTCATAGTCTCTCTTGCTTCGATTCAGGATGCGTTCAATAACTGGCGGTCCTAAAACTTGATCCCGCACACCGCTGGCACTTTGGCGTTCTGATAACGTAGGTTGGTTTTCCACTGCGTGGCACAGTCTTCCTGAGTCAGCAAATTGCGGTGCGTCTTCTCATCGGCGAACATGGACTTGGACGTTTGAACGTCCAAGCTGTGGATTAGGAGGAAGGCTTTGATCTGTTCCACAGAATGTTTGTCGGCAGCGGACTTGGCGGCTACATCACGGGCATAGTGGAAGGCGTGGAACTCGGTATCATCCATCTCGTTCAACACCTTGATTGCAGCCTCAGAGTAGGCGAGGGATAGTTTAGTTGACTGCCCCGATGAGGGGATGAGTATCCCAACAAAGAGACAAAAAGTAAAAAAGCGCTTCATATTCTTGCTCCTCACCTTTCGAGGTCTATCGCACCAGCCGCTCGCCAGAGTGACGCAAGCCCAACTGGCCAGCCTTTGGGCCGTACAGCCTCTTTCGCCTCTGTCTTTGGATGACTGCCCAGCATACACGCTTGGACCTATGAGCGGGTATGCTGGCTACCGTTACGCCTTTGCCGTCGCAGTTGCCCCGGCCTTTTCGTACAACCGCCGCATCTCCGCCAATTCCGCGTCCGTCAGCTTCGACAAGTCCAGCGCGGGCGGCAGAGCGTCACCGTCAGGCGTGGTCTGCGCAATCTTCTGAGGCGCCTCCAGGCCCAGCAGCTTTGCCCGCCGTTCAATTGTCTTCAGGATCACGTCAGCATGGCGCGGGATGGCTCTCTCAGGCCAGTGCGCAGAGACGATGCTATCCAGACGCACCAGTTCCAGCGCCCGCAATCCAGCCGCCGCCGCCCTCGATTCCTCGTCCAGATCGGCGAGACCGGCCATGACAAGCTGATAGGCGCGGGTTTTCGAGATTCCCATGCCGTGCCCTATCCCGTCATAGCTTGCGCCCGTTGCGCGTAGATCAAGCGCCCTCTGAATCTGCGCCCGGTTTAGAATTCTGCGCTTGCCCGCCTTTTGTGCCATCGTTCACTCTCCTTGTGCGGTTCACCTGTTCGGCTTTCGCTCCAGCGTTCAGGGATGCCGTTGTCAAGCCTCCACTGGTGTCAAGCGTTCAGTCTCTTATGCGTTCCCTTTTGTCCTTCGTGTTGTTGGTGTTCCTGCCGTCAGTTGAGAGTCTTCCCCTGAGTTTCCCACTCGTCATTTGCTCTCGCAGTCCAAGTTTCCCTGAACTGCGAGAGCCTTCCGGGTTCGCTGGCGAGCGTACGACCGGAAACCCGTTTGTGCCATTGCGGGGCGACGTTTCCGCCACCCCGCCGTTGAGTAGGTATGGCTGCCTTACTCTCTACCCCGGCAAGGGCAGAATCTCTTACAAGAGAGACGCGCAAGTCTTGTGCTGGCAGTAGCTTACTGTGCCTTTCGTTGATACATTGATACATATAGATAGGCTGATACCCTGATACAGAGAAACAGGGATACAAAGAAACGAAGGGCACAGCGAAGCTCCTAAACGCAAACCTCCAGGATTTTCGCCACGGTCGAATAAATGGCATCCACGCTGTGATTTACGTCCGGGTCGCAAGTGCGGGTCACGTCCCGGACTTCGCAGCGAAATACATGCCCAACAAATTTGCGCGGCGACATAGATGTTCCTTTGCGCGGGAGCGCACCGCCGTTCGCCAGTACCCAGGCGCGGAAATACTCGGACTTGCGGCGAGGGATTGGTTTTGCTTCGCGGCCCATGTGGAAGAACTTCGCAATCCTCTCCTTGTGCTCTATGTCCATGAATTGGAACATCAGGCGCAGTTTCCAACTGTTGCCGTACATCTTTACGCGCTCGAATTTGTAGCTGGTGCAGCGAAGTTCGTAGATGCCCGGTCTGTATCGCTCCCACGGTGCTGGTTCTTCGCTGCATATGAGTTCCGGCTCCTCCGCCTCCTGCCCCTCTGGGCTGGTGCTGCCGTTCACTTTGCTCGCCATTGTTGTGCCCCGTTCTCACTTGAATAGCCCCTTAAGCAACTTGTGAGTTGCTGCTCCCATCGTCCTTCCGGTTCGCATTGATTCGAGCGGCAATCCAATCATTGATGGCCTGCTCCGACCAGGCCACCGCGTTTGCGCCGATATGAATCTGTCTAGGAAAGCTGCCATCAGCAACGCGACGGTAGATTTCGGCCCGACTCAGGGGAACCCGCTTCCGTACCTCGGTCAGCCTTAACAGTTTCGGGTAACTGGTCGTGCCGCAAAGGTGAAACGGGGTTTCCGTTGGGTTGCCTGTTGAGGAGCAGTTGCACCGCTTATTCATTGAGTGAACCTTCTTTCGCTCTGCAAAGTGGATTCCGCATGTGGTGAAAATGCGACGTAAAATCCCCAATCAAATCAGCAAAGTGTGGCGTTTTGGCAACACTTTCCGACCAGTTCTCAAGGTAGCGCAGGAAGACCCAGCGCGAACGCCTCTCACAGTCGCCAAAGCAGATTTATTTAAGGGGGGGCTGTGCAAAACGGGGTGCTGATGACCAATGTGCAGGGTATGTCATGGGTGACCATATGGGTGAGCCATGGGACAGCCACAGGACTCCAACCAGATTCCAGCCGGATTGAGTTCGGATGCGGGTCGTACAGGTCACCTATACGGGCGGTATAGGTGACCGATTTTCATTTAGCAGATCGGAGCAGGTTGCACTAGGCCGCGCCGAAGTTGCCAACGATCACCTTGGATTCGGTCACAATGGAGTCCACATAGTCGCCCCACCACTGGAGCATCTTCTTGCGCTGCTCTGCGTACTCGGCAACGATGTAGACCGCACGAATCCCAACGGCCTCATGGCTCAGGGCCTTTTCGATCACGTCTTTGTTGAAGCCGTTCTCCGTCAGCAGCGTTGCGCCGGTCCTGCGCAGATCGTGGATGGTGAGCGGGTCCATATCGAACGTAAGCCCCTCCAGGGCCTTGTTGAGCGCGTTCTTGGCGAATGGCCTCACGCTGCTCCCCCGGCCCGGTAGAACTAGCTCAGAATCGCCGGCAAGGGCCTTCAGTTCGCGGAACATCTCCACTACTTGAGTCGACAGGTAGACGATATGCGGCTTGGCCGTCTTGGCGTTCTCTTCCGGCACAAGCCACTCGCCCGCGTCCAGGTTCACATCCTGCCACCGCGCCAGCAACAGTTCCGACTTGCGGGAAAGGGTCAAGAGGATGATGTGAAGCGCCAGCTTGAATTGACGTCGGATGTTCGACTTGTAGATGGTGCGGAGGTAAAGGCGAATCTCTTTGGGAGAAAGAACGCGGGACCGCTGGCGGGCCTTGCCGATGAATCGCGTTGCCACCATCACGGCGGGATTGATCGTCACCAGTTGGGTTTCAATCGCGTAATCGAAAATCTGCTTTATGACGTTGCGGAGTTGCATGGCTGCCTGAACGCGCCCATTGTCCCGCTTGCGGTACACAAGGGCTTGCACGTCCAGGGCGTCTACATCCTTGAGGGTCTTTTCTCCGAGAGTGGGGAAGATCTCGTTATCGAGATAGCGCCGGATGGTTTTCGGGTCTTTCCAGCGCCTCAATACCTGTTCCTTGTAGTACCGCTCCCCAAACTCTCTGACGGTCGGGTTGGTTGCCAGGCCAGCCCGCGCCAGTTTCTTTTCAGCGGCGGGGGACTCCCCCCTTGCCACTTGCGCCGCCAGTTTGGCCCGCTCGTCCCGCGCCGCCTTCAGGGTCACATCGGGATAGCGGCCAATGACCACCTTGTCCCGCTTGCCGTTCAGCCGATAGCGGAACATCCAAGACTTGACCCCGCCCTGTGTCACGTCAAGCAACAGGCCGCCGCCGTCGGCTTTGCTGTACCGGGAACCTGCTATGGGTTTCAATCCCTTGATTAGAGCGTCTGTGAGTGCCATTCCGTCTCTCCTTGGGACTCCAGAGGCCATTCTCGGCATCTTGTTCTCTTCGGAGTCCCACTGGAGTCCCAAACTGTTTGCGCTTGCTTGGGACTCTGAGAGACAGCATAGGACATTAAAACTAGCATTCGCAAGGATTTTTTAGAGATTTCGACATTCTATGAGACGGTGCGAAACACTAGTCTATTTTCCGATGCAGAACGTGGAGAATATCAGGTTTATGATATCGTCAGAGGTGGTCTGTCCGGTCAGTGAGTCGAGGGCCCAGAGCGCGCGGTAGAGGTCCAGCAGAATCATCTCGTGGGGGACGTTGGTTGCGTTGGCCTTTGCGGCGTCGGCGAGGGCCGACAACGTTGTGGCGACGGCGTTGCGGTGTCGCAGGTTGGTCAACATGCCGGGCTCGGCCGCAGCTCCGCCGGTGGCCAGGGTCAGGATTCGCTCACGCAGCGGAGCAATGCCCTCGCCTGTTAACGCGGAGGTGGCGACTACGGGCAGGCCGCCGCACTCTGTTGGAATCTGTGCAGACGGCGCCAGGTCGCTCTTGTTCATGGCCACTACGGCCGGGCGGCCGGCAACGGATGCAAGCAACTGGCGCTCTTCGTCGTTGATTGGTTGGGTGGCATCGAGGACCACGACAACCAACGCTGCGTCTGCCAGGGCTTCGCGGCTGCGCGCGATGGCTAACTGTTCCGCCTCCTCCAGGCTTCCGTGCATGCCTTCCCGCAAGCCGGCCGTGTCCACAAGCTCCAGCGGAATGCCGTCCAGAGAGATTCGCTCGGAGACGGTGTCGCGGGTGGTGCCGGGGGTTGCGGTCACAATGGCGCGGTCGCGTTCCGCCAGCCGGTTGAAGAGTGAGCTCTTGCCCACATTGGGCCGGCCGACGATGGCCAGGGTCAGGCCGTCGTGCACAATGTGCCCGCGCCTGAACGATGCTTCAAGTGCAGTGAGAGGCGGCGTGAGCTCATTAATGCGGCGGGCGATCTCGGCTTTGGGCGTCACGTCAACATCGTCTTCGGCAAAGTCGATGCCGGCTTCGAGCAGAGCGATGAGTTCCA
>OCZT010001962.1_pt1 | contig 21340 bp, 13 predicted proteins | sample 1539031 | NCBI WGS metagenome assembly OCZT01 (sample SAMEA3539308, study PRJEB22396) | soil metagenome | biome: tundra; feature: field; material: soil | place: USA | collected 2010-05 | depth 0.15 m | reverse complement strand
TTCGCCGACACGCCGGGAGAGATCTCCTACCCGATCGTCCGTGACGTGGACACCAGCATGTACGAGCGCCAGCACGGCGGCGACATGGAGGTCGGCTCGTACGCGCACCGCCCGATCATCGTGCCGCCGGACGAGATCCCGTCCATCGAGGAGTCGGTGCTCTCGCCGACGGAGATGCCGTTCACCCAGGAGGACTTCGACCCGCAGCTGGAGCAGGCGCTCGAGCTGATGCCCGAGCTGCTCGGGGACGAGCGGGCCGGCATCAGGTACGCGATCAACGGCCTGATCTCGATGACCCCGGACGGGCACCCGATCCTCGGCGAGATGCCGGAGGCCAGGGGGCTGTGGTCGGCCGCGGCCAGCTGGATCAAGGAGGGCCCGGGCTGCGGGCGCGCGGTCGCCGAGCTCATGTCCGGCCGGGTGCCCACCGTCGACGTGCACGAGGCCGACGCGGCCCGGTTCTACCCGCACCAGCAAACGATCGCGCACGTCCGGGGCCGGGCCCGGGAGGGCTTCAACAAGATGTACGGAATTGTGCATCCTGCGGAACAGTGGGAGTCCGGGCGGCCTGTGCGGGTCAGCCCGGTGTACGAACGGGAACGCGAGCTCGGCGCCGTGTTCTACGAGACGGCGGGCTGGGAGCGGCCGTTCTGGTACGGCGTGAACGAGAACCTGCTCGACCGGTACGCGGGCCGGCTGATGGAGCGCCCGGCCGAGTGGGAGTCGCGCTGGTGGTCCCCGGTGATCAACGCCGAGCACCTGGCCATGCGGGACGCCTGCGCGCTGGTCGACCTGTCCGCCTTCGCCATCTTGGAGGTGTCCGGGCCCGCCGCGCTTGACGCGATGCAGACGCTGTCGGTCGCCCAGCTGGACGTGCCCGCCGGCCGCGTCGTGTACACCTCCTGGCTCGACGAGAACGGCGGGTTCCGCGCCGACCTGACCGTCATGCGGCTGGCCGCGGACCGGTTCCGGGTGGTGACCGGCGGCGCGACCGGGCGGTCCGACGCCAAGTGGATCAGCGACCACCTGGGGTCCTCTGCTTACCTCGCCGACCTCACCTCGGCCTGGACGACGATCGGGCTGTGGGGACCGCGGGCCAGGGACGTGCTGGCCTCGGTGACGGCCGACGACGTGTCGCACGCCGGGTTCGGGTTCGGCAGCTGCCACCAGATCGAGGTCGGCGGGATCGTGGTGCTCGCGTCGCGCATCTCCTACGTCGGCGAGCTCGGCTGGGAACTGCACGTGCCGATCGAGCAGGGCGCCCGGCTGTGGGACACCTTGTGGCAGGCGGGCCAGCCTGACGGTCTTGTGCCGGCCGGCATCGGCGTGTACGGCACGACCGGGCGGCTGGAGAAGGGGTACCGCGCGTTCGGCGCCGAGCTCACCCCCGGCTACACCCTGGTCGAAGCGGGCATGACCAGGCCCAAGGTCAAGCCGCAGCCGTTCGTCGGCAAGGACGCGTACCTGCGGCAGCGGGCCGAGCCGCCGTGCGCGGTGCTGTGCACGCTCACCGTGGACTCGCACGCCTCGGCGGACGGGACGCCGCGGTACATGCTCGGCGGTGAGCCGGTCCTGTCACCGGCGGGCGAGCGCCTGGTCGACGCCAAGGGGCGCCCCTCGTACGTGACCAGCGCCGGCTCCGGTCCGTCGGTGGGCCGGCACCTGCTGATGGCTTACCTGCCCGCCGAGTTCGCCGTCGAGGGCAGCTCGCTGCTGGTGGAGTACATGGGCGAGCCGTACCCGGTCACGGTGGCGGTGGCCGGTGCCACCCCGCTGTTCGACCCTTCGAATGAGCGGGTCAGGAGCTAGCGGTCATGGAGATACTCGTCTGCGTCAAGCGCGTCCCTACCGTGGGCGGCAAGATCGCGGTGACCCCGGACGGCCAGGACGTCGACACCCGGATGTCCGGGTTCTCCATCAGCCCGCACGAGGAATGCGCGGTCGAGGAGGCGGTGCAGATCACCGAGCGGGCGGGCGGCACCGTCTCGGTGCTGACCCTGGGACCAGAGGCGGCGATCGAGCAGCTCCGCGGCGCTCTCGCGCTCGGCGCCGGGCGGGCGGTGCTGCTGGAGACGGACGGCCGCGAGTTCGGCCCGATCGCCACCGCGTCCGCCATCGCCGCCGAGGTCCGGGCGCACGGGTATGACCTGGTGCTGCTGGGCAACGAGGCGGCTGATACCGGCGACTACCAGGTCGGCATCCGGCTCGCGCACGAGCTCGGCTGGCCGGTGACCACCGGGATCAAGAACCTGTCGACCTCCGCCGATGGCGTCGTGGCCCGCCGGGAGTACCGCGGCGTGGAGGAGGCGTACCAGCTGCCGCTGCCCGCGGTGATCACCGTCAGGGAAGGCATCAACCTGCCGCGGTACCCGTCGCTGCCGGGGCGGCTGCGGGCCAAGCGGGCGCCGGTCGAGCGCTCCGCGCCGGCCTGGGCGGCCGAGGGGCTGCGCAAGGAATCGCTCCGCGTGCCCGCCTCGGCCAAGCACCAGGCCACCGTGCTCGGCACCGGCGCGGACGCGGTCCCGGACCTGGTCCGCGTCCTGGACGAACTGGGGCTGCTCACATGACCGTGCTTTGCCTGGTCGAACTCGACGGCACCGAACTCGACGGCACCGAGCCCGCGGACGCCTCGCTGCGGGCGCTGACCCTCGCCCGGACCTTGGGTGACACTTCTGTCCGGACGGTTTTGTTCGCGGATGCGGCCAACGTGCCCGCCGCCGCGCTGGCCGGCTACGGCGTCACCGACGTGTACGTGATCGAGCCTGCCGGGTACGCGCCTGCGGCCTGGGCGCGAACCCTGGCCGGGCTCGCCACGGAAACCGGCGCGACCGCCGTGCTGGCGGCCGGCACCGACCGCGGCAACGAGGTGCTGGCGCACCTGGGCGCGATCACCGGCCTGCCGATGGCCGCCAACTGCACGGTGGTTACCCCCGACGGCGGGCGCACGCACCGGATCGTCCGGCACCGGTGGGCCGGGCTGCTGCTCGAGGACGCGGTCATGGAGGCGCCGGTCGCCCTGTTCACCGTGGCCACCGACGCGGTGGCCCCGGTCCCCGTCGCCGCGGAGACGCCGGCCGCCGTCCAGGTACATGTGCACAAGCCGGAGCTGGCCGAGGCGGACCTGGTGGTGCGGGCGACCGAGTCGGCCGGGCGGGCCGGCGGGGTTTCGCTGGCCACCGCGCGGGTGGTGGTCGGCGGCGGCCGGGGCGTGGGCGGAGCCGACGGTTTCGCGCCGCTGGAGGAGCTGGCCGAGCTGCTCGGCGGGGTGGTCGGGGTGTCCCGCGTGGTCACCTCCGAGGGCTGGCGGCCGCACCGGCAGCAGGTGGGCCAGACCGGCACCAAGATCACCCCGGAGCTCTACCTAGCCTGCGGTATCAGCGGCGCCATCCAGCACATCGCGGGCTGCGCGGGCGCCAGGCACATCATCGCGATCAACACCGACCCGGGCGCCCCCATCCTGGCCCACGCCGACTACGCCATCATCGGCGACCTGCACCAGGTCATCCCGGCCCTGGTCGCGGCCCTGCGCGCCCGCTGACTACCGGACTGGCCGTCACCTCACCCGATCTGAACTGGACTGGACTGGACTGGACTTATTAGTCCGATGGATCGATCTCCGCAGACCCAAACATATGCTGGGGGGTCCTGTCCTCATGCCGGACCATGTGACCGCTGCGCATGGTCGTCGCAGGGATGGGAAAGTCAGTGATGGCCGGACGCATGTTCGGCGGGAGGGAAGGGAAACCGTTGGCGGCAACTGCCGTATGGCCGGGTGACAGCTATCCACTGGGCGCCACCTATGACGGGGCCGGGACCAACTTCGGCCTGTTTTCCGAGGTGGCGGACCGGGTCGAGCTGTGCCTGTTCGACGAGGCCGGCCAGGAAACCAGGGTCGGCCTGCACGAGGTTGACGGGTTCGTCTGGCATGGGTACCTGCCCGGGGTCAGCCCGGGGCAGCGCTACGGGTACCGGGTGCACGGCCCCTACAACCCGGCCGCCGGGCCGCGCTGCAACCCGTCCAAGCTGCTGCTCGACCCGTACGCGAAGGCGATCGAGGGTGGCGTCAACTGGGGCCAGGCGGTGTTCTCTTATCCGTTCGGGCACCCGGACCGGCGTAACAACAGTGATTCCGCGCCGCACGTGCCGCGCTCGGTGGTGGTGAACCCGTACTTCGACTGGAACCTGGACCGGCCGCCGCGGACGTCCTACCACGAGACGGTCATCTACGAGGCGCACGTCCGCGGCCTGACCAAGGAACACCCGGTCATCCCGGACGAACAGCGCGGCACCTACCTGGGCCTGGCGCACCCCGCGGTTATCTCGCACCTGCAGGAGCTCGGCGTCACGGCGGTGGAGTTGCTGCCCGTGCACCAGTTCGTCACCGATAACCACCTCAGCGAGCACGGGCACCGCAACTACTGGGGCTACAACACCATCGGTTTCTTCGCCCCGCACAACGCTTACGCGGCCGGCGGCAGCCGCGGCCAGCAGGTGCAGGAGTTCAAGACCATGGTCCGGGCGCTGCACGCGGCCGGGATCGAGGTGATCCTCGACGTGGTCTACAACCACACCGCCGAGGGCAACCATATGGGGCCGACGCTGTCCTTCCGCGGCATCGATAACGCCGCCTACTACCGGCTCGTCGACGACGACCGGCGCTACTACATGGACACCACGGGCACCGGGAACAGCCTGCTGATGCGGCATCCGCACGTGCTTCAGATGATCATGGACTCGCTGCGGTACTGGGTGCTCGACATGCACGTGGACGGCTTCAGGTTTGATCTCGCCGCCACCTTGGCCCGCCAGTTCTACGAGGTGGACCGGCTGTCCGCGTTCTTCGACCTGGTCCAGCAGGATCCGGTGGTCTCCCAGGTCAAGCTGATCGCGGAGCCGTGGGATGTGGGCGACGGCGGCTATCAGGTCGGCAACTTCCCGCCGCTGTGGAGTGAGTGGAACGGGAAGTACCGGGACACGATCCGCGACTTCTGGCGCGGCGAGCCCTCGACCGTCCCCGAGTTCGCTTCCCGGCTGACCGGCTCCAGTGACCTGTACCAGCAGGACAGCAGGCGCCCGGTCGCCTCGGTAAACTTCGTCACCTGCCACGACGGCTTCACCCTGCAGGACCTGGTCTCCTATAACCACAAGCACAACGAAGCCAACGGCGAGGACGGCCGGGACGGCAGCGACGACAACCGGTCCTGGAACTGCGGGGCCGAAGGCCAAGCCGAGGACAAGGGCGTGCTCGCGCTGCGGGCCCGGCAAAAACGCAACTTCCTCACCACGCTGCTGCTGTCACAGGGCGTCCCGATGCTGCTCGCGGGCGATGAGATGGGCCGCAGCCAGGGGGGCAACAACAACGCCTACTGCCAGGACAACGAGATCTCCTGGATGGACTGGGCGGTCCGCGCCGAAGAGGACCAGGCGCTGCTGGACTACGTCCGCAAGCTCATCCGGCTGCGGGCCGACCACGCGGTCTTCTGCCGCCGCCGGTTCTTCCGCGGCCAGGCGCTGCGCGGCGGCCGGAACCGGCTCGGCGATATCGCCTGGTTCACCCTGGCCGGGGAGGAGATGGCCGACGGCGACTGGGACGCGGGGCTCGCCAAGTCGCTGACCGTGTTCCTGAACGGCCGGGCCATCAGCGAGCCTGACCGGCGGGGCGAGAAGATCATCGACGATTCCTTCCTGCTGCTGTTCAACGCCAGCGAGAACGATCTTCAGTTCGTCATCCCGCCGCGCCGCTACGGCCCGCGCTGGTCCAAGCTCCTGGACACGGCGTACCCGGTGGTGGAATTCGAAGACGAGAGTCCGGTCAAGCCGGGAGACGTGATTAGCGTGATGAACTATTCCCTGCAGTTGCTGCGCCGTGGCTGAGCCCGCGGGCGGCCCCGGTGCTTCCCGGGTCCCCGTCTCCACCTACCGGCTGCAGCTGCGGGACAGTTTCGGCTTCGAGCAGGCGGCCGAGCAGGCCGGCTACCTGGCCTCGCTCGGCGTCACGCACGTCTACCTATCCCCGATCCTGCAGGCCAATCCGGGCTCCGCGCACGGGTACGACGTGATTGATCATTCGCTTGTCTCCACCGACCTCGGCGGGGAGAACGCGTTCCGCGCGATGGTGGAGACGTTCCACCGGCACCGCCTCGGCGTGGTGGTCGACGTGGTGCCTAACCACATGGCCCGGCCGACCCCTGAAGCGCTCAACAAGCAGCTGTGGTCGGTGCTGTACCAGGGGAGGAAATCGCCGTACGCGCACTGGTTCGACGTGGACTGGGACGCGCAGGACGGCAGGCTGCTGATGCCGATCCTGGGCGGCCCGATCGAGAAGTGCCTGGACGACCTCATCATCGACACGGCCCTGCGGGACCCCGGGCATCCTGGGCACTCCGGACCTGTGCTCCGCTATTTCGACCATGTGCTGCCGCTGCGGGACGGCGTCGCCGACCTGCCGCTGGGGGTGCTGCTGGCCGAGCAGCACTACCGGCTCACCGACTGGCACGACGCGGCGACCCAGCTGAACTGGCGGCGGTTCTTCGACATCGACACGCTCATCGCGGTCAGGGTCGAGGATCCCGGCGTGTTCACCGCTACCCACGAGGTGCTGCTGCGCCTAGTCGATGAGGGGCTGATCGACGGCCTGCGAGTGGACCACCCGGACGGGCTGGCCGACCCGGCGGGTTACCTGGACCGGCTGGCGTCGGCGACCGGCCACGCGTGGGTCGTGGTGGAGAAAATCCTGGCGCGCGACGAGGAGCTGCCGGACTGGGCCTGCGCAGGCACCACCGGCTACGACGCCCTCGGCCTGGTCGGCGGCCTGTTCGTGGATCCCGCCGGGGAAGAGCCGCTGACCCAGGAGTACGCCCGCTTCACCGGCAGCAGGCAGGGTTTCGCCGAGGTGGAGCGGGACGCCAAGCACTCCATCGCCGACAGCACCTTCACCGCCGAGCTGGCCCGGCTCACCCGGCTGTTCGCCCGCGCGGACTACCCGGCGCTGGCCGGGTTCAGCCCCGCTGACCTGCACGACGTGCTAGTCGCCCTGCTGGCCGGGTTCGGCGTGTACCGGGCCTACGTGACAGCGGGCCAGCCGCCGCCCGATGCCTCCTCGGCCGTGGTCCGGGCGGCCGCCTCGTCAGCTCGCGAGCATCTGGACGAGAGCCTGCACCCGGCCCTGGACGCCGTGTCCGCGGCGGTGCTCGGCCTGGGTGGCGCGGCCGCCGAGGAGGCCCAGCAGGCGGCCCGGGACGAGCTGGTCGTCCGCTTCGGCCAGACCACGGGCCCGGTGCTGGCCAAAGGGGTCGAGGACACCGCGTTCTACCGCTGGTCGCGGCTGGCCGCGCTGAACGAGGTCGGCGGCAACCCGGATGTTTTCGGTGTCAGCCCGGCGGAGTTCCACGCCCAGGCCGGCCGGCTGGCTGCCCGCTGGCCGGCCACCTTGACCACGTTGTCCACGCACGACACCAAGCGGCAGGAGGATGTGCGGGCCCGGCTGGCCGTGCTGGCCGAATGGCCGCAGGAATGGGCGCATCAGGTCGCCGAGTGGCACGGCCTGGCCCGGTGGCTGACCGACGGCGCCGCAGCGCAGGCCACCGAGCGGGCGCCCGAGCCTGATCTTGAGTACCTGATGTGGCAGACCCTGGTCGGCGCCTGGCTGATCGGCGGCGAGCGCATGGGTGAGTACCTCGGGAAGGCGATGCACGAGGCCAAGACGCGAACGTCCTGGACCGTGCCGCGGGCCGGGTACGAGTCAGCCGTGCTCGGGCTGGCCGAGGCGGTGGCCAGCGACCCGGAACTGACCGCCGCCGTGGCCGGCTTCGTGGCCCGGATCGCGCCAGACGCCCGGGTGAACTCCCTGGGCGCCAAGCTGGTGCAGCTCACCATGCCGGGGGTGGCCGACGTCTACCAGGGCTGTGAGCTCACCGGCCTGTCGCTGGTGGACCCGGACAACCGGCGGCCCGTCGACTACCAGCGGCGCAGGCGGCTGCTGGCCGCGCTCGCGGCCGGCCCGGACGCCGCGGTCGGCCTGGACGCGGAGAAACTGCTGGTGACCTCCCGGGCGCTGCGGCTGCGCCGGGACCACCCGGACTGGTTCGCCGGCCGCTACGTCCCGCTCGCCTGCGAGGGGCCGGCCGCCGAGCACGCGGTCGCCTTCCTGCGCGGCGAGCACGCGGTCACCGTGGTCACCCGGTTGCCTGCCGGGCTGCGACGGCGCGGCGGCTGGGGCGACACCGTCCTGCCGCTCCCCGAAGTGCACTGGCGGGATGTGCTGACCGGGGTCAGGCACGCCGGGACGCGACCGCCGCTGGACGAGCTGACCCGGCGGCTGCCGGTGGCGCTGCTCATCCCGGACCGGATCTACGACGAGGAGCACCGGGTCTACGCCGAGGAGCAAGATCGGCTCGGCAGCGGAAGCGGCCGGTGACCACGTTCAGCGTCTGGGCCCCGGCGGCGAGCCAGGTCGAGGTCGAGGTGGCTGGGCAGCCCGACCAGATGAGCCAGGAAAACGCCGTCCCCGGCTCCGGATGGTGGAGCGCGGACGTGCCCGACGTGGTGGCCGGCATCGACTACGGGTTCCGGCTGGATGGCGGCGAGATCCTGCCCGACCCCCGTTCGCCGCGGCAGCCGTTCGGGATCACCGGCCTGAGCCGCAGCTATGATCATTCCGCCTTCCGCTGGACGGACCGGAGCTGGCGCGGCGGCCCGCTGCACGGGTCGGTGATCTACGAGCTGCACATCGGCACGTTCACCGCGGAAGGCACCTTTGACGCGGCCATCGGGCGGCTCGATCACCTCCGTGACCTCGGTGTGCAATCGGTCGAGCTGATGCCGGTCGCGGCGTTTCCCGGTAAGCACGGCTGGGGCTACGACGGCATCAACCTGTGGGCGGTGCACGAGCCGTACGGCGGGCCGGACGGGCTGAAGCGGTTCGTGGACGCCGGTCACGCCCGCGGCCTGGCCGTCCTGCTCGACGTGGTGTATAACCACGTGGGCATCGGTAACCGGCTCGGCGACTTCGGGCCGTACTTCACCGAGGCGCACGTGACGCCGTGGGGTCCCGCGGTGAACCTGGACCAGCCCGGGTCCGACGAGGTTCGCGCCTTCCTGATCGGCAACGCGCTGATGTGGCTGCGTGACTACCACCTCGACGGGCTGCGGCTGGACGCGGTGCACGCGCTGGAGGACCACCGGGCCCTGCACTTCCTGGAGGAGCTCGCCACCGAGGTGCAGGCGCTGGCGGCCCGGCTGAACCGCGAGCTGGTGCTTGTGGCCGAGTCCGACACCAACGATCCCCTGATGGTCACCTCCAGGGAAGCGGGCGGCCAGGGGCTCACCGCGCAGTGGAGCGATGACTTTCATCACGCGGTGCACGCGGCGATCACCGGGGAGCGGCAGGGCTACTACTGTGACTTCGGCTCGCTGGCCACGCTGGCCAAGACCTACACCAAGGTGTTCTTCCACGACGGCATCTGGTCCGCCTTCCGCGGCCGGACGCACGGACGGCAAGTCGACGTGTTCCGCGTCCCCGCCCACCGCTTCCTCGGCTACCTGCAAGATCACGATCAGATCGGCAACCGGGCCGCCGGTGACCGGATCTCGGCTACGCTGCCGGCCGATCTGGTCAGGGTCGGGGCCGGCCTGGTGCTGACCTCGCCCTTCACGCCGATGCTGTTCATGGGCGAGGAGTGGGGCGCGGACACCCCGTGGCAGTACTTCACCGACCACATAGAGCCCTGGCTGGCGAAGGCCGTCGCCGAAGGGCGCAAGGCCGAGTTCACCTCGCACGGCTGGGGGGAAGCCGATGTGCCTGACCCTCAGGACAAGCAGGCCTTCCTGCGCTCCAAGCTCGACTGGACGCAGCTCGACCGCGAGCCGTACCTCGGCATCCTGGCCTGGTACCGGGAGCTGATCGCGCTGCGCCGGGCCCGGCCCGAGCTCACCGACCCGCGGCTGGACCGGGTGCAGGCCGGCTTCGACGAAGACGCACGGTGGATCATGGTCTGCCGGGGGCGGCTGCGGATCGCGGCGAACCTCGGCGCACAAGCCGTCCGGCTGCCGCTCGGGCAGCGCGGCATCGGGGTGCTCGCGGCGTCCAGCCCGGAGGTCGCGATCCACCAGGATACGGTGGCGATGCCCCCCGCCGCCTTCGCCGTCATCGAGACCAGAGCCCTTCGGCCGGCGTCGGAGTGACGCCTCTGACGCCAAGGGGCAGCGCCGAGAACGGTCACGCCCAGCAGCATCATCAGGGGCGCCGTGTCCGGATCGGTGGACAGGCCCGTCCAGAGTTGACCGATGTCCTGGCCCGCCACCCAGAACACCAGCGACAGGGCGAGGCCGCCGATGACGGCCGCCCGCCGGGCGCGGTGGCCCATCAGGACCCCGATGCCGGTCAGGGCCTGGAGAACCACGAGATCGACGATGAGCGAGACACCGTTATGAGGCACCAGGGCGGACAGGTGGTGGTCGAGCGCGGCGAGCCATCCCGGGGCCCCTGATGCGTTCATGGCCAAGGCCATGCGGAGCGACGCATTGGTGTCGTTTCCTGGCCGCAGCTGCAGCAGGACCCCGCCTAGCCACAGGACGGCCCACGCCGCCGCCGCCCACCGAGCCGGCGCCTGCTCCCCGGGGCCGGCTGGCTTCCGCGGTGACACCGCCATGGCCACGACCGCGTACACCAGGGCTGATCCGGGCGCCCCGGTGAGCAGGCTGGCCTGGCCGCCGGCCAGGCCGCCGAGCCCCTCACCCAGGTACCAGACCGACAAGGCCCAGAGCACCGAGGCCGCCAGAGCCCAGCGGACGGTCCGCCGGTGCAGTAGGCCGGCGCCCAGCGTCAGCTGGATCAGTCCGAAACAGACGTCCGCGACGGCCGGCTGATGTCCGATGAGGCTGGCCGCTTCGTGCACTGGCCACGAGACGAAGGCGGGCTGCCCGTCCCCGGCCGGCCCGATGACACCGGCGGCGAACCTCGACGTCAGCATGGCGGGCTGAAATTGCAGGGCGCCGTCGCCGATCCACAGCAGCCCCAGCGCGATCTGGATCCCGCGCCGCGTCACCCGGGACCCGTCGCGCCTCATGAGGGCGGTCCTGACTGGGCCAGGGCCGCCGCATACGCCGGCCAGTACTGGCCGGCCGGAGGTCCGCCCCGGCACGCTCCGTCGCTGGCGCCCGGATCCTTGATCCACAGGTAGGCGTCGATGCCGGCCGGACCGGGGTTGAACCGCGGCGCCGGCCCGAGCGCCCGGCCCGGCGGATTGCACCACTGCGGCGCGTCGGAACCGGCGTACGGGCCGCGGCCGTTGCGGCTGGTGTCGATGACCGCCCCGACGGTGCCGCCGAGGGCACGCTCCAGGTGCTGGCTCCAGGCCACCACGTCGGCGGTCCAGGCGAAGTTCGACACGTTGGCCGAGAAGCCGCGGCCGTCGCGCAGGCCCGCCGCCTCGAGTGGCCCCGCCAGCCGGGCCGGGTGGGCGAACATGCCGGGGTTGCCGGCGTCCAGGTAGACGCGGGCGTGCGGCAGGCGGCCCAGTTCCTTCATCGCGTACCGGAGCAGCTGGTAGCGCACGGCGCTGCGGGCCGGGCTCAGGCAGCCCCGGACGATGTCCGGCAGCCCGTCAGGTTCCACCACGACGATGTCGTGGCCGGTGCCGATGGCGGCGGCCAGCTGGTCGATCCACTTCTCGTAGCCCGCCGCGGTAAGGCTAGGCACGGCGGAGAGCTTTCCGCAGGCATCGCGGTCAGGCAGGTTGTAGGCCACGATGACCGGGACGGCGTGCGCCTGGCCGGCCGCCAGGGTCACGTTGCGGACCATGGCGATGTCACCGGGCTGCCCGGCCGCCCAGATACCCGAAGGCGTCTGGGTGATCGTTTTCAGCGCGGCGGCCGTCGCGTGATCGCCGCCGGACTCCGCCCCCGCGGCGGGGGCGTAGAGCGGGTTGGCCGGGTAGGCGTAGAGCCTGGGGGCGGCGGCGCTTGACGTCGCGCCGTAGGCGACGACGGCCCCGAGGGACGCCGCCGCTCCGATGGCGATGGCCAGCGCGCGCCAGCCGGCCCGGCGAGGCCTGAGGATGGACATTACGGAACCTGGACCCAGTAGCCGGCGGACGGAAGGCCCTTGCTGCTGACCGCGAAGAGCATGTAGTAGCTGGGCGGCAGGAGGCTGGAATTCGCCGGCAGGGTGACCCTGAGCTCGCCGTGACCGGCCTGGGTGAAGCTGACCGCGACCGACCGCTCGTTGACGTCGGTGACGTGGGTGGGATTGTCCGGCCGCATCAACCGCAGGTCCTTGATGCTGGCGGCCTGCGACACCTTGATCAGGTAGCTGTGCGACAGCTGCATGACCTTGGGCGCGGACGTGATGGCCGGGCGGGTGCCCTGGAACATGTACGGCGGGAAGTAGACGTCGATTTCAGTGTTGAAGGTCTGCGGCGTGGTGTCCTGCTTGTTGCCGTACAGCGGATTCCCGCCGAGGGTGAGCACGCTGCCGTTGGGCAGCAGGATCCCGCCGGAGTGGTAATCCCGGCCGGTGATGGAGTCGGCGGCCATGGCGAACGAGTTGCTGGCCGTGCGGTAGATCCGGGTGTCGTGGTTGTCGCTTCCGTGCATGCCGCGGTAATACTTCGACCCGCCGGTCACCAGCACGTTGTCGTCGGGCAGCAGCACGGTGATGGGGTAGCGGGTGGGCTCGGCCAGGTTCGGCCCGCGTACCCACTGCGGGTTCGGGGCAGCCATATCGATCAGCGCGGTCCGGGCGGTGGAGGAATCTGACTGGCCGACACCGCCGCCCCCGATGACCATGACCTTCTGATTCTGAGCGGGCGGCAGCAGGACCGAGGCGCTGGTCTCCAGGTCCTGCGCATCCGGTATGCCCGGCACCGGCCGGAAGTCGCTGGTCTTGGTGTTCCAGAATCCGGGCGTCCGCCAGGCCGGCGTGGCCGGACCGTAGCCGGAGTTGGAGCCGGTGAAGAACAGCTGCCCGTTCTGCGTCAGGAACGTCGCCGGATAGGTCGGGAACCCGCGGACCGGACCCTGGGTCCACGTCTTGGTGCTCGGGTTGAACATCTCGCTGTTCATCGTGACCTGGCCCGCGCCGTTGAGCCCGGAGATGGCCATGTCCATGCCGTTGCCCATCTCGGCCAGGGTCGGGTACCAGCGGGCGTAATTCATCGAGTTGACCTTGACGTACCGCGAGGTCTTGACGTCGAAGATGTACGCGTCCTTGGTGCCCTGGAAGTCCTGCTGCTGCAACGTCATCGGCGTGCCGAGGCCGTACAGCAGGTGGCCCGCCTGCGGCCCGATCAGGCCTTGCACCTGATACTGCTTGTCGGTGGCGATGAGCGAACCGTTGCCCTTGGCGACCGCATTCACCCAGACGTTCTGCTCGCCGGGAACGACGGCCGGCTGGCCGCCCTTGGTGTCCGGGCGCTTGGTCGCGTGCGGCACAGAGACCGCGGCCGCGGAGGCGAATTTCACGCCGTTCGGGGCGGTGAAGATCGTTCCTTTAGGCAGCGTCCAGGCCTGGGCGGTGTCGTTGTTCACGACCGTCATGCTGCCGGCCGGGTAGGCCGGATGGAGGTTCTCGTACCGGGCCGTCCCCCCGGCCACCAGGATGTTCCCGTCCGGCAACTCGATGTGGCCGGCGCAGAACAGGTCCCAGGGCGTGGGGATGAGCTGCGCATGCATGGTCACCGGATCGAGCAGCAGCGTCTTGAACGTACCGGCGTCGAAAAACGACTGATTGTTCCCGGACCCGGCCATGATAAGGACGTCGCCGTTGTTGAGCAGCGTCGAATGGATGCCGTTGACGCGGAACCTGGCCGGGATATTCAGCTTGGTCCAGAGCCCGTACTTAGCCTCGTAAGCCGGCCGGGTGATCTGGTACCGGTGATACCAGTCGGCGACCGTGGCCCCGACCGTGGGGACATTGACGCTCAGCACGGCGCCTGCGGTCAGCACCGCGAGCAGGATGCCGATGATGCGGTGCCCCGGCGATTTTTTGCCGGCGGCCCTGCGGGGGCCCCGAAGGCCCCGGGTAAAGGAACGGTTCATCACGGCGATATTTCCTGTCTTAGCTAGGACGTGAGGCTTCGGTGCGAGCGCGGTCAAACAGCCAGATCGCGATCGGAGCCAGGCAAACGCCGAGGATGACGCCGGTCCAGGCCAGCATCACGGGATAAGGCCGCTGCCGGATCACCGCAATGGCGATCAGCACGATGGGCACGACCGCCCACATCAGCGAGTACCGGAAAGTCCACAGCCGGTCAGGGCTCGCGGCAGATCCCTTGGCGGTGACGTTGAACGACAGCTTGCGCCGGAGTACGACCTTGATCAGGCTCCGGGCGTATATCGGGGCGGTGAGCGCCGAGACGGCCATCCCGGAAAGGCCCGAGGATCCGGCGGGTTCATGCGGGCTGACATTGTGCCGCCGCATGAAGCGGTACAGCAGGAACTGCATGGCGGCGATGTCGACGTAGTAGGTGACCCACCAGCCGCCATCGGTGCGCAAACTGCTGATCCCGAAGCCGAGATAGCAGGCGCTGATGGCGATGCCCATGATCCATCCGATAGCGACCGACGGATAATAGGTCAGCATCAGGAAGTAATGCAGCATCGCGGCCGGCCGGAGCTTGAATCCCACCCGCCAGACCTGACGGATGATGGCATCGAATGTCCCGGCCGACCAGCGGGTCTGCTGCCCGAAGAACTCGGTCCAGGAACTCGGCCCCTCGCCCACCGCGACCAGGTCCGGGGTGTAGACCGACCGCCAGGCCCGGCCGGTCGCCTCGTTCTTGGTGGCGTGGATGCGCAGGCTGGTGGCCATGTCTTCGGTGATGGAGTCGACGTAACCCTTTCTCATGGCGCTCGTCCGGATGGCCGCGTTGGTGCCGACCAGCATGGCGCAGCCCCGGCGATTGCCGGCTCGCTGAATGACGCTATGGAAGAGGTACTGGGCCGACTCAGCCCAGCGGGTAATCCGGTTACCCTGGTTGCCGTAGAACTGCGGGCCGACCACGAACGCCACGTCCGGGTCGCGGAAATAGCCGAGCAGCCGGTCGGCCATGATCGGCAGGGGCACGTGGTCCGTGTCGACGACCATGATCACGTCGTAATCGCCACCGTGCTCCCAGAGCCAGCGGTTGTGGTTGCCGTGCTTGGTCTTGCTGGCAAAGATGCCGGTGTCAAGGTCTAGGTAGCCTCGCCCCTTGCGGGTGAAGTGACGAACGCCGAGCTGGCCGCACATCTGCTTGACGTCGTCCGAGTCGCCTTCGTCAAGCAGCCACACGTCGAACGTTCCGCCGTAAACGATTTCCCTGGCCGCCGCCAGGGTTCGTTCCGCCACCTCGATCGGCTCCTTCTCGGCGACGATCGTGGTGAGGAACGCGACCCGCAGGGTCGTATCCGGCTGCACCGGGACAGGGTCCCGGGCGGCCAGGCAGGCGCGAGATACGGTGAGCACGTTCATCAGCAGAAACAGCTGCATGATGATCGACCCGAACGCCATTCCCACGAGCAAGAGAATGTAGGCGTCGGTGGCGGCCGCGTGGACGGTTGCTGACCATAGCCAGACGCCGAGATGAGGATGCCGGGACTCGAAGATCAGCCAGTAGATGAACCTGACATCCGCGGCCGCAAGCACCAGCGCGATCAGCCTGATCATCACCCGTTCGCGCCTGCTGCGGTGGATGCCCCGGTACTGAACCCGATAGGGCTTGTCCGCGGCAGGCTGGGTCAGCGGGCCGGCCACGCTGGTGAACCGCTCGTAGTCAAACGCGGAGGCGGCCAGGCCGTCATCCACCGGGGCGAGGGTGCCGCCGGCTTCCATGTAGCGGCGCAGCCGGCCCGGCCGCTCCCGTTTCGGCGCCGGGCCGGAGATCCAGACGGGCGCCAGCTTCGCGGTATCACCGAAGGCCACCGTCGTCGGTGCGACTTTAAGGTCTTTGCTTGCCACAGCGTTCTCCCGGTTCTTTCGGTGCTGTGGCCTAGCCTCCCTAGTGCGGCTATCCGGAACGGTGCGCCCGGAGGTGCCGTCCGGTAGCATCGTGACGGTGTGATTACTCTCAGATACCCCTATGTCCGGCCATATCCGGCAACGTGATCACATGGCCGGCGGCTTAGCTACTGCAGCTTTGCTGAGCGGCGGTGACCACGGAGGAGAAGACCCAGGGGTTCTGCGGGGCGGCGTCGCCCTGGAGTGACTTGGGCAGGCCGTGCGGGAACGTGAAGGACGCCCGGGACCAGAACCAGCGGGTGCCCGCCGGCGAGCAGACCTTGACCGGCTGGCTGAGCGTCACCACCGTGGCCACGTCGGACACGACGCCGGCGGCACAATTGGGATTGCAATCGTCGAGCTTATAAGTGCCCGTCCCGACCGCCTCGGTCGCCGACCACACGGACCACTTCATGGCGGAAAGAATCGCGGTGGAATCACCAGAAAGGGGGCAACCGGAATGACAGGCAGGCTCGTGCAGCGCGGTGGAGTTAATGTCCTGGCCCGGCGCCAGGAAGGTGCTGGCTCCCGTCGGTGCGGTGGTCACGCTCGGTGACCCCGCGGACGCCGGCGACCCCGCCGACGTGGGTGATCCCGCCGGTGTGCTGGCGGAACTCGCCGCCGTTGAACTACTCGACGAGTTACAGGCCGACACCAGCAAGGCGGTACATGCGAGCACGGCTCCGGCCGTCACCTGCCGGGCTCTGCCTGAATTCGCGGTCAACATGAAATTCCCGCCCCTTAGCTTTCCATAGCGGCTCTGCGAGCCATGTCACCTCTACGACGTCCGCCGCGCCACGATGGTTGGAACCAGCTGTGCGATGGGGTCAAACCACGGGCCGTTCGGCATAAATATCACGGCCGGGACCGGTTACGGTGGTCAGCGGACCGAACGGACCCGGGTAACTGTCGCGGCGGCCGCGAGCGAGGCCAGGCCGGCCCCGGCCGCAGCCACCATGCCGGGGTGTCACACCGGGTGTTCGTGACGTCCCGCCGGGTTCGTTTCGTCGAATCCGAGTACGCCGTTCCACGTGAATCACTGGGCTACGTGCTGGCTGAACTGCGCCGTGAGGTGCCCCGGCGGGCCGACCCGGTGATGTTCCCTGTCGAGGTGCGGGTGGCCGCCGCCGAACTCACTTATTACCGGCTCATGACGCATATCGCGGAGCTGAACCGGGACAAGCGGGCCGCCCGTAGTCCGGGTTAGTGGCCAGTGCACGCGGCCGTCATGAAAGATCATTGCCTGCTGGTCATGAGTTCCCCATGATCGCCAGGTAATGGTCACCGCCTTCTTTCTTAATGGCGGCCGCGGGCACCGGTCACGCAGCTGACGGCGCGGAACGGTGATGAGGATCATGCACGGACGGTTCGTTTCTGTGGCGTCGATGGCGTCTGCTGTGGGGCATGTGGGCCGGAGTAGTCCGGTGCTGGGCCGGATCGTGCTGGTCGCCGTCGCTGTCGCCGCCGTGGTCGCCTTCGCGGTGCTACAGGTCCTGGCCCGATCCCGTCGGCGGTCACCGATGGCCGGCCACCGCCGCCCGCGTGAGGTGTACGACTGGAGGACGCTGCCGCCTCAAGACGAGCACGACCCGGCGCGCGACGCGATGCCCTGCGCTGATCAGGAAACCTATGGGCCCTTGTGGAGATACGGAATTCCCCGAGGTTACGGCCGCGACTACGACCCTTCCTAAATGCGACCTAGCGTGGCTAAAGTGTTGATATCAGTAACTGATGACGGTTGACGGTCCTGGTGGGAAGGAACGTCGTGACGTTAGCTTGGGACGGGCTGAGTGAGCTTGCCGCGTACCGGGTTACCGAAATCCCGCGGCGACCGGACACCGGGGCGGCGGAGGCACCCCAGGAGCAGCCGAACGATGCTGGCCGGACCCAGCGGGTAGCCGCATTGGTCGCGGCGTACCACGCCGGGGCGGAGTCCAAGAACAGCAGCACGGGCGCGCTGGCCATCAGCTGGATCAGGCACCGCTCCGGCGGCCCGGTCCACTTTCTCGTGGCCGGTGCGGGCCTGGTCGGCAGCGGCGCCGGCCGGCCAGACCAGCGAGCAGACCATGACGTCTTCCTGACCCTCCCCGGCGGCGCGCGAGCCCAGCCGCTGGCTGGCGGCGCTCTGGCCAAGCTGATGACCCAGCTGCCGTCTTGGCGCACCATCGGCGGGATCAGTGACGGGCTGCTGCCCGAGGCCGAGCGCCGCACGGGCAATCGGCCGCCACCCTCGATGGAGGAGTGCTTGCTGGCCGTGTGGCCGGGGCCGTTCGGCATGCTGCTCGTTGTCGAACCCCTGGGCGCGGCTCAGATCCTCCAGATCGCGGACGAGGTCGCTCACCGGGAACAACTGTCCACAGGTAACTCTGACCGGTTTCCCGAACGGGCCATGGCGGTGCGCCGGCTTCAGCTGCGTCACACGGAGATGCGGAAAGGCACCTCGACCGGGCTATGGCGGGTCCGGCTGCTGGCGGGAGGCAGCGATCCGGACGCGGCCGCACGAGTGGCCGGCCTGGTATGTGCGTCCTCCGACCTGGCCGAACTCCCGTATGCGATCGCCCCGGCCAGCCACGCCGCCCGCAGCCTGCCCGAACTCCTGCAGAATCCGGGTCCGGCCCCAGCGGGCGATGACGCGGTCCTCGGCTACCCGTTTCATGCCAGCACCGAGCTGGTCGCCGCGCTTTCCAGGCCGCCGGAGCGCGAGGTGCCCGGGATCCGGCTGGCGCTGCGGCCGGATTTCGACGTCACCCAGGAGACGGCGGCCGGCCGTGAGACGATCACAGCGGGCGAGATCCTGGACTCCAGCCAGCGGCCCGCCGGCCCGCTCATGCTGCCGCTTGACTCGCTGAACCGGCACGTGTTCGTGTGCGGCGCCACTGGTTCCGGGAAGTCGCAGACGGTGCGGAACCTGCTCGAGAACGCCACCCGCGCGGGGATCCCGTGGCTGGTGGTGGAACCGGCCAAGGCGGAATACCGGCTGATGGCGGCGCGCCTGGCCGACCCCAGCGCGGGTAACCCCGGTGCCGGGACGGTGGAGGTGGTGCGGATCCGGCCGGGTGAATCCGACGCGATCGCGGCCGGGCTCAACCCGCTGGAACCGGCGCCGGACGCCGATGGCCGTCGCTTCCCGCTGCAAACCCACGCGGACCTGGTCAAGGCGCTGTTCATCGCGTCCTTCCGTTCTGAGGAGCCGTTCCCGCAAGTCCTCAGTGCGGCTCTGACCAGGGTGTACGAGAACGCAGGCTGGGACCTGGCGCTGGGTGAGACGGTCACGCCCGACCCGAACCCCACCTACCCGACCCTCACCGACCTCCAGCGGGCGGCGATCAGGATCGTGCAAGAGGTCGGCTATAGCCAGCGGATCACCGACGACGTGCTCGGCTTCATCAAGGTCCGGCTGTCCAGCCTGCGGCTGGGCACGACCGGCCGTTTCCTCGAGGGTGGCCACCATCTCGACTTCGGCAAGCTCCTGCGGACCAACGCCGTGCTTGAGATCGAGGACGTGGGCGACGACAGCGACAAGGCGTTCTTGATGGGAACCGTGCTGATCAGGCTGGCCGAGCACCTCCGGATGGCGCACCGGGCCAAGCCGCCCGGCCAGGTCGGGCTCCGCCACCTGACCGTCATCGAAGAGGCGCACCGGCTGCTTCGCCGTCCAGACGGTCCGGGCGGCGGCGGCGGCTCGGGCGGCGCGGCGGCGCACGCAGTGGAAATGTTCGCCGGGCTGCTCGCCGAGATCCGGGCCTACGGCGAGGGGCTCATCATCGCCGAGCAGATCCCGGATCGCCTGGTCACTGACGTCATCAAGAACACCGCGGTGAAGATAACCCACCGTCTCCCGGCCGCCGACGATCGCGATGCGGTGGGCGCGACGATGAACATGACCAGAGCCCAGAACAGGTTTCTGGTCACGCTCAAGCCGGGTGAGGCCGCCGTGTTCACCGACGGCATGGACTATCCGCTGCTGGCCAGGATGCCCGACGGCACCGGCCGGGAAGCGGTCGAGGTGCCCACCGCGACCCCGGCCGGCGTGGTCCGGCCGCGCAGCATCACCTGCGGCGCCGACTGCACCGGACGGCCGTGCACGCTGCGGGACATGCGGATCGCCCAGCGCGCGCTGGGCGAGTACCCGGCCATCAGGCTATGGGCCGAGTTGTCGGTCCTCGCCCACCTGACCGGCTGGCCGATGCCGATACCGCGTACCGCGCTGCTTTCGCTGCTGCAGATGATGCCGTCCCGGTTGCGCGACTGCGCGATCTCCCACGGCGTCGACGCGGCCCTGTCCGTGCGGGTACCGGTTATCGCCGGCCGGGTCAGCCCGGTTGGTCTCGCCTCCCATGTCAGCACGGCGATCAGGTCCAGGTTGTCGCGCGGAAGCTGGCTATGCCAGCGGGAAGAACCACGGTGGCTGGCCCCCGCCTACCAGTGGACGCTCGTCCTCGACGCGCTCAAATCAGCCGACCGGAAGAGTCCCGGCGCCGCGCCGCACCCGCGGAGCTCGGAGTGGGAACGGACGTACGGGCAGATGATTACCGGTGACACCCTGGCCCGGCAGGTCGGCACCGTGCAGCGATGGTACGACGGCGCGCAACGCGATGACTGGGAGGTCAGGGCGGTGGCGTTCGGCGTCGACAGCCCGTCTCACATTGAAAGGGCCGTTGGCGCCAGCGCGGAGGACGACGACTTCGAGGAACGGATGACCGGCTACCTCGACCAGTTCGTCGACTGCCGCTGGCCCCGGCTGTACCTGACCGCCGACCCCCTCGGAGATCCCCCGGAACAGCGGTAACAAAAGCACCGCATGCCCTTATCTCGCTGCTTTATCGGAAGAACCTTCGGTTTCTTATCGCCGGGCCGCATTTGTTAGCTGCCGCGATCGCCTGTGAAGACATTTTCGCCTGCAGGAGGCGCTGGAGCGGGCCCTGGCCGACGGCGTGCCGTACCTGATCCTGGACGGCAAGGTCGTGGACACTGACCGGTGCCGGGAGAAAACCGTCAGCCGCAAGGGGAAGACGATCGACTTGTGGTATTCGGGGAAGACGCATGATTTCGGCGGGAACATCCAGGCGCTGTTCTACCCGTCCGGGATCCTGCTCTGGGTTTCTGACGTGCTTCCCGGCAATGTCCATGACCTGGCCGCCGCCCGCGAGAATGTCCTGGGCGTGCTGCGGCCGTTCCTGGCAGCCCTGCCCGTGCTGGCCGATCCCGGCTACGAAGGAGCAGGTCACGGCATCCACGTCCCGGTAAAGAAGCCGGCCGGGGTCAAAGAGCCCGGCATTAATACCCGGGCCCGCAACGCGCTTCTGCGCTCGGCGCGCTGCCTGGGCGAGCGCGGCTTCGCGCTTTTGACCCAGCGCTGGCAGA
>OCZT010001961.1_pt1 | contig 21343 bp, 26 predicted proteins | sample 1539031 | NCBI WGS metagenome assembly OCZT01 (sample SAMEA3539308, study PRJEB22396) | soil metagenome | biome: tundra; feature: field; material: soil | place: USA | collected 2010-05 | depth 0.15 m | reverse complement strand
GAGAGCCGCCGTGCTCGCGCCGTGCCCGTCCCCGGCCGCCGACCGCGCCGTGGCGAGGCCCGCCACGCGCACTCCCAGCAGGCGCACGGGCCGCGGCGGGGAGTAGTCCGCCAGCAGCGCCAGCGCGACCTCGCTGACGACAGCGGCATCACACGTCGGCGCGGGCAGCGTGCGTGCGCGCGTGATCGTGGTGAAGTCGTCCAGGCGCACCTTGATCCCGATCGTACGGCCCCGCCGGCTGTGCGCGGCGAGGCCCGCGCACAGCTCGTGGGCCATCCGCGAGAGCGCCTCGCGCAGCTCCGCGGGCGCGCTGAGGTCGGTGTCGAAGGTGCGCTCGCGCGACTCCGAGACGACCTTGCGCGCGGCGCCCACCTCGCCGTCGTGTTCGAAGCGCGCGCGCCTGCCGAGCTCGCGGCCGAGGTTGGGCCCGAAGCGCTCCACGAGCAAGCGCTCGGGCGCAGCGGCGACCGCGGCGAGCGTGGGGAGCCCCAGCTGCTCCAGGCGAGCCGCGGTCTTCGGGCCGATGCCGGGAACCAGCCCGGGCGCCGAGGCGCCGAAGCGGGCGCACGCCTGCTCGCGCGTGAGCACGACGAACCCGGCGGGCTTCTCCGCATCGCTGGCGACCTTCGCAACGAGCTTGTTCGGGCCGATGCCGACCGAGCACACGAGCTTCGTCTCGGCCTTGATCTCCGCGAGCACGCGGCGCATGGCGGTGCGCGGTGAGTACAGGCCCGCGAGGTCGAGGTAGGCCTCGTCCAGGCCGACGACCTCGACCCGCTCCACCTGGGCGCGCACGATGTCCATCATCCGCGCGGAGATCGCCCGATAGGTAGCGAAGTCGGGCGGTAGGAAGACGGCCTGCGGGCACAGCCGCCGCGCCCGCGCGGCGGGGATCGCCGAGCCGACGCCGTAGCGGCGGGCCTCGTAGCTGGCGGTCGTGACGACCGCGCGGGGCCCGACGCCGGCGACGACGACGGGACGGCCGCGGAGCTCGGGGTGTCGCAGCAGCTCCACCGAGACGTAGAAGGCATCCGCGTCGAGGTGCGCCACGCGCAGCTCTGTCGTCCCTGCAGTCACCGTGGATCGAATCTAACGCGCGCGGCGGCGTTTCCCGCAGCGTGCGCCGATGCTCTCGCTGCAGAGGCGCCGATGCTCTAGCTGCAGAGGCGCCGATCCCGGCGATACAGCGCGAGGGCGCCCGCGACGGGCGCCCGATCGGCCTGGGCGCGACTGGTTGTGTTGTGCACCGAATCCCCCACCACGAAGAAGCAGCGCCCGGTGGAGAAGAACACGTTGTCACTCCCGCCCCGGTGTCCGGACGTGAAGTTGCCCAGGTTCACCGCTCCGGGGATCGCGGGGTCGGCACCCTGCAGCAGACCCTTTCTGGAGAAGATCTTCAGAGCGCCTTCGACGGAGGTCCTCAGTTCGCTCTGCGCGGCGGCCGCGGTCGCGAACACAACTCCCTGGGAGATAGCTTCTCGGTGCAGGCCGTGAGCTTCGGGGGCACTGCCGGTGAAGAATGCCTCGGCTCCCTCTTCGAACCTGAGGCTCTGCAGGTTCGTGGCTTCCACCTGCGCTTCGGTCCAGGTGCCCGGGTTGGTGTTGTGCGCCCAGGTGAACGGCGAGGTTGTGTGTTCAAGGGTCGCTCTGGCGCCCGCGAAGCCCGGGAGGTCGCGCACACGCGCCACGAGCTGCACAGGCGCTATCAGGCGGGCTGCATGCGCGGACGCCGGGCAAAGGGAGAGCACCAGGGCGCCCAGAAGGATGCGTGAGCACCTCACCGCCTGAGCCTATGGCCTTCGGCTCGGACGCGCGACCCGCCGCGCCCTGTGATCCCCCGGGGTGGCCCCGGAGGCGCCTCCAGGGGTAGCATCGGGCCCCCGTACACGCCCACCCAGGAGGCAGCAGATGACCTCGCAGCTAGTGACCGGTGTCGACTTCCTAGGCGTCCCGACGCGGGACCTCGACGTGGCGGTGGCGTTCTACGGGGAGACGCTCGGCCTGCCCCGCTCGGTGTACCTGAAGGAGCGCAGCTACGCGGAGTTCGAGACGGGCAACCTGACGATCAGCGTGTTCGACCCGAGTGCCATGGGACTGACGCACACCGCCAACCCGAATGCCGCGGCGCTGCACGTCGAGGACGTGGCGGCGGCGCGGGCCGAGCTGGAAGGGCGCGGCGTGCAGTTCGCCGCGGAGACGCTCGACACGGGCGTCTGCCACATGGCCTTCTTCAGCGACCCGGACGGGAACGCCTGGATGCTTCACCACCGCTATGCGCCGCGCGCCACGGACGCCTGAGAGCGCACTCCTAGGATAGGCTCCCGAGGACACCCATGGATCTCACCTTCAGCCCCAAGGAGACCGCCTTCCGCGACGAACTGCGCGGCTGGCTGGCGGAGAACCAGCCCGACCCGGAGCCCACGGAGGGCGGCGAGGACGCGCACTACACGTGGCGGCGCGACTGGCAGCGCCGGCTCTACGACGCCGGCTGGGCGGCCCCCGCGTGGCCCACGGAGTACGGCGGGCGCGGTGCCACTCCGACCGAATCGGCGATCTACTATGAGGAGATCGGGCGCGCGCGTGTGCCCTTCGCGGCCAACACGCTCGGCCTGCTGCTGGGCGGCCCGACGCTGATGGTATGGGGCACCCCCGAGCAGAAGGAGCGCTACCTGCCGCCGATCCTCTCCGCCGAGGAGATCTGGTGCCAGGGCTTCTCCGAGCCCGACGCCGGATCGGACCTCGCGGCGCTGAAAACGCGCGCGGTCAAACAGGGCGATGACTGGATCGTCACCGGCCAGAAGGTGTGGACGAGCGGCGCGCAGTACTCCAAGTGGTGCATGCTCGTGGCGCGCACCGACGGCGAGGTCGCCAAGCACAAGGGCCTGACCTACTTCCTGATGGACATGGAGCAGGAGGCCGTGCAGGTGCGCCCGCTGCGCCAGATCACCGGCGAGGCCGAGTTCAACGAGCTCTTCATCGAGGAGGCGCGGATCCCCGACGCGAACGTCGTGGGCGGCGTGGGCAACGGCTGGAAGGTGGCGTTGACGACGCTCATGAACGAGCGCGCGGGCCTGGGCTTCGCCCTGCAGATCCGCCTGCGCCAGCTGCTCGACGACCTGATCGCGGCGGCCGCGGAGCGCGGCCTGCTCGAGGACCCCCGCTACGCCGATGCGCTCGCCGAGCTGCACATTCGCTGCGAGTCGATTCGCCTGCTCGCGTGGAAGGGCCTGACCGACGCCGAACGCTACGGGCAGCCCGGCCCCGAGGGGTCGCTCGTGAAGTGGCTGTGGTCGGACACCAACCAGCGCCTGACCGAGCTCGCCGTGGACATCATCGGCCCCGAGGCGCTGACCGCGGGCACGGGCTGGAGCTATGAGTTCCTGCGCGCGCGCGGCAACACGATCGAGGGCGGCACCACCGAGGTGCTCAAGAACATCGTCGCCGAGCGCGTGCTCGGCCTCCCGCGCCTGAAGGTCGCGGTATAGCTCCCATGGACTTCGGCCTCACCGACGACCAGCGCGACATCCAGCGCACCGCGCGCGATCTGCTGGCCGAACGCGCCAAGCCCGAGCGCGTGCGCGAGCACGCAGAGGCGGGCACGACCGACGAGGCGCTGTGGCGGGAGCTGTGCGAGCTGGGCTGGCCGGGCATCGCGGTCGCCGAGGAGAACGGCGGCCAGGGCCTCGGCCGGATCGAGCTCTCGATCCTCTGCGAGGAGCTCGGCCGCTCCCTGGCGCCGGTCCCGTTCCTGCCGAGCGTGATGGCCTCCACGGTGATAGAGCACGCGGGCTCCCCCGAGCAGCGCGAGCGCTGGCTCCCCGGTCTCGCCGGCGGCGAGATCACGGGCGCACTCGCGGTCGCCGTCGACGGCACCGCGGGCCTGGTCATGGGCGCAGCGGAGGCTGCGGTGATCGTGCTCGTAGAAGACGACGGATCGGGCCGCGTGCTGACGCCCGAGCAGGCCGAGGTGACACCCGTGGACTCGATCGACCCCACTCGCTCCACCGCCCGCGTGAGCGCGCCCGCGGACGCGGGCGAGGCGCTCCCGGGCGACGTCGCGGCAGGCGTGGACCGCGCGCTCGTGGCGATCAGCGCGGAGCTCGTGGGCGTGTGCGACCGCGCCCTGGAGATGACCGTGGCCTATGTCAAGGACCGCAAACAGTTCGGCGTGCCCGTGGGCGCCTACCAGGCCGTCTCCCACCGCTGCGCGCAGATGCTCCTGGAGACGGAGAAGACGCGCTCCACGGCGGCGTTCGCCGCGTGGACCGCGGACTCCGATCCCGAGCGCCTGCCCGAGGCGGCAGCGATGGCCAAGGCCGCGGCCTCCGAGGCCGCGCGCGAGGTCACCGCGAGTGCGATCCAGGCCCACGGTGGCATCGGCTTCACGTGGGAGGCGGACGTTCACTGGCTCTACAAGCGCGCCCAGCTCGACGCCGCGCTGCTGGGCGGGGTCAAGCACCATCGCGCGCGTCTCGCGGCGATCCTCGCCGAGCACGTCAGCGCCTCCGCCGCAGCCTGAGGATCCGGCGCGTGCCGCGGCACGCAGTTCCAACGCGAACAGCCCCGACGTGGTCATCTACCCGGAGAACGGGACCGTCGGGGTGGCCACGCGGAACCCGTTCGTGCCGGTGCCCGAGGGCGGCGACGAGGGCATCGTCGGGCTATTCCGCCAGGAGGACAACCAGCGCCCGCCGAGGCCCAGCTAGGCAACCGCAGCAGCGCGGTCCGGCGGGATGTCGGCCGTCGGGCGGTTGGCGACGACGCGTATCAGCGCGTCGACGACATCGGGATCGAACTGCGTGCTCGCATGCTGGCGGAGCTCGCGGATGGCTAACTCCTCACCGGGAGCCTCGCGATAGGGACGATCGGAGGTCATCGCCTCGAAGGCATCGATGACGTGGATGATTCGCGACTCGATGGGGATCTCCGAACCGGCCAGCCCATCGGAGTAGCCGCATCCGTCGATGCGCTCGTGATGGTGGCGCACCCACAGCGCCTCGGCGGGCATCTCGGCCGCGCGCACGATGTCCTCGCCCAGCACGGAGTGGGTCTTCATCTGCTCGAACTCCGCCGCGGTGAGCCTGCTCGGCTTCTGCAGGATCACGTCGGGGATGCCGATCTTCCCGACATCGTGGAGCAGGCCCGCGAGGCGAATGTGCACTGCGTGCTCGGGATCGAACCCGAGATCGGTCGCGATCACCGCGCAGAGGGCGGCGACCGTCTGGCAGTGGCTTCGTGTGTAGGTGTCCTTGGCGTCCACGGCAAGCGCGAGCGCGCTGGCGAGCGTGCGGGCGTGATGCTCGTCTTCGGCGCGAGGCGCCGGACCCTCCTGCGGCTCCATGTCAGTCGTGTACAGGACCGCTTCCTGGTGTGAGCGCTTGGCGGTGATCAGCGCGAGGTCGGCCTCGTGGAACAGCTCGTCCTTAGGGCGGCGGGTCGCGGTCTCGGAGACCCCGGCGCTCGCGCGGACCGTGCTCTGCGCGCGACTCTCGAGCGTCGCGTGCAGACGCTGGGCGAAACGGAACCCTGCCCAGGCGCCCGATGCGGGCAGGATCACGGCGAACTCGTCTCCGCCGATCCGATAGACGCGGTCGCACGCCCGCCCGGTCGATGTCAGAGCGTCGGCGAGCGCCTGCAGGTGCGCGTCGCCTGCGAGATGCCCCTGGCCGTCATTGATGGCCTTCAGCGAATCGAGGTCGACGATCACGAGCGCCAGCGACTCTCCGGTGCGACCGACGCGCGCGGCTCGTGCGCGAGGTCCTCATGGAAGGCCCGGTGGTTGTGCACACCGGTCAGCGGATCGGTGATCACCAGCAGCGCGAGGCGCTCGAGCTCTGCCACATGAGCCCTCCGCTCGGCGTTTGCGTGGCGGCGCATCATGACTCCCACCAGCGCGAGCGCGAGCATGATCGCGACGACGCCCGCGTAGTAGGCGCTCGCCTCGTCGCGAGTCAGGGCGGCGCTCTGTGCCTGCGCGTCGGTCGCAGAGACGGCGGCCTGCCCGTACACGCTGCTCTGCAGCGCGGAGCTGACGGGATCGGTCACGCGATGATCGAGGTAGAGCACGCGGCGCGCATCGTGCGCGAGGACCGCGGCGAACATCTGACGAGTCGCCCGAACATATTCCGCGTTGTCCTTCCTGATCGCGGCGATCGCGCGCCTCCTGGAAGGCGAGCCGGCGAGCGCGAGCGGCTGGCGCTCTCGGGGCGCGAGCTCTACTGGCTGCCGAGCGGCGGACGATGGACTCCGAGCTGGACCTGAAGGCGATCGCTGGCGCGCTCGGCGCGATGACGGTGCGCACGAAGGGCACGATCGAGCTGCTGGCCGAGAAGCACCTCGCCGGCTGAGGCGCCGCGGCGCTAGGCTCCCGGGACAGCGAGCGAGGAGCGCAGCAATGGTCAAGCCGTGCCCCCGGGGGCGCAACCCATTCGATGAGAGCGGCGTCGAGCGAGGAGCCGACGGCGTGGCCCGCTACCGCGACCGTCCGGACTCGCTCGTGCACCTGCTGCGCGCGAGCGTGGAGCGCGACCCCGCAGCGACGGCGCTGCTCGAGGTGGGCGGCGAGAGCATGAGCTATGGCGAGCTGTGGGATGGCGCGCGACGCGTGGCGGGCGGCCTGCGCGGCCTCGGCGTCGGCCGCGGCGATCGCGTGGCGATCCGTCTCGGCAACGGCCTCGACTGGGTGCTCGCGTTCTTCGGCTCGCAGCTGCTCGGCGCGGTAGTGGTCCCGGTCAACACGCGCTTCACCGAGGATGAGGTCGCCTACGTGGTGGAGGACTCGGGCGCCTCTCACACCTTCGCCGCCGGCGTCGCGCTGCCCGACGGCGATCCGATCGACGCCGAGGAGCTCGGCCCGGCGGATCTCGCGGCGATCTTCTACACGAGCGGCACCACGGGCTTCCCCAAGGGCGCGATGACCTCCCACGCGAACTTCGTCACGAACAGCGAGAACGCCTTCCGCTGCCTGGCCGCCGACCGCTCGGAGGGGCCCGGGATCTCCACGCTGGTCTCGGTGCCGCTGTTCCACGTCACGGGCTGCAACAGCCAGCTGATCCCGGTGCTCGAGCTCGGGGGCAGGGTCGAGATCCTCTCTGGCCCGCTCGACCTCGACGGCTTCTTCGAGGCCGTGGGCGTGCACGGCGTCAACCAGCTCGTATCCGTACCCGCGATCTATCACGCGGTCGTGCGCCACCCCAAGTTCCCCGAGCTCGACGTCAGCCACGTGCGCTGGGTCTCCTACGGCGGCGCGCCGATCGCGGAGAGCCTCGTGGAGCGCATCAAGGAGGCCTTCCCGAACGCCCGAGTGGGCAACGGCTTCGGGCTCACGGAGACCTCCTCGCTCAGCACCTTCCTCCCCCACGAGGAGGCGGCGGCGCACGCGGACTCGGTCGGCTTCGCGATGCCCGTCGTGGACCTCGCGCTCGATCAGGGTGGGCGGGACTACGATCCAAAGACGGGCGTGGGCGAGCTGCTCGTGCGCGGTCCCAACGTGGTGCAGGGCTACTGGAACAAGCCCGAGGCGACCGCGGAGGCGTTCGTGGACGGCTGGCTGCACACGGGCGATCTCGCGCGCATCGACCCCGACGGCCTGCTCTACATCGTCGACCGCAAGAAGGACATGATCAACCGGGGCGGCGAGAACGTGTACTCGATCGAGGTCGAAAACGTGCTCGCCGGCGCGCCCGGCGTGGGCGAGGCCGCAGTCGTGGCGGTCCCCGACGACATGATGGGCGAGAAGGTCGGCGCGGTGATCGTCCCCGCGGCGGGCCAGCCGCTGGACGTCGATGCGCTGCTGAGCTACTCGCGCGCCCATCTGGCCGACTTCAAGGTTCCCCAGTACGTCTCGGTTCGCGAGCAGCCGCTGCCGCGCAACCCCAGCGGCAAGCTGCTGAAGAAGCAGCTGCGCGAGGAGACCGACTGGGGAGCGCCCCTTCGCTGACCACACTCAAGGAGAGAGACCCGATGCCCGAGGTACAGACCGTGCAGGGAGCAGTTGACGCACAGGAGCTGGGGCTCGTGCTCGTGCACGAGCACGTGCGCTTCCGCGACGAGGCCGTGGCCGAGCAGTGGCCCACCCGCTACGACGAGCAGCTCGAGCTCGACGCGGCGCTCGTGTCGGTCAACGCGGCCAAGGACAGAGGCGTCCAGACGATCGTCGATCCCACGGCGATGTTCGGCGGCCGCGATGTGAGCTTCATGAAGCGCGTGGCCGAGGAGACGGGCGTGCGCATCGTGGCGTGCACGGGCATCTACAGCTACGACTTCCTGCCCCACTACTTCGAGAACCGCGACGTGGACGTGATGGCCGACCACTTCGTCGAGGACATCGAACGCGGCATCCAGGGCACGGACATCAGGGCGGCGTTTCTGAAGTGCGCGGCGGACGCGCCGGGCGTGACGCCCAACGTCGAGAAGATCCACCGCGCCATCGCCCGCGCGAGCATCCAGACGGGGGCCTCGATCATGGCCCACTCGATGCCCGCGGTCGCCACCGCGCCGCGCCAGCTCGAGATCTTCGAGGAGGAGGGCGTGGATCCCGCGCGCGTGCAGATCGCGCACTGCGGCGACAGCGACGACCTCGACTACATCGAGCGGCTGCTCGATCGCGGCGTCTACGTGGGACTGGACCGCTACGGCCTGGAGATGTACCTGCCGATGGACAAGCGCAACGCGACGGCTGCAGAGCTGCTGCGGCGCGGGCACGCCGAGCGGTTGATGATCTCCCAGGACTTCTGCGCGACAATCGACTGGTTCCCGCCGGAGGCGGCGGAGGTCTTCGAAAGCAGTGGCGCGATCCGCAACTGGTCGATGACGCTCGTCTTCGACGAGGTCGTGCCCGCGCTGCGCGAGATGGGCGCGATGGACGACGCGGTCTTCGAGACGATCTTCCGCGAGAACCCGCGGCGCTGGCTGACCGCCTGAGCAGGCCCAGGTCGGCGCCCCTCGGGGCCGATCAGGCCGGTGCGCGCAGCAGCTCCGGGCCCTCCTCGACGTCGATCACCTTGTTGACCGCCGGGTTCGCCGCCCGGGCGGAGAGGCGCTCGGCCGGCAGGGCGCCGCAGAGCGCGAGCGCGTCCTCGGCGCCGAGCGCGGGGTCCAGCCACGCCAGCTGGGCGTCGCGGTCGGCGAGGATCACGGGCATGCGATCGTGGATCGCCGCCGCGACGGGATTGGAGGCGGAGTCGCACGTCAGCAGCGTGATGCTCTCCACCCACTCCCCACCCACGTTCGCGGGGGTCCACAGCGCGGCGAACGCGAACGGGATGCCGCCGTCGACCTGGAAGAAGAACGGTTGGCGAGGCTCGCTGCGCTTCTCGGGTTTCAGCCACTCGAAGTAGCCGTCAGCGAGCTGCAGCGCGCGTCGCGAGGACTTCGGGATCAGCGCGCGGAAGGCGGGCTTGGAGGCCACGGTCTCCATCCGCGCGTTGATCATCCTGCCGCCGCCCTTGAGGTCCTTGGCCCAGGGCGGGATCAGCCCCCAGCGCAGCAGGCGCGCCTGCTGGCCGATCTCCGCTCGGTCGCCCTTGGGAGAGACGATCGCGAGGACCTCTTCGGTGGGCGCGATGTTGTAGCGCCGGGTCCCCTCCATCCCGCTGATGGGCACGCGGAAGCGGTCGTTCAGCTCTTCGGGCCCCGTCGTGTTCGTGTAGCGCCCGCACATCCCCCGAGCATATGCCGACGGGCGGTCCGCGCCCCGGCGTGCGAACATGTGTTCGTATGGTCAGACCCTACCGGCCGGTGCGCGAGCTCGAAGCCCATCTCGACCGCGGCGAGCTCGACTCCGCGATCGCGATCGCCCGAGGGCTCCCCAGCGAGCGCGCGGTGCCGCTGGAGCTCGATGTGATGCTGCGGTTCCTGCCGCTCGTCGCGCTCCAGCGCCCCGACGCCTACGACGTGTGGACGCTGCGCTGGCTGGAGCGCTGGTGCGCCGAGGCGCGCGGCCGCGCGAGCATCGACGAGGCTGCCGAGGTGGTCGCGGGCCTGGCGGAGATCCCGATCGACCCCGAGAGCGCGCTGCGCAGCATCAGGGGCGTCGGGGCCAGGCACGGCATCGGCGGCTGACCGTCCGGCTGTGGACGGGAGCGCTCCTCGCGCGGCGGGGCGCGCAGCGGCAGCGGCGAGCCGGGCGTCGTTTCGAGTCCGGTACGCTCGGCCCCCCCAACGGAGAGGCATCGAATATGGCATACCTGATCACGCACTTCTGGCCGGGCGCGACAGAGGCTCAGTACGACGCGACAGTCGCGGCCGTGCACCCCCCGGCAGGACTGCCCGAGGGGCAGACCTACCACGCCGCCGGCCCGACGGACGGCGGCTTCCTCATCGCGGCAGTGTGGGACACCAAGGAGCAGTACGAGAGCTTCCTGCACGACAAGCTGATCGCGAGCATGCCCGTCGAGGGCGGCTTCTCGGGCCAGCCCGAGGAGCGCAGCGCGGAGATCGTCAACCTCCTGAAGGCGTAACACGCTGACTCGACCCTGCATGGCGGCGCTTGCGTCGCCGTGCAGGCAGCGGGCGGGTGGGGTCCTCTCTGACATGCTCCGGAGCGTGCGAAGCGACGTGACGATTCCCCTTCCCGGCGGTGGCGCGCTCGCCGGCGTCCTCGCTCTGCCCGTGGAGACCTCCGAGTCGGGCCGCCCCGGCGTGATCGTCCTGCACGAGATCTTCGGCCCGCAACCAGAGATCCTGGAGGTGGCGGATCGGTTCGCCGACCGCGGCTACGGTGCACTCGCTCCAGACCTCTTCAGCGCCGGAACGCGGCTTGGATGCCTGATGCGCGCGATGCTCGAGAGCAGCAGGGGGCGCCCCGGAAAGACGACGGCAGCCGTCGAGGCCAGCCGAGCGTGGCTGGCTGCCCGCCCGGAGATCGACGCAGATCGTCTGGCGATCATCGGCTTCTGCATGGGCGGAGGCTTCGCGCTGACGTACGCCGCAGGCGCTCCTCCCGGCCTGCGCGCAGCGGCTGTCAACTACGGGCAGGTGCCGGCTGACACCGAGCAGCTGCGGCAGGCGTGTCCGGTGGTCGGCTCCTATGGCGGACGCGACCGGATCGTTGGCCGAGAAGGCGAGCGGCTGCGGGAGCACCTCGGACGACTTGGCATCGAGCACGACGTGAAGACCTATCCCGAGGCCGGGCACTCGTTCATGACGAACGGCCATCACCCGATTGGGCGACTCGTGTTCCTGCCGATGCACATCGGGCACGAGCCGCGAGCCGCCGAGGACGCGTGGGCTCGCGTGTTCGACTTCTTCGAGCAGCACGTCGAGCCGCATCGCGTCGTCGGATAACGCCGCCCGCCACGCGACGGGCCCCGCCCCGCCCCGCGCGATGGCGCGGCGAGCCGGAGCGACGGCCGGTGGAGGTCAGGCCGAGGCGGCGACTTCGCGCACCTCCCTGCGCACCACCGTCACTCCTGGCATCGGGCTGCTGCCGACTTTGAGTGCCTCTGCACCAGCCTCGGCGTTGGCTTCGGTGTCGAACAGCACCAGGGACGTCCACTTGCCGTCCTCGAGCGGCCTCAGCCAGTATCCGGCCTGGAATCCGGGCGCCTGGCTGACGCCGGGCACGATCTGCTCGCGCAGACCCTTGAGCCCAACCTCTGGATCCGGCTGTCCGGTCGTATCGACCTCGATCAGGACTGCGTACATCGAATGCCTCCTCTTGCAGGTGTCTTGGACCGACGGCAGCAAACTAGCGCAAGCCAATCTCCTCACCTCCGAGCGTTGGCTCGGCGCCCGGGCTCGCTTCGCAGCCGCGCAGCGGCTTGTACCTGCAGTGGACCGCCCCCGCGTGCGTGCGAACACATGAGAGGATCAGGTGCCGCGGCAGCAGCCAGGCCTCCAGATGCCCGGCACCCTCGGCGCTCCCGCGGGCCGTGAACGCACGGCGTTGCCCGACCCTTGGGCGGTTCGGCGCGATCAGCTGGAGCCTGTAGCGCGGCGGGCGGACCGAGATGGGGAGCGCCGCGGTCGCGACCGTTTCGCCACTCCCTTGGAGGTCGACCAACCAGGCGCAGAGCAGATACGAGCCGGCCGGCGATTCGTCGGCCACGGTCAATGGCCAGGAGAATGAGAAGGGGGCGGAGACCGATGGCAGTTCGGGCCCGCCCGCGAGGCTGAACTCACTCTGCGGGTCGGCATCCATTGTCGCCGCACACGGCCCCACGCCCGCCGGTCGAATCCGCCGCCAGAGGACAAGCAGGGTCTGCTTGCCTGGGCGAGTATTCGAGAATGTTGCTTGACGCGGGCTGTTGGCTACGGCCTATCGCGCGGAGCGGGAGCGACGACTGTAGCCTCTCCCGGGTGACGTCGGTACCGAACCGCTTCTACCACTGGATCCGACACCCGTCCGCTCGCTCGCTCGCTGGCCAGGAGCGAACGGTGCCGGGATTTGAGCACTTGCGGGGTCACAAGTACTGTCTACTCGTGACCTACAAGCGCAGCGGCGAGGCGGTGCCGACCCCCGTGTGGTTCGGGCTCGGCGACGGGAAGCTCTACGCGCGCAGCGAGGCAGACGTCGCCAAGGTGAAGCGCATCCGCAACGATCCGCGGGTGCGCGTCGCCCCGTGCACCGCGCGCGGCAAGCCGCTCGGGCCCCCCGCTGAGGGTCGGGCGCGAGTGCTCGACCAACCGAGCGACGGGGAAGAGGCTGAGGGGGCGCTGCAGGCCAACTACGGGCTGGGACGCAAGATCTATGAGGGAGCCGGCGGAGCGCTTGGGACCGCGACCGTCTACCTGGAGATCGCGCCCGCATGACCCCTACGGCCGCCGCTGGCGCTTGACCTAAACACCCTCGGATTGGAGAAGCTCTCGCCGGGGAGGCAGTCGCGGCATGGGCGAGTATTCGGGAATGTCCCTCGGCCGCCGGCGAAGGGCAACCCGTCGAGATTCCCGTGCCAAGCGTGGCGATTGGGAGCGCGTCTTAAGGCGCGGTTCGCACAGAGCGGAACATCGCCAAAAGCACCAGCAGGACGCCGACAGCCATTAGCGCGACCCCTCCATAGTGGAGGAAGTCGTAGTTGGTATGGGAGAGAAGGTGTACGGCTTCCGGGTCTGCTTCGGGGGTGGGGTCGTGGTAGTGGGCGTAGACGAAGGCCCAGCCCCCTGCGCCGCACAGGGCGATGCCGCCAAAGAACGCAACCGTGGGGAAGGTCGCCGCCTTCTCATGGTTTGCGGGCATCGCTCCATCTTGACGCAGCCGTTGCGGGCGCGCGGGAGGCGATGGCAGGATGGGCGAGCATTCGGGAATGTTCCCTGAGGTACCGCTACCGCTTGTCGGGGCGAGAAGCGATCGCCAGGCGAGGCGGCCGTGGCCTGGGCCAGTGTTCGGGAATGTCTCTTGAGCGAGCCGCGCGAGCCTGCCGAAGGGCGGATGGCGAAAGCGACTGGCTGTCGTCAATTGACCGCAGCTGCGCATCCAGCGCTAGCGCCGTCGCCGTGGTGGGGATACTGCACACGTGGTCGCGGCTCTCGTTCTCATCGGTGCTCCCGGTACCGGCAAGTCGTCGGTGCTCGAGGCCCTGGCGACGCTCCACGACATAGAAGCTGTCGAGCACGGGGCGATCGAGGCGGAGCAGCTGTCCCTCGGGCGGCCCCTGCTGCCCGCAAGCAGCTGGGTTCCTCAGCTCGACGCGGTCCTCTCTCTCCAGCGTGAGGCTGGCCGCCGAAGGTTCCTGATCTCGGCCACCGTCGAGACCGCCGAGGACCTGGCCGCTGTCAGGAACGCGACCGCGGCCGAGATGCTCCTCGTCGTCTGCCTCAGCGCGTCCTCCGAGACCGTCGCCGCGCGAATCGGCGCCCGCGAGCCGGACCGCTGGCCGGGCAAGCCCCCGCTCATCGCCCGCGCCCGGCAACTCACATCCTCTACCCCCGCCCTGCCGGGCATCGACTTGGTCATCGACACCGAGCAGCGGGTCGCGGAGGATGTGGCAGCCGAGATCCTCCAGGCGATGCGGCGCAGAGGGATGCTCGGACCGCTGGAGACGCGCGATACGTAGGCTTAGCTAAGCCACGGGTCGCCAGGGCGAGTGTTCGGGAATGTCTCTTTGACGAGGGGTAGCGTCCACGCTGGCTACTCATGCGAGATCTCGCCAGAACACCACGCGAGCCTCACCTGAACCGCTCCGGGGATGTTGGAGGCCTGATCGCTTGAGAGGATTGGGCGATGACAACCAAGGGCAAGAGGTATCCGGCTGAGGTCAGGGAGCGTGCTGTGCGGCTGGTGATGGAGCACCGGCGGGAGTATCCGAACGAATGGGCGGCGATCTGCTCGATCTCGCAGAAGTGCGGGATGACGGCCGAGACGCTGCGCAAGTGGGTGCGCCAGGCCGAAGTCGATGGCGGGCGCCGGCCGGGTCTGAGCAGCGAGGAGGCGGCTCGGATCAAGGAGCTTGAGCGGGAGAACAAGGAGCTGCGCCGCGCGAACGAGATCCTTAAGGCCGCTTCGGCTTTCTTCGCGCGGGAGCTCGACCCGCAGCCAAGGAGATGAGCCACATGATCGACGAGCACCGAGATGCGTTTGGGGTCGAGCCGATCTGCAGGATGCTGCAGATCGCCCCGTCGACGTATTACGCGGTGAAGGCCCGGCAGTCGGCTCCCTCAGAGCGGACTGTTCGTGACGAGGAGCTGGCCTTGAGGATCCATGAGGTGCACGAGAAGAACCTCGGTGTCTATGGCGTGCGCAAGGTCTGGTGGCAGCTGGTGCGGGAAGATGTCAAGGTCGCCCGGTGCACGGTTGAACGACTGATGGCCCGCGAGGGCCTCAAGGGCGCCATCCGCGGCAAGAAGCGCCGCACCACGATCCCGGACGGGCAATCGACTCGCGCGCCCGACCTCGTGGACCGCGACTTCAAAGCGGCCGCCCCGAACCGGCTGTGGGTATCCGACTTCACGTATGTCGCCACCTGGTCAGGGACGGTGTATGTCGCGTTCACGATCGACGTGTTCTCCCGCCGCATCGTCGGCTGGAAGGCTGACACGACGATGAAAACGCCGCTCGTGCTCGACACGCTCGAGATGGCGCTCTGGGCCCGCGACCATCACGGCACCCCCGTTCACGAGGGGCTGATAAGTCACTCCGATGCCGGAAGTCAATACACGAGTTTTGCCTTCACGCAGCGTCTCATCGACGCGGGCGCAGATGCATCGATCGGATCGATCGGCGATGGCTACGATAACGCCGTCGCTGAGAGCACGATCGGGCTCTACAAGACCGAGCTGATCAACCAGCAAGGACCATGGAAGACGATGGAGCAGGTCGAGTTCGCCACGCTGCAATGGGTCGACTGGTACAACCACCAGCGACTACACGGCAGCTGCGACCGGCAAACACCCGTCGAATACGAGCAGACGAGAGCGAGACAGACCACTCAATAAAAACCGCCTCCGAACTTCCCGGAGCGGTTCAGCCAGCTTCTGAGGACCGTTCATTCCTGCATGATCGCAGGCCGGGGGGTAGCACCTCCGCGAGGGCGGCCGCGAGGGGAACGGTAGTGGCCTGAGCCAGTGTTCGGGAATGTCCCTAGAGTGGGATTGCCTAGGGACAGACGCGACCGGTTGCCACAGGTTGTCGCTCAGTTACGTTGAACATGCCCCAGCTCGGGACCTTGCAGTGGTCCTTTGCGTCGGGGGAACTGCGGCTGGAAACCCACGTGGCGCAGCATTCCGGGCGAGAGTAGAAGCGCCAGTGTCACGAGGTTGATCGCGAGGCGAACCACGCCATTCTCAAACGGAGCTTGAACGAAACCGAGAACGCTGACGATTACGAAGACAGCCCACGCCCATCGCTGCGCCCAGACCACAACGGCCGCTGTCCAAAACCCGACCAGTAGAAAGACCACCGCTATCAGCAGTAGGTGCTGGCGCGCCTTGGCATCGGTTACGAGTACGAAGGGAATCTCCGCCGCCATCAAGATTGTGAAAGCCTTGACGGCTAGTGGCCATCGGTGCCAGGTTGCCGACATGACGGCATTCTAGACCGGACCGTGTGGCACCTTCACCGGTAGCCTTCGTCTGTGCCAGTGTTCGGCAATGTCCCTTGATGTCGTGGCGTCTACTAGGAGGCTCTAGCGAAACGCCTAGCGAAAGGCGGGCGAGGCATCCGTTCAGAGCAGACCTTCGTCGGGCCAGTGAGTTTCGGAGATCCGATGGAGGCCGTCTCCAGCTCGCTCGATGTGACCGTTGCTGACATGGGCACAACCGTTGTAAGCGATCAGGACTCTTGCTTGGCTGGCGTCGTGATAGCGAAAGACGATCAGGCTAGAGGGGCCTTTGAAGTCGGGGCAGCTCTGGGCAATCTGGGGCGGCGGCGGCAGGGCGTTGAGTTCACCGACGAGGTGATTTATCGCGTCCTGTTTTCCAACCTCAAGCGCACCCGCAAGGCGCGGCGGCTCGCCGCGAGCACCGAGGCTCGACGACGAGTATCGACAGATCAGCGCCCCTGTCGGATGACCGGGCACGAGTGTGTGCGAGTTGCCCGAGGTTAGAAGCGGTTCCGCTGGACAACGGGTGCGTGCGAGCGATATGCGGAGCGGCGTTTGCGCCGTCGCTGAGAACCTAAACGCCGTATCGCCACAGCTCGCGCATCCCAGCGTCAGAGCAAGCAGCGCGGCCACGCCAAGCGTCCAACGTGCCCGTGGATCGCGCACTCACCAGAGACTACGCCGCGAGCGGCATCGGCGCCGCGCCGCCTCATCGGCGGACCAGCTGGCCGTGGGGTCTGAACACCTCCTGCAAATCGCGCATCGCACTCGCATGCTAGACGGGCTCCCGACCCTCCAGGTTTCGCTAGCTCCTCCTAGAAAGCAGAGGCCCCAGGCTCGGGGACGGAACTGCACCCTGGGCGAGCGTTCGGGAATGTCCCTGGGTGCGACTCCGGCGCACTCGCTCCGTAGGAGCGGAGGAGACGACCTGAACCGCTACCGGTGGCGACGGATGTAGTCGAGTGGGGCTCTTACCCACCAGGGATTTCGACCCTGCCGGACGACCCCAACCCCTAGCCCACTAACGATGGCGCAAATTGCTCCGACGACCACGGTAAGCCACGTACCGCGCCAGACCCCGAGCACGATTAGACAGGGCCCGGCGGCAACGCCGAACCAGAACAGCGGTAGCTTGAGTGGATTGTTGGGAGGGGGCGAGCGCGTCTCCTAAAGCTACCCGTCTTCCCCCAATTGAGCACAATGCCACGCCAGAAAGGCCGCTGACCGCGTTGGGGGCGCCGATGGCGCAGAATGGGTGGGCCGCAGGCACGCTCTTGACTTGAATTAGCAACGAAACTCGTCACGGCTTGGGTGGGTAGGCAGGACGGCACGGCTAACGGAGAGGAGAGGCGGCCGGACGGACGGACGGATGCGGGGCGTGAGCCCCGGAGGCCGCCCGCCCGGCCGCCCGCGCACGTCCCCGCCAGCTGCGCTGACCGCCACCCCACCCCCTCGGTGATGCAGTTGAGAAGGAGGCGAAGCCGACGCCTCCGCCGGAGGGCTAGCATCGATGTGGGCCGGTGGTCGCTCGCGGATAGCGGGCGTTGCCTGCCGCCGCGGTCAAGCGTCAAACCCGCCAGAGCGGGGTCACGCGCGTCGGGTCGAAGTAGTTGCGCCCCCGTTGACCGGGGCCGATCACCAGGTGGTCAATCACGGCGGCCACGACCGCGTGCTGGCGGGTGAGGTTCAGCTGCGACCAGCGCTCGCGAAGCTCAGAGGCGTGGCCGACGTGCTCGGCCATCACGGTGTTGCCGCGTGCTCTGGCGAGCGCACGCTTAGCGACGGTGAGCCGGTGCTCGATCGGGTCGCGTGCCGCGAGCCACTCCGCGAGCGTCACCTGCTTGGCGCCGTAGGCCTTCGCAAGCTCCTCAAGCTGGCCGGCGGCATCGTCGGCCTCATGCTGGAAGGCGCGCTCCTCGGCATCCTCGCTGCTTCCGCGCATAGCGGCCGCGAGCGCCGGGGAGTCCAGGCGGTGCAGCACCCCCTCAACGACGAAGCGCTCCAAGGGATCGGCGACGATGTAGGTGTGACCGCAGCCGCTGTATTGCGGTCCCTTGGCGCAGATGTAGCGACGGGTGCCGTCCTCGGTGGGACGGGACACGAGCGTCTCGCCGCATCCTCCGCAACGCAGAAGGCGTTTGAGCAGGTAGCGGCGGGCACCGTGGTTGGTCCGGCGCGAAGGATCGGCCAGGACCGCACGGATGCGCTCGGTCTCCCTGGGGCTGATGATCCCCCGCCACTGACCCTTTGCGACGAGCTCGCCCTTGTGCTCGCGCTGTCCGCCGATGCGACCCGAACGCAGGATCGCTCGGAGGCTGTTGGGGTTCCACGGGCCGCCCTTGACCGTGGGGACGCCACGCTCGGTCAGGTCGACGCAGAGCGAGCGCAGGCTCTCACCGGCGAGGAAGCGCCGGGCGCACTCACGGATGACATCGGCCTCGTCGGTACGGATGGTCTTCCGGTCGGGCTCATAACCGAATGGGCGCGTTCCGCCACCGGCATCGCGGCCAGCCTGGGCAAGCTCAAGGTGCTTGCGTTTGATCCGCCGGCTCTTGTCGTCGCTCTCCTTGCGCGCGACCGCCCCGAGGATGCGCGCCGTGAACTGTCCGTCGTGCGTCGCGAGATCAACGTCGCCGGACACGGACGCGAGCGAGGTTGTGCCGGATGCCTCGCACAGCTCGAAGAACTCCTCAAGCTCCCTCGGACGCCGATGCAGACGATCGAGGTCCCACACGACAACCGCGTCCACGACGCCGGCTGTCAGGTCCTCCAGCATCCGGCGGTATTCGGGACGGACGCGTCCGGAGTAGGCGCTCACGTCGTCATCGACGTAGCGCTCGGTGACCTCCCAGCCCCTGCGAGCAGCTAGCGCCTCGCAGTCCTCCAGCTGCCGGCGCACGCCTAGCTGGTCGCCATCGCGGTCGGAGGAGATGCGCGCGTAGATCGCAGCTCTGGGCACTCAAGGAACATACACGCATACTAGCCTGGGCCAGTGCGCTCTCCCTCGCTCAGGCCCGAAGCGCGCCGAGGGCTTCAGAGCGCCCCTCCCGCCGATGCCCTCACGACTCATTGCCGGCGGTCCCGACCCCACTCCCCCGCCCCCAGCCGATACACCACGTGCGCGGCGAGCGGATGGCCGGCGGCGAGCTTGGGGTGCATGAAGTCCTCGGCGGGGTCGCGGGTCATGCCCAGCCGCTCCATCAGCCGCTGCGAGCGCACGTTGCCCGCGGCGGTGTAGGCGAGGAGCCCGGAGAGGCCAAGCGCGCCGAAGCCGAAGCGCGCTGAGACGCGCGCGGCCTCGAGCGCGAGCCCCCTCCCCCAGTAGGGTCGCGCCAGGCGCCAGCCGAGCTCGACGCCCGGCGCGAACGGCAGCGCGGGGTCGAGTTGCCACAGCCCGACGAGGCCGATCAGAGAAGCCTCGCCCGGCATCTCCACCGCCCACAGGCCGAAGCCACGCAGCTCGAAGGACACCTCGATGCGCTCGAGCAGAGCGTCGCTTTCCGCCGCGGACAAGGGCGCGGGGAAGTGCTCCATCACCTCCGCATCGGCGTTCAGCGCGGCCAGCGGCTCCCGGTCGCTCTGCCGCCAGCGCCGCAGCAGCAGGCGCTGGGTTCTCAGCTGCGGCTCGCCGTCGGTCAGGGCCTCAGGCGGACGGGCAGCGTCTTGAGCTGGTTGATGAACGGGGATTCCACGAACTGCGGCGTGCCCTCGATCCGCATGTCGGGGTAGCGCTTGAGCGTCTCCTCGAACATGATCCGCAGCTCCAGGCGGGCGAGCGCGGTTCCGAGGCAGAAGTGCCGGCCCCCGGCGCCGAAGGCCTGGTGCTCGGGGTTGCGCGTGACGTCGAAGTGGCCGGGGTTCTCATAGCGCGTTTCATCGCGGTTGGAGGATGCGTACCACATGACCACCTTCTCGCCCTTGCGGATCTTCGTGCCGTGTAGCTCCGTGTCGCGCGTGGTGGTGCGCCGGAAGTGCGCGAAGGCGGGGAACATCCGCAGCGCCTCCTCGACCGCGCCGGGGATCATCTCGGGGTCCTCGATCACCAGCCGGCGCTGCTCGGGGTCTTCCATGAGCGCGCGCATGCCGCTGCAGTAGGTCGCCTTCGTGCTGTCGTTGCCCGCGGCGACGAGCAGGAAGAAGCCCATCACGATCTCGTGCTCCTCGAGCTTCTCGCCGTCCACCTCGGCGTGCACGAGCACGCTCGTGAGGTCGTCCGTGGGGCTCTCCTGGCGCTCGGCGATGAGCTTGCGACAGCGCTCGAAGATCTCGGGAATGTCTTTGGCGAGCACGCCCTCGATGCCCTCGGGGCTGACATCCAGGTCGCCCGCGCCGAGCGCGGAGTTCATCAGGCGCGCCCAGGCGGCGTCGTCCTCCTTGGGGATGCCCATGAAGCTCCCGATCACACGCGAGACGGCCGGCTGGGCCACATCGGTGACGAGGTCGCAGCTGTCGCGTCCCTCGAGCTCGTCGAGCACGTCGAGCACGATCGCGCGAATCGCATCCTCGTGCGCAGCGATCCGCTTGGGCGTGAACCCGGCCTGGAAGAGGGCCTTGATGCGGTCGTGCTTGGGCGGGTCCATGCCGATGAACATCGCCCGCGTCAGCTCCAGCGGGAACACGGCGGAGGCGGCGGTGACGCCGCCCAGTTCCGAGGAGTAGGTGCGGTAGTCGCGGCTGACGGTGAGGATGTCCTCAGCGGTGGTCACCGACCAGAAGCCGTCCTCGATGGGGAACTCGGTGATGCCCGCAGACCAGTGCACGGGGCACTCGTTGCGCATCTGCTTGAAGAGCTCGTTCGGCGGGCCGTCCAGCCACACCTCGCGGTCACCTATGAGAACGCTCTCGAGATCGAATCCGACCGCGGCCATCCCTACCTCCTGATAGTTGCCAGCACCCGGCGCGGATGATACTGGCTGCCCGGCCAGTATGTGGACGCTTGTGGGCCCCGCGCCGCAGCTGTCCCCGGCGCGGCCGGCGGGTCGGCTGAGGGGATCGCGACCGGGCCTTCGAGCTAGCCGACGGCGTCGCCCGCAGGCGAGCCGCCGTTGCGCTCGGGCTGCAGGTCGCCCTCCACGACGAACTCGCCGACGGTCAGGCGTCCCACCTTCAGCTCGCCTATCTCCAGCGATCCGATCACGCCGCGGCGGACGGCCAGGCGGCCGATGGCGAGCGCGCCCACGGCGAGCGCTCCGACGGCAACGGCGCCCACGGCGAGCGCTCCCAGCGAGGAGACGCCGAGCACCGATGCCAGGCGCGCCTGGCCGAGGTCGGCCTCAGCGCGAGCCATGCGTTGCCGCCGAGGAGGCTGCAGCAGCCGCGGGCTTCGACGCCGCGGCCGTGCGCGCGGAGGCGCCGCGGGCGGCCAC
>OCZT010001960.1_pt1 | contig 21353 bp, 23 predicted proteins | sample 1539031 | NCBI WGS metagenome assembly OCZT01 (sample SAMEA3539308, study PRJEB22396) | soil metagenome | biome: tundra; feature: field; material: soil | place: USA | collected 2010-05 | depth 0.15 m | reverse complement strand
CACCAGTGGGGAGAAATGATGGCCGTAGTTGGGGAGAAACCGATGGCCATTGACACTGCCGCGCGGGCGATCGTTCTGAGGATCGCAATGGTGAACGCCACCGTTACAGCGCCGGAGATGATCGGGCTGCTCGCATGGTGGAGCGCCGTGCTCGCCGCGCCAGTGGTCCTTGTCCGACGCTGGCGCCGGCGCCGGCGAGGGGTCGCTCAGCACACGCCACGCCCGCGACGACCGCTCCAGCCACTCGGGCGAAGACGAGAAGCCGAGACGGTGAGAGAGCATCCGGCGACGCCCGCTGTGGCGATCGAGCCGAGCATCGAACCACGCGAGCCCCTGGTTCGGCCAGATCGTGTGGCTGCGGGCCAGTGGCCGGGCACTTTGTCGTCGGCCAGCACCGCGTGCGCTGCGGCCAGCCCCGACGCGAGACCCGGTCGCCTGAACCCCGGACGGCTCTCGTCCGAGACGCTCGAGCCACTATGCCGGTACGTGGACTTCCGCCGCCGGCTCGAGCTGGCCGCTCGCGAGCTCGCGGCCAAGCTCGTGCAGCTGCCGGAGGATCGGTGGCGGATCGAGCCCTACCCGTTGACCGGCGAGCGGCGAAACACGTTTGTGATCATCGGAGAGACGGGCATATTTGTGGTCAGCGCTACCTACGCGCCAGGGCACTGGGACGACGTGATCGCCGTCAACCGGCTCGCCGGAAAGATCCAGCGGCTACTTCCCAGGTATTCGGGACAGGTCCGGCCCGCGGTCTGCCACCCGTTCACCTCGACCAGGCCTCGAATCTGGCATCGGCCGGACGAGCACGGCGACTGGGTCGGTGCCTGGCTGATCGGCGGCGACTCGGTGATCGAGTGGCTCGAGCACTTCGGGTCCGAGCACGGACTCAACCCGGCCGATCTCGCCCGCTTCGACGAGCTGGCGAGGCCCAACTGGCTGAAGGGAGCGATACCCACGCCGCCGAGCTGGCCCCCGATCCGCGACGCTCCCGCGCCCGACTCGCAGGACTAGCTCGAGGACATGCGGCTCACCGGAACCAAGGCTCTCGCCAGCTGTCTCGTACGCGTCCAGCCGTCAGGCCAGACGGCGGCCAGCTGCGCAGGAGAGTCACCCTGCGCGGCGGCGAGCGGCGGTTCGAGAGTCGAGTCGCTCGATCTCGGCGGCGAGCTCACGTGCCACATCGGACAGCTCGCCGAACGCGCGCGCGATCGCGCTCAGTGCGACGCCTTCGAGCGCCTCGCCGAGCTCGGCGACCGTTGCGTCGAAGCGCTCCCACTGCTCGAGCGGACCCGGGCGGGACCGCGCGCCCGGGCGCAGTTCGTGGGAGAGCTGCATGTTGCGGGCGCCCGGGTGCGGACGATGCGCGAGGCCGAGCATGTCGGCGTGGCGCAGGGCGGCGGCCTCCTGCTCGGCGGCGTTTGCGATCGCGCGCACGCGCTGGGCGAAGCCGTAGTCCGGCGGCGCCTCGCCACTCGCCTCGAGCGCGTCGCCCCAGCGCTGATCGGCGAGCTGCACCTGTTCCAGCGCAACACGAGGATCGCCACTCATGACGGCTCAGCCGGTCCGGGGCCGACGGTCATGATGTGGTCGGCGATCTGCCGCGGGGCCGCCGTCCGCAGAGCGTCAGCCTGCGCCGAGCTCGGAGGGGAGGAAGCTTCCTGGCGCACGTATGCCGGCGAGGCGTCCGACAGCAGCGCGCGATCCACCTCGGAGCGACGCACCCGCCATGCGCGGCCCGCGCGAACCGCCGCGAGGCGTCCCGACTTGACCCACGCGCGGACGGTTGCGGGATGGAGCTTCAGCTCCTCGCTGACCTGCGGGACCGTCAGCCACGGATCCTCTTCGGAAACTGGCGTGCTGGAAGTTGCTTGAGACATCAACGCGACAAAGAGTGGGAAGTGCAGCGTATCATTTAGGAGCGTTTGATCACAGTTGAGCGAACGGGCTGCTATCTTACAGCGGGGAGCCGTCGGAAGCCAGATGGACGATCAGAACGGCAACGTCATCGATGGAACCGAGCGGGCGCGGCAATGGAGCCGCTCACGCTCAAAGGCGCGCGCGGCAGCCGAACCCAACTCCGACGCGCCGAAGAGCATCGCCTCGTCGCTGCTCGTCCCGGCTGAGCTGGTGTCTGCGATCACATCCCAGACCGCTGGCGAGGACTCCTTCGCTACCGACGAGAACGTTCGGGCGGCCGCGCGGACGGCCGACACCAGGTCGGTAGCAGCCGCCCGGTTTTCTGACGAGAAGCATCATCATCCCAACCCCTTTCTAGCGCCAGAGTCAGCTCGTATTGGGAATGCTTCAAAAGGCGCCAGGCGCACGCGTGGTCGATCGCTTGCGGCGCTGATCAGCCGATCAGCGGATGGGGTTAGGACGCGTTACAGCGCGCATCGACCGACGCCGCACACGCCGCGTCGGCGGCTACGCATGGTTCGTCTGACGCGCCCAGTCATCGCCACGTTCGGCGCGCTCGGCGGGGTCGCGCTGGTGGCGGCCATCCTCACGCAATTAGGTACCTCGGTGTTGTCGCCCGCTCAGCTCTCCCGTGGCCTGAACACCCAGGAGTTACTTCCGATTCTTAGGCCTGGATCGTTGGCTGCCGGCGCCAACCCGCTGGGTGCACGTGAGAGCGTCCGGCAAACGGTGCCCCATCGTGCGCGGCACGCGCGCGTGCGTCGAGCGACCAACGAGCAGCTCAGGAAGAGACACGCGACCATAAGGGCGGCGACTCGCCACCGCTACACCACGCCGCCGTCCTCCGCGAGCCGCTCATCGACTGCTTCGGCGGCTTCCAATGCTGGTAGTTCCGGTAGCTCCGGCTCAACGCCACCCTCGTCGGCGCCCCCCGCCGGACAGCCCGCCAGTGCCACCGGCGGCTCCAGCAGCCAGACATCAACCCCCGCCCAACGGCCCGCTTTCGGACCCAATGGCACCCTCGGGCCAGGTCACGGGAATGGCACGGGTTAGCCCTGAAGCGACGACAGGAGAGCACCAATGCCCAGACTGCTAGCGCACGCCCGCCACAACGCGATCGCCTACCTCGCCTTGTTCGTCGCGTTGGGCGGCACCTCTTACGCGGCCGTGAATCTCCCGGCGGAGAGCGTAGGTAACCGCCAGCTGCGCAACCATTCGATCAGCCCGATCAAGCTTAATCGTAGCTCCATCGGGGGCTATGTGCGCTACTGGGCCCGGGTCAGCGCCGACGGAAGGCTGATCGCATCACGACCCCGGGCACAGGTTGTCGTCTGGTACAAGCCCCCGTCTCTCTACGCAGGGGGCGAGCTCAGTTGGCCCGGTCCGATTCCCACGAGCTGCTTCTCAGAGGCGACGGTCGAGAGCTTCCCGGGGGCCGGCTACGCGAGCGCCGTCACGGTCACCGGGAGCAAGGCATTCGGCACTCGCGTGCGCATAGGGCTGTCGTCGCCGAACGCGGTCAACGTCGCGGTGATCTGCCCGCAGCCCTAACCCGACAAGGCTAAGCGAGCTTCGATGGCACCGCCTTCAGGATCAAAGTTGCTCGTGACGCTCGGCCGTGCGGTCGCCATGGCCGCGGTGATCTGGCTTGTCGCGGCCGCCGGCGCGGTGGCGGATGAGACGGTGCAGGTGTGCGGCTCCTACGCCAACGACGTGTTCGTTGCCGGCGCCCCGGTCGCGGGTATCACCCAATCGGGGACGTGCCCGAATCCGCCGTATACCGCGAACGGGTTCGGGCTGGACGCCAGCGGCACCAGTACGCGCGGTCTGACCGGACGCTGGCAGGCGAACGCTCCCGCGGGTCTCGCGATCGTCGGGGCGAGCACCAACTCGATGGTCTCGACCGGCCTGAACAACCAAGGCGGCGACTTCGGCGGCGGCTTCTACTGGGCCGGCGGCGGCGTACAGACTCATGACGGTGAGACCGCTGTCGGGGTCGGACCTTTCTCTTCTGGCTACTTCGGGTTTCAGCTGATCTGCGGCGTGAGCAAATGCACACAGCCCGCCCAGCTCGACATCGGCGCAATCTCGCTGTACGTCCGCGAGACCTCTGGTCCGAGCTTCGCCGCCCCGACCGGGCTCTGGCAGGCCTCGGGCTGGGTTCGCGGCTCCTGGCCGTTCTTCGCATGGGGCAACTCGCCATCTGGGCTGTGCTCGCTGTCGGCCAGCCTAAATGGGGACCTGATCAACACCACTACCTCGAGCCGGGACGTTTCGAGCTGGCATCAATGCGCGGCGCCGCCGATCAGCCAGCCGGTGGACACGAGTCGTTATGGCCAGGGCGCTGTGGCGCTGACGCTGAGCACCGGGGACGCGGCTGGCGTGCCGGCATCGCTGAGCAAGACCGTGTATGTCGATAACCAGCAGCCGTCCGTCGCTTTGTCGGGCCCGAGCGACGCGGCGTCGACCGCCGGCACCCAGTACGTGACCGCGGCGGGCACCGCTGGGCCGTCAGGAGTGGCCGGCGTCTCGTGCTCGGTCGATGGGGCCTCTGCGCAGTGGTACCCCTCTCAGAGTGCGCAGGTGCCGGTCGGCGGCGTGGGGGAACACGAAGTGCAGTGCTTTTCTGAGAACAACGCGGTCGACGGCAACGGCGTACACGGCACTTCTCCAACCGGCTCGTTTGGGATGAAGATCGGGGTGCCGACGATCACGGCGGTCGCGTTCTCCAAGCTGGTCGATGGACTTCGATGTCATCGGACGGTTGAGCGGGTCAGGGCGCGGTGGGTCAGGATCCACCGCCGCGGACGGCTCGTTCGCGTGCATCGACCCGCCCATACGAAGCTCGTCAAGGTCACGCGCTGCCACGTGCGCAGCATGCGGCGGCGGGTGGTCGTGTGGGTGACGGTGCGCCGGCATGGCACCAAGGTGCGGGTGCGGCGCCATAAGACGATCCGGGTGCTGCTCAGACCACACACAGTCAATAAGACCACGCGTAGGGTCGGCCACGGACGCTCCACCACGGTGAGCGGCTGGTTGGGTACGACCGGCGGGATCGCCTTGGCCGGGCAGACGGTGGACGTGCTCACCGCCGCGGATAACGGCCGCGGGGATTTCCGGGTCGCGGCGGTAGCGACGAGTGCAGCTGATGGGGGATGGAGCGCGCGGCTTGCGGCCGGCCCTTCGCGGCTGGTTACTGCCGCCTATGCCGGCGGCCCGACGACAGAGTCGTCGCTGGCGGCGCCCGTGAAGCTCGTGGTTCCGGCCAAGGTGCAGTTGCTCAGCGTTTCTCCCCGTCGGGTGGCCTGGGGTGGCACCGTTCGCCTAACCGGGCGGCTGAAGGGCGGTTATCTGCCCCCAGGGGGTGCGCTGGTGCGGCTACGGATCGGGTCCGGTTCCTCGTACACGACCTACGGGGTGCAGGCGCACGTAACGGGCAACGGCCGATTCTCAACGACGTATACGTTCGGGGCCGGCCAGGCGAGCGTTTACCAGTCGTTCTGGTTCCAGCTGGCGTCTTTGCCGATGGGTTCATACCCATACGCGCCGGCTGACTCTGGGCGCCGATACGTGCTCGTCGGCGGGCATCCGGTGATTCCTGTTGCCGCTCACGCTAGTTTCGAATATGAAACGTAGTTTGGAGCCGTAGTTTCGAATGTGCAATGCAGTTTGGAACGGGAGGCGGCGGATCCAGGAAACACTAGGCCTGGCAGGACCTCAGCCGCTCGCCCTCGTGGCGATCTGTCGACGAGATCGATAGCCGGTCGGCGCGACGCGTTCTCGGTTGGCGCTGAGGATAAGCGCGATTGGCTCCGCTGCAGATGCGGTTGCGGCCGCAAGCGAATTGGCCGCGCTTCGTCGCAGCGGCGGTAGCCTGGGCCCGCGCCGGTCGGCACCGGTTGGCGCCAACACTCCTAGCTCGATAGCCATAGCATCCGCCTATGAGCTTCGTGCGCCTGCATCCGTGGGTCGATCCACATGTCTTCGGATCGGACGCCGGTGATCTGTCCGCGTGCGCGACGATCCGGCGGGCTGCTGAAGTCCTCGGGCCGGAATACGTCAGTAACCGAGCGTACGACTTCACTCGCTTTCGCGGATCATCCTGGCTTGTGCAGCTCGAGTTCGCGGGCGAGATGGAACGTGAGGCGATTGCCACGGTTCACGCACAAGACATGCAGCGTGAGGCGAACAGGCGTGCCGCCCTTCGTCGGGCTCGTCGCGAGCGCGCCGCGGCGCTCCTATTGCTTGATGACGATTGAGCGGTCCGAACCCGCGTTGCTGACGCGACTGCGTGGTTCTGCCAGCAGAGCGCTGGTATTACGCCGGGCGCGATCACCTGTTCTTTGCGGTCGAGGCCGATGTTTGACGGAGGCGATCTCGAGGCCGTGGCACTTCCGCCGCACACGCCCGGATTGCGCGAGCGACTCAAAGATCGCGGGAGCTCACCCACTCCGAGGTCGAGCTGCTCCCAACCAACATCGTCGCCGCAGCACGCGGTCGCTAGCGCGATGGGGCAGCCGACCTGACGGGATGAGCACCGGTGGATCGCAGTGCCTCGAGTTGCGAAGACCACCGGCAAATCCACCGCCACGTGGTGGTGATCATGATGGCCGCCGCGTCACAGTCGTTGCAGGACTACGGTCAGTCCAGCCATTTCAATTCGCGAGAGCCGCTCTTCGTGAATCACGCGACGATCGTCGGACCAATGGACGATCGTCCATCCGTCGCTTACGAGTTCCGACAAGAGCTGTGCGATTCCCTTACGAGGAATCGAGCCAGGCCTAGCAAGCACTCGCTCCGAGTCATCGAACGTCGGTCCTTCCAGTCGGGCGCACCAGGCAGAATCGATCTGTTCGACCTCGGCTCCCCGAGGTGGGTCGGGCGGTTGCGGCTTCTCGCCCTCAGACGGTCGCTGCCGCATGGGACGCCCGAGGGTTTCCCCGATCTTCTGCAACGTGGGTGGAGGATTCTTGTTCTCCCATAACACGCGGCTAAAGTTTGGGTCGCGCTCACCCGCAGCAAACGCAGCGTCCCTCTCCGCAGCCCAGGCCTTCGTGGCCTCCTCGTAGAGGCGCTGGACCTCGGGATCGGGCAGCTCACCATCGTTCGCGACCCGGTCATCCTCTATGGCCCAGCGCTCTTTGTACTCATTCACCAAAGCAGCCAGGTGCTCCTGATTCCATTTCTGGGCGATCGCTTCGCCGTGTCCAAGGGGCACCAGTTGCGTCAAGGCTCCCGGGAATCGAACAGCATCCACCGGACGCTGATCGACGATGACAAACGCGATTGAAGCGGAGTTCACGATGTGCAGCATCCCAGTTCGGCGCGGCGTTCGCGACGTTAGCGCCGTGCCCGACCGGACCTTCGGTTGGGCCCCAGCGGTCGAGATCGGAATCGAAGTCGGCGTTCGAAACTAGCCGTCACATTCGAAACTGGCCTGAGCGGCAACAATTCCACATTCGAAGCATGGGGCGCGGCATCGCAAGCGACGGAGATGATGTTCCCGACTTGGTGAGGCGGTTTGCGGTGGCGATGATGAACCGTCGTGGGATGGTGCGCGCGCACTCGCACTGGCGCCCACATCGACGCGCGGCGACCACATCGGCTGATGACAAGCCGAGCCGATGGCATCTCTCGCTCGGGCGGGTGTTGCTCACCGCGCTCGTGACAGCCCTGGCCGGCTTTGCGATTGCAACCGTGGCCCTACGCGATCGGGGCTCGGGCGGACCTGCGCTGCCCGCGACTCCGATGGGTTGGCTTGATGCGTTCAGCGCCGGCGTGGCGCGCGACAGCGGCGACGTGTGCTCGCGCCTGCTCTCGCCGGCGTTCCGATCGGCGATGGAGCGCGACGCCCACGAGTCGTGCACGGCCTACTATGCGCGTGCCCAGGTGCTCTCGATCCGGCTCCTGCGGGTTCTCCGGACCGGTGTCACGGCTGCGCTCGAGGTCCGCTACTGGCCGCACGGCGGCTACTCCACGTTCGTGCTGGACCGCCAGGCGGACGGCTGGCAGGCCGTCGCGATCGTGCCGGGCGGCCCGCTGCCGATCGCCTAACTCTCTTTGATCGTCGGGCGTTCAGTCGCTCGTGGCGGCGCAGCAGCTCGACGGCAAGATCGTATTCGGGTGAGGTGTGCTCTCCGCCTCCGATACACGGTGAGAATGTCCCCGACGTCTGTGAACGTAGTTGAGCATAGTTGAGCGTAGATCATGTTATGCTGCGCGTTGTGATGGTCCAGCGCGAGCGCGATGGCGTTCATGCCGCAGAGTTTGATCTCGAGCAGCCGCCCGGCCTGCATGTCGAGGCCGGAGGGCGAGCGACGGGCTAGGCGATCGCGGGAATGTCGGCGGTGGTGCAGGTAACGCGCGATGTGGTTGCCGAATCCTGCGAGCGGTGCGCAGAAACCGGCCGTACGTGCGCGGCATGCGTGCAGCGCCGGCGCTACGCGTGGTCGCTGGTATCCGAGCGGGGGGAGACGTTCGAGGCGGCGGGCAGGATCATGGGTCTCGAGTCATACAGGGTGCGAGAGCTGGCGGCGGCGGAGAACGACCGGCGCGAGCTGAACAGCTTGCGGTGCAACTCGATTCCGGTACAGCGCACGCAGTCGGTGATCACGGAGGCGCTTGCGCGCGATCCGGAGCTCACGATCGGCGAGATCGCGCGCTGGCTGGAGATGCGTCAGGCCGACTTCGAACGGGCTTTCCTGGGCAAGGGCAGAGAAGGTCGGCCGAAGCGGCGTGTGAACGTCGCGAGCGCGAGCCGGCTGATGATTGCGCTCGGACGCGCGCCGAACGAGCTGGAGGGATGCTGAACGAAGCGCTCGAGCCGATGGTCGCCCGCGGTGGCCGTGGCCTACGCCTTGTGATCGCCCGAAGAGGCGATGCCGCGCCCTCCACGACGGGCTTCGCGTTGATCGCGGGCGCGCGAAGGACCGGACTCGGGCGCTCGCGTTTGGGCGAACTCGCAAGCGAGCAACGGGTGAGCGTCGGACGGCCCCGGACGCCTGCTTTATGGGAGAGCAGCAGTCGGCATCCGCGACCGAGTGCTCGACCTCGTGCGCGTCAAGCCCTAGCGCGTGCTTCCACGCGAAGGCGGAAGCGAGACGAGCGAGGTGATCAGAGCAAAGCAGAAGCTGCGCCGCGGGCTGTGCGCTCCGCCGAGAACCATCGGCAGCGCGGACCCGTGCGCCTGCTCGTGGGCGAAAGGAGGCGTGGGCTCACACTCTCGAGGGGCCCCCGACAAGGAGTGGGAGACTAGGCGGAAGCTGACCCGCTCACGGTCCGCCTCGCTCCACGGGCTACGCGAGCAAGGTGCGCGAGGCGCGAGGCCTCAGGCGGCGTTCAATTCGCGCTCCGCACGAAGCCAGTCTTCGAGCTCATTGGACCTGCGCTGTTCGAGGTGGATGAAGTACGCGCGCTCGGCGATCTCGCCATGATCTGGTTTACGCCGCTTCGTCTTGGCCTTAGGCGAGCTGACGCGCCGCTTGGCAGGCTTGGCGGGCTTCTCGGTCACGGCAATCCTCCTTCTCCACGTCATCGGGTCGTCGTCCTCTTGGTTGCCAGGACGGCATGCGCGCTTCGTGTTCGACGCTGGCGCGAGGAGCCCTGCCCAACGCTGCGTTCCCAGACTCCTTACCGACAGAGGAGAGTTGGGCGAGCGCCCCACGGAGCATCCACCGGCGACGTCCCCCGGCTGTCCGCTTACGCCCAGCAGCGTTCGGCCGCGAGCAAAGCTAGAGCGGCGAGTGGTTGCAATCGCCGTGCGGTGCGTCGGCAAAGAGCGGCACCGTCATTCATGCTCCTACCGCTCGCGGTACGTGGGATCCCTGAGGCTGTCGACCCGCGCCCTGCCCGAGGGCATCTCCACGGCACTGCTGCGAAACCAGCGCCTCACGGCAGGCTTTTTGCGGCCACCGAGCTCTGAGGCCCGCGCGCTGCTCAATTAGCGTCCAAACCGATTGGCCTCCGTCGCAGTGAGCTCTGTCAGCTGCCGAACGACCGCATCTATCCCGGCGATCTCGTAGGTGGCCCGCTGGGCCCCGGCCCCGCCGCCCCGCCGCACAAGCTCAGGTAGCAGCGCGAGCTCCTCGACGCACCCCAGCTCACGAGCTCGATTCTCCACCCGCGCCAACACGTCCTCGAGGATCTCCGAGACCGCGCGCCGCCGCCCGTGAGCATCGGGAAGCTCGCCGTGCACGCCGAAGCGAGCGGCACGGAACATGCCCTCCGCTATCACCTCAGGGGAAGGGTCGGCCACGGGCCCACTGTCGGCTGCTTCGCGCGCAAGACAATGCACCAGCGCGACCAGGGCGGCAGTGTCCGAGAGCGATGCCTGCGCGTCCAGCGTCCGGATCTCCACCGTTCCCAGCCGAGGATGGGGACGAAGCCTCCACCAGAAATACGTGTAGTCAGGGACATCGGCGGCGCGTGCGAGCACGCGGCTCATCTCGCAGAAGTCCGCGAAGTCCCGCATCGCGCGCGGCACCCCGGAACGCGGCCACTCCCGCATCGAAGCGTCACGCGCCGAGGCGAGACCGGTATCCCGACCGTGGCGGAACGGCGAGTTTGCCGCCAGCGCCTGGAGCAGCGGCAAATCGCGGCGCAACCCGTTGAAGGTCCGAATGGCGGTCTCGGCATCCGGCATCCCAACGTGGACGTGCAGCCCGCCGACCGGAGTCACCGCAGCGTCACCAAGGAGATAGTGGATGTGCTCATAGCGCTCCTTATGAGTGATCGCAGCATCGCCCTCACCCGCCGAGGGATGAGTACCTGATGCGAGGATGCCCGCCCCTGTTTCAAGCACCGCGCGACGCATCGCGCCAAGCGCTCGCACCGCCTCCCCCGCGGTGCTGTGGATGTCGGTGATCAGCTCGACCTGACAGGCGTGCAACTCCCGCTCGACGATCCCCTCAACGCTACCGAGCCGCCCAAGCACCGCCTCCGAACTGTTCGTCAGACGCCCGCTCAGCGGGTCGACCAAGAACAGCTCCTCTTCGACCCCGACCGAGAACGGCTCACTGGAGCCGAAGCGGTGATCGCGCTCAAGCTCCAAAGCCATGTCTCAGGAAGTATGCCCAGGTCTCCTTTCCAGTACCGAGCCGCTCGACTGGTTGGTCTGCTGGCCGCGTCGCAGGACGCTGGTCCGCTTGACGAGGAGCCGTCGCTGGATAAGCTCGCCGACTTGTTGCTTGAGAGCGCGCGGGTGCAGGCTGTTCAGTGCTCCCCGGGACCGATGAACAGCCGGCGCTCCCCGCGACCGCAAATGTGGAGAAACTGCCCGTCGCTCATCGTGGAGGAGCAGATCCGCGTGCTGAATCCGAGCGTCGTCGCCCTCTTGGGCACCGGGACCTTACGTGCTATCCAGCGCCTTGAGGCCTTGAAGGTGCAGTGGAACTCGCTCTGGCGGGAGAACAACAACTGCTTCGCTCGCGGAACGCTTCAGGCCGAAAACCAGACGGCGGCGCTCTTCGCGCTCTTTCACCCGAGCTACGTCGGTAAATGGACCAGGTCGATCACTGCACTGAAGCAAAGCCTGGAAGAACATCCAGTTCACCTCCCCTGAGACACCGGGCACTCCACGTCGCTCGCGCCCCTCTTTGGCGAGATACCGATCGTCCCGCTCCGCGAGCGCACGCCCCGCACCTCGCTTTCGCGTTCGCCCAGATCCGAGCGCCGCGATGGTCGCCGCCGCGGCGGATGACCCGCGCTGGGTGCAGCGGACGCTACCTACGTAAAGGCGTGACTTTGCACCCGCCACGTCGGCCCCTGGTATCGGCGACGACACGCCGATCCGCCCAGGGGTGAGCTAGCTGAGCGAATGCTGCCGGCGAAGTTGCGCGCGGGCCAGCAAGCGGGTTACGGTACGCCGAACTCATAGTCGACACGGCGTCTCGCTGTGGAAAGGACGGAATCCGTGGCCACATACCTTGTATTCCACGAGGTCGATGACGTCGAGCACTGGCTCAGCTCGCCGAAGCGCGAGGAGGTCTTCGGGCCGATGGGCATCACGGCACGCACATTCCATGACCCTGAGGGCTCAAAGCGAGTCGGGCTGGTAGTCGAGATCCCCGACCTGGCCGCCTACCAGGAGTTCATGCAGACCGAGGCCGCGGCCGATGCGATGAGGCATGACGGCGTTCGCCCGGAGACGCTGTTGGTCCTCAGCGAGGGATAAGGGGGAGTGGCGCCGTCACGGCCTCGCGGACCGTCCACGACGAGCCGGGACGGGGATCGCCCCACGGCGCAATGGGGAGACGGCCCTTCGCCGCTGACCCCGGAACTCGCGGGCACGGGCGCGCTCTTGCGTTCGCCCAGGAGGAGGCGTCCTGTCCGGACCGTCCAGCTTCTGCCCCGAGACGATCGGCTGGCGTGTCATCGGTCCCGGCGCGTGGCTCGTACCTTCACGCGATAGGAGAACGAAGCGGCTCACTCCGATCGAGACGAAAGATGTCATGTCCTGGCTGGCGTGTGACCCGGCGGTGGAGGTGGCCGGCACTCCGCGTCGAACGGCTTTGTAGGCGCGCGCGGATATCGGCCGCGCGGCCGGCCAATCGAAGAGGAGGTACCGACCGTGATTCACGGTATGTGAAGCGCTGCCCGGTGGGCGGCCAGCACGCTCGTGCTCGCGGGCGTCCTGACGGTCGAGGAGGTGGTCTGATGTCGATCGTGATGGGGCTCGATCAGCATCGCGCGCAGATCGCGGCAGAGTGGATCGAGACGACCACCGGCGAGGTCTCGCGTGCGAGGATCATGCCGGCGGACCGAGCCGGGGTGCGGAAGTTCTTCGCGCAGTTCAGAGGCGCAGGCTTGGAGGTGGCGTTGGAGGCGACGACAGGCTGGCGGTTCGTGGTCGAGGAGCTCGAGCGTGTCGGCGCCGAGGTGCACTTGGCCGAGCCGACGGAGGCCAAGGCGCTGAAGGGCAAGAAGAAGCGCGCGAAAACCGACTGGGCTGATGCCCGGCATTTGCGGGAGCTGCTGCTGAGTTGAGGCTCTGGCAGGTGTCGGCACACCCGACGCCGCGCGGCGACCCACTCCGATTATGGTGCGCCGCACTGCAGCAGAACTGCAGCTCCGATTACGACCGCGCGTGAAGCGTCAGCCCCGTGTTCAACGGCGCGCTCCTCGGAGACATGGACGACTCTCCATCCGCTCTTGGCAAGCAGCGTCAGGGTGTTGGCCAACGCGTTGCGCGGAAATGCAACAGTTGCCTCGGCGAGCGGGACAGCAAGCTGGGCCTCCTGGCATTCCGCGTGCCACCACACAGCCACTTGAACTTTGGGCGTCAACATGACAGCGGCGTCGGGCGGCTCAGGTCGCGGATATTCGCGCTCGTATTGTTTACGAACGGTAGCGTCATCCGCCGGGTCAAGCCGTAGCTTGTTACTGGATATACGCGAGCGCAGCCGGGCTTCCCAGCGCGACAGTTCACCTTCAAAGGCCTGTAGTCGAGCCGCTACGTCGGCGGCTGCTTGCGCTGTACGTTGAGCATACCCTGGATCCGGGTCAGCGACTGAGCTCGCTGAGTGGTCCGGGTGCCACGACTCAGCGATTCGATGTCCGCTTCCCTCGTCGACGACCTTCCTGGTCCCATCAGGCAAGAGCACGACGTCGCAGCGCCGGGCCGAGACGGTGAGATAAGCATAGGTCGGGGGCATCATCAGATTGATGTCACGCATCCTAAACGTTAGCTTTCCGCCGCCGATGGCTTGACCGTGGCATTCGGCGCTCCTGCTGGAACGGCATAGGCTAGATATAACACTCGACCGCCCCGAAAACAGAAGCTACTGACGCACCGGTGGGTGCTTTGGAGAGTTGCGGTACCGTTGGAATCGACCCAGCCATGTCATGAACGCACTTCGCGCGCCCCCTGATCGCGCGGCGACGTCGGAGCAGAGCTTCGGTGCCGCCGATGTGCGGTCGGCGGCCTTAACGCGCACAGGCGACGGCGCTAGGAATCGCTGCAATTGCATCCGACACGAAAAGCGAACGCGATGGCAGAACTCGTCTGGGTCGGGACCGGCCGGCAGACCACTACCGTGCCGCTGTAGGCGGCCCTGTATCGGACGGTCGAGCCCGCTGCGAGGTCGATCGACATGGCAAGTTCGCGCCTCACGTCGACGCCGAGGACAGCCCAAGCGAAGCGAATCCGGAGCGCCGCCCGGAGCGCCGCCCGGAGCGCCGACCTGCCATTGGTGCCCAGCTCGGAACCTGCCGCCTGCGGTGGCTCCGTTTCCGTTGGTGTACACGTGCGTCTCACCGTCAGCCTCGAAGCCCCGTTATCGTCGCGATGGTGACCACGGTTCGGTCGCGAGGGTGCAAGTCGCAGGGGGAGACGGTTGTTGAGGCGGTGATGGGTCCGACTGGCTCGGGGAGTCGTGTCGTGCTGGCATGCGCGGCGGTTGTTTTCGGGCAAGCGGAGATGGGCGGTGCTGCGAATCGGTCGTGAGGTCGTGGCCGCGGTCGCGGTGCGTGCTCAGCAGAGCGCCGGGATCGCCCGGAGCCGGTTAATTAATTAAGCGCGGCGGCGAGCGCGTCGGACCAGGGCCAATCGCGATCGAGCTTGAGATGGGCGCGTCGCCCCCCCAACTGCCGAACAACAGATCGGTACGAACTCCTCTGACCCACCGGGACGGACGGGAGCGTGCCGAGTCCGCACCAACTCGTCCTGATCGCATCGGGCCTTATCCGCCGCCGACGGTGCTGAACAGCGCCCGCTCGCTGGCCCACCGGAAGCGCCCAGCGGAGCAATGTTGGAGTGCCCCCGGTTTCGAGGACACCTGAGCGCTTCCGTCGAAAGACGGTGGCTAGGAGGTCCAAGTGCCCCGAACCAGGCCGCCGTATCCCGAGGAGTTCAAGCGTGAGGCGATCCAGCTTGTTCGTGTGACCGGTAAGTCAAAGCGTCAGGTCGCGGAGGATCTGGGGATCTCGGATGTGACGTTGCGTAATTGGATCAAGCAGGCCGAGCGTGATGAGGGCAAGCGCCCGGACGGGCTCTCGGGCGATGAGCGTGAGGAGCTGGCGCGGTTGCGTCATGAGAATCAGACGCTGCGGATGGAGCGCGAGATCCTAAAAAAAGCGGCGGCCTTCTTCGCCCGGGAGGCCGACGACCGGTAGGCGCGGTGTTCTGTCTGATCGCCGCGGAGAAGGCCAACTATCCCGTCGCTGTGATGTGCCGGGCGCTGAGGGTGAACCGCACCAGCTTCCATGACTGGCAGCGGCGAGCGCCGTCAGATCGGACGTTGGGCGATGCGTGGCTGACGGAGAAGATCAAGCAGATCCACAAGGTGTCTGATGGCACCTATGGCGTGCGGCGCGTCCATGCCGAGCTGCGCCTCGAGCACAACGTCGGGGTTGGGCGAAAGCGCGTAGAGCGGCTGATGAAGGCGGCCGGTATCTCGGGAGTGCTTCAGCGAAAGCGTCGGCGCACAACGGTCCGGCTGCCCGGCGTCAGGGTCGCTGGCGACCTCGTCGACCGCGACTTTTCACCGACCGGGCCTGATCAGACCTGGTCAGCCGACATCACCTACATCTCGACCTGGGAGGGGTTCTTGTATCTCGCGCACGTCCAGGATCTGTTCTCGCGGCGGATCGTGGGCTGGTCGATGACCGACCATCTCCGTTCAGAGCTCGTCGTCTCAGCGCTCGAGATGGCGCTCGCGCGCCGTCGCCCCGACCCGGGGCTGGTTCACCATTCAGACCAGGGATGCAGCTTAGGCTCAACCGGTCCTCGCAACAGCGTGTTGTGCACGGAACTGTAGTGATGCGGAGTTGGCTGGTAGCTGTTGGCGTGTTGAGATCAGCCGGTGGCGATCAGCTGATCGCCACCGGCTCGGCCGTATCAGGCGTGTGTCACTGCTGGTGCCGGCGCGAGGTGTGTCATGTCGTCGTTGACAGGTACTCGCTGAGCGCTTCGGCCGGGGTTCTCCAGCTCAGTGTCTTGCGCGGCCGGCCGTTCAGCGCGGCGGCGACCGCGGCGAGGTCCTCGGCGTCGTGACGGGCGAGATCGGTGCTACGAGGGAAGTATTGGCGTAGCAGCCCGTTGGTGTTCTCGTTGCTCCCTCGCTGCCACGGACTCTGCGGATCGCAGAAGTAGACGGGCAGCCCGGTCTGGACGCGTAGGCGGGCGTGCTGTGCCATCTCGGCGCCCTGGTCCCAGGTCAGCGAGCGGCGCAGCTGCTCAGGCAGCGTGACGATCGCGGAGGCGATCGCGTCCCGGACGGCCTCAGCACCATGCCCGGCCAACGCAGGCCCGTTATGCACTCTCGGACCTTGCTCGGTCATCGGCGGAAGGTGAAGCAGCATCGTGAAGCGGGTTGAGCGCTCCACCAGCGTGCCGATCGCCGAGCTTCCCAGCCCGAGGATCAGGTCGCCTTCCCAGTGCCCAGGGACCGCGCGGTCATCGGCCTCCGCGGGACGCTGGCTGATCATCACCTCCTTGGTGATGAACCCCTTGCCGCGGCTGCCCGCGCGGGCGCGCGGAACTCGAAGCGCCCGTCCCGTGCGCAGGCACGCGGTCAGCTCGCGCCGCAACGCACCACGTCCCTGGACGAACAGCGACTGATAGATCGCCTCGTGAGAAACCCGCATCGACTCATCATCGGGGAGGTCCACCCGCAGCCGATGGGAGATCTGCTCAGGACTCCACGCCTTGCCCCAACGACGGTCCTTGCGCCGGCCATGACGACGACCGACCCACCCGACCGTCGGACCCGCGACCACGCTTCCGCCCGGCCGCGCCACCAACCCCGACAGGCGGTCCTGCACATACCGACGCAGCGGCGCGTTGACGGCCAACTTCGCCGGCGTCGGACGCCGAGCACTCCGATCGGCATGCCACTGAGCTGTCGAGGCCCGATAGTCCAAACGACCGCTGCGCGTCGCCGCGTTGCGGCGCAGCTCACGCGAGATCGTCGACGGTGACCGCCCGAGCTGACGAGCGATCTCCCGCACGCCGTGATCCTGCGCGCGCAGCAACGCGATCTCTTCCCGCTCCGCGAACGACAGATAACGCCCCGACAGCGGCGCCTGGGTGACTGGTGGCATACCGCCAGCCAACCGGAACCATCGGACGCCGACCGCCGGCGACACCCCCGCCTCGACCCCCGCCTGCTCGCTCGTCATCCCACGCGCGACCGCGGCCCAGAACCTCTGACGATGCTCCCGCCGCCCCGCAGGCGGACGACCCGGCGAACGCATCACCTGTCGGCCCGTCAGCTGTGACGCCCACCCCTTCGGCCTGCCCATCGCAACCCTCCTTCATCGAGCGTTGCGACGACCGATTGAATCCGCCCCAGCTTGCAGCAACCCTGCTCATCATGAGGAACCGCCGGCAACCGCCTCGCCGCGCCCAGTTGCCGGACGCTCACTTTCATGACGGGTCGGCGAGGAGCTCACTCATGCATTGCGACGAGCCCGCGCGTCGGTTTGGCCGGGGTCGGCGCTTGCGCTTCCGCCCAGCCGCACGCGTCCGGTCGCAGGCGAGCGGGACGCTCGCTATGCCACGATTGCGACCACGTGGTCGCGGTCGACAACGTCGCTGCTCGTGGTGCCAAGCGACAGCGTCGCGGTTGATCGTCAGCTGTCGGGCGGACAGGGGCCGACGGCGGCGTCGATGACCGCCCCTGAGTTGGGCTCGGAGTAGGTCTCGTGACCGCCTCGGCATCCGACCAAACGTTCAGCGCTGCCGTCGGGGCTCCTTCCGACACCCGATGGTTAGGTCAGGCCGAGACAGCCGTGTGCCAAGGCAGTTCCTGAGTTGTGAACACGATGTCCGCGTCGACGTACTTAGCGGGCCCTGTGACACCGTGCTGCTCGGAACGCATGAGTCGGTAGTTCTCATCAGCGGTCACGCAGACAACCGTCCGTAGCCGTCGCATGGCCTCGACCCACAGGGCGAGCGTGTCGTTGCGGCGGAGATCTTCCTCCGTGAGGGGGTAGACGTGGTCGGCGTGAAGCGCATCACCGGAGGCATTCTTCGGAACGTTCTCTGCCCCGTACTTGTCGATCACCCGCTGGGCCGCGGCCGAGCGAGTGGCGATCTTGCGGGCCATATTCGTGTTGCGCCTTCGGAGTGCATGGCGGAGGATGCGCAAGGCATCGGCTGGAGCAACCTCTCCGTCTCGAACGGCTCGTGAAAGGACATGCGCGACCTGCGCTTGACGACGGTCCCGCTCCGATACGGCCACTGCGTCCGAGGCTGCCACCGCCTCAGCGTACCGACCGGCGCCCCTGCGTCTTACCCCAGGAAGTCGCGTCGACAGAACGGCTTTGGCGACTTACCGCATGAGGTGGATCGATGTGGGCGGGCCACCAGGCGCGATCGCCAGCACCAACATTTATCCCGCGTCGGCCTGGTGATCCGCGAAGGCGAGGGTTAACCGCGGCCTAGGATCGCGGCCTTGAGCAAGCGTGGATCAACTTCAGGAGATCGGCAGCGATCTTGTGCCGTTGCCCGCCCTTCGGAGGGCCCTGGTGGGCTGACACCTCGACGAGGACCGATTCGTCCGGCGCAACCCCGTTCACGTCGACCGACGCTCCGTCATGGAACTGCAAGCGGCGGGACTCGAGCGTGCATCCGACCTGCCGTTCGATCGCCTCGAGGATCAATATCTCCGCGGCGCGCTGCTCTTGGGAGTCGCTGAGATGGGCCATAGCGACAATGTTGCCTCGTCGCTTGAGGCGCTACAAGGCCCATGGTCCGCGCTAGCAGCCCCGCCCCCGGTCCCGGAGCGCGTATCTCGCGGCCTTTCATAGCGGCCCGCTCTTGTGCGGGCACAGGGGCCGCTAGCCGCCAGACGACTGCGCCCCGGGATCCCCCTCCCGCAGAGAGGAGCCACGATCCCGCGCCGTGGCCGATGGCTGCCTTTGGTGCGATGAGGCCGACACCGCACCCGCGCTGAAGTCGGGGCATATACCCCTGCTGAGAGCCAAGCAGGGCTCGCGATCGTCGACGAGGGAGTTCCCCTATTCGCCAATCTCAGGACTTGGCGGCCGATCTCGGGACAGGCTGCGAGAACGATCCGATCGAGCTCCGCTCCGGCGCGGAGCAGGACGACCGGATCGTCGAGAGGCTGTCGGAGAATTCCCGGGGTCCGACGAGTTCTTGTACATCGATGACAAGAAGTCGATTCTGCGCTGGGCCATTTCGGTCTCGGGAGCTCCGCTTCGGCCGCCTGCCGCGCTCCTGTGAGGTCCCCCCAAAACGCCGTTGTCACTTTCGTACAACCGCTCGGAATTCTCCGACAGCCTCTCGCCTTTGCGATCGTGCGTCGCACGCGGGCCGGCGAGTAGAAGCGATCGCCTCGGTGGTCGGCGCCGCGCGATCGCGTTCGTGGCGAAGCGATCACGCCGACCGACGCCGGCGCACGAGTGCTCGCCGTCGATAGCGATCGTCCGGCGGCGTCTGCTGGGACGCTTCCTTCTGGGCGAAAGCGATCGCGGGCCAGCGCGCCGGACACGGCAGATCGGCACGACTGCTTGGTCGCCATAGGAGTCGTCCAGTCGGTCAGCACCCAGATGGTGAAAGCACTCGCCCGCGAGCCTCCGTGCGCTGCTGGATCACGCCTATTGCAGCAGCGCAACGTCGCCGTCGCGGGTGGGCCGCTTCAGCGGCGAAGCGGGCACCCAGCCCGCACCGATGCCGTGGGCCACGCCGTGCCTGCTTCGCACCGTGGCTGTCGGACAAAGGGTTCTGTCTGGGGTCTTTAAGAAGATTCCGGGATGCCTCAGAACTTCATTGCTTTCGATCGGGACCAGTCGTTCTTGATGCCGCCGTCGTTGCGGGATTGGGTGGGAGAGGATCACTTGGTGTGGACGATCCTCGGGACGGTCGCGGAGATGGATCTCGATGCGTTTTACGCGTCGTATCGCCCTGACGGTCACGGCCGCGCGGCGTATGACCCGGCGATGATGGTGGCCGTTTTGTTGTATGGGTATGCGATGGGGAATCGGTCATCGCGTGGGATTGAGCGTGAGTGTGTGGAGGACGTGGCGTATCGGGTGATCGCGGCGAACCTGAAGCCTGATCATTCGACGATCGCTGACTTCCGGAAGCGTCACGAGGTCGCGTTGGCCGGGTTGTTCACCGATGTGCTCGCGGTCTGCGCGCGTGCCGGCCTGGTGAAGGTCGGTGTCGTTGCGATCGACGGGACGAAGATGTTCGCGAACGCTTCGCAGCGTCAGTCGCGCAGCTATGAGCGGATCGCCCGAGAGATCCTCGCCGAGGCGGCCCGGATCGACGCTGAGGAGGACGAGCTCTATGGCGACGCTCGTGGCGATGAGCTGCCTGAGCATCTGCGGACCGCGGAGGGCCGCAAGGCGGCGTTGCGTGAGGCCAAGCGCCAGCTCGAGGCTGAGCGCGCCGAGCAGCAGCTCGCGCCGGACGGTGGTGCCGGCGCGGACGAGGTCGAGTCTGAGATGTCCGGGGTTCCGCTGGTCCTGGATCCGGCGGTGGTCGTGACCCGCAATTCCGGGCAGCGAGGGTGGTTGCGGGCAGCTCGCCAGCAGACCGATGAGCACCGCAAGCGGGAGGCACGCCCGGTTGTGCGGGACCGTGTCGCCCGGCTGCTTGAGGCGGAGCGTCGGCTCTCGCAGAACCTTGCGGTCGAGATCGAGGCCAACGACGCGTATCGGGCCTACAAGGCGATCGGTCTGCGCAGCGACGGTCGCCGGCAGGGACGGCAGTTCCCGCCGTGGGTAGCGCCGGACGAACCGGCCGGGGAGATCAACCTGACTGACCCGGACTCACGCAACGTGAAGACCGCCCGCGGTTATGTGCAGGGCTACAACGCGCAAGCCGCCGTGAACGAGGGCCACATCGTGCTCGCCGCCGAGATCTGCGTCGTCTCCCCGGACTTCGGGAACCTCGAACCGGTTCTCATCGCCGCCGAGACCGAACTCGCGGACGCTGGCGTTACTGACACTCCAGGCGTGGTCTTGGCTGACACCGGTTACTGGCATCAGGAGCAGATGCAGAGGATCGCTGCGCGAGGGATCCCGGTGCTGATCCCACCCGACGCGCAGAAGCACGGAGGTATCAGACCCGGGTGGAACGGCGGTATGTATGACTTCATGCGCAGAGTGCTCTCAAGCGAGCTCGGAGCTGGCCTCTACCGAAAACGCCAGGGTCTGATCGAGCCGGTGTTCGCCAACACGAAGTTCAACCGGAAGATCGACCGCTTCCAGCGGCGAGGAAGATCGGCTGTCCGCTCGGAATGGCGGCTGATCGCCGCGACTCACAACCTGCTCCGCCTCCACCACCACCGAATAGCCCTTCAAACGGCCTGATCCGGGTCGAAACCCAAGTTCCATCGAGCCATGGCGCGATCGCCGGCTCAAGTCAGTCGCGGCCCGGCCAGAGCCTCCAACGGCTTTGTCCGACGGCCACCACCAATACCGATCATCTGATCACGACGGCCTCAAGGTGTCGGCGGCAGGCGCCG
>OCZT010001959.1_pt1 | contig 21362 bp, 26 predicted proteins | sample 1539031 | NCBI WGS metagenome assembly OCZT01 (sample SAMEA3539308, study PRJEB22396) | soil metagenome | biome: tundra; feature: field; material: soil | place: USA | collected 2010-05 | depth 0.15 m | reverse complement strand
ATCGCGTCGCGCAGGGCAGGATCCAAAGATCAGGCCGGTGTTTTACAGCATTTGCCCTAATGCGCTGCATTGGATTATCGTACATTCACTTCAATCCTGGCGGAAAATCCGAAAAGATACAGAAGAGAAAGAATGCGTTGTGCCTGCGCGAGATTTTCGATTGCGCGATGCCGGCGGATCCAAAAGTTACCAGACTGGATTGAAATTGAGTACACGGTTAAACACTCCTGACATTGTATGATTTGGTGATTTCTGCTTGATTGCGCGCATTCGCAATAATGCAAGCAGTCTGAAATGTGAAACTGGGGACGTAGGATAACTGGAAATTGTGCGGCTGACCGGTGAGCGTAACAATGTAGCGCGGAGTGACTTTTGGCCGACGGAAGTTAATCATCGTTCACACCCCCAATAAAAATAGCCTCTACAGTATGTAGAGGCTATTTCTAAGGTTACTTGCCTGAACGGATTCTGCTCATAGCCACCCTAGTTGTATCCTCCGTGCGAACGGAGCCGGGTCGTTTTGTATGCAATACGCTCGGAGCGTATTGCAGGATATGTGTGAAACATGGTCGCGTCATGGTTTAACGTGGTAAATGTGTCACCGTTCACGTGGTAGTACACATTTGCCAGATAGCCCATGTTTGCCAGATTTGCTATCCGCTTGCACAGGGATTGTATATGGGCGGTATGCAAGTAACTAGCGATGTCTGCTACTGATTGCGACTGGATCATACAGAATGCTATGATCTGCAAGTCAACCTTGCCTAGCTTACTCAAATGCCTGTCAATATTCTCGACCGGCAAGTGAGTAACGTACCGCGTGGTCTTGTCAGGCATTCAAGAGAGAAATTGCCTTTTCTGCTTGTTCGGACGCTCGTTGCAAATGCCACAAGCATTCAGAAAAATTGAATACTTCTAGGGCAATCATCGCCGTTTGTAGATGCAGATTCGCGTTATAGGCGTGTTGTTCGACAAATGCGACAAACATGTCATGATCCATCTGATTTATCCTTACCTGTTAATTTGCGTCTCTATCTTATGTAGTCGCCGGGATGTTTGATCCTAATATGCTTAGGCTTACCCTAAGCAATTGGAAACGCATACAAAAATACCGGAACTTTCATTCCGGTATTTTTGTGGGTGAGGAAATGTTAGGCTGGCGGATCGACTTGGATTGAGTTCTCAAGAGCGAGCAAAGCCTCGACGTTGACACCGCGCTGCATCGCGGCTTTAATCAGTTTCATATACTTTGCCTTTTCGTTGTTCGCGGCAGTGGTCGCAGTCTTGCGCTCTTCGTCATTCGCAAAGCGATGAGTTAGTTCTCCGACATCGCCTTGATAGTTGGCAATTGGCGCAAGCTCTCGCTTTGCCCAGCTGCTCAAGGTTAGCCCGGCCGCTCGCGCGCATTCGTCTAGCGCCGCGTGTAGCGCAGTGGGCATTTGCACAGCGAGAGTCTTGTTATCCTTGTCCTCAACTTCGACCGGAACGCCATTCTCTGTGACTGGATTCTTACGTGGGCGACCCATTCTGATTTTCTCCTACCTGAGTAAGCACATTTTGTGCCTCTACTAATAGAAATGCCGCTAGATTTCTCTAGCGGCATTTTGGTTAGTCGTTTGGCTGAATACCATCGTTCGGATGAATACCACGGCGTTCCCACTCCTGTCGGCAGACAGGGTGATATATTTCCCATTTTGCAAGATCTTCCGGCGCGTTCTTCTGCGCCCATGATCTGAATTGATTTTCCTCTTCGTCAGTTAGGGAGCGAAATATGCCCGATCCTTGGAAGGCCATATTGTCATTTCTCCGATCTGAGTAAGCACATTTTGTGCTTCTACTAATAGAAATGCCCTATCCGAAAGGATAGGGCAATTGCCGAATCAATTGCCCGTATCTGAAAGATACGGGCTATGACAATCTGGCATAGATGTTGAGATAGTCTATCTAGATACACATAGAATACATATTCTATTTTGTTTTATATGGCTATTTATACTGTATACTTTATACACTTGAATTCTAAAAGAAATAGAATATGTATTCTATAGATACCCAGATAGACTAATTAGTGAGCATAGCATACAAGAAAGCATATTTTCGATTGGAGCATACAACCGGAATTGAACCGGAAGTTATCTGACTAGTGATTTGCTATTGATATCAGACAACGTTACCAAACGTACGCAAGCGAAACACTCTTGAGCCGTCCGACGTTTGCATTCCCCCGTGCTTTTGCCGCTCATCACAGTTCCGCCTCAGGTTACGCGACATCCTCTACGTAAGTACACTTACGATTTTTGGATGTCTTATGCTACCAGACCATACAAAGTATTTCCGGCCGATTGTTTCCGGAGCTATATACGCCTTGCTCGATCTGGTAGACACGTTGTTTAGCTACAACGGTTCAAGAGTGTGTGTAATCTGTATTGCCACTCGTCCCGGCCGTCACTCGGAAAATCTCCGATCCTGCGGTATAACCCGGACTGTGACTATGGCGGGCCCGGCTATGTCCAGGCCGTTTGTTAAGGTGCTATTTGATTACAGGCAGTCTAATCCTAGTCCAAAACACGGTCAAGGGCTACCTCAACCAAAAAACCACTACTCAGGTTGAGATTTGACTGACTTATCCACATTTTTGTACTTGTTTGGTTTTTACATAATGTTGAGGTTCCGTGGCGACCAGGTTCTAATCACTGGTGACCGCCGCAAATTGCTTGTAGCCACGCTTCTATCAGGTACACGTAGAACGACTTTCAACGTGGCTGGCTGGGGCGATTTGCAAGAAACTTGGGGCAGTCAGAATCGACCGTCAGACTGCGCTAGAGGCTGCTAGAGGCTGCTAGAGGCTGCTAGAGGCTGCTAGAGGCACCTTGCACGTGGTGACGGTAGTTGACTGACTGCGGCCCTACTTGGCTTGTATGTCCCCGTGCGAGCAGCCCTTATAAAGGAAGTACCGCGATTCTTGATTAGCAAGTGGAATAGTGACGCACGCACAGGGGGTACAGGGCACCTATCGCAGTGTTGGACGTGTGATTCTACCTTTATTGCAAATAACCTACTAGAGCGATTCTAAGGCGATTCTAGCCACTTATAGATCACGTGTTCTAATAAATCAAGGCCTTTATAGAATCATTGTATACAATGTCATTATAAGCGTAGCGACCTGTAATGCCATCGACAGATTGATGGCCCGCCTGCTTACTCTTATCTGTCTAGGGCATTACAGTGTGATTGCTTATATGTGTATAGAAGAATGTATCCATCTTATTATATATAGTTTATTATGGTTACCCTTTTATACATATCTCATTGTATCTATTTTATTATATAGCTCACATTGTATCCATCCGTTTATGTATTGGAGAAAAGCGTCCTAATATTGTATACAACTGAGTTGCCGCCTCAACTAAATTTTTAACAAATTTTTACTTAAAAATCGTTCAGTCAATATTATAACTTTAGTTTTAAACTGTAATATCTCTAACTAAAAAAGTAGAGAATTTATCCTTGACAAGAATTTTCAACTGTGAGATAATTCAATCAAAGAATTATTCTCAGAACAAATTTTCGGATTTTATAAAAGATTTAAATCGCAGGAATGTATACGTGATATGCCAAAGTTGTAACAAAGAGACAAAAGCAACTCTGAAATATAATAAGCAACAACTTTGCCCACGATGTTATAATACTTCTATACAAACTCCTAAGACGTTATATATTCCAGCAATAACCCCCTGCGTATTAACTTCAAATGATCCTGTAGAAATTAATTATGAGTAACACTCAAGTTATTCCTAAAATAAATGTAAGTAATATTACTTCTTATGCCGCTGTAGGCGCAATTGTCTCCGCAAACGGCAATATGCGCCTGGCAGCAGAAAATTTTAACACTACAGAAGATGTGCTTATATCATTAGTATCTGCAGATCGCGGTGCAGCAGAATTACTTCAAGAGCAACTTAGAACAAGAGTAATATTACGCACATATCAAAGTTTTACGTCATTGAACGACTTTATTTTTGAAAATCTTGAATTATTTGAAGCTAAAGAATTAACTAAAATGTTTAATACATTAAACATGGTTCTTGCAGAATATCTTAAAACTCCTGGCAATTCTATCAAAGATATTATGACCGCCCTTCCTGAAGAAGTAAGAGGACATTTAATTAATTTACTCGGAGAAGAGTCTTAAAAAATGATTCAACGATTTGATTTTGGATTTTTTCAGTTATTTTTTATGTATGATCGAATTACTATACAAACAAATAATTTTATATTACGGGTTAGAAACATGTTTAAGTTTTCAGATGATGACATTGTTAAAAAAATGGCTTGGCCTTTTATTATAAGATTCAATAAGTTTTTAGTTACGGCGGGTAAAATTTAAATGTCCGCATTTAGATTTAATTCTCAATCTGAGGAAATGCAAACTTTACTTGGAGCATTAGGTTTAAATTCTAATTTAGTTAAAAGAGTGGTTATTGACTTTCAAGTTGGAAGTCCTGCGATGGTTTACATCGAACAATATGCAGATAAGAAAATTCTAGAGATTATAAAACCTTCTGATATTCAGAATATGCAAGTAAAAATTCTATCAAAGGAAATTGAAGATCAGACAAAAATTTCCTGATCCACCGAGAAATCCAAAATTATGGCAAAAAAATTCTGGAGAAATAACTTTAATGCCAGTTTTAGCCTTAACCTGGGGCGTTTTTATAGAAATAGTTGTTATTGTTTTAGTTTGCATATTATCAGTGATGAAACTACTTCCAATAGAGGTAGCATTGTTAATTGTAGCTGTGGCAGCAACAAAACTATAAATGAGTTCTAAACAAGAAAGTCTGCAAGCACTTGCAGAATATTTGCGCCCGCGTTATAGAATCCCCGACGCCGGCGTAAAAACAGAGATTCTCGATGCAAGTAATCTAAATCCAGTCGAGTGGCTCAGGAAATTTTTTCCAAAGTACGTAAGTGATCCTGTTGGAAATTTTACAGACTTTGCAGATTTTCATTTAGAGCTTTTAGACTGGATATTTAGTTTACAACGCGGAATTGCACTTGATCCGTTTGTAGCTATATGGGCGCGTGGTTCGGCAAAAAGTTCTTTTGCAGAGTTTTCCTGTGCAAGAATTAATGCAATGAAAACACGAAAATATATTGTTTATATTGCAGCAACTCAAGACAGGGCAGACGATCACTTACAAAATATTTCTAGTATGTTAGAATCAAAAGTTTACGGTAAATATTATCCTGATGCAGCATCGAGACGATTATCTAAATATGGAAGTTCTAAAGGTTGGCGTCGAAATCGTTTAATGACAGGTTCTGGACTTACAATAGATGCATTAGGATTAGATGTATCTGTCCGAGGCGCTAAAATAGACGAAGATCGTCCAGACTTTTTTATTCTCGATGATGTTGATGATGTTGAAGATTCTATTAAAGAAACAGAATCTAAACTTATAACTATTACAAAGAAAATTCTTCCTGCTGGAAGTCCTGATGTAACTATTCTTGCTGTGCAAAATTTAATTCTAGAAACTGGAGTATTTGCACATTTAATAGATAATCCTCAATTCTTAACAAATAGAATCTTATCTGGTCCTATTCCAGCATTAAATAATCTTGTTTATGAAATTACCTCAGATGGCGCAATTATTAAACAAGGCAATCCTACTTGGAATTATATGTCTTTAGAGCGTTGTCAACAAGAAGTTGACAAATCTGGTATCACTGCATTTCTCACAGAATTTCAACATGATGTTAATGCAGGACAATCAGGATTATTTAAAGATGTTATATTTAAGTATTGTAATATCGAAGATGTTCCTGATCTTGTTAAAGTTGTAACGTGGTGTGATCCCGCAGTTACGGATAATGACCATTCAGATGCACATGGTATTCAAATAGATGGTGTTGCAGAGGATGGTAAGATTTATAGATTATACTCATGGGAACAAAAAGCCTCTCCTGTTGAAGTTTTAACAAGGGCTATTAATATGAGTATAAAATATAAGTCTTATCATGTGGGTGTGGAAACAAACCAAGGTGGCTCTTTATTTGAGGAACTCTATTATAGAGTTCTGGAGGATTTAAAAATTTCTGATCGTATTCCATTTGCAGAGGAAAAAGCTACAGTTTCCACTGGAAATAAAGTACATCGTGCAACAGTCATGTTAGGTGCCTATGAGCGTGGTGAAATTATACACGTTATAAATGATGAAAATACCCATGAGATTCTGGAAAAAGCTTTGAGACGTTTTCCCGATAAAAAGCCTTTTGATTTAGTAGATGCTTCTTATTGGAGTTTTCAAGATATTTCCGCAATATCTCCTGGAATAGATGTTGAGATTAAACGTGAAATTCCTGTAAGAAATTCTATTGGACGAATGTTTGAAAGGCAACGATATAACATATTTAATAATCCTACGGCAGATGGTACTATGACGCGACCTAGTTTAAGGATTTTAAAGTGACCGAAGAATTTCGTGATATAGTTGGTTATGAAGGTTTATATCAAATATCTTCTTACGGTCGAGTATTTTCTTTAGTCAGGGGAATTTTTCGTGCTCCGAGATTTGACAGGTATGGATATTTAAGAACTACTTTATATAAAGATATGAAATCAGAGACTATTACCATTCATATAATGGTAGCAAATGCGTTTTTAGGTAAGAGAATAAACAAGCATTTTCAAATCAATCATAAAGATGGGGATAAGACAAATAACCATCCTAGTAATCTTGAGTATGTTCTTCCAGTTGAAAACTCTCAACATGCTATTTCTTTAGGATTATTCACCCCAAGGAAATATAATAGAAAATTAACTGATGAACAAGAAGTAGACATTTACACTTTGTACACTACTGGCAATTATACTCAAATAGAATTAGGGGCTAAGTTTAATGTGTCTAATCAGACAATTTCTAACGTTATTTTGTATGGTAAGAGGATATTAAAATGAATACACAATATTTACAACTTGATGTAAATTTCCTTTTAGGAATTTTAAAAGATAATAATACAGGTGTTAATATAGCATCAGGAAATGTTCCAGCAGATGTACAATATCTGCCCGGGTCTCTAACAGTAGTATCCATTAATCCTCCGGTTATTCAGTGTGGATTAACGAGTGAATCTGGCTTTTCTACGACAGGGTTTATAACTCCTGTTGTAAAAACTCCAAATATTATTCCGGAAGTTGTAACTCCAACCCCTTTTATAAATAATCTACCTACAACAACTCCGGCTATAGAAAATTCTCAAAGGATTTTGAGGTAATGTCTCGAAATTTAAACTATGCTAAAGTAAATATTGGTTTTATCATGCAAATTTTAAACGGACAGGCTTTAACAAACTTTCAAGTTACATCAGGAAATATTCCAACTGATGCGGTATTTGCAAGTTACGATATTGATCGGACAACAAATCCTCCAACACTTATAATTGGTTACACTAGTACAACCGCTGTAGCAGGTTTTGTTCTTCCTGAAACTGCAAGTGGTTCAGCGCATAAAGGAAAGTGGTAATTTAAAGTGAAAGTTATTGGAACTTGTCCTCATTGTGGATGCTATATTTATAGCAAAGAAAAAGATTCTAGAAAACTTCCAGTCCCTGAATATATTTGTAATTGCAGGTTTAACAATTATTATTTTCAATTTATATCATATCCTGTAATTTCATATCCTGTAATTTCATACCCTGTAATTCCATATCCTCCCTGGCCCACATATCCAAACCCGTATCCTTCTTATTATGATTCTAATATTAAGGTAAATGATAATACAGATCAAAACACCCTAGGAGTGCGGCAGTAATGAGTTATTTCTTTAGTGCTCAAAATGTAAAATCTGGCGCTGTTCATGAGACTTTAACAGAAGCATTTAAAAATTCTAATTCATTAACTGCAAATCCTAATCATGAACCAAATCCGGGATGGGTTAATGATGATGTTACTATTACGATTAGTCAGGTATAATGTCACGCAATAGAAATCGACAATTTAATAATCGTAGAAATACGGGCAATACGCCTCATATCCCCCCTGTGCAATCGGGGAAAACTTCGCAAAAATTAGAAGAAGGTGTTAACCTTACTAATATAGGCTATGATCCAGATACAAACCTATCTTCAACTTCTGGTGGAAGTTTATTCTATAGACGTTTAACGAATAATCCGTCTCGTGATCTAAATCCTCTTACTCAGTCAAGAGCAATTGATATTGCATATTATCTTTATGATACAAACCCTCTTGCAAAACGAGTATTAGAATTAACTCGTGATTATGTAATTGGCGATGGAATAGAGGTAAGATCGCATAGCGATGATACTGATATTCAGGAAGTTATAGATTTATTCTGGAACGATAGTTTTAATAAACTTGATTTGAAGCTAAATGAAAAAGTTCTTGAACTTGGCTTATTTGGTGAGCAAGTTTATCCAGTATTTGTAAATCCTGTGAATGGTGCGGTTAGATTAGGTTATCTTGATCCTGCGGTTATTTCACAGGTAAATACTTATCTTAAAGATGTTTCAAGTCCATTAGATATTGTCATAGGCAACACTCAGAATCAAATTTCTGTATATCTTCAAAAACCTGAAAGATATAAGGTTGTTAATGTTGAAGATGATCCTGAAAATGAGTGGTATGGGAGACTTGTCTCAGTAAAATTAGATTCTAAAGGTGATGGTTTAGAAGATTATATTGATTATGTCTCACCTATTAAATTACCTGGCGATCCTGCAATAGATAATGTTCCTACAAAAGACCCGGGAAAATACTTAGGTTCTTGTTTCTTATTTCAAATTAACAAAGGTTCAAATTCACGACGCGGTAGAAGTGATTTATTATCACTTGCTGATTGGATTGATGGTTATGATCAGATTCTATTCGGTGAAATTGATAGAAATCTTTTAATGCGTAGTTTCATTTGGGACGTTACACTTGAAGGAATGACTGATAAGCAAATTGAAACTTATATGCTTAAAAATAAAGCTCCGGCTCCTGGAAGTGTACGTGCTCATAATGAAAAAGTAGTTTGGAACGCGGTTCAACCTAATTTAAACTCTGGTGACTTAACAAAAGATGCAGATTTATTATTATCATATGTTGCTACAGGTTCAGGACATTCTAAGACCTGGCTTAATGGCACAAGTGATGTAAATAAAAGTACGAGTTCTGAGTTAGGCGAACCTGCATTTAAGAGGTTAAAAGCTCGACAGAAATATGTTAAATATATTATAGAACATATTATTACTTTCGTTTTAGATCAAGCAGAAATTCATGGTAGAATTAAGAAGCGTGAAAATCTTCCAGGTAGTTTAAATCCCGGTCCTTGGAACTTTGTTGTAAATGTTCCTGAAATCCGAGCACGAGATTTAGCAACTAATTCTAACGCATTGTTAAGTACAATGCAGGCATTAAGTCTAGCATTAGAATCACAGATTATTGATCCTTTTGTTGCACAAGAGGTTGTGGTAATGTTATTACAACAACTAGGATCAAATGTCGATCTTAAAGCTATGAGAGAACGTATAGAAGCGTTACCACCGCCAGTTTTACCGCAAAATGTCTCGCAATTACCGGGCACTACACCGAGTAAAGTTCCTGTGCAAGCAAAACCTTTACAGGATAATTTAAAGTCAAATACTCTCAATATGCCGAGTAATAAGAATGTATCTGTAAATAAGGATAAAGGAGTGGGTATTAAATAATATGGGATTATTAACTAAGTTTCTAGAAACAAAAGAACATAAAGAACTTCGAGAGGAGTTGCTTAAATATGCAGAGATTCTTGAATCTGGTGGAACTTTAGATTCTACGGTTCAAGCAAGAATTGCTGAGATTAAATTATCTCCGACCGCAACAAAACTTCAAGATATGGCCGATGCAATTCTTGCAGGAACTTCTAATAATGGTACTTTGGGCGTTGTTCCAGCAACAAATATGAATTATAACGATCTAAGTAGAAATGTTGACTCCAATAATAATAAAACTACCTGGCCTGTACAATATTCGGGTGTTAATCGTGATGGAACTACAGAACCTTTATATTTTCATGACCCCGACCGTTCTGGAAATCCTAGTAATATGAATGAGGCTGCAAAGACTTTTACAGATGAAAAGCGTAAAGAGCTTGCAAAATCTGGTGACGCTGAATCTGATGGAAGTTTTCCTATTTCGGATGCAAATGATTTAAGTAATGCACTTCGAGATTGGGGAAGGGCTGGTGCAAAAGAATCAGATAAGTCGCATATTATTAAGAGAGCAAAATCATTGGGCTTATCTGATAAACTTCCCGCTGATTGGAATGAGGCTCTTCATAAAGTTCCTAATTCTCATGAGGAAGCTGGACAGAAAATAGATAAGGCTCTTGCTGCTAAGCATGGTTATGGTATGTATCGTAAAGAAACTCATGACGATCATGTTATTGCACAGGATAATAATAATCAACATTATAAGATTCCATATAACTTCGATAAGAATGGTGATTGCTCTGTTGGCAATAAAACTCCCGTAGAATCTAAATATGTTCCTATGAAAGAAACTATTCAAACGCAATTCTTAGAATCCAAAGACCCTGAAGGCAAAGAGTGGGATGTATTATTGATTCAAGAGGGTTTATCTAAGAACGGTAAATATTATTCTCAAGAATCATTAGAAACCGCCGCACCTTTATTTGAGGGTGTTTATAGTTACTCAGACCATCAAAAAGATTCTGAGCGGCGAGAATTGCCAGAAAGAAGTGTAAAGGATAAAGTAGGTCGATTTACAGAAGCGCGTTATGGTGAATTTAAGACACAATCTGGTGAAACTAAAACTGGTATTGGTGCAAGATTTAAAGTAGTTGCACCGTGGTTACGTGGTTTATTGCTTGAATCTGTCAATATGAAAGAAAATGATTTTGTTGGATTAAGTATAGATGCAAGAGGAGTGATAAAAAAGAAAGATTATAAAGGGAAAAATTATTCTAATTTCGTAGAATCTATTGATAAGGTATACTCCGTCGATGTTGTCACACAGGCAGCAGCAGGAGGGGAATTTATTAGATTAATTGCAAGTAATAGAGGAGAAAGTATGGAATTAACACAGGAGCAACTTGATACACTCGTTAAGAAAAGTGTGTCGGAAGCATTAAAAGAAAGTGCTGTCGCTACAGTAAATACTGAGGTTGCCGATCTTAAAGAAACTCTTAGAGTTAATGCTTTTAATACAAGTCTAGAATCTGCATTATCGCTTGCAACAGGTTTAACTGATTTTGGTCGAAAGAAGATTCGTGAAAGTCTTGGAGATCTTGCAAAGCGTCGAACACCTGATCTTAACGAAGTGACTACTACTATTAAAGAGCAGGTTGATTACGAAGCTGCTATTGCTAATAAGTATGGTGGCTTCCGTGCAATTCCATTTACAGATCGTGTGAAGATGGGGCATGACCAGGGCGATAAGTATGATATTGCTATGCGTGGAATGTTTGAGGGCGAAGATCAGAAAGATAATACTGGGGCATTAATTCCAAAGTTCCGAAATCTTAAAGAAGCCTATGGTAAATGGACGGGTAAAGATTCTTGGGAAATTGATATGCAGGATGTTTATCGTGATCTTGCAGTCAATTATAGTTCTCGTTCCGATCATCAGAAAATCCGTGAATCTGTTACTTTAACTCAGTGGGGAAATATTTTCGCAGATCATCTTTATATTCAGCTTATGAAAGCATATAAGAATGCTCCTTACGGCGCATGGACTATGCTTTGTTCGGATATTCAAGATGTTCCTGACTTTCAGACACAGCACTGGATTCGTGTAGGCGGTTATTCCGATCTTGGAACAGTGGCAGAGGAAGGTACATATCCGCTCTTAACATCTCCTTTAGATCAGGAAGTAACTTATAGTATCAGTAAGAGGGGTGGAATTGATGACGTTAGCTTTGAGGCGATTGTAAACGATCGTGTTAGCGCTATTCGTCGTATCCCACTTTCAATGGGACGTACTGCTGCGCGTACTCTTTATAAGTTTGTTGTTGGTCTTGCTACTGACACAAATCCAACAATGAGTTTTGATAGTCATGCTCTTTATGATTCTGCAAACCATGCTAATGCTGATACAAATGCGTTGTCTGTATCTGCTGTTGGTACTGGTTGGCAGAAAATGCGTGCTCAGACAGCATACGGAGAAAGTTCTGAAATCTTGGGAATGCGAAATACTCCTAAGATTATGATTGTTAATAATAGTCTTGAATTCGTGGCTCGACGTATTATTGATCCTTCGGATGCTTACTTTATGAACTCTCCTGCCACAACTCCTGGTACAACTGATGCCGGTCTTGACAAGTCCTATGATCCGCAAGCATTTAAAGGGAAGTTACAGTTACTTGTTTATGATCAGGCTTCCGGTTCTACTGAATGGTTTATGGTAGCTGATCCTCAAGAAGTTCCTACAATGGTTGTAGGTTTCTTGAATGGCCAACGTGATCCAGAACTTTTCGTGCAGGATCAACCTACAGTTGGTGCGGTGTTTACAGCAGATAAGATCAGTTACAAAGTGAGACATGTTTACGGTGCAGTCATTGAAGATTTTCGTAGTTTTTATAAAGGGAATAACTGATATTAAATCTATGAAATTAGTTATACAATAAGAGAAGAAGGGTCGCAAAAAGTGTCCGAGACTTTTAAAGGCATAGTTGATAAGGAGAGTGAGGAATGGAAAACTATTCCCGACTTTCCCAACTATAGATGTTCTAACTATGGTAGAGTTATTTCTCTTAGTTGGTTTCGTTGGAGTAATCGTCCCGGAGAAATATCTCAAAATATAGATAGGTATGGATATTGGAGATTATGTCTTTATAAGAATGGTAAGCAATATAATTTTACCACACATAAATTAGTGGCAAAATTATTTATAGGAAATTGTCCTGATGGTTATCAGATAAACCATAAAGATGGGGATAAATTAAACCCTAAGTATGATAATTTAGAGTACGTTACTATTTCACAAAATGTTAGGCACGCTCTAAAATTGGGTCTCAAGACTGGAAGAGTGTTTACAGAAGAGGAGATAAAGACGATTGTTGAATTAAATAAAAAAGGTTGTAGTTATCGTTCTATAGCTAAAGAGTTAAATTCTCATCACTGGAGAATTAGTAAGACTATTGTTGAGTTTGAAAATTATTTAGAGCTAGAGGCTCTTAAAAGAGGGTAAAACTATCGCTTCAACTCCACAGGGTGACATCCCCGGCGCACGACAACCAATGGAGATGCCCGTATTTGCTAGCATGGCATCTGGTGGTGCTAATGGTTTAATTGCTCTTGGTGGTCCAGTACCTTGGAATGCAAGGTTACGATCTGCCTGGTATATTCCAACAGATGCTTCGCAAGCTGCAACTAAATCAACATCTTATCGACTATTAACACTCGTTAATGTTGGTACTGGTGGCGCTGGTACAGTTGTTATGGCTAACCTTACAATGTCAGCAACTATTGCTAGTCTTGTTGCACAGGGTTTTGCAGTAAATACTGATACTTCCGCAACTGTTCCAGCAGGACAAGTTGTAGCAGCGTCACAAATTACTGTTGGTGGTACAGATGCTAACGGAACTGTACTTCGAGCAGGGCAAATTTTCCTATCCTGGGAAGTAATTTAAATATAAAGGGCCGCAAAAAATGAAAAATTTATTTATCTCGTACTCAGACAAGTTAAAAGCTATTCAAAATATTATTGAAGATAAGCCCGTTTTATATAGGGTGAATTTATCTATAGATAAAGAAGGTGCTTTAGTTCTAAATAATCCAGATGGCGCTGTGTTATTTGGAAATATAATTAGTCCTCCAGTTAAGGTTTCAGAATGAAATTTGGTACTAATATTGTATTCTGTATTCCTACAACTAGCAAATCTAAACGATCACCCGAATGGATTGATAGTTTATACGGATTACAATTACCGTTAGGATCAGGAAGTGCAAGAATATGGACATATGATATAAGTATTGCAGAAGCAAGAAATAGTTTAGTACAACAGGCTTTTCAATATAATCCTAATTATATAGTTTTCATCGGTGATGATGTATTATTTCCGCCTAATGCCGTTATGAGTATGCTAGATAAGATTGGTAAAACTTATAATGGCATTAAGTGTGATATGGTTACGGGAGTATACTGGACTAAGAGTTTTCCTAGTGAACCTTATTTATGGCAAATGGGGATGGAAGGGCCATTTAAAGATTGGAAAGCTGGAGATTTCTTTAGTATAGATATGGCCGGTTGTGATTGTCTTGTTGTTGATATAAATGTTTTCAAAGAAATTCCATTTCCATGGTTTAGTTTAGATTGGAAATGGGATAAGAAAGATCAATTAAATCTTTCAACAGAAGATTTCTATTTCTATACAAAAGCGCGTAAGCATGGGTTTCGACTATGGGCTGATACAAGTATTCAATGCTATCATGAAGATCGTGCAAAGCCTCAAATGTTTGGACTTACAACAGATATGCCACAAGCAACTGGAATACAGGAATTACAAGAATGGAAAGATAAAGGGCAAAAAACTGCTGCTGATCTAGGGGCAGGTTTATGGTCTCCTCAGTGGCCTGATAATATTAAACTTGTTAGATTTGATGCACGAAAAGATATTAATATAGATGTTTGTTGCGATATTGCTAATATTCCTAGTATGTTCTTTGATAAGTTTGATATTGTACATTCAAGTCATGTTCTAGAACATTTTCCAAGAGGCGATAGTCTTAAACTTATTCGACACTGGTGTCATTTATTAAAGCCTGGTGGAACATTTATTATTAGAGTTCCTAATATTGGCTACGCAATTCAGACTATTTTAGATTCTCAGAATAATCCAGGAACTATTTCTGCGAGTGCTCAAACCTATGCTTGGGGACAAGTATACGGAGATCAACAGTCTGCATATGATACTAGTTTTCATAAGACTGGTTTTACAAAACCTAAACTAGAAAAATTAATGGCTGCTGCAACGTGGCTTTCTAATGTTACTATCAAAGAAACAGAAGATGGTGCTAATTTTTGGGTAGAGGGGATTATGACGGGAAATCCTTCTACTATCGAGACTATTGGAGATTGGTGGGAAGAAATCTATAAGAAAGAAAATATTATTCCTTCTGATAGAATTCTCAAAACACCGACTGACGTAGACAAGAATATCCCCGTGCAAGAAGATAATACTGCTGGACCTCTTGCAGCTTTTAAAGAATTAGATAAGCCTCTTGAAATAATTGAAAATGCAAAAGTAGAAATGAACTTAAAATATAAACAAGCAGTACTAGAAGGGATTGATTAATGGCAAATACTTCGGTAAATATTTCGGCGTCTAATGCCGGTTCGGGATTCGTACTCTGGACACAGGAATCATAAAATGTCTGGTGGTTATCCTCTAGAACAACCTGTAGCATTTGATTTTGATAATCTTACCGTCACAAATGCTGTTGCCGTAACACTTACTCAAAGCAAGTTAAATCCCACAGGGGAAGTTGCTGCGACAAGAGTTTTTATTACTTGTGAAACAAATGCTGTTAGATATAGATATGATGGAACCGCTCCTACAACTACAATTGGACACTTATTTTCTGCAGGAGATGTTTTAATTCTTGAGGCGGGAAATAATTTAAAAAATTTACAGTTTATTGCAACAGGGGCAAATGCAACTATAAGTATCACGTATGAAAGTGGGTAAGGCATTAAATGGGCGCTAGTATGACTGGACTTTCTTTTTCCGGTCCGTTTAATGCTATTGGCAACAATGGTAGTCAATCTGCTTTTAATCCTGATGGTAGTTTGTCTATGGTTATTGCACAACCAGCAGTAGGAATTGCTATTACTGGTACTGCGCCGACAATTGTTTCTGGTGTTGGTACATCCGCAGGAGTATTTTATAGTATTGTTGCTCCAAATGGCGGCGCTTCGAGCGCCGCGGCGGGTGGCGCGGGCGGGTCGATCAGCGAGACGACGGGCAACGCGGGTGCGTCGGCCACTGGCGGCGCCAACGGCGGCGATAGGATCATCAACCTGGGCGCGGGCAGTGGAACAGGGCGCGCCGGATCTCTGATCCTGGCTGCGACCGTTACTAATCTAACGTCAGCGCACCAAAAACTACAAAGTAATACGTTCAATATCACCGAACCGACAGGCAGTAACTATTCCCACTGGGCCAATTATGGTCAGGTCATCCTGAACGGCGTCGGGTCAGACTACTCTGGTAACAATCAGACCGCTCTTTATTACGAGACGGTCAACAATACATCTGGAACGCTTGCTGTCGGCTCTTTTCAGGGCGTGAGCGGAGCCGTAACTCACGCTTCCGCAGGAACCTTAAACTACGCATGGGCTGGTGAATTTTACCTGCGAGTTACCGGTTCAGGAAATATTGTGCAGGGGGTCGGTGTTCAGGGGACACTGGACATGCAGGCTGGTAGCATCGGTATCGCCTGGTGCGTTGGCGCTGGTCTCAACTCCAATCCCTGGGGCGGTATCATCAGTTATGTCTATGGCTTTGCCAATGAGAATCTGTTTAATCGCAGTGATGTCTACACGTCCCCCGGCGTATCTATACATGGCGGCTATACTGCGGCGGCTGCGCAGTTTACCTTGCCAATCCAGAGTGGCAATACCTCTAACACGAACTCGAATTTCGGAATTGTCATCACCGGTGCAGGGCAGGCGTCCGGCGCGGGCGGGTCAACGAATAACTGGGGTATATACATTGATTCCTCTGTAGCAACTGTTGCAGCAGGCGCTGGTACGGTCTCAAATTGGGCGATCTATTCGGATACAGTTGCCGTGAGCCATTTTGCTGGCAATATTGTCATCGGCTCTCACACCCAGCAATTGTTCACAGCGTTACGTGTCGATTCCACTACATTAGCAGGCACAACCCAATTTGGGATTCTGTCCAACCCGACATTTTCTTCCTCAGCAACTACGGCAGGGTACGTGTATTGGGGTCGTGTCCAAACAGCGGCGGCCTCGCTCACAATGCCCCTGGGTGTTGTTCATCTAATACAATCACCCTCGCTGGGCGCTGGTTCGGCAGTAACGAGCCTGGCAGGAATCCAAATCCAGAATCAGGGAGTATCGGGCGTTGCCAACGCGTTCGGCCTTTGGATTTATCCTCAGTCTGGCGCGGGAAATGATAATACCGCGTTGATGATTGGAACGGCTGCACCCGCTGGCAACTGGTCGATCTACTCGTCCTCCGCCAACGCCAGCTCCCTCCTCGGCTCGCTCGCCATCGGCACTAATACCGCGCCAGCCGCTTCAACATTAACATTAGCTGATGGTTTTGATTTAGTGTTTGGTACATCAGATGGTACAATGATTGGCACAGCGGCAACGCAATTGATTAGTTTGTATGGTGCCGAACCTATTGTACAACGTTCAGGATCGGCACAGGCAGCGGTTGTAACGACTGGAAGTAGTTTAGCTGCGTATGGATACACTACTGCGGCTCAAGCTGATTCTATAGTCACATTAGTTAATGAATTACGTGCTTGGGCAGTCGCATTCGGAGCAATCAAAGGTTCGGCATAGTTATGGTATCTAAATTTAAATTAAAACGTGGGGCAGCATATAAAATGGATTACAGTATAGAAATTCAGAAAAAATATCTTTGGATTATTAGAGACTTGTTACCAACTATTCCTATGACTAAGAATAGGAATCCAAGTGATTTACAGGGATATACTAGAGATGAACTTAAACTTATAGATACTGTTTGTGATAAATTAGATGTAGAACTTGGAGAGTATGGAGAAGTTCGCAGAGATTATACTATAAAAAGTTCCAGAGAAGCTAGAAAAGCTAGATTATTAGATGATAAGAAAAAATGTCAAGAAGAACAACAGAGATTATTAGATGAAGGTCAGGAATTTATTGAAGAATTAGATTTAAGACTAGGTAATGATTCGGTTATTGTTTATCTTGAAGTAAAATTATTTGATTTTCTAAAGTCAAATTGGACTTCTAGAGATTTGTGGAATGCCGTAGATGAGGTTCGAGTAAATATAAAAACTATTGACAAGGTTTTTGAAAACGCAAAGAAGTGGGAAATAGATAAGTCTGATGATTCTAAAGAGCCAATTTTGAAGTTGGTAAAATAATGGTCAATCTTATTTTTACAGTTCAGCCAAAAATAATTTTAACTGCTTCTCAAGTTATTAGAAATCTTGTTCCACTTGGCTTATCTAAAAGTAATAAAGCAAGTGATAATGTTGTCTTTGTGGTAAATTCTAAGTGAGTTTTATTAGTAATGTTACCCCAAGTTATGATGAACTTAGTTCTCAAGAAACTAAAGTTTATACTTTTGATTTTACTGCTTTAATAATTGCTGGAGATATTGTAAGTTTACCTACAAGTAAGTTAACTGATCTTACGACAGGTATTCTTTATCCAAAAGCATTATCAGGAAGTGTAAGTATTATGGGAAATCTTGTTTCACAAACTATTTTTAAATTAATCCCAAATCATAAATATAGATTTGAAATGTATGTGACTTTAAATACAGGAAAAATTTTAGGTGCGGCACTTGAAATTTTTTGTCCATGGTGATATAGATGTCAGTACCAAATGAGAATACGACAAATCTTCCTAAAGATACTACGAATCAGCCATACGTAGGTTTATGGGATAGAATTAACTCTGTATATAAAGCTATAACTGGAAATGCGTCTGGAAGTCTGGTACAAGTAAATCAAAAAGGAACGCCTACAATTACAAAAATAACCTCTTCTGGACTTGTACTAGCGGCAAATACAGATAGACTTATTGCGCTTATTTATAATAATGGTACTGATACCGCATATTTAGATCATGCAAATCCTGCAACAACAAGTTCAACACCTATTCCTGTAGGTTGTCAGTTTTGCGATAATGATGGAAATGCTGCGTGGTATGCAATTCCTAAGTCCGGAACCTTAGATTTAAGAGTTACAGAATATTCATAAGAAGGGCCGCATAAAATGATATTGAAAATTATAAACGGTAAAAAGCCACTAGATGATTCTTACATTTCAGTAGTGCAAAATACGGGTACTAGTCCTGCTAGTATTACTTTTGCTCCTGGAGAAGGTCTTTTCATAAAAATCATGCCTGAAAGCGACAGCAAGAGTATTTATGATATTAATAGTAATATTGTAGGAACTTTGGATAAAAAGTATGATTTTTCTGGAAAAGAAATTATTTTTAAAGAAATAGTCTTAACCGGGAAATTATATGGGGTTCTAACATATAATAATAAAAATTTTGTCGTAAAGCATGTGGAAACTATTATAGGTTATAAGGTAGATATGTCTGGTGGTAGAGGCCCAGTTTGGGAAGATGTTGCTTGTGAACAAGTTTAAAGAATGAGCACAAGATTATTCTTAACTGATGAAGATAGTTTATTACCTGGCTATAAGTGTATGATTATAGAACAAAAATCAGATGCTCCAAGTCTTGTTATAACTAAAACTGCAACAGTTACAAGTCCTGCAACACAACCACAAATAACAAGACAATCTAATGGAAATCAAAATAGTTTATATTCTAATATATTACAGTTTATAACTGACCCTCTTGCAGCAAATACTCTATCTAGTTTAGCATGGGTTTTTCATTTATATGCAAGTGTTGATGCTAATGTTGCAAATACGGGCTTGAAATTTGTACTATCAAGATTTACAAATAGTTTACAAACAAACTTTTTAACGTCTACAACAGGAGGTGCATTAACAACAGTTTTACAAGATTATAATTTAACAAGTATAAATGCAACAGGTTTTACTTTTAACGATGGTGATCGACTCGTTTTACAAGTTTATTTAAATTCCGTTGGAGGTTCTATTTCAGGGCACACTGTAAATCTTGATTATAATGGTTTTAATACTTATGCTGACGGTGACAGTTATATAATTTGTCCTGATGATATTAGTGTTTTAGCTGTAACTTCTGTTAAAACAATTACTGCAATTAGAAATTGTTTAAAAGATAATAGTTCAAGCGATAATTTTCTTGCAGATGATGAAATTATAGACGCTGTGCAAGATGCTTTAAAAGAATATGCTATGTCAAAACCTTTGCAAATTGCAAGCTATATCTCTGGTGATGGAGTATCTTGGGATTATCCTTTGCCAAGAGGTTTTATCCCAGATTTTTCTGAGGTATTAGAGATAGAATTTCCTTCAAGTATATTTGAAGGCGATCAAGTAAAAAGAATTATAGATAGAAGATTTTGGGAAATTTTACAAGAACCTGTAGGAGTACAACCAATTTGGTTTTTGAGATTTAATACTTTAAGTCCTGATTCTGGAACAAATAATACTGCAATTAGGTATACAACTCGTCATCGACATGATACAGTACAGGATACTATTCCTGCCGATGATTATAGGGCGTTTATTTATTTAGCCTCAAGTTACGCAGCTTTAATTGCAGCTTCAAGAATGGCTGCAACAAGTGATAGTACGATAAGTTCTGATGTTGTTAATTATCGTGATGGTGTTTCAAGATGGAATGCGGTTAGTAAATATTGGCGTGATAGGTATGAGGCTCATCTTGGAATAGGCGACGATTATTCGGCTCAAGGAAGTACTTACAACTGGGATACAGGATATTCTTGGGGAAACCAAGATAGACTAATTCATAGGCGTCAGAACCGATGATTTATTTCTTTATTTTATTAATTTTAATTAGTTTAGGAATGTATTTTATGTTTGGTTCGGCTCCAACTAATTCTTTTTGGTATTTTTAATGTCTAATCTTAAACTCGAAATTTCTATGAATGTAAATGAATTAATTTCTGATATTAATAAATATACAACTTTGCAGTATGCAATTAGAAGTAGACTTGCAATGTTAGAAAGTATTGAACGTGTTAAAGAACTTGTATCGTCTAATATGCGAGAAGATACTGGTGTTACGAAAGCAAGTTTACAGACTATGCTTAGAGGTACTAGTGTTGATCTTGAAGGGGTTATTGGAAGTAATGACTTTAATGCGAAGGTAATGGAATTTGGGCGTGGTGAGAATCAACCAATGCCTCCAAAATGGGCAATTTATGCTTGGCTACAACGTCACGGTGGTGGAGATATAAATACCGCATTTGTTGTTGCAAAACGTATAGGAATTAAAGGCATCCCCGGTGTGCATATGTTTCAAAGAGCTTATGATATTGCACAGGTAGAAGTACCCTTAATCTGGAAGAGATATTTTTAAATGAAGTTACTAAATGCTACTAATAAAAAACTACTTATAACTATGCAACCAGATAGTCTTATTGATAAATTAATTTTATATGAAATTATTGTAGTAACCATTTTAATAGTAATTATGGGAATAGTAATTATCATTATGGGTTTAAAATGACAGC
>OCZT010001957.1_pt1 | contig 21383 bp, 15 predicted proteins | sample 1539031 | NCBI WGS metagenome assembly OCZT01 (sample SAMEA3539308, study PRJEB22396) | soil metagenome | biome: tundra; feature: field; material: soil | place: USA | collected 2010-05 | depth 0.15 m | reverse complement strand
GATGAATATGATGAACCTTTCAAATCAACAGTTCAGGTAAATCAAAGCGGTATCGCTATACCTGAAGAATTGGGAGCCAAAAAATTTAATGTCAATACCCGCTGGTTCGTTGAGGATTTTGGGTTTGTATTTTTATCTGCTGATAATGCTGGTCAAAGCTATTCTGTAAAAGATTTATCTAAAGGTCATCTGAATTTAAATTACGAATTCGCAAAAAGCCGGGTTGCACGGAATAGAAAAATAAAAGAACAATATTTAAATCACGGTGCGAAATTTTCGAATGAGCTAAACCATTTATATTCTTTATCCGAAGAGCTGTTTGAAGACGCAACCAGGAGAATAAATGATAATGAAAAATGTGCTGACTTATCTGATAAATCCCTAAAGTATTCTCTTTTTAGTGGCGAAAAGATAGAAATTGAATATGCACAGTATGAGATCAAAAGACAAAAAAGAAAAGATGACGTTCGCTTTGGCTGCGAAAGCAGGCAGTTAGTTTGGGCTAAATCAGAAGAGTTTGTAAAACGCTTCCCTGAACTATTTAATTATGCAACCATTACACATTATGTCTGGGATTCCTGGTATGAGCTTTTTGAACCGCGGGAAGGGAAATATAATTGGGGAGTAAAAGATGATATACTCAACTTCCTGATCGATAAGAATATTACTGTTGAAGGCCGGCCCTTGTTCTGGTTTCATCCTACAGTTACCCCTGAGTGGCTTAAACAAAAAAACTTCTCTGAATTAAAAACTTATGTTGAAAAACATACAAAAGATTTGGTCTCTCATTATGGTGATAAAGTTCTGGAATGGGAAGTTATAAATGAATATCATGATTGGGCTAATATTTTTAACCATACTCCCGAACAAATTACTGAAATTGTAAAACTTGCCTGCGATAAAACAAAAGAAACTAATCCAAAAGTTAAAAAGTTGCTCAACAATTGTGCACCGTGGGGCGAATATGTTGCACGAGGTAGAATGGCCAGAATGGATGCAACCCGTCCGCTGCGTAGTGTAAAAAAATATATTGAAGATCTTATAACTGCAGAAGTGGAATTTGATGTAATCGGGATACAGATATATTATCCTGGTCGCGATCTTTCTGATATAGTTAGAATGATCGAAAGATTCGAAAAATTTAACAAATCTATATGTATTACCGAAATTGGTGCATCTTCAGGACCTTCTAATGAGACAGTATTTAATGGTCAGTTGAAATTACCTTCTGCACCTTATGAATGGCGCCGTCCATGGGATGAAGACCTTCAGGCAGATTGGCTTGAGGCTGTTTATACTATTTATTATAGCCGTCCTTTAATTAAAACTATTAATTGGTATGATTTTTCCGATTTTCGGCCTTTCATTGTCAATGGAGGAATAGTTCGAGAAGATTGTTCCACCAAAATGTCATTTAACAGATTAAAAAATTTATTGAGTTCATGGAATAGATTGCCAGGCCAAACCAAAGGTTAATAAAAAGGAATTTTATGAAAAAATATTATTTACTTTATCTGTTCTTATTATTGCTGTCAAATACTATTTATTCCCAGCAGGTAATAATAAATAAGAAGAATGCAGAAGTCTGGGGAACAAGTCAGCTAATTAAAGGAAAACTGAAGTCATTCATTGCTGCTGGCGGTTTTCTATATCTGAATAACAACCAGATTCATTTTACTGTCTCTCAGTCTGATAGTTCATATCAGGTTCCTTTAACTCTATCGGAGGGTATCAACACAATTTTGGTTCAGGTAGATAACAATGGATCTCCAATAGTTTCTGATACACTTAAATTAACTCTGGCATATAAGCTTTTGCCCGATGTGTTCACATATTCTGTTGTAAATGGCCAGGATATCAATCTTAAGGGCATAGTTAAGGATAACCCAAAGAATTCCACTTTATCTTTCCAATGGCTTGCTGATCCAAAGAATCCTTCAGAACTTAATATATCTAACTCTACTGATACAAATGCCTCCATAGTTATTAATTCCTTAATTCATCTTGGTGAATATTATTTTAATCTTCTGACTATTACGAACCAGGGAGATACTGTCAGATCAAGGACTTATTTTACGATAACATCTTCCGGGGCTAAGGCATTCGATATATTAAATGATCATGCTGCCTGGATTGATTCAGCAGTTCTTTATGAGATTACACCCTATATTTTCGTAATCAATGGTAAGTTTAATAATATCACTACCAAAATACCTGAGTTTATTAGGCTGGGTGTTAATACTATCTGGCTACAACCTGTTTATGCCACTCATGACGGAGGTCAGGGGTATGATGTTGTGGATTATTTCTCTATCAGAAGCGATTTGGGTACAGAAGCTGATTTAAAGAACCTTATACAAACTGCAAAAGCTGCTGGATTAAAAGTGATGTTTGATTTTGTGGCAAATCATTCTTCTATTTATCACCCCTATGCTGTCAATTCGGTTCAGTATGGTACTGATTCGCACTACTGGGACTATTACCAAAGGGAAATTGATAATGCACCATACTCATCAAACTATCATTTCTATAATGGCTTTATAAATTATTTCTGGAATGAACTCCCCAATCTGAATTATAATAACTCCGAAGTTCGAAAATGGATGATCGAAGCAATAAAATACTGGATTAAAAAATATGATATTGATGGCTACCGGTTTGATGCTATATGGGGTGTAACTGCAAGATATCCCCAATTCACAAAAGATCTGAGAATAGCTCTGAAAAGTATAAAACCGGAATTGCTTCTGCTCGCTGAAGACAAAGCCGCGCAGACTCAGGTTTTTGATCAAAGATTTGATGTCGCTTTTGATTGGACTCCCGAAGAAAGCTGGGTCTCTCACTGGGCATGGCAGACAAGTTACAATTCAGCAAGCAGCCTGACAATATTTAATTATCAAAATCAAAATCAAAGATCAGCGCTGTTGCGGAATGCGCTAACGAATAATGGCCTGGGCTTTGCTGCTAATGCCAACGTACTTCACTTTCTTGATAACAACGATGTATCTTTTTTTAATACTTATCATGGTGTTTCCAGAACAAAAATGGTTGCAGCCCTCGAGTTTACATTAAATGGTATACCGCTTGTTTATAATGGAGATGAAATTGGAGCGACCGGTTTTCCATACAATATGGAGTCTATTTTCTATCCTGGTTTTCCTCTTGATCATAATGATCCCAATGCATTTTTTCAACTTTATCAGAAATTGATAAAGTATAGGAAAACAATGCCGGCTCTATTTGGTAATAATTATGCAGAAATTACTGTATCTCCCGCATCATATATATTTGGTTTCAGAAGGTGGCAGAATGACCAGAACGTTTTCACTGTTTTGAACATGGGTTCTGCTTCGACATCCGTGAATATAAGTTTTCCCGTTAATCAGTTGAACCTCGACACTAATAAAACATATTACCTCACAGATTTGTTGAGCGGACAAGTTATTTCAGGAAGATTGCCTCAACTCGCTTCTGTTACTACATCAATGGATGCATTTAGTGCTAAGATATTCTACCTTGCGGATTCCGTTTTTGTAACTTCAGCTGATGAAAGAATTGTTGAAAATGTTCCTTCTGAGTTCAAACTAAATCAGAATTATCCCAATCCATTCAACCCTTCCACTACTATTAGTTACAATATCCCAGCGTCAGGAAATGTTGAATTAAAAATATATGATATTCTTGGAAGGGAAGTAGCAATTTTGTTTAACGGACCTCAACAGTCAGGAGAGCACCTTGTAAAATTTAATTCTTTAGGATTATCAAGTGGGATCTACATATACAGGATAAATTATAATGGAAGCTCATTATCCAGGAAAATGATAGTACTAAAATAAGATGAATATTTTTATCATTGGTGGTACAGGTTTTATAAGCAGTTCTCTTGTTAAAAAACTACTTATAAATAAACATCATGTAACTCTTTTTACAAGAGGTAAGAGCACTAATCATTTTGGTAATTCACCAAATCTTACTTTAGTCTATGGAAACCGTGATAATGAAACTGCGATCAGAAATGCAGTCGAAGGAAAGACTTTTGATGTAGTTGTAGATATGATTGCCTACCTTCCTGAACAAAGTGAATCAGCATTCAGGGTATTTAATAAAAAAACAGGCAGATTTATTCACTGCAGCACAATCTCCGTTTATATGGTTTCTTCCGATGTTAAAATCCCTATAACCGAAAATCAGGATCACCTTCCGGTAATGGGATACTTCCCTCGGAATCCGTTTGGAATGGACTATGGTTTATCTAAACGTCAATGCGAAGATATTTTATGGAAAAACCATGATATTAAAAGTTTCCCTGTTACAATGCTTCGGCCTACCTTTGTAAGCGGACCCGGTGATCCTGCCAAAAGAGATTTCTTCTGGATCGAAAGGATGCTTGATGGTGAACCCCTTCTCATCCCCGGAACTGGTGAACATAAATTTCAGCAGGTATTTGTGGAAGATGTTGCGGAGGCTTTTTCAAAAGTAATTGAAATATATAAAACGATTGGTCAAGCCTACAATGTTGCGGCAGAAGAGGTTTTTACTCTAAATGAGTATTTATATGTTCTTTCAGAGTTACTAAATAAAAAACCGGATATTCATCATATAAATCAAACAAAATTTGATTCACTTGATATTAGTTATTCGGACAAGGGAGATGTATTTCCATTCAATACAAGAAGGGATGCTGTCTTCAGTCTGGAAAAGATTAAGCGGGAAATAAATTATCATTCCACTCCATTTAATTTATGGATGCAAAAAACAATAGATTGGTTTGTTAATAATTATAAAGGTCATTCCACTGGTTATAAAGATCGTGAAGAAGAAATTGCTTTAATAAAGAAGAAAGTAAAATGACAGTTTTTTATTCAAGGCTCCCGGTTTGCGTTATTATAATAACTCCATTTTTAACAATGAATAATTAAGAGGCTGCTATGGAACCGACTAAAAAAATAATTGAAAATGAATTAACCAAAACAGCTGGTATCCTGAAATTAAAACCTGCGTGGGTCGCCAGGAATTTTATTCCTCCGGGTAAAAGATTTAATCTTCCTGAGGAGCAATATAACCTTGGTGATCGTGGAGGTATTTGTGAAAGATGGCTTGCCTCAACAACAAATGCTGATAATAAAATTTCTGTTCCAAATGAAGGATTAAGCATGCTCAATTTGAAAGATGAAGCCGAAATAACATTGAAAGATGCAATAATTTGTTCTCCTGATTTGATCCTTGGCGAAAAGTATTCTAAATTTCATAAAGGGCTCGGTAAACTGGCTAAAATTTTTGATTATGGCGACCGCCTTCCTTATCATATTCATCAGATGCAGAAACATGCAAAACTTGTAGGACAGAATTCAAAGGATGAAGCTTACTATTTTCCTGAAGGAGTGGATAAAGGAATTCATCCGGAAACCTTTTATGGAGTCCATCCTTCAATTGCAAAAAATAAAGAGTATAATCTTTTGCTAAAACCTTTAGTCGAATGGCAGGATGATTCCATTCTTCAATATGCTTTTGCCTTTAGCCAGTTTAGCGGGGATGGTTTTCAGATTCCTTCAGGTGTTACGCATGCCCCGGGTACCGCCCTTACAATTGAACTTCAGGAAGATTCGGATGTCTTCGCAATGATGCAGGCTAGGGTAGGTGAAACATTTGTTTCAAAAGAACTATTATGGAAGGATGTAAGAGATGAGGATCGTGCTAAATATGGCGAAAAAATTATTCTCGAAATGATCAATTGGGATATCAGCGGCGACCCTGATTTTTATCTTCACAGACATACACCTCCTAAATTAATCAAAGAAACAATTCAATTAAACAGTAAAGAATATTGGGTCTTCTATAACAGCAATAAATTCAGTGGGAAAAAAGTATATGTAAAACTCGGTGAAAGATTCCTCTCCAGGGATGCAGGAGTCTATAGTTTGTTTGTTTGGAATGGCAGAGGTCTGTTCGGTGGAATTGAAATCGAAGGAGGGAACCCTGATAAAGATGAATTGTTAATTACGCATTACCGTGCTGTTTCCGAAACTGAGATAATAAATACCGGAAGTGAAGAATTAGAAATATTTAAATTCTTTGGCCCTGATATTAATAAAGACATCCCATTTATTTCTTAAAACATTTGTAAGAGGTAAAATGAACTATAGATACCTTGGTAATTCAGGTCTTAAGATTTCCGAGATTTGTTTCGGTGTAATGACATTTACAGGGGAAAACGGATGGACTCATCTTGGAACTATAGAACAGGATGAGGCTACCAGGCTCACCGATATAGCTATTGAAAAAGGAGTTAATTTTTTTGATACTGCTGATGTATATTCTAACGGGGTATCAGAAGAAATGCTTGGGGTTGCACTGAAAGGAAAAAGACCAGCAGCAGTGATTGCTACTAAGTGCGGTTTTAAAATGACTGAAGGTCCGAATAATGATGGTCATTCACGCAAAAGATTATTTGAAGCCTGCGAAGCTTCGTTAAAAAGGCTTCATACAGATTATATCGATCTTTTCCAGATACATTCATACGATTTCACTACCACCTTTGAAGAATTTTTATCAGCATTGAATGATCTTGTCAAACAGGGTAAAGTAAGATATATCGGCGCATCAAATTTCTTTGCGTGGCAGTTAATGAAAGCATCTGCTATTTCAGAAAAATCCGGATGGGAGAAATTTATAAGCCTGCAGGCATTTTATACACTGCTGGGAAGAGATATTGAATATGAACTAGTCCCTCTTTGTGTTGAAGAAGGATTGGGAATTATCATATGGAGCCCCCTGCATGGCGGCATTCTTACCGGCAAATATAAAGATGAATCTAAATGGCCTCAGGGAACTAGGATTAAAGATCCTTCACAGGTACTTCCTTATGATCGTGAGAAGTGCAGGCTAATTCTAAACGAAGTTGAAAATATTGCGAATGCCCGAAATACATCAATGGGAAGGATATCTTTAAGCTACCTTCTGCATAAGCCTGGTGTTAAATCAGTAATAATAGGAGCCCGGAATGAAAGTCAACTGCTCGATAATATCGGTGCAAGTGAAATCCAACTCTCCGCTGAGGAAATGAATACCCTTGATCAGGTAAGCGTCCCTGCACGCATTTATCCTTACTGGTATTTTGACATCTTCAGAAAAGAAAGGATGGAAAATTATTTCGAAAACTTATATAAAAGGAGGTAAATAAGTCATGGCTGATATATATTTTATCGGTATTGATATTGGTACCTCAGGAGCAAAAGCGGTTCTGATAAATGTTGAAGGGGAAATAATTACTACTGTTACAAATAACTACCCTATGCAGAATCCACACCCGTTATGGGCTGAACAAAATCCTGAAGATTGGTGGAAAGCCACAAAAAAATCTATAAGTGAAATAATTCAAAAGAATAAAATTAATGCTGAAAATATAAAAGGACTTGGACTTACTGGCCAGATGCATGGATTGGTTAGCCTGGATAAAAATGGCAATATAGTCTATCCATGTATTATGTGGAATGATCAGAGAACCGCGGATGAATGTGAAGAGATTACTTCAAAGATTGGATTTGAAAATCTACTTAAGATAATTGGTAATCCGGTTCTTCCCGGGTTTACTGCTCCAAAATTATTATGGCTTAAAAAGAATAAACCCGAAGCCTACAATAAAATAAATAAAATCCTTCTTCCAAAAGATTATATAAGATTCAGGTTAACAAACGTGTTCTGTACTGATTTATCTGATGCAAGCGGAACTTCACTCCTGAATGTTGAGCAAAGGAAATGGTCTGATGAGATTTTAGAGAAACTTAATATCCCTAAAGATTGGCTCCCGAACCTTCTGGAATCAGTTGAAATTTGCGGCAGCATTACAAAAGAAGCGTCCGATGCAACAGGGTTATCCGTTGGAACCCCTGTAATAGCAGGGGGCGGCGATCAGGCAGCTGGTGGAATTGGTTCGGGTTGCATAAAAGAAGGGGTTGTCTCTATTGTTCTGGGAACCTCCGGAGTTGTATTTACTCAGACTGATAAATTCCGCAATGAACCACAGGGCAAACTTCATGCATTCTGTCATGCTGTACCTGGTAAATGGAATCTGATGGGAGTTACTCTGTCAGCTGCGGGTTCTTTCAAATGGTATAAAGAAACTTTTTTTACTAAATTTTCAGGAAGTTCAGAAGATCCTTATGATATTTTAACTGAATCTGCCGGACTTGTACTCCCGGGAAGTGAGGGGCTAATTTATCTTCCATATTTATCCGGAGAAAGAACCCCTTTCTCTGATCCTGATGCAAAGGGGTCTTTTGTCGGTTTTACTTTAAGACACTCAATGGCCCATTTTACCAGAGCAGTTCTTGAAGGTGTTTCCTACAGCCTAAAAGATTGTTTTGAGCTTATCTCATCCATGGGTATTCAAGCAGATAAAATCGTAATCAGCGGCGGCGGTGCGAAAAGTAAATTGTGGAGAAGTATCATAGCCGACTTATTCGGAGTTGAGATTACCACATTATCTTGTACTGAAGGAGTTCCTTTTGGTGCTGCTATACTTGCTGCTACTGGAACTGGTTATTATAAGAATATTTCTGAAGCATGCGGTTCTATTTTAAAAACAGGGTCAACAACAACTCCTGATAAAGATAAATTCAAATTATATAATGATTATTATTCTGCGTACAAGGAATTATATCCTGAATTAAAAACAACTTTTAAAAATATTTTAAGCATAACAAAAAAATATTATGGCAACTAAATTATTGCTTGATACTGATATTGGCACAGATATAGACGATGCTATCTGCCTTACATACTTACTTGCAAATCCTGAATGTGATCTTTTAGGGATTACTACTGTTACAGGTGAACCAGAAAAAAGAGCAATGATTGCAAGTTCCCTTTGCAAACACGCTGGATTAGAAATTCCAATTTATCCCGGTTTTGCTGCTCCTCTCAGGATAAAACAGAAACAGAAAATCGCTATTCAGTCTAAATCATTAAATAACTGGAAACATGAAACCAGTTTCCCCAAAGGTGAAGCAATTAATTTTCTAAGAAAAACAATAAGAGAAAACCCGGGTGAGGTTGTTCTTTTAACAATTGGACCCCTAACCAACATTGGTTCTCTATTCTCGCTTGATCCCGAAATACCATTAATGTTGAAATCAATTGTAATGATGTGCGGTTATTTCGGGTTTAAGTTTAAAGGAAAAAGTAAACTTGAATGGAATGCTAAAGGGGATTACCATTCTTCTGAAATTGTTTTCAAATCGAATCCCCCAATCCTTCGCTCAATTGGACTTGATGTTACTTCCCGCGTTCAAATGACCTCTGAAGAATTCATCAGTAAATTCAGCGCTGAACCCTTTAGACCTCTACGGGATTATGCAAAACACTGGTTTCAGGAGTTTACTCATCATATTACTTTTCATGACCCTCTTGCCGGTGCAACTGTTTTTAATAAAGATATCTGCAAATTCATAAAAGGGGATATTAAAATAGGAATGAAAGGAAAAAGAAAGAAAGGAAAAACCTTTTGGCAGGGGAATAAAAATGGTCCTCATGAAATTGCTGTTTCTGTGAACCGGCAGAAATTCTTTAACGAATACTTCTCGGTATTTAAATGATAAAAACTATCATTATAATCATATCCTTGTCAATCATTCTTTTGAACATAAATTGTTCAAACAAAAAAAAAGATAATAGGATCACAATTACATTCTGGCATAGTTTTGTCTCCTCCACTATCCCTTCTCTCAATACGCTTATTGAAAAATTTGAAAAAGAAAATCCGGATATTGAGATCTATGCACAGTATGTCCCCACCGGTGATGCGCTGGTCCAAAAACTTATAACATCCATTCAGGGCAATACTGCCCCGGATATTTCCTGGATACATGCCGATTTTTTAGATAAACTAGTCGAGTCTAATGCCATATATAAATTGGATCACTTTATAAATGGACAAAACGGCTTCACAACAGATGAAATTAATGATGTTTTTCCACAACTTCTTAAAACATTTACTTATCAGAATGAACTCTATGCTCTTCCAATGGAAGCCACTACTCTCGCATTGCTGTATAATAAAAAACATTTCAGAGAGGCGGGTCTTGACCCAAATAAACCACCGGCAGACTGGCAACAGTTGAAAGAGTATGCCCTTAAACTTACAAAGGATATCGATAATGATGGAAAGATTGACCGTTATGGTTTTTATATTCCGGCTTATCCCGCCTCTGGACCTTTAAGTATCTGGGAGGTCCTTCAATGGAGCCCTTACCTCTGGCAGGCTGGAGGAGAGATTATAAATTCGCAGCAAACTCATGTTATGTATAACAGTAATGCAGGTGTTAAAGCATTGACTCTCTGGAAAGAAATATATGACGGGATGAAATTTAGCAATTATTCATTCACTCATGATATGGGATTTTTCTCCGGTAGTCTTTCCATGATAATGGACGGTCCCTGGGATCTTCCAACTTTCAGAAAAATGAATCCTGATGATTGGGGAGTTACATCCCTACCTTCCGGTCCTGTTAAAAAAGCAACCTATATCGCTGGTGAAGCATTAGCTATATTCAAACAAAGTAAAAATCCAGAAGCTGCATGGAGATTTGTTAAATGGATCTCACAGCCTGAGAACCAGGCTGAGTTTTCTATGAATTCAGGTTATTTGCCAACACGGAAATCTGTTCTTGACAGAAGTGATTACAAGGCGTTCCTCGAAAAAGACCATGCGATGAAAGTTTTTATTGAACAGATTTCAATTGCAATACAACGTCCTTCTATCGATAATTATTATATAAATATTAATCAGCATATAGCGGAAGCTATTGAGAAAACATTAATCGGCAATATGGATCCCCAAAGAGCTCTTGATGAATCCGCAGCGAAATCAAATGAATTATTGAAAATCACAAAACCCGATTATATCAAATAAGCACAAGAGAATATCAGTTCCCTACAAGAAATAATCATGTTCTCCTTTGTATTTATAAAGCGTTAAAACTTACAAATATTAAATGGAATCAGATTTATGAATACTTACACAGAATTAAAAATTTCAGAAAAGCAAAAAAGAAAATACAGGGAAGACGGTTTTTTTATTATTGAAAAGGTCATCCCGAAAGATGAGCTTGAGCTTATAAGGAAAGAGTGTGTGGAACTTGTTGATGAACAAAATAAGGAAATGGACAGGCTTGGGGTTAATGAATTAGACCTGAGCCGACGAAACAGCCGTTATTTTGTTTTCCTTGCATATAAAAACAAACCCCAGCTTGGCAATTTTATTTTCAGTGACAGGATGGCTGAAATATGCAAAGCTACAATCGGTAAAAATGCTTTTTTGTTCTGGGAACAATTTGTGGTTAAAGGAACAGATAAAAAAGGATCGGAATTTACCTGGCATCAGGATTCTGGTTATGTCGATCATATCCATAAACCATACGTCAATGCCTGGATTCCCCTTGATGATGTTAATGAAGAAAACGGAACCGTTTATCTTCTGCCTTATTCGCTTGCGGGAACTAAAGAAAAAATTCAGCACAAACCTGTCGTAGGTACTAAGGACAGGGAGGGCTATTTCGGAACTGAAAAAGGAGCCCCCGCAAATTGTCCTGCAGGCTCAATTGTGGTTTTTTCATCTACTTGTTTTCATAGGTCAGGAACAAATAACACTGATAAGATTCGAAGAGCCTATGCAATCCAGTATTCACCCGAAATAATTTATGAAGCAGATGGTTCTCTTAAAGGATTGGATGAAAAATTCCTTCAGGATGGCATCCGAATAGATAAATATGCTTTCTAATAGGGAATAATCATCTTCTGATGTTTCAATCTGAATTCTTTTGGTGAAAATTCAAAATGCTTTTTGAACAAATGATAAAAGTGGCTAAGATTTTCAAAACCTGTACTCATTGAAATCTCCACTATTGGTTCATCCGAATTGGCTAACAGATTCGCAGCATAATTTAATCTTAGTCGGTTTATAAAACCGGTAGGAGTTTCCTTATAATATTTCTTAAATGAACGACTCATGTGCTCTGCGCTTTTACCCGCTAGTTCGTTCATTTTAATTATACCGTCAATAAAATTTTCCTTCTTTCCCATCTCTTCCTTTAAATTCATAAGCCAAAGCGGGACGTCCTCATTAAACTCTTTTTTTATCTCAACAAAATATTTCGAGAATATCTCAGCAATCAATATTCTGAATTCAGTTTTTATTTTTTCTTTTTTCCCTCTTGATAAAAGATTCAATCCTTCAAATCTTGCAGTAAGGACATCTTTTTCCAATTTAGAAAGCTTCAAGTATGGAGGATGTTTTGAATTAAGCAGCCTCTCTTTTTTAAATCCTTCACCAAAGTAAGCGAAAAGTAATAATATTGTAGAGGCAGGGAAGGCAAGGTTAATTATTTCGCAGCTTTCAGTGCCTAATTTCTGGTAGTAATGACTATCATAGGGCCTCATAAACACTAGTGTTCCTTCTTCAATGTATTCCTTTTCCCCATTTATATTATGCAACCCCCGACCGCTGGTCACCAGGAACAATTCATAAAAATCATGGGTATGTTCGGATGTGATATTCTTTAATGACTTATGATATGCATAGTGGATTTCCGTTTCCGGGTCAATTAAGTCCTTCGCAAGCAATTTAATTGTATCCATTGGATTCCTGATACTTAAAAACATATATCAATAAAATACAATAAAATATCACCAATAAACAAGATATAAAACATACAATATTATAATTTATCTATAATAAAAACATTAATCTTTTGGAAGTATTATGAATACTGAAACGAAAGCCAAAATTAACTTTAAAACAGAACTTCTTATAACTGAAACTTATAAGAAATTTATAAACGAAGATCCCGCAATTCGTGAAGCTGAATGTCTTAAAGTCCAGTATCCAGCATTTTTTGCGGAAATTCAACCTGGTGATCTTTTTGCCGGCAGGATAAAAAATACCCTGGTGGGAATAACACCTGATGAATGGGGATCCACAGCTTTTGGATATTATTGTGTTAAGGATAAGATCCTGCAGGAATTGAACGATCCATCATTAGACGAAGCCTTAAAGACCAAAGTTTATGATATGATTAAATTCTGGGATTCAGAATCTACTTCAGCAAAGATTAGAGCTTCTTTTTCTGATCTAATGAAAAAATATCTACCTTCTGATAATTGGATGGGGGAATCCGGAATAGCATTCCCTTTATACCGGCTTACAGGTGGCAATGTTGATTGGAAAAAACTTCTCGAATTCGGAATTCCTGGATTGATTAAGCAAACAGAAAGTAAGATAGCAATTGAAAAAGCTGAAGGAAGAAACTGTTCATTTTATATTGGGATTAAAATTGCACTCCAGGTACTTAATGATTCCTGCTTGTTTTATGCAGACCAGGCAATGGAACTTAGATATCAGACAAAAGAATTAAATAAAAGGATTCAGCTCGAAAGAATAGCTAGTACCTTGACTGCTCTCACCTTATCTTCACCTAAGAATTTAAGAGAAGCAATTCAACTATTCTGGATCTATTCATTAGTCGGTGATATCCGGAACTATGGAAGAATGGATGTTTATCTAGGCGACTTTCTGATAAATGACCTAAATGCAGGTGCAATCGCTAAAGACGAGGCACTTTATTTACTCCAATCATTATGGCAATTGATCGCGGACCGCAACACCCGCGTTCACGGGCGTGTAATAATTGGAGGCAAAGGAAGAGAAAATGAAAAGAATGCTGATAAGTTTGCCCTTCTTGCTATGGAGGCTACTCGCACAGTATATGAAATTGAACCACAGCTCTCATTAAGATTCTATAAGGGAATGAATCCGGAATTGATGGATAAAGCATTAACTCTAATAGGTGAAGGAAGAACATACCCCATATTATATAATGATGATGTAATCATTCAATCAATTAAGAACGCGTTTAATCTTGATGAACAGACTGCTGAGCAATATGTTCCTTTCGGATGCGGTGAATATATTATTAATTATCAAAGCTTTGGTACTCCAAGCGGAGTTATAAATCTTCTTAAAGCTCTTGAGGTTACTCTTCATAATGGAGTTGATCCATTAACCGGTAAAATTTCCGGGTTACAGTCTGGAAAGTTTAAAGATTTCAAATCCTTTGATGAACTCCTTTCAGCTTATAAGAACCAGGTTGAATTTTATGTCAATCTTATGGCTGAGCATGAAAAGCTCGAATATAAAATAGCAGGTGAACATTCTCCCTATTTATTTATGAGCCTGCTCTATGATAATTGTTTTGAAAAAGGTAAAGGTGCTTTCAGCGGAGGAATAAAATATCTCGGTGGCACTCTTGAAACTTACGGAAATACAAATACTGCTGACAGTCTTACTGCAATTAAAGAGATGATATATGAAAAGAAAATTATTTCTCCTGATGAATTGCTTTCAGCTCTTGATAGTGATTTTGAAGGATATGAAAATGTTAGACACAAACTAATGAATTCTCCTAAGTATGGCAATGATGATGATACTGCTGATAACATGCTCCTTGAAATCCATAACCATGTATGTAATTATGTAAGAAACCAGGCTAAGCTGGTTGGTCTCCACTCATACCTGGTTGTTATAATTAATAATAGTGCAAATACTTTAATGGGTCACCAAACTTCAGCCTCTGCTGATGGAAGAAAATCAGGTGAGCCGATGGCTAATGGTAATAATCCTTCAGGCGGCAATGATAAAAATGGAGTTACTGCTTTCCTGAATTCAATCGCGAAACCATCGCCTCTTATACATGCAGGTTCAGTGCAGAATATGAAGTTCAGCAGAGAAATGTTTAACACAAAAAAACCTATTCTAAATGCTCTGCTTAAAACATTTTTTGAAATTGGCGGTGCTCAGGCTATGATTACTGTAGTTGATAAAAATGAACTGGAAAGAGCTTTAATCGAACCTGAGAAGTACTCCCATATTTTTGTACGTGTTGGAGGTTTCAGTGCAAGATTTATTGATCTTTCCCGGGATGTGCAATTGGAAATTATTAGCCGCACTATATACTGATAATGAAAATGAATAATAGCGGTGTAGTTTTTGATATTCAAAGATTTTCTTTGAATGACGGACCAGGTATAAGAACCACAGTTTTTCTGAAGGGCTGCCCAATGAAATGTCTCTGGTGTCATAACCCTGAATCTCAAAGTTTTAAACCCCAGCTTTCTTTTAATGCAGAAAAATGCACGGACTGTCTTGAATGTGTTAGGGCATGCCCTTCAGGTGTTCATAAAAATGTAAATGAGAAACACAATATAATTTTTGAGCTTTGCAGTTTATCAGGTGAGTGCATTAAAGCCTGTCCATCGGATGCATTAAAAATACTTGGTTCCCAATCTTCAGTAGATGAAATAATTTCTGAAGTGCTTAAGGATGAATTGTATTATAAAAACTCCATAGGTGGAATTACTATTTCTGGTGGTGAACCTCTTGCTCAGTTTGAATTTACAAAAGCATTGCTGATAGCATCAAAGGAGGCCGGGCTTCATACCTGTGTCGATACATGTGGTTTTGCAAAGCAGGAATATTTTGAAGAAATTCTCCCTTATACCGATCTCTTTTTATTCGATTACAAAGCTACAAACCCATTTAATCATAAAAAGCTCACAGGTACAGATAATAAACTCGTTCTTGATAACCTGGATTTTCTTTATGAAAAGAATGCTTCTATTATACTCCGGTGTCCTTTAATTCCCGGCATAAATGATTCCCGTGAGGATCTTGAAAGAATAGCGGCTATGGGGAACAAATATCCGATGTTAAAGGAGATAAATCTCCTTCCATATCATCCGTTTGGAAAAGATAAATTCAAAAAGATTGGTGAAAAAAACTTTCTGCACAATATACCCCTCCCAACTGAAGAACAAAAGAAAGGCTGGCTTCTTTCAATCCGGGAAGAACTTAACTCTGTTAAACCTTTACTTAAATATTAATTCTCCCCCCTTTACAAGTTCACTATGTTTAATGCTGAATTGATTCAACCTTTTTCCATTCAGGAAACAGCCGACAGGGGATTGATTCTTTTTTATAATAGTGATGCTATTACCGATGTAGTACTTGTTGTTTAATTTAATTTCTAGTTTGTCAAATAATGGGATCCCGATCCTGTATTCACCTGAGGCAGGACAGTCAGGATAAATTCCGATTGCGGAGAAAACAAACCACCCTGATGTGGTTCCGCAATCATCATTTCCCGGTAATCCTCCAGGACCAACGCCGAATTCCTTATCCATTATCTCTTTAACATAACGGCGTGTTAGTTCTTCTTTCCCTTTTATGTAAGTGAACAAATAAGGATAAGCAAAATCAGGTTCATTGTTGATCGTAAAGTGACCTTCACTGAAAGCCCGGATCAGCTTTGAAGAAAAGCTTTCACCACCACCAAACAATTTAATAAGACCTGGAATATCATGGGGGACAAACCATGTATAATGCCATGCATTCCCCTCAACATATCCCGGACCACCTGAACCGCTCCAATCTCCCGAACCCTCTGTAGCCAGTGAATCAAAAGGTTTCAGCCATTTCCCATTCTTTAATTTTGGTCTCATAAACAAAGTACTCTTATCAAACAAGTTTTTGTATAATAAAGAACGTTTTAAATATTCTTTCCCAATTATCTCCTTTCCCATGGCAAACGCCATTTTCGATATTGACCAGTCGGATAGGTTATACTCCAGTGTTGTGGAAACAGGACCCCATACCCACCACTCTTCATTTTTGTCCTGCTCAAAAGGAATGTATCCGTATTTAAGCAGTTCATGATAGCCTGCTCTTACCGGAGGGGCTTTCTCATTTTCTTTCAGTATCGTTGGTTTGAGCATAGCATCAAGTGCAAGGCTGGTATCAAAATCACGGATCCCTTTTATATAGCTGTCGGCTATTACTGGTGATGATGCATCTCCGGTCATCATATAAGTTTCATTGCCTGCCAGCTCCCATTTAGGAAGGAAACCGTTCTCTTTATACATATCTATCATTGTCTTTATAATGTCAGACTGCACTTCTGGAAACACCAAAGCAAGGAAAGGATGTAGAGTTCTGTAGGTATCCCATAAAGAGAAAACACTGAATCTCGGCCTGTCCTTGTTATTTCCAGTTCCTTTTCTTCCCATTAAAGGGTAATCTCCATTAACATCGCTTATAATACTCGGATGGATGAGCATATGATATACCGCTGAATAAAATTTTACTTTATTTGTATCAGCCTCATCTGTTATGGTAATTCGCGATAGATTTTCCTCCCATTTATTGTGTGCCTCTAATTTTACATCAGCAAAACTCTTATCGTTTATTTCTTTTAGAAGATTAAATCTTGCATTTTCAAAGCTTACATAGGAAATACCTATTTTTAGAAGAAGAACTCCTTGGGTCAATTTTCTGAATTTAAACCAACAGCCTATAGAGGAATCATGAGCTGATTTATTATTTTCCCGAACAAAATTGTTTCCAATCCATATTGATGATGTATCTGACTGAGAGTCAAACTTTGCTGCGAAATATATTGTCTGTCTGTTATTCTCACCACAGAAACTCCCGCTTATATTGGTTCCCTCGAATTCAGAAGAGGAGAGCACATTAACTGAACCCCCGCCTGTCAGATTCAAACTTTTTCCGGCTTCTATAAACACATTCAAAGGTTCGTCTCCATCAAGAGTAAACCTTAATATTCCGCATCTCAGCGAGGTACTACTTTCAGCTTTTAGTTTATATTTATTTAGGTATAGAGCATAATACCCCGGTTCAGCAATTTCAGTGGAGTACTCTGATTTATTTTCACCTTCTTTTATATTCGCTTCACCACGACTAACATTAACAATTACACTTCCAAAATCGGAGCATCCGGTACCGCTTAAATGAGTATGGCCAAACCCATAAAAATATTTTGCTCCATGTATATAGCCTGATGAGGCTCCAGGAGAGTTGTGCGGGCTTACGGAGACCATTCCCCATGGAAGAACGGCGCCGGGGAATGTATTCCCTCCGTTTATCGTCCCGATAAATGGGTTTACATACTTTGTAACTTGTGAATATGAAATAGTGAAGAGAAATAAAAATAAAGTTTGTTTTAGCAGGTAAATCATTATTACTTAGCATATTGTATGTTTTAAAATATAGATTATCAGTAAGATATAAAAACTACGCTGGAAGTGTTATGGAATCGGAAATTGTAAAATTATTATTATATCCAATTAATGAGTTAAATCAGTGGTGTACAGTCCGTCTACCCGTGACATCTCCCGTCAGTGAAAGTGGTTATATTAAGTCTTAAATTGATGACAAAGAAATAATTGCTTTCACCTCAGGAGTATCTTTTTACCATTGTTCGCTGATTTAAGAGCCGACATAATCACTTCCAGGTCTTTGTACCCTTCATAGAAGTTACTGATTACCTTATTACCTTTTCTTACTGCATTATAGAAATCAGTAAACTCTAAGTAGTAGCCGCTGTCATCATTCGCATCTATAACCTCGTCATCCTTATCAACTCTTTTTATCCTGATATTATTTTCATTTACTTCAATCGTACCCTGGTCACCAAATATAAGAAGCTTATTTTCCCATAAACCATTGACGGAAAAGAATAAGTTATACACCCCAAAAATATTTTTTGTGTTAAACTGAAGACTCATTGTATCAGGAATACCGATTGCAGGATTTATACTTGTCGTAAAAGCATTAACAGAAAGAATCTCCCCGAACAATAAACGCAACGCAGCAATATTATGCACTCCTGCATCAGTCATAAACCCGCCCGGGTATTGATGATGCTGGCGCCACTCAGTTGCAGCATACTTACTCTCAACAGGGATATTAAAATAGATATTCCACACTGCTGAATATGGTTTACCAATTGTATCGTTCTCTATAATATTTTTTACCTTATTAAAGACAGCCCTATATCTAAAATTTTCAGCAACCATCATCACCTTTCCATACTTTAAGGGGAAGTTGAGCATTTTCTTTGCTTCAGACAGATTACCTGCGATAGGTTTTTCAACGATCACATTCTTCCCTTTAGCGAGTGTATTTTTTGTTACTCTATAATTAAGATGAATAGGTAGGGCTATATCAACCGCTTCAATATCTTTATTATTGAGTATCTTTTTATAATCGAGGTAAATTGGAATCCCTCCGCCCAGCATATCTGAAAGCTCCTTTGCCTTCGGTTCGGTATGATTACAAAGAGCAATTATCTCAAATTTATCTTTTAGGTTCATTAGTGCGGGAAGATGAAGCTCTTTAGCTGCAAGTCCGCATCCGATTATACCAAGTTTTATTTTTTCCATATTCGATTATCTTTAATTATTTAGAAGAAGAAAAATAACCTTTGGAGAGTGTATTTATCCTGTAGAGACTCCTGCCAGCGGTGATATAAATGAAATTAATTTTATCATGTCTTGTGAAAGCAAGGTTGCTCGGTACTTCGGGAGTAGGGATATATTCAATCTCCTTGCCTTCAGAGTTAAACACAGAAATACCGGGACGGGATTCATTTCTGATTGCAGCAAATAAATTCCCTTTATCATCGAAAGCAATACCATCCGGACCATCGTTCGGACTAAAGTCAACAAACACTTTCCTGAAAGCAGATTTCCCTTTTTCATCTAAGTCATAAACCAGGATTGCCATATTCCCCTTCCGTGCAGAGTCTCCCTCATCAAAACATCCAACGAACAAGGATTTTTGATCAGGAGAAACAGCAATACCGTTAGGCATACTGATATCTGAAATGATCAGTGAAACCTTTCCGTCAGTATCGATCCTGTAGACACCCATCACCGGCTGCTCTTTAAGTTCATAACCGCCGTATTTAGGATCAGTAAAATAAACTCTTCCCTGTTTATCAATTGCAATATCATTTGGGGAATTAAAAGGCTTGTCATTATAGAGTCCCGCAATAATTTGACTTTTACCTGAAGTCATATCAGTTCTTATAACAGATCTCAGTCCGAAATCAGCACCTGTTGCAGTGATCATTCTACCTTGTACATCAAACTTATTCCCATTAGCCATCCCACTCGGAGATCTGAATATTATTGTCTTCCCTGTTTTGGGATTATACTTCCATATATACCCGGCCTGCATATCAGATTCAGAAGTAAAAGTCTGATCACTGAAATATATGCTTCCATCAGGAGCTTCAGCCGGACCTTCAGTAAAGAATCCCTCTCCAAAAACCTTCTCAAGCTTAGCCCCATTGGGAATGATCTGCTGTGAATATGTTAATACAGCAGAAAGAAAAATAAGGAAGTATAAAAAAGTAAACCTCTTAATCATTAAGACTCCTGTTTTGATATTAATCCCATGGATTGCGTTTGTATAAGCCATTGAGCGGATGTAAGTCCGTACGATTATCTACAAAGACTGCTACCCATTCTGCTAATCGTTTGCCCAACAGCCGGCACGATTTGATCTCCTTTTCCTGTCTTGGCACTCCTGCCTGAATTGCACCGTAGTGACTTGTAAATTGATGTCCTGAATAATCGGTCACCCCGAACACCAAGAATCCATAATTTATCATTATTGTCATTAATGTCTGACAAGTCAGTTCAGCCCCTCCCCCCCAACCACCTTGTGAACTGAAGGCGCAACCTATTTTTCCATCCAACTTCTGCCAATCAGGCAATAGATCTTCCCAGAATTTTTTCATTTTCGCTGCAACTGTACCTAAATGAGTTGGTGAGCCGAGTGCAATTCCATCGCTCCAAAAAATATCTTCCCGGTTTGCTTCGCCAATAGATCTGACACGAACTTCAATTGCCGGAATTTCTGCTGCACCTTCCGCAATATGAGTTGCCATTTTTCTTGTGTTTCCATCTTTACTGTAATACAGAACCAGAACTTTGCCCATAGACTCGCTTCCTCAACAGATTGTAAAATCAATGTTAATGAGACTTTTCCTATTTCAAAAATCTGTCCAAATTAAAAATAACCATAATTTTATAGGAAATAGAAGAAATCTTTATTTATTCAAGTCAGGGAAATCCTAGCCAGCAATTATTTTCGAATGTGAATCATTCTTCGAAAAGCCAAGTTCGAATAGTTATTACAGGCTGATTTTGAAGAAGTTGGGCTGTCAATTTGTTAGTCTTCCATTCGGTCACGCGAAGGTGATAAAGATGCTATCATGAATAGTTTTTTCAATTAGATAAAGTTCCATATAAGTAGCCGCTGATCTTTAGTTATCCTTCATTCACCAGTAGTATTAGGAGCTCATTTTTATATCAGATGGAGTTTTGAATAGGGACACCCAGCCTTAACTTAAAAAACCTCAATCTTTATTTACCGGGGTGAAGAAATTTATCAACTTTATTTAAGAAAAGAACCGGTTGATCTACAAAAGTCATGTGCCCGCTTTTAGGCAGGATAAAAAGCTCGG
>OCZT010001956.1_pt1 | contig 21386 bp, 15 predicted proteins | sample 1539031 | NCBI WGS metagenome assembly OCZT01 (sample SAMEA3539308, study PRJEB22396) | soil metagenome | biome: tundra; feature: field; material: soil | place: USA | collected 2010-05 | depth 0.15 m | reverse complement strand
TTGTTGCAACGGGATGGGGAGGGCAACCGTTCATTCAGGGGATCTTGGGGCTGGCCTTCGAGTTCACGGCCAAGGCGCTGGAGGACACGGACCCGGCGAACGCAAGGCGGGCGCACAATTACAACCTCTCGATCGCGCGTTGGGAAATGAATGTGGGCTATCGCCCCGCGGTGAAAGGCATGCAGTACATCGCCGGAACGATCGATTGCCTGCCGCCTATTCCTGAGAGTGCGGTGTGGTGCAACGGGGGTAACACAGCCTCGCAGGCGCGAACCTTAAGCGCGGAGTCGCTACGCTCGGTCATGCTGGCGTACGCATACAGCAAGGACCTCGGTTTGCTGGCCTTCGGTGACGCTCTTTACAATGCGATGTACGCCAAGCCGGGGTACTGTCCGACAGGCTCGACGATTTGCGTTCCCGACGGTCAGTATCTGAGCGATCTGAACAGCGGGATAGGTTGGTACGTGACCGGAGACCCAATGAACAATAAGTGGCACAAGTGGTTTGGGATGTTTTTTGGGATCGGAGCGGGCTCGGACTGGCCGGCGTACCGCATCGGAGAAGCGGGGCCTCGGATAGGGCGCCCCATCCCCGTGGCGTTCAACATGGCGAGCGTGCCCGGGGCTGCGGCGGTACGGGTGAAAGCGATCGCGCCGAACGGGGAGGAGATCGTGACCTCGTGCACTTCTTCGCCTTGCACGGTGACGATCGACGACCGTCAAGGGGATCACATTTTCCAATTAGAGTACCTGTCGGCCGGGGGAGCCGTTCTGGCGTCCACCGCGTTGCCCTTGGCGGAGGGACGCTAAGCAGTCTTGCAGGCAGTGGCGGACGGGAGGGTGGGCTCGATCTTCTACTCCTCGCCATGGGCGGGGCCCTCGTTCTCATGCGCGTTTTGGCGCGGCCCAGGCGTCTGAATCTGGTGGCGGCCTGCACCGGGATATTGGCAATTGCGGTCTGGTGGCCCGTCCTGCACCAGTTTGAATCCTGGGTACACTCCCACGACGTTCACAAGCTGCGTTCCAACCTGCTCGGGTACATGACGCAGGGATCCAATCCCGTTACGCTGGACGAGTATTTTGGGCGGTACCGGCATCTCGATGCCGCTGCGGAGCAAGGAAGCAAGCGCCGGGTGCTGCTAGCTGTACTGGTTACCAAAGCCGGCGCGGCCAAACTCACTCTCTGTTGCCAATTGCTCGCCACGGCCTGCTCCCAACTCCTTCCCCAACCCGCCGACTGCTGCGACTTCCTGGCAGCACTCACCACCACCAACTCCGGCCTATGCCCGTAGTGTGGGAAAGCTATCCTCATCCGACTGCAATTTCTCCCGCCATGCCACGGTCCCGTTCCGCTCCGTGTGGACAGCTCATGATTCCCCCAGGCCCGAACCCGCTCTCACTCCGGCACTTCAGACAGGTAGTTTACTAGACCAATGGGTGGCGCAGGGGCATGGGATGGAGAGTGGGCACACGTGTCGTATGCGCTGCTGCAGAACAAAACCCATTAAAGATCGCCCCTCGCGCCAAGGTTTAGTTCACTGCCCGGTTTCATCACATTCGCGGCCTCCAGCACCTCTTCCTCCGTCCAGCTTTTTCGGCCGCGAATCTGATGAGACCTTTATCAGTCACAACAATTTTCGTTTTTTTATATAGTTGAAAACACTACGCTTAACTTCGACATCCGGACAGTGAACGGAGTCCGGTGTGCTAAACGTAAGGTGAAGGTGGAGGCGATGGAATGTTCAGAATGTTATTGGCGGCTTTTGTGGTGTTCACTGCCGCGGCGCAAACCCAGATCGACCTTCGTACGCAGGCGAAGAGCGTGGATTTCACGGCGGCTACCGCGACGAAGCCCGTCAAGACCGGCACGGCGCTGCCCGGTTCGTGCACGGTGGGAGAGATGTTTTTCAAGATGGACGCTCCGGCGGGGGCCAACCTGTATGCCTGCACGGCGGCCAATACCTGGTCCGTGCAGGGTGGCATTTCCAGCCAGAACTGCTCGTACGATTCCACAGCCGGCACGCTCAAGTGCAGCGACTCGAACGGCGACGTCTTTGCGGCAGTAAAGACTTCCTCCGGACCGACGCTCAATCAATGGGTGGATTATATCTCGCCCGCGGGCGTCGCCCATACTTCGCAGCCGACAGCGGCCGCCGTGGGGGCATTAGCCGATTCCGGGGCGAACGGCGTTCCTTATCGCAGCGGAGTGGGAACGGCGTCGCCGGCCAACGCCGACCAACTGAGCGCCGTTTTCTCATGTCAGGACACGGGAGCGATCAACGCCTATGCCTGCAACCTGGCACCGCCGATTAGCGCTTATAGGCAGGGAACCACTTACTGGTTCCAGGCTAACACCGCGAATACCGGCTCGGTGACCATCAACTTCAACGGACTGGGCGCGAAACAGGTCTTAAAACAAGGCAGCCAGCAGTTGGACCCAGGCGATATCAAGGTCGGCCAGTGGGTGATGGTGACGTACGGAGGACTCGCGATGCAGATGCAAAGCCAGAGCGGGAACCCTCCGAGTGGATCCGTCGCGAGCGTGTTCGGTCGGACGGGCTTGGTCGCGGCCCATGCCGGAGACTATACGACGGCTCAGGTAACCGAGAGCGGCAACCTGTACTTCACGAACACCCGGGCGCAGGGGGCCTTCAGTTTCCCTGGCGTGGTGACCTTTGTTTCGGGCGCACTGGACTGCCCGAGTTGTGTCACCACCTCGACGCGGGCGGATACGGACCTCTATGGAAGTTTTCCGCATTTGAGCGTGGTGAAACTCCAGGGCCGGCAGGTATCGGCAACCCAGCCGACCGACCAGCAGTACCTGGGATGGAACAACGCCGCGGGCTTGTGGGAGCCGAAGACTCTGCCCGCGCCTCCGCTGACTTCGATCTTCGGGCGAAGCGGAGCGGTAGCGGCGCAAAACGGGGACTACGCCTTCTCCCAGATCTCTGGGACGCTCGCGGCATCGCAGCTTCCGGCGACGGAAATGCGGACCGATGGGAACAACACCGTGACAGCCGGGACGCAGGACATGAGCGGGGCGGCGCATACATTGCCCATGAAATCGGGGACCACGGCAAACCTTCCATCCACGTGCCAGTCAGGCGAAACATACTTCGCAGTTGACGCGCCGGCCGGGAACAACGTCTACGGCTGCACGGCGGTAAACACCTGGTCCGCGCAGGGCACCAAGCTCACCGTCGCAAGCGACGGCACGGTGGTCGGATCGAGGTCAATGGCGAACTTCACGACAGGGCCTGGACTGCTGTCGTTGATGTCGGATACGGGCTCGGAGATCGATATCCTTTGGGCCCTGGACACATCAGTCGTTCAGACCCAACCGGGAGAGCAAACCGGCCGTGCGTTGTTGTGCGCTTCAGCCACCGGCTCTCCCGCTAGTTACCAGTGTTCCCTCACTCCCACGCTAGGGGCGTACGTAGCCGGCATGACGCTTCACTGGAAGCCCGATGTGAACGGGGTCGGTGGGGCCACAACGTTGAACGTGGATACGCTGGGCGCGCAGGGCGTCAAGCTTCCCGATGGCACAAGCGATCCGGCGAGCACGGACATCGTCGCGGGGAGAATGTACGCCGTATGGTATGACGGAACGCATTTCCGCCTACCATCGGCGGTGGCCGCTGGGGGCGGCGGGTTGAGCCCCACCTGTACGTGGGCCACGTTGGAAGCGGGCAGTTGCAGCTCCGGGAGTCTCAGCGCCGCTATGACATGGGCGCAGATCGAGGCGTTATAGGAAAACATATATGAAACTGAAGACTTTAATTACGTTGATGGCTCTGGTGGCTTGCGGCTGGGCGCAGACAGCGCCGCAACTTGCGAGCACGGTCGAATTGATGCAGACACGCGGGGCCGTAAACACGGCACTAGCGCAGATCGCGGCAATCGCCTGTGCGGGGACACCGGGTAACACGACCGGCGCCTACGGCCAGCAGTGCCAGACCGGCTCAGGGGCGCGCTATTCGTGCAACAACGCTGCGGGATGTACGGTCGCCGCGGATTGGGTCGGTACAGGCGGCGGCAGCACGCGCACCTGGACCTACGCCTATAGCGGCGTCTACCAGTCTGGAGTTGTCGGTTTCGCTGCTAATTTGCCCGCTACCAACGCGCCGAGCCCAACGAGCGTGGTCGGCGCCGATCCAGCTGCTGTGCTGGAGTGGCCTTGCTACACGGGTGGGGGCTGCGCGGCAACCTACAGTGCGGCGCCCTATGCCTGGTGGTCTTTCACGCTGCCAACGGGCTATACGAGCAACGCTGCAATCTCCTACTCAATTGAGTCGCGCTCGACCGACTCAACTCACGCCGCGATTCTTACACCCTCCTGGGGATGCGTTTCGACAGCGACGGTGAACGCGCCTACCTGGACGGCGGTCTCGACAGTGAACATCACTGGAGCGGCGGCGAGCGGTCGGGTTGTCACGACCGGCACGATCACCCCGACCTGCGCGGCGGGTAATCGCGCACTCATCAAGTTTTCGATCAACACGAATACCAACAGCATGACTGGCCCCTTCGATTTGATTGGGGTCACGTTCTCTGTTCAGGGGGGAATGTAGATGCGTTGGATTCTCTCTGTCGTTTTCTGCACTTCGCTCTGGGCGGCTGGCAACACTTGCACGCTCGCCGATGGTGGTTCGGGCGCCGCTTGCCACTCCAGCATCTGCACGCTCTCGGCAATTGCTGCTGATACTGCCCATGCGAACTGGACCGGGAGCGGATGCACAGCTAACGGCTACGTGCCGACTTCCGATTACATCGTCATCCCAGACGGGTTCAACCTGAACGCCAACCAGGCCTGGATCGTCGGCAACTATGGGTTGCCAAATATTGGATATGTCTATGGGGTGACTGGCCTGCCGACTAGCGGATACAGCGGAAGTTGCACGGCGACTTTCAGTGGTGGTAACGCGATAATGGGCAACAGTGCCACTGGGGGTTGCGCGATCAATGGTGCAGGTGCCGTTGTCGTAACAATGTATTCAGGGTGGGGGCCAGGATTGTACTACACAGCTACGGCCCCAACCGTCGCAATCAGCGGAGGCTACGCTGGATCGGGAATGGTCCAGTTCGTTGGTGGCGGTGGCACGCCAGCCGTCAATCTGAACAATACAGGTGTTCTGCAAATCTCCGCTGCGGTGACGGCCCGTGGGAGTATCGTATATGCTCACGGAGAAACCAACACCACGGATGCTGTGCTCGGTAATCCTGGCGGTTCGCTCATTTTCGACTCTTCCGGCGCGGTGGACCCAATGGGCACGCGGTATCAGTTCACTGGGAACACGTTCTACTACGATTACCGGGCTTTTCACGCAATGGGCACCGCAAGCCAGCACTTCACCGTGACCTCACAGGTTGGCGGGGGAAATGGGTTTTTCGGTCAGATCACATCGTACTGCTGCACGTTCCTGGCCTCATACACGGACTTCTCGAAGATAGGGGATTCGCTGTTCACTCCGATCTTGATTGACGCCAACGTAACGTACGACGTTGAGCATTCAACCTTCACGGGGATGGTTCCCCTTTCCATTCCTACGTCCGCCACGAGCACGGTTCGACACGATTACAACGTCCACATCGCGCCAGCGGGAGCCGCAGATATCTCCATTGTCGGGACCGCTGCGCTGACCACCGGAGTGCGCGAAGTGGTTGGCAACGTCTTCGCCGGCCTGTTCAACAACAACATTGGGGCCTCTGGCATCACGATGACGGGGAACTACTTCGGTGGCTCATGGCTCATCAATTCGGACTACGCGGCGCCGTGGGCCAGTTTCTCGGGCAATTTCGAGCGCCGCGTCCCCTGCGGCGATGTCGGTAAGGTAAGCATGCAGGGGAGCGCGAGTAACTCATTCTTTTACGAAGATTCCGACTGCGATAACAACCATTGGGCCGCCGGATTCCCCGGCAGCACCTACGATGGTCTGGTATTCGACACTGGCGGGGATACAGGGTACGGCGACGCCAACATTTTCATGCAGAACAGTGGCGGCAGTTTTGTCATGACCCATCTGCTCACGCCGGCCGCCGCCAGCGGGTTCTCTTCCGGTGCGCCAGTTCTCACGTTTTTGCAAGGTGGAACCTCGGATGGCCAGTGGACCGTAGACCACAATTCCATCGAGGCTAACGGTTACTCCGACGGAGCAGTTGACACCGAGACAATTGAACCGAGCGCCGGTCAACTGGCGTCGTTCCGATCGAATCTTATTTGGGGTCTGGCATCGGTCCCATCCGGGTACGATCCGGGCGGAGACCAGGGGGGATCGTCGCTCGGCGTCAAGTTTCTAGACATCATGGGGTCCGGAGCGGTGGCGGATGTAGTATCTCCGGCCAACGCGGATTATAACGACGGCTGGAACTTGATAGCAAACTGTTCGTCGTGGTACACGTTCCAGAATCAGGCAAATCAGTATTGTGCCAAATTCAGCAGCGGGCCGGATACCGGGGGCACGACAGTCGGAGCGCATGACCTCAGCCAGGATGCGAGATTTGCGGACTCCAACCGAAGCCTCATGCTGTTCGACTACTACTATCTGGGGCATCAGTCGTATCCGGCATGGCAGACCAGCCACTCATATAGCATTGGAGACACGGTAGTGAACCCGATTGCTTGGTTCTACGGCGGCCTTTACGTGAACTACCGCTGCATTGCGGCCCACACTTCGGACACCACCACCGAGCCAGGGTCGGCGCGGTTCTATTTCCATTCGGGCACTTGGATTCCCAGCAGCACGCGCGGAAACAACTGGCGGGCCTATTGGGAGCCAGCGTCCCTGTACCAGATTCGCCAAGGGGTCGCGGCGCAAACTAAGATCGCCGATGGAGCAATTGGCTGCGTGGCGTGTGGCATCATCGACGCATTGCGGGCCTGGGTGTTCACGGGATATACGCCCTCGAATCCGTCCCTTTGGTGCGCCGGGCATGATGGTGAGACTATTGGGGCCGTCCCGTTCTGCGGCAAGGGGAAGGCCGTTGTAGCAGCGTTGGGGGGACTGTGATGGGAAGGGCGATTGCCACCTTGAGGGCGATATTGGTTTCGCCTGCGAGAGCTTACATAGCCGCCTATGTCATGTGGCACGCCGGCTTGTTCTGCGGCGGCTCGATGGGAGCCAATGAGTCATCCTCTCCAGGGCACGTGGCGGCGGGTACGGCGTCGATGTTGGCGATCTGCATCTTTTCGGCGAAGCCGTCGAGCCTTACGTTGACAGATACTGCGCTCGTGGCGGCGATTCGGGCAGACAATGTAGTGGGCCGGTATCGGGACACCACTGACCTTCACGAGGTGACTTTATGAAGCGACTCATTCTATTTCCGATCTTGCTGTGGCATTCAGCCTGGGCATATTCCTCGCTCGTACTCGTGCCGGGGGTCGGCGGCGTTCTGAAAGTTCCGGCGGTTGCGCCTTTCACGACTCTCGGAGACTACCGGGTGGAGTTCCGGATTCACGACTGGGTCCTGCCGTCCAGCGGGTCCGTGGCTTATGTGAGTTGGGGGTCAGTGTATTCCGGGGTGCGTTACCTGGAGATCAGTGTGAGTTCATCGGGAGCGATCTGCGCAGTCGACTGGGTGGACACTCTCAGCAGCGGGGGCGCGGCATGCGCGGACCTCAGCGGACATAGAGATGTGCTCGTGCGTGTGCAGCGTTTCGGGAACAGCTACCCGAGCGATGCAAACGCTTCCGGGTCTTTCCAGCTCGAGGTACAGGATGTTGGCGGGACGCCGATCCAAGCGTACTGTAATTCGCCGGGCGAGAATTATGCGTGCCCGATCACGTCCGCGGGTGTGAAAGACTGGTCGGGAATGGCCGGGTTTGTGGGCAATCCGTCCCAGGCCACATCGTTCTCGTTGAGCTGGCTGAAGTGGTTCAGCGCCACGGTTGCCCCGAGCAGCCCGTTTTCGATGGAATCGACGCCGGCGGACCTGGCCGACTGGAGATTTGAGGGTAACGCGAATAACGGAGGGACGGGAGGGTACACAGTGAGCATCGGTTCTTTCGCCGGCAGTCCGACCTACAGCGCGAGTCCGCGCTACCCTCCGACATGCGCGGCCGGCATGCAGCGGGTATTTCGCGCAGGGTATCCCGCCCAACTGGACGGGACGAACGCATATCCGCTCAACGGCAATCCGCAACTGACATACTTATGGCAGGAACTCACTGGTCCGACTCCGGTTTCGTGGACCGGACAGAACACGGCTACTCCCATGGTCCGCCAGACGATATTTGGCAGTTATGTCTTTCAATTGACGGTTAAGGATAGCGACGGGCAGTCTAGCACATGCATTGTAAAGCACGGCTTCGTGGCAACAGACAACAACGACGTGGTGATCACGAACAACGGGGCCGTGGACACGCTTCTGGGTTCCATGATCCGGTACGGCGCGAACCCGTGGCCGTGGTTCGACGACCGGCACAAAGGGGACGCGGATCTGGTGAACGCGAGCCTGGGCACCTCGCTGAATCCGTCGAGGAACTATGCCGATTTCTGGAAGACCACCAAAGGTCCGGGCACGATAACGGTGACGACGGGGAGCACCACGGTTACAGGATCGGGCACCAAATTCACGACGACGTTCTGCCAGGCGCCGGCGTACCCAGGCGTTCCGACTGCGGCGAACTTTTACCCGGCGAACATTGCGCTGGCTATTGATGCAACCAACAGTCTTCTGGTAAGTTCCCCAGCCTACACCTTTGTGTCCTGGAATGTTCACAATTGGGTATATATCGGTTCGGGCACTGGCTGGACGGTTGGGTGGTATCTGATTCAGTCGGTGGCAGATGGGGCTGCCCTACTGGATCGTTCTCCCTCGGCGGCGGGAAATACGAACACGGCGATTTTCTCGGTGAATGGACTGGGGACCAAGCCCCTAGTGTGGTATCCAGACTCGTCACGGGAGGGCTATGGCCTGCGTGGTATGCCTGTGCTCAGTTGTCAGAGCGATACTCAGTTGACCCTGGCGTCTCCTTGGCTGGGCGATGTCGCCGATTGTCACAACGGAGGATGCAGCTATAGCTACGACGACGGGGGGCTCGACGCGACGGGCGGCATGATCTGGACTTATCCGGGCGGCGAAGGGTCGAACTACTACGATAACGTGGCCGGCCTGTACGCCCTGTATTATCGCAGCGGTCTGGACGATTATCTGACGGCGGCGCGCGCGCTGGCCGACCGGTTCTGGAAATACCGACTGGATAGCGGGACTCTATGTAACTCGTCTCCCGGCCCCAACGCTTGCGGCGGCAACAACGCCCCGCGCGAGCAATCCTTGCTGGGGATGGTTCTTCGGGCCACGGACGGCAGGCCGGACATGTGGCCGGGTCTTGAGAGTCTGTTCACTTATTACATGACGTATATCAATAGCATCGATATTGGATGGGGGTTATGGGACATCCGCGAAGAGGCCTACCAGATGGCGATGATCTCATACTGCGCGATGTTCGACCCGAACCAGACGTTCCGGTCGAATTGTAAATCGGCCTTGAGCACGGCCATGAATGGGCTGTGGAACGTCACCCAATCTCCGGACGGGAGTTGGCAACAGCTTTACTTTATAGATAGCTCTTGGAATGGGAACACAACAACTGTGAGCCTGACGAATGGCTCTACTCATGTTACTGGCAATGGAACTTCGTGGGCTTCCGGTGAATTTTCCACCAACCAGCACATAGTGTTTCTGCCAACAAGCGCCAGACCAGCTAATATTCAAGGTCAAACGGAGAACACATATTACACTCCAAGATTTGTAGACGCGACGGATTTGACGCTAGATCGTCCGTACCAGGGAACGACCGGCACGCACGGGTGGATGTTGGGAGACAACACAGGGCCGCCGATCGTCGTGACAGGCTGGGGAGGGCAGCCATTCATCAATGGGATCCTGGGGCTGGCCTTCGAGTTCACGGCCAAGGAGCTGGGGGATACGGACCCGGCGAACGCGTTGCGGGCGCACAATTACAACCTCTCGATCGCACGGTGGGAAATGAGCTATGGCTATCGCCAGGCGGTGAAAGGCATGCAGTACATCGCCGGCTCGGTGGAGTGCCTGCCGCCGATTCCGGAAACCGCGACGTGGTGCAACGGAAACGACAACGCGTCGCAATCTCGAACCCTGAGTGGGGAGTCACTGCATTCGGTGATGCTGGCGTACGCATACAGCAATGATCCCGCACTGCTGGCCTTCGGCGACACCCTTTACAATGCAATGTACGCCAAGACGGGTTACTGTTTGGCAGGTTCGCCGATTTGCGTTCCCGACGGTCAGTATCTGACCGATCTGAACAGCGGGACGGGCTGGTACGTGACCGGAGACCCAATGAACGACAAATGGCATAAGTGGTTTGGGATGTTCTTTGGGATCGGAGCGGGCTCGGACTGGCCGGCGTACCGCATCGGAGGAGCGAGGCCTCGGGTGGGGCGCCCCATCCGCGTGGCGTTCAATATGGCGGGCGTTCCCGGGGCTGCGGCGGTACGGGTGCGGACAGTCGCGCCGAACGGGGAGGAGATCGAGACCTCGTGCGCTTCCTCGCCTTGCACGGTGACGATCGACGGCCGGCAAGGGGATTACATTTTCCAATTAGAGTACCTGTCGGCCGGGGGAGCCGTTCTGGCGTCCACGGCGTTACCCACGGTGGAGGGACGCTAAGCGGCCTCGCAGGCAGCGGTCGGCTGACGAACATCGTTTCTGCCGCCCAATCTACGATCTGTGCAGATTTCCGTTCCTGCCCGTCATAGGCGCGTTATCCCCCCGATCCCGCCCGAAATCCCCAAAGCCGGGCCCACCTGCGACGCCGGCCTCCCCTCGTCTACGGACGGATTAGAGCGGGTCAGGGGAGAGATACGGATATCGTTAGGCACATTCACGCCTCCCTGCAAGGCGCTATACTGGCTCGTGCAGTAGGCGTTGAGGACCCCAGGCGGGCGCAGACGGCTCCCATCGGAGGAGATGCAACTGACTTTGTTGCATGAGACCACGGAGCCCCACGATAATCGTTCCGGATGAGGCATTGGAGCGACCCATGCGTTTGGAAACGCTACGGACGTTTTTCAGACTGCTGAAGAGCGGTCAGTTTCGGACAATCTGGTATCGGATTCAGACCCGGTGGTATGGTCTCGATCTCGGTTTCGTCGATGTGGACAAGTTCGAGGGGGACACCTCACGCGTGAAACATTATGACGACTCCGGGAGTCCCCGTATCAAAGACATTGCCCGGAAACTCGATATTTCGGGCTCAGACCGTCTGCTGGATATTGGGTGCGGCAAGGCAGGCGCCGTCCTCGCTTTCTCGGCATTCCCGTTCGCACAAGTGGACGGAGTGGAAATCTCGGAGAGGATGGTTCAAATAGCCAGAACGAACCTGCGCAAAATGAAGGTCGTCAAATCGGTCATTTATTCTTGCGATGCGGCGAACTTCACGGCACTCGACCAGTATACCCACTTCTACATGTACAACCCATTTCCGGCTGTGGTTATGCGTTGCGTGGTGGCGAATATGGCTGCGTCGGCGCTCCGCCGCAAGAGGAGGATAACCCTGATTTACGCAACGCCAGCGGACCACACTTTAGTAATCGAAGCCGGATTCAAAAAGGTCGGGGAGTTGTTTTCAGGCGTGCCCATCTACTTTTACACGATGGATACGCGGCAGGAGTAAGCGTCCAGTGGGGTTTAACCTATCGGACGCAACCGGAGCACTCATAGACGGCCACGTTGGGGGTACGGACGGCCGGGTCAAGCCATTTCGGTGAATCGCCGGCGGCCAGGCTCCGCAGGAACGGAATGGCATTCTGTTCGGGCGCAAGAATCGCGTCGGCACCCGGAAAAACCAGCAGGTACCGGGCCCCATACAAGGCCATGAGCGAGTGAAAGGCAGCTTCGTCCACAGGCCGGTTGCTGAGTTGAGGGTCGATCACGGCTACCACCGGGCGCTGCAAAACGTAGTTCACGGCCTGTCCATTCACGGCCACGAGAACGTCTTCAGGGGCAAGGCGATCACGGAGCCATTGTTCGACCGTCATACCGCCCGGAATCTTTGCCTGCAAGGTCTCGCGCACCACTTCGTGCCGTGGGGGCATGCGGCCGGCCGCCAAGCTACGGCTCTGAACAGCGACGACTGCCAGCGCCATCATGGCGACGGCGGCGTAGCGTCTCCCTGCCGCGAGAGGCGAAACCACACCGGCAAAGCACGCCAACAACAACGGGTAGACAGGCAGGATATAGCGCGGCAGATCCCAGTAGATCGAGGACAGAGCAGCCAGTGCAACGCCGGCGAGGTATGCCGCCGCCAGAAGCCCCATCCAGGCCGCTGTGCCGGGTGGAAATCTCCATGCTGCCCGGCCCGGAGCGCTCCTCAGGACAGGGATCGCAAAGAGGCACAACAGCAGCAGCGACAGCGCGAACAGCCCGATCCAGATATCCACCCGGGCTGGCACTCCGGCGCCAAACACGAGATGGTAGAACGATTTGACCGCCTCGCCGAGAAACACTTCGAACTTATAGCCGCTGGTTTTGACATGCCAGCCACGCCACGACCCGGTATAAACGATATTTCGAATCTGAACGGGGACAATCAACATGCCGGTGGCAAGCCAGCCGGCGGCCGCCCAGGGCAGCGTGGCGGGATTGCGGCGCCATCGCCAAACGAGATAAATCGCAGCTACGGGAACCAGAAAGAGCCCGGCGTAGCGAAGCCAGTACGCAATACCCGTGGCCGCGCCGATGGCCGGCAACAGCCACGGACGGCGTCCAGCAGCCCGTAAATCGCGCAGCATCAGCGCCGCGAGAGCCATCAGCGCGGCGGTGAACGCGTCCTCCGTGACCACCGAGGAAGCGAGGCCCAGCGCCCGTGAATTCGAAATCCACAACAGGGCAACAGCCGCGATGACGGGAGGGCGGGATCCCAGCGCCAGGCCGATATCCCAGATCAGCCAGATGGTCGCCAGGAATCCCAGAGCCGAGATTAGCCAGCCCGCTGTTTCCAACCGCAATCCGAAACTCGACAGAGCGCAAATGAGCAGCGGAAATCCCGGCGGGAAACGGGTGAGGGGCACCGGCAAGTGACCCGTCACTTCTTCGTCGTAGTGGGCCACTCGCGTGTACAGGCGGCCACTGTGAGCGAGGTTTGAGGCGGCATCCAGGTAATGGCAACTATCATTGGTAAGGTATGGAGCCGCCATCCAGCGGGCGGAGTACCAAAGCGCGCCGACACCGGCCAGTAAACACGCGGCGATCCACAGACGGTTGTGTGCCATTCGTCTATTCTCTCTCGGGACGCGCGACCATGAGCGTCTGGCCCATGTTGTAAGAGAAAGGAACCGATCCTAGCCCGATGGCGGAAACCACCTTCGCCAGAGGTTTCAAGGGTGGGAGCAAGGCCGCGGCGCGTTTGAGGACGTAACCGAACTGAAGCTGCTGCCAGTGCGGCCGCACATACAGCACCCGGAAACCCGCCTCTTTCAGTTGCCGGCGCATGGAGGCACGCCGGTAATAATGCAGGTGCACGCTCAACCAGAAAGGCCACTTCCAGCGCAGCAGCCGCGCGGCAATACTCCCCATATCGGGGTAGTTAATCCAGAGATAGCCGTCGTCTTTGAGCAGCGAACGAACCGTGGTGAGTACGGCGTGGGGATCGGGAACATGCTCGATGACGTCCCACAGGGCGATCACATCGAAACTGGACTCAGGAAACAGTCCTGGCCGGAGCACGCCTTGCCGCACGTCCAGCCCATACTGCTCACGTGCATATTCGCCGAGCCAGCGGCACGGTTCGACGCCGGTGACCTCGAAGCCGGCGCCGCGCGCGGCAACCAGGAAGGCGCCACCGGCGCAGCCAACATCCAGTATCCGGCGGCCCGCCGGCTGGAGGCCGGTCCGGGCCAGGATGGAGCGCACGCTGCTCGCGAATGTACGGATGCGCTGCGGATTTTGGGCGACGAAGGCCGGGTCTTCCGCGGACTCGTATCCCTTCTGGATGAGCCCGGCGTCCAGGCGGGGCGAAAGGTACACCATCCCGCAGTTCCGGCATTCGACAACCCGGTCCATCAATGCACGGTCGCTCGAGGCGGAGTACATGGCTTCCAGTTCCTCGATGGAAACATCCCGCGGGTAGGAGGACTGGCGTAAGACTCTCGCGTCGCCGGCGCCGCAAACAGGGCAGGTCGCATCGACAAACATGGGCGTTCGTTCAGAAGTCATCGGAGGCTCCAGCATGGGTCAATCGACAAAACGAAATCTGAGCAGCGTCCAAAGGGCAATGAAACCATCGGTGGCCTTGATCTTCTTGCCGGCGGCGACGCTGCGAGGCAGATACTCTACCGGCACCTCGACGATGCGGTATCCCGCACGAATCAACTTGGCGGTAATCTCGTGGTCTGTTTCGAATCCGCTGGTACGGACCCGCATGTTGCGCACTGCCTCCGCCGGGTAGAGCTTATAGGCGGTGAGCGTGTCGGTGATCCACCTGCGGTACAGCATCCACGTCCATAGGGAAAGCAATTGGCCCGCGACCCAGGGACCAAAACGCTGTTCCGGGTGGCGTCCCGGGAAGAGGGTAAAGCCGCGCTGTTTCCGCCTCTGGCCCAGGTAGCGGCTGCCGTATATGGAATCGGCGTGGGGTCCGAGCGCGCGCAGCAGGGCCAGGTAGTCGTTCGGATCGTATTCGAGGTCGGCGTCCTGGACCAGCACGTAATCGCCGGTGGACTCGCGAATCCCGCGCTGGACGGCTCTTCCCTTGCCCTGATTGGGGACCTGGGTGAACACTCTGACGCCAGCGAAGCCGCGAGCGATTTCATCCGTCCGGTCCCTGGAACCGTCGTCCACCACGATGATCTCCTTGTCGAAACCGAGCGTCTCGGTGGGGACCGCGGCAATGCGTTCCAGCAAGGCGCCGATGGACTCGGCTTCGTTGTATGCGGGAATGACGATGGAGAGGAGCATTCGATCCTTGTCGATTACCGGCCTGCCGCGGGACGAGCCGGCCCGCCTCCGGTCTGGACTGCAGCTTTCGCGGGCGGAGATGCTGGCGATGGCGGCGTAGATTGCGGGGCGAGGTCTTGCGCCGCCAACGTGCCCCGGAACCGCCGATAGCGAAAGAGCGCGGCGAGCGCCTTGAGACCGTCCACGAGCGTGATCTTCTTGCCTTCGGCGCGGGTGCGCGGACTATAATCGACCGGCAGTTCCAGGATGTATTCCTGCACCCCCCCCAGCTTGGCGAGAATCTCCGTATCCAGATCCCGCCCGTCAGACTCCAGGCGCAGGCTCCGGAGCAGGCGCGCATCAAATGTCTTGAGGCTGGTCAGCACATCCGTTATATAGCGGTTATATAGAAGCAGCGTGGCGACGCTCAGAACCATCCCGCCGTACTTGCTGACCAGGTACAGACCGCGTTTGTCCGCGTAAATGCTCTTGAGCTGGCCGGAGAGGTCGCGCGTCTTGATGGCGCGCGTACCGAGCACGGCCCGAAAGCCCGACTGAACGACAGACTGCACGAGCAGGTAGAGATCTTCGGTCCGGTACTCGCGGTCGCCCGGGAAGAAGGTGATGATGCTTCCACGCGCTTTCTCGATACCCAGGCGCAAGGCGGCTCCGCGGCCGGCGGGCTTGGCCACCTGGAACACACGCACGACGCGTAAAGAACGGGCGATGTCGCAGGAACGGTCGGTCGAACCACCGTCCACTACAATGACTTCTTTGGTCAGACCGAGCGGCTGGAAATCCAGAAGCAGCAACGATTTCAATACCTCCTGAAGAGTGTGCGCTTCGTTGAGCACGGGTACGACGATGGAAACCATGTGCTGGATGCGCCGCAACTCGATATCGATGCGGGCCTGGACAATCTGCTGCAACTCGTCGAGCACGAATCCGCCCGAATGGTGTCCTTCGAGCGCTTCCCAATCCCGCACCCGCACCGTCTCCAGCGGGTACAGGAATTTGGACGGATCGAACGGAATATACCTGGCCGTATCGGAAGCCGAGTCTTCGGGCGCGGCTTGCACGAAAAAGTGCGTGACGCATTCGGACCAGCTCACATCCAATGTTCCCTTGCGGGTCATGGCGTGTATGAACTTGCGCGCCAGGTCGTTGATATCGTCCTCCTGGATGTCCAGGTCGCGGACGATGTTGCCGATGAAGATTTTGTCGGCGGCACGATTGGAGCGGATGGCTTCGGCTATGCCGGCGGTCAGGTAGGAGGGGAGCAAAGAGGAGTGCTGCGTGCCCGGCCCGTACACGATCACGTCGGCCTCGGCGATGGCCGCGGTCGCGGCTGGATTGATCCGCGGAGTGCGAGCCGCTTCGCGGACCAGCGCGCCCCAACCGCCAACAGGTTCAGGGGCGCCGTCGATGCGGGAACGGTAGATCTGTTCATCGATCAGAAAAAGATCGGTGATCTTGGCCGAGCTCTGAGCCGCCACGATATCGGCTTCGCTGAGCAGCAGGCTGCCGTCCTCTTTTTCCGCCACCAGAAAGAAATCCTCTCCCATGGTGACGTTCAGTAATGCGTCCGGCGGAACCTCATAAAACCGGCTGAAGGCCTCAATTGTCCGGTTGAAATCGCGGTTCTGCTGGAGGTAGCAGCCGGCGAACAATAGATTGCCTAACGCGCAATCCGTGAAGTCGAAGTGGTTCCCGGCGATCTCTTGCTCGTGGAAATAAGCAAGAAACGTCGCCAGGAGCGAACGAAAAAGGTCGGCTTGTGCGACGGCCAACAGCCGGTAGCTCTCCGCCAGACGGGGCAGCATGGCCGGCAGGCTGCCGGAGGTGAGGGTGTCGAGCAGGGCCAGCGCGTCGGACTGAGAGATGCCCGCCGCCAACCGGTAGTCGGAGAGAAACTTGAGGCTCCGCTGGCAGCGTTCGGTCTTGGGCATCAGGCGATTGACATTCTTGCGGACGTCCGACGGACCTAACATCGAGGGGATGAATTTGCGGAGGCGGCCGGTGGAGAGCCCATCGTCGTACGCATTGATTAGGATGCGGAGCCGGATCTGCGGATGCTGCAGCAGCGCCTGCGTGATGCTATCGGTTCCGGTTCCGCCGGAGAAGAGCACCACATCGATGCGTGTGCGGGTGCCGGAAGCCTCTGGGGCTTGGCTCAAGGGCTCAGGCATTCGACCTCCGGAGAAAAGGCTCGACGCGGCTGGCATCGGCGGCGGAATTGATTCCCACGGTCTCCTCCAAAGTCATCAGGCGAGGTGTGAGCACACGGCAGGAAGCGCCGGCCGCGAAGGGGATGATCGGGAGGAGGTTGAATTCGGTGGTGCGCCCTCCCCGCGCGGCCGGATTTTGCCGGATTTGGTTGAGCAGACTACGGAGCACCTCGGTTTGGAAGCAGAAGAAACCGCAATCGCTTTCGCCATGGCGGGGCATCGGGTCGCCTTCACGCGCCTGCAGGAGCCTGGCGATGCGGCCGGTCTCGTCGCGCTCGAAATGGATGTACGGTTCGGAACGGAGCACGGTGGGTACGGTCAAGTGCGGGGCCAGCGGCCCCTGGTGGAGGCGCAGGACGGCTTCCACGGATGCGCGCCGCAGCGCAACCTGGTCGCCCCAAATCACGCAAGTATGGGGAGTGGCCACTTCAGCCGCTCCAAGCTGTACGGCGTCGCCCATTCCGGTGGGTTCCGGCTGAACCACGATGCGGCAGCGGCCGGGTGCGAGCCGCTCGATTTCCGGTTCGACATCGGACCGGCCGTCGGGGGAGAGCACGAAAACCACGGTGGCACAGAATGGCAGCAGCAGGTCAAGCAGCCATTCGAGGATGGGGCGCCCAGCCACGGGGAAGAGCACCTTGGGCCGGCCATAGGCCAGCCGGGAGCCTGTGCCGGCGGCTGGAATAATGGCGGTCCACCGGGCGCAGTCCACTTGGGGCGCGGCGTATTGCAGCCAATTGTCCCAGTCGATGGCGAGCGGCGCCGCCGTCTTAAAAGAACCTAGCAGCCGCGCCAGTTCGGCGAGCGAGTCCACGACTTGTTCCGCCCCGGCCGCGCGGAGATCGGCCGCGCGAGCACTGCCGAAACCGATGGCGCGCGCGCCGGCGCTTCGAGCGGCCTGGATACCGGCCACGGCATCCTCAATCACCACGCAACTACGCGGTTCCAGAGCCAGGGCTTCCATCGACCGGCGAAAGATCTCCGGATCGGGCTTGGCGCGCTGCACGTCGTCCCCGCACAAAACCGAACGAAAGGACGGGCCCAGACCGGTCCGAACGAGAAACGCCTCCACGGCGGCCCGGGATCCCGAACTCGCCAGCGCCAGCCGATACTCCCGCGATAGTTGGGTGACGACGGAGACACAATCCGGCGCGACCGGGTTCTGGGCGGCCAACAACTCCCCGGCTCGCGCGCTTTTCCTGCGCGCGCATTCCGCCAGGTCGTCCTCGGAGATCCGGAAGCTTCTCTCCGCGAAGACCGCGCGAAAAACCTCGGCCGTCCGCCATCCGGCGAAGCCATCATATTGGAAATCGTGAATGCCGTAAGCGGCCAGCACTTCTTCGAAGGCCTGCGCGTGAGCTGCGCGGGACGAAACCAGCACCCCGTCCAGGTCGAACACCAAGCCGCGGATCGCGACATCTGTCTCTGGAAGCGCGCTGGGGACCATCAATATTCATTGTATCTTTATAATGCCGCGGAATCGTCAATCCCGAATCTCAAATGCCGAATCTCGATATACAAACAAATCCGGTGAGCGGAGATCAGGATTAATGATGGACTTCTCCGGCGACAGCCTGGTAAATGCCGACGACCGATCTGACATAGGCCTCGGGTGTGTATTCCCGTGCAGCGGACCTGGCGGCTGCTCCCAAGCGTCCAGCCAGGTCCCGATCGTCGAGCAGTGCGCCAATGGCACGGCTGAGGGCCTGCGGAGCGTGACGCTCCACAACCAAGGCGGTATTCCCGTCCGACACCAACTCGGCCGCGCCGCCGGCGTCGGTAGAGACGATCGGCAGACCCGCGGCCATGGCTTCCAGCAGCGCGTTGGGAGATCCTTCGCTGTGGGAGGGCAGGACGAAAGCGTCAGCCAGCCCGTAGTATGTCCGAATATCCTCCTGGTGACCGGTGAAAAGAACGCAATCGGCGACTCCCAGCTCATGCGAGCGCTGCTGCAACACGGCGCGTTCGGGCCCGTCTCCCACAAGAACAAAGCGAACACCGGCGCAGTCGCGGGCCGCGCGAAGAAGGGCGATGGCGTCAAGCAAATCGACATGGCCCTTCTCTTTGGAAAGCCGTCCGACAGCAAGCACGACGCGAGTATCCGCCGGGATTGCCAGGCGGTTTCGCAGGGCCGCCACCTCGCTCGGCGGCGGCGCAACAAATGGCGCCACGATATTGTGGCGGACGAAGATTCTTTCGGCGGGAACGCCGGAACGGAGCAGATTCGCGGCGAAGGCGCGGCACACCGTGACGATATGGGGAGCCCCGCGCAACGCCCACCACCCGACGCGATTGTAGAACCGGTCTCTCGCGTCCCTCGACGTGAAACCATGAAAGAACGCGATCCATGGAATCCGCCTCTGGAGGCCCGTGAGCCGCACCAGGAAGTGGGACTTGGAATTATGCGTCTGCAGGATATCCGGCTTCTCGGAACGGACAATCGCCAGCAGTTGGCGAACGACCCGGGGATCTCCGGCATGCCTCTCGCGTATCACATGGGTGCGGATGCCCGCGGCGTTCAGTGCGGAGATGAACCGGTTCGCGGGTGAGGACGGCCGATCGAACGCGATGACGGACAGCTCAACAGCAGGCAGATCCGAAGGGTCGGAGGCTTGCAGTTGTCGGCCGAAGGCGATCAGGTTCTTCGCCGGCCCCGTCACCCACTGGGATTCCATCATCGCCAGGACGCGGATCTTGCGAACGGGAGGGGGCAGGCACGCGCCACCGGCAACGCTCATAGATGTTCGGACCCTTCCAGAACTGCGACTATAATAGCATTTATGTCTTTCGGGGCCTGATGTGCGAATCTGTCTGGTCTACCAAGCCGAGTTCCCATTCGCCCACGCGGAACGTATCGTGAAAGTCTCCCGGACTCTCAAGGGCGCGGGTCACGAGGTGTTCCTGCTGTGCAATAACTATGGGACTTTCTCGGCGTCCGAGGAACAGACCGGCGACATCTATACGATTCGCATCAAGCCGACTTTCACAAACCGGAAACTCAACAAGGTTCTGAAGTTCCCGGTTTTTCTCAACCCTCTGTGGCTGGTTCAACTCTTCCGCGTCGTGCGCCGGTTTCGGATCGACGCCATTCAGGTTATCGATCTCCCTCTTGCCGCCGCCGCCCTTGCGGTCGGCCGCCTGCTGCGCAAACCCGTGCTCATGGACATGTGGGAGAACTACCCCGAGGCGTTGAAAGGGTGGCTGCAACTGGGCTGGAAGAACAGGGTCTTCAAGAATCCAACGGCTGCCCGCGCCGTGGAACTGTGGGTGACGCCCCGCATGGACCACATCTTCACGGTTGTCGAAGAGCAAAAGGAGCGGCTGATTGCGGATGGGGTGCGGCCGGAATGCGTCTCTGTGGTAACCAACGCGGTGGATATGGAATTGTTCGCGAGCAGTCCCGTCCGCTTCGATACGCCGCTCGACACGGAACCGGACGCTTACAAGCTCTTCTATGCCGGCCTCCTAGGGACCGAACGAGGGTTGGACGACATCATACGGGCGCTCGCCTTGATGCAAGGCCGAATCCCTTCAATTCGTCTGTATCTGGCCGGAAGCGGGAGCTACGAAGTGCAGTTGCGCCGCCTGGTAGAACAAGAAGGGGTCGGCCACCTAGTGAGCTTCCTGGGGTGGGTGCCCTTTGGAGAGCTTCAATCGTATGTTCTGAAGAGCGACTTGTGCCTGGTCCCGCATGTGTATAACACGTTCATCAATACCACGATTCCGAACAAGCTATTCCAGTATATGGCGATGGCCAAACCGGTCCTGGTTTCCAACGCCAAGCCTTTGGCGCGAATCGTGCGTGAGTGCGCGTGCGGTTTCGTGTTCACGTCCGGGGACCCGGCCGACGCCGCGGCCAAGATCGAGGAGGCCTACGCACTTCGCGGGGACCCGGAGATTGGCTTGAGGGGCCAGCGATCGGTGGAAGCCCGATACACCTGGGCCGAGGCCTCGCGCGGCCTGATACAGGCTTACGAGAAACTGGCCGTCCCTGGACGCGGCGGAAAGCCGCGCTGATCCCTCACTGCGACCCGGCGCGAGCCGGCTCCAGCTCCGCAAAAAAGGCCCGTATGGCCGCCACGATCCTGGTGCTGGCCTGGCCATCTCCGTAAGGGTTCTGTATTCTGGCCCGCCGTTCATACTCCACCCGGTCCCGGATCAGCCATTCCGTGGTAGCCACGATCTTCTCTACGTCGGTTCCCACCAGCTCCGCGGTCCCGGCCTCCAGGGCCTCGGGGCGCTC
>OCZT010001954.1_pt1 | contig 21397 bp, 11 predicted proteins | sample 1539031 | NCBI WGS metagenome assembly OCZT01 (sample SAMEA3539308, study PRJEB22396) | soil metagenome | biome: tundra; feature: field; material: soil | place: USA | collected 2010-05 | depth 0.15 m | reverse complement strand
TCGGGCGCAGGCTTCGGGTCACATTACCTCGACGTAAAGAGCGGACCTGTAGGGGCGCAATAGAGAATTGCCGGAGGCGGTGGCGCGTAGAGACCAGAGTCACGCCCTCCGTTTCTTTCTCAATCCCGGCCCGCAGCCGGGTACTCTGTTCGAACGGTTACTTTAGGTTCGAGAAACCGGCCCTTTTCCTGAAGGCTCCCCGGGCTGATGTCTCAGAGCGCGGTGGTCCGGGACTACCGGGCCCTGGAGGTCGGACGGCGCCGGGCGAACCGCCTCGTCCTAACCGTCGCTGGGTGAGGAGCTTCCTCGCCGGACGGAGCCCACCGGGTTCGAGATAAGCTTCAAGCAAGAAGAACGGAACAGATCGAGATGGCGCTTTCCGCCGGCACGCGCCTCGGTCCCTACGAGATCCTCTCGCCACTCGGCGCGGGCGGGATGGGCGAGGTCTACCGGGCGAAGGACCCGCGACTTGGCCGCGAAGTGGCGATCAAGGTCCTGCCGGCCTCCTTCTCACAGGACGCCGACCGCCTGCGCCGCTTCGAGCAGGAGGCGCGAGCCGCGGGGATCCTCAACCACCCGAACATCACGGCCGTTTACGACATCGGTCAGCACGACGGCGCGCCCTACGTCGTGCAGGAGCTGCTCGAGGGCGAGACGCTGCGGTCGGCGCTCGCGGGCTGAAAGCTGTCGCCGCGAAAAGCGATCGACACGGCGCTCCAGATCGCCAATGGTCTGGCGGCCGCACACGAGAAGGGGATCGTGCATCGGGACCTCAAGCCCGAGAACCTCTTCGTTACGAAGGATGGTCGCGTCAAGATCCTCGACTTCGGGCTCGCCAAGCTGACGCATCAGGAAGAGGGCGGCCAGGCGACCGATCTGCCAACGGCATCGGCGGGCACGGAGCCCGGCGTCGTGATGGGCACGCTCGGCTACATGTCGCCCGAGCAGGTCAAGGGCAAGCCGGCCGACGCCCGATCGGACATCTTCTCGTTCGGCGCGATCCTCTACGAGATGCTCTCGGGCCGGAGGGCGTTCCATGGCGACTCGGCAGCTGAGACGATCTCGGCGATCCTGAGGGAAGACCCACCGGACCTCTCCGCCACGAACCAGAGCATCTCGCCGGCGCTCGAACGGATTGTGCGGCACTCGATCGAGAAGAATCCCGAGCAGCGGTTCCATTCGGCGCACGATCTCGCCTTTGCCCTCGAGGCCCTCTCGAGTGCGTCCGGCCAAAGCCTGGCCATGCCGGGGAAGGCTGTTCCGCGTGCCCTGCCACGCCTCGTCAGGGCCGCAGCGGCCCTCGTTTCCGCGCTGGCTATCGGCGTCTTTGCCGGCACTCGCATCGGGGGCTCAAGGAAGAGCGACGAAGCGAGCTTCCACAGGCTGACCTTCCGCCACGGGAATGTGCTCTCCGCACGCTTTGCGCCGGACGGGCAGACCGTCGTCTATGGCGCCGCCTGGGAAGGGAAACCGGGGGAGATCTTCTCGGTCCGCGCGGATTCGACGGAATCCCGCCCGCAGGGCGTCTCGCGTGCCGACGTGCTTTCGATCTCGTCGAAGGGAGAGCTGGCGCTCCTGTTGAAGAAGGGTTCCCATCTCGCGGTGCCGTTCGGAACCGGGACACTCGCCCGGATGCCGCTCGGAGGCTCCGCCCCCCGCGAGGTCCTGGAGAATGTCCTCTTTGCCGACTGGGCTCCCAACGGCGAAGACATGGCGGTGCTTCATCTGACATCGGAGGGAAAGATGCGCCTCGAGTACCCGATCGGCCAAACGCTCGAGGAGTCGTTCTTTCTCGGAGAGATCCGCGTGTCGCCTTCCGGAGACCTGGTGGCATTCACGGAGGGGGGGGCGGACAGTCGGACCACCATTGGCGTGATCGACCACAAGGGTGGCAAGCGCACCCTCACGAAGGGCTGGAGGTCTGTTCATGGCCTCGTCTGGTCCCGCGCGACCAGCGAGATCCTCTTCGTGGCCGGCAAGACGGCCGGCGACCGAGCGCTGCGGGCCGTCTCGCTCACCGGCAAAGAGCGCTTGCTGAGTTCGGCGGGCGGTGGCTCTCTGACTCTCCACGACGTTGCCGCCGACGGGCGACTCCTGCTCGAGCGGGCGACGTCGCGCACGGGCGTTTCCTGTCTTGCGCCCGGAGAGAATCGCGAACGGGAACTCGGGTGGCTCGACCGATCCGAACTGCGGGGCCTCTCCGAGGACGGGCGGACGATCCTCTTCGGGGAAGTTGGCGAGGGAGGCGGGGCACGGGGCGGTGTTTTCCTACGCAAGACGGACGGCTCGCCAGCCGTGCGCCTGGGGGACGGCGACCCGCAGGCGCTCTCCCCCGACGGCAGGTGGGCGCTGTCGCTGACTCCCGCCTCCCCGCCCGAACTCGAGCTGCTGCCGACCGGGCCCGGCTCCCCGAGAAAAGTGCCGGTCGAGGGGATCAAGCCTGTCTTCGCCACATTCCTGCCTGACGGCCGGATCCTCGTCTTTCACTCGGCGCCAGGCGAGCCGCCGCTAATTTCGGTCGTTGGTCCGGAAGGGGGGCGGCCGACGAACATCTTGATCCCCGGATTCTCCGGCATCGGGGGCATAGCCTTCTCTCCCGATTCAAGGCTCCTTGCCTACACGACAAGGGAGCGTCAGGTCACGATCGTCCCGATCGCTGGCGGGCCTCCGCGCGCCATACCTGGCGCAATACTCGAACCCAACGAGTATCTGGACCAGTGGAGCGCCGACGGGCGCTACCTCGTCACGGTAAGGGACGACGATGCTCCGGCCCGAATCTGGCGTCTCGATATCGAAACCGGCAAGAAGACCCTATGGAAGGGAGTCCAGCCGGCCGACGCCTCGGGGCTGGTCGCCCTCTACAGTTTCCACGTGACGCGCGACGGTTGCTCGTATGCGTATTCGTACAACCGAATGGACTCCTCTGATCTCTACGTCGTCGAGGGGTTGAAGTAGACGCAGGGTGTAGGGCGGTGCAATCGGAATTCTGGGAGTCTGTAGGGGCGCAGTGGGAATTGCCGGCGGCTGTGGCGCGTAGACACCAGCGGCACGTCTTCGGTTTCTTCCCGATCCCGGTCCGCACACGGGCATTCTGTCGGTACGGCGGTTTAGGTTCGAGTAATCGGCCTTTTCCTAGAAGGCGTCCCTGGAGTAATGGCTCAGAGCGCGGTGGTCAGGGACTTCCGGGCGCTGGAGACCGGACGACGCCGCGCGAAGCGCCTCGTGCTAACCGTCGCAGAATCAAGGAACTGAGGGTCTGCCCTCCATAAACTTCCTCCGCGTACCCATCCGGTGACACTGCCGTGGCACAGACGTTGCTGCGTCCTGGCATGGGCTCCCTTCGGGCTGAACGCAATGCTAAACACTGTTCGCGAGCGTCTTTCATTCCGCAGCGCCGGACGGATGCCGCCCTCGACAATGGCCTCCGCTATCCGGATCGCTCCCCTTTCCAGTGCGTTCCTGTCACTGGCCTCGTGCGAACTCGGTAGCTGCGCATTTATAAAGGTGGATCAGCGGGAGGTATGAGATGGCATACCGAATGGCGCGGCAGGTCTGTGTTTTGGCGGCTATGTCGGGAATTCCGTTTCTATTGATGGCTCAGGAGCAGGCGCCGACGGCAGAGGTCTCTGGGAACCAGGAATCGGTCCAGACCCAGATTCTAGGTCCCGAGCAATTGGCTGACCTGGTGGCGCCCATCGCGCTGTATCCCGATCCGCTGCTGAGTCAGGTCCTGGTAGCGAGCACCTATCCGCTGGAGGTTGTTGAGGCGCAGCAGTGGCTGCAACGAAACGGACGTCTGAGGGGTCAGCAACTGACGGATGCAGCTCGGCAGCAGAATTGGGACGCGAGCGTTCAGGGCTTGGTGGCGTTTCCGGACGTGGTGGCGACGCTGAACCAGGACGTCCAATGGACAGCGGCATTGGGCAACGCCTTCCTCGCGCAGCAGTCGGACGTCATGGAAGCGGTGCAGCGGATGCGCGCACGGGCGCAGGCCAACGGCAAGCTCTCTTCCACTCCGCAGCAGACGGTTACGACCGAGACACAGGACGCGCGGGCGATCATTGAGATTGTACCGGCCGATCCGCAGGTGATCTACGTGCCGGAATATGATCCAGAGTATGTCTGGGGACCCCCGGCGTGGGGCTACTATCCGCCGCTCGCTTACGCCGGTTACGGCTTTGGGTTCGGTCCAGCGATCGACATCGGATTCTGCTTCGGCGGTTGGGACGGCTGGGGCTGGCGCGGCTGGGCTTGGGGCTGGGGCCCGAACTGGTTTGGAGGCTCGGTGTTCGTCAACGGCGCCTTCTTCCGACACCATGGTTTCCACGGTGGGTTCTGGGCTGGCGGGTTTGCCGGTAGACGGGCGTGGCACCACGACCCAGGCCACCGTTTGGGAGTCTCGTACCCGAACCGTCAACTTGCCGCCCGGTATCAGTCTGCCTCGCTGGCTTCCAGGCGCACGATGGCAAGATCCGGAAGCTTCAATTCCGCTCGATCGGTCGGCACGGGAAGCTGGAACCGGTTTGGATCCGGGGCGGTGTCAACGTACGGAAGCCGTTCGGTGACGCAGGGCGCTCGCGTCGCGACACCGTGGAGCGCGGGGCGCACAACCGAGGGACAGTGGCGAAGCTTCCATGGTGCGCAACGCGAGCAGGTTCCGGCACAGCGTTATTCAGCCTCGGCACAGCGGTATTCGGCTCCGATACAGCGTTACCATTTCGCGCCGCGAATGTCCGCACCGAGCAGTGGCGGGCGTAGTTTCGGCGGTGGTGGCGGCTCACATAGCTCCAGCCGTGGCGGAGGCGTGCGCAGCACCGGCGGTGGCCATAGCTTTGGTGGCGGCTCACACGGTGGCGGCCACCGCCGGTGACTCGGATGAAGGAGTCGACCGTCGTCGGGTGGCTTCCGCCAACGACACCTCGAGAACGCCTCCCAAACCGCTCTGGGTAGTACCTCGTCTCGGGTCTGGTTCTACCTTCGAGGGAGCCGGAGTGGCCGGAGCCTAATTCTCGTTATTCTCGTAGCGGCGGACTCGCTTCGCTCGCCGCTAAACGCGGTATCGTGCTCGACTGGGGATTCGTCCGATCCGGCTCCTGAGCTTTGAATTAGCATGAGAGCCAGAACATAAGGGGGCGCACGCCATGGGGAAGAATCTGGCTGTTTCGCTCGCTCTCTCGCTGATGGTCTTGGCCCCGCCGCTCCTGGCCCAGGACGACGCAGTCTATGAGCCGTTCTCGCCGGACCAGCTCGACAACCTGCTCGCTCCGATCGCGCTCTACCCTGATCCCCTGCTCGCGCAGGTCCTGGTGGCCGCGACGTTCCCGGACCAGGTCGATCAGGCGGCCCGCTTCGTTCGCGACGATGCCAACGCGGACGACGTCGACGGCCAGCCGTGGGACGTCAGCGTCAAGGCGGTTGCCCACTACCCGGAAGTCCTGGAGATGATGGCCGACAAGCTCGACTGGGCGACCGCGCTCGGTCAGGCTTACGTCAACCAGTCGACGGACGTGATGACGTCGGTGCAACACCTCCGAGCGCAGGCGCGGGCGGCAGGCAACCTCGTCACGACCCCCGAGATGCAGGTGGTCGACTCCGGCGGCGAGATCGAGCTCTGGCCGGCTCAGCCCCAGTACCTCTTCGTGCCTGCGTACGACCCGGCGGTCGTCTTCTTCTCCCGCGCGCCGCTGTTCTTCCCCGCCCGCTTCCTCATCGGCGCGTGGCTCAATTACGACTTCGACTGGCGCGGGCATCGAGTCTTCTATCACGGCTGGGACCAGGGCCGCGGATGGATGGAGCGCAGCCGACCCTTCGTCCGCCTCAACAACGCCTACGTCAATAACGGTTACCGCAACATCACGGTCGACAGACGCGTCGTCCAACGGCGCGTGAACTACCAGGCGTTGGGCCGCTACGATGACGTGCACCGCGGGGCGAGCTTCGACAATTTCCGCCGGGCCGCTCGAGGCATAGGTGGCCCGCCGCCTTCGCCTGACCGCGGGGCGGTCCAGAACAAGATCCTGGCGCGGAACTTCAACACCGCCGACCCGAGACTCAACGGGTACCGCGGACACGTTCCAGCCCCCACGGCCGCCCACGTTCCGGAGTCCCCGGCGTTCACCCCCGCTCGTGGTGGGTTTGATCCGCGTGCGGCGAGCCAGCGAGGGCAGGCCAGCCGGTCGCAGGCGCAGCCTCAGCGGCCGCAAGCGCCTGCCCGGCCTGCGGAAGGGAGACGCCGATGAACCGCAAAAACCAGACCAGGACCGGCGCGGCGGCCGCCATTGCGCCGATCGCCCTGGCGTGCGCCCTTTTTGCTGGGCCGGCATCGGCCGCGGACGCGAAGGTGCCGAAGCAAAGGCTCTTCGCCACCCCCCAGGAGGCCGTGCAGGAACTGATCCAGGCCGTGAAGACGGCGGACCAGGAGAAGCTATCGGCGATCTTCGGGCCCGAGCGCGAGAAGTTGCTCTCGGGTGACGCCGTCGAGGACGCCAACGCGCTCAAGGGGTTTGGCGAGCGGCTGGGAAAAGGCGCGACGCTCGAGAAGGTCGACGAAGCGAAGTACACCTTGGTCGTGGGCGAGGACCGCTGGCCGTCGCCGATCCCGATCGTCAAGGAGGGCCGGAAGTGGCGCTTCGATACTGCGGCCGGCCTCGACGAGATTCTCAGTCGCAGGATCGGCCAGAGCGAGCTCTCCACGATCATGACCTGCCGTGCCTACGTCATCGCGCAGTGGGAGTACTTTACCGAGGCGCGGGACACCGCCCGCGACGGACTTGCCGTCTACGCGCAGCGCTTCATCAGCACCCCCGGGAAGCGGGACGGGCTTTTCTGGGAGGTTCCCGAGGGAGGGAAGCCGAGTCCGCTCGGGAGCCTGATCGAGCAGGAACGGGCCGAGGGGTACACCCCGGGCATGGGCAAGAGCGGCGAGGCGAAGAAGCGCTCTCCCTATCAGGGGTATTTCTTCAGGATCCTCAAGGCCCAGGGACCCCACGCGCCGGGCGGGAAGTTCAGCTACGTGATCAACGGCAACATGATCGCCGGTTTCGCTCTGATCGCGTACCCCGACAAGTGGGGGACCTCGGGAGTCATGACGTTCATCGTCAATCAGCAGGGCCGTGTGTACGAGAAGAACCTCGGCCCGGAGACAGCCGAACTGGCTGCGGCCGTCACGGAATACGAGCCCGACCCGACCTGGAAGCCAGTCGGGGAGCCGTAGCCGGGGGACGCCGAACAGGAGTGCGGCGAATACGTCGAGGTTACGCTGTCTCGCCGGTCACGCCGTCGTGATACTGGTTGGGTAGGGGTGCAATGGGAATTGCCGGGGCTTTTGGCGCGCACAGAACAGGGCCGCGCCCTCTGAATCCGCTCGCGCAACCGGGCAATTCTGTCCAGACCGCGGTTTAGGTTCGAGTAATCGCCCCTTTTCCTGAAGGATCCCCGGGTGGATGGCTCGGAGCGCGGTGGTCTGCGGCGGGGCTCGCCTGAACGCTCGAACACGGGGTTCTCGAACGACGTTCGTCGACGGGACGGATGCGACGTCAAGGCCTATCTTCTTCACAGAGCTCGTCGCCTCGACGACGGCCGAAAGGAGCGCCCGTGAACGTCTCTAACGCCCGCAGACTCCTCGGAGCCCTGCTTTTCGTCCCTCCACTCGTGGCCGCCGTCGCGATCGCAGCAGGCCTTCCCCCGGCCCTCGAGCTCCCGAAGCCGAAGCTGGATTCGGCCGCCACACTCGTCTCAGCGCTGAAGGCGCGGAAGTCGGCGCGGGAGTTCTCGCCCGAGCCGCTTTCCTTGCAGGCGCTGTCGGATCTCCTCTGGGCGGCCGACGGCATGAACCGCGACGACGGCAGGCGGACGGCGCCCTCGGCGAAGAACTGGCAGGAGATCGACGTCTACGCGGTCCTCCGCGACGGGGCGTACGTCTATGACGCGAAGGCGCACGCCCTCCGGGGCGTCGTGGCGGGGGACCTCCGCGCGGCGACCGGGGTGCAGGACTTCGTCGCCGCCGCACCTCTGAACCTCGTCTACGTGGCCGATTTCTCGCGGATGTCGGGCGCCTCCTCCGGCGACCGGGACCTCTACGCTGCGGCCGACGCGGCCTTCGTCAGCCAGAACGTCTATCTCTGGTGCGCCGTGTCGGGCCTTTCGACGGTCGTTCGCGGCTCGGTCGATCGCCCGGCCCTCGCGAAGGCACTGGGTCTGAGACCCGACCAGCGGATTCTCCTGGCGCAGACGGTGGGCATGCCGAAGTGACTCTCGGCTTCAAGCGGAAGTATCCCGGTATCATTGCAGCGCCCTCGGCGTCAGTCGCTGGCGCTCCTTTCTTCTCGCCGCTGAACAGCGGGCGCACGCCCTGGTCTCTACGCGCCACAGCCCACCGCAATTCCCATTGCGCCCCTACACCGGTCGTTGCCACGGACGGCCGGCGGAGCTGCCCGGGTGTTGGCAATGAACTGTGATCCGGCAACTAAACGTCGCAACCGTCACGTGGGACGAGGCCGTCAACCCCGGCGTCCGCACGGTCATTCGTCTCTTCGAAACAAGGCTCGCCGAGAAGGTGCGGGACGTTTGATGTGGATCTGACGATGGGCGCCGCGCACAGCCGCACCGATGTTTGTGGCGTCGGCCCTGCATGATGGCGTCGCCGCCGCGTGTGTCTCGGGCGACGCCCCTCACATTCTCGAGACGGGTGCCTCCGGTCTCGTATGAACGAAGCGCGCGCCGGGCTGAACCCGGGAGCATATGAATTGCTTACGGGCACTGAAAAGCCTGCCCCATTTGGTGCAAGAGGTCGATGGCGGTTTTCTCGGCGTCCGGTCCCGCGCCTGGCGCGAGAAGGGCAAAGGCCTCGGGTGTAAACCCAATAAAGGCTGCTACAGCGGAGCAACGTGCTCCCGGGCTCATCGCCATGATGGCCAGGAATAACCTCTGCCCCACTTGATCCGCACTGTTGGCTCGAACTGCCAGGATAAAGGCGTCGAAGGCGAGTTCCAATTCTGTCGCGGCAGCGCCAGTAGCTAGAAATGCAGTCGCGCCGGCCGTCGCGGGTACGGCAGATGCAGCAGCAGGTATCGCCGCTCCGGCCGCAGGAGCGGCTGCAGGTGCTGCGCTGCCACCGAGACCGACGAACGCGGCTACCGCCGCCGGGCATCCGGGAGTAAGTCCGCAGAAGACGAGTCCAGCCACGGCGACTCCCACTGTCACTCTACCCTCAAGGTTATTCGTGCGGTCTCGGGCACCGAAGAGGATATCCTGGGCTTCTATTCCCACGACAGCGCTCAAGGTTCCAACGAATAAAATCTCCGTCAGAGACGAGCGGCCTGTGGGATCACGATTGTCAATCGGATTTGCATTTGCATAAAGGTATCGATGCAAGGAGGCAGGTTCGCCTACGCTCCCGTACTCAGGGTCGGTCGTGAGGAAGCGGCCTACTGCAGGCTCGTAATACCGTGCCCGCAGGTAGTAACACCCCAGCTCGGGGTCGAGTTGCTCGCCCCCATAGAGGTAAGCATTTCGCGTGGAGCCTGACCGCGCAAGGATCACGCCGTACGCGTCAAAAGTGTAAGCGTCGGTTACCGCCCCGCCAGCATCCGCAAGTTGGCGAGTCGAGTGCTGGCCGTCGGCGAGAAAAAAGCTCGTGCCGGTGCCCGCGCGCATCTGATCGACCAGAGAGTGCCCATAGCTATAGGTCGTTACCGCCGACCCTGTCGTCTCCACGAGAACCTGGGCCAGCGCGCCGCGCCGGTTCTGGCAGCCTCCACACGACCTCGTTGAGGTGGCCTCGTCGACGAGGAATGTCGTGGTCACACCGCCTGCACTCTTTGTCGTGCGTGCGCCGTCGACGTCGTAGGTGTAGATGGCGGTTCCGGCCGGATCTGTCGCGCTCAGCAGCCGATTCTCCGCGTCATAGGTGTACACGGTGTTGCTCGACCCGTTGCTGCGGCCTGTGAGGTTCCCGTTGTCGTCGAAGGAAGACGTAATCGTTCCCCCGCCACTTGATTCTGTGACCAAACGATCGTTGGCGTCGTAGGCATACGTCGTGACGGCTCCATTACGATCCATCTGCGTGCGATTCCCTACCGAGTCGTAGCTGTACGCGATCGTGACGACCGGATTCGGCGACTCGGTAATCTGCTCCTTGGTGAGCCGGTAAAGGGCGTCGTACGTGAAGGCCACGGAACGCCCCGTCGTTGCGGACCCGGCTTCCACCAGCTGGACACGGTGACCCGCGGGGCCGAGGGTGTAGGCATACGACGAAATGAGGCCGCTCCCACCGCTGTTCGTCACCTTCACGAGACGGTTGAGAGTGTCGTAAGCGTAGGTCGAGGTGATCCCATTGGGATACGCGGTTGTGGCGAGATTGCCCGCAGCGTCGTAACCGTAGTGTGTCGTGCCACCGGCGTCGGTCAGTGTCGCCAATCGGTTCAAGAGGTCGTAGCCGTAGGTCGTCGCACCCTGTGGCGTTGTGACCGATAGTCGGTTGCCCGCGGGGTCGTAGGTGTAGGTGAGCGTCTCCCCCGAGGCCTTCCGCGCCAACACGACCCGTCCACGCGAGTCACGAATGTAGCTATCGCTTCCGGCCTGGTTACGCCGACCCGCGAAATCGTAGCGATACGTGACAGAGCCGGTTGGCAATGTTTTCTTGATAAGGAGATTCATTGCGTCGTACGCGTACGTCACGATCTCTCCATCGAACGCGGTCTGGCTCACCTGATTGCCGTTTGCGTCGTGGAGAAAAGTCATTTGCTTGCCCGTCGGGTTCGTCCGGCTCACGACGCGGTTCAGCGCGTCGTAGCCCAGGAGAGTCATGTGGCCGTTTCCATCGGTTTCCGTGACGCGATTTCCCGACGAGTTATAGGTGTACGAAGTCACGATGCCGGCCGCGTCGGTCACGTGGGTCAAACGCCCCGCCGCGTCGTAGGCGAATTGCGTCGACCGGCCGGCCTGATCGAGTTCGGCGGTCTTACGCCTGGCGGCATCGTAGGTAGTCGTCCTGGAAGTCCCGTCGGGAAACGTCGTCTTCGTGGGGTTGCCGGCACTGTCGTATGAGAACTTCGTGACGTGGGTCAGCGCATCGGTCGTCTGCACTCGGCGCCGGTGACTGTCGAACTTGTGCACCGTTACGTTTCCAAGGGCATCGGTTACGGTTTGCTGATTCGGAGCATAGCCGAAACCCGTGGTGTTTCCTCGCTCGTCCACCCGCGTGAGAACGCGACCTGCCGAATCAAAGGTCTGCCCGCTGGCGCTTCCATCAGGGCGGGTGACTTGGATCTGTCGGCCGAGGGAATCGTAGAGATAGGTTGTCGCGAAGCTGTCGGCGTCGGATTCGGACAGGAGGTGGTTATTGACGTCGTACGTCCTCGTCGTCACCGAATCGTTCCGAAGGGTAGTCCCGACAAGGTTGCCTATCGCATCGTAGTGGAAGTGTGTGACTCCTTCGCGGGCATCAGTCTCGCCCGCGACCAGCAGACCGTCGCCTTGATCGCTGTAGGTGAGCGAGCGTGTGCCTCCCAGTTTGTCGGTGAGAGTCGTGACGCGCCCCCGAGCGTCATAGGCCCGCGACTCCGTGTTACCGGCCGGATCCGTCATTTGAAGGTTGGAGCCATTCGGATCATAGGTGTAGGTCGTCGTATAGCCCAATGGATCAGTTTGTGAGAGCTTGTGCCCCCCAACGTCATAGGTGAAGCTGGTCACATGGCCCAGTGCGTCGGTCGTCGAGAGGCGGTTACCAGCTGAATCGTAAGTGTGGTGCGTCATCCCGCCCTCGGGATCAGTCACCTGGATCAGATTGCCGCCGCCGTCGTACCCGTTGGTCGTCGTGCGCCCCTCTGCATCGACGGTCGAAAGCACGCGCCCCCGGGCGTCGTAGGAGAACGCAGTTGTGTTGCCGTCAAAATCGGTACTCGTCAGAACGCTGCGGAACCCGTCGTAGGTCTTGCTGGCGACGCGCCCCACAGGGTCGGTCTCCGTGAGCTGATTGTCCTGGTCGTCAAACGTGAAGGCCCTCTGCTGGCCAAGCGGATCTGTGATCCTGAGGACGTTGCCGCGATCGTCGTAGTCGAAGAGAGTTACGTGGCCGAGGGCATCGGTAACCTGCTCCTGCCTACCCGGAAGGTCGTGCGCGTAGGAGATGACATGCCCGGAGGCGTCGGTGACCGAGACGAGTCGCCCGGCATCGTCATAATCGCTTCGAGCCGTCGGGATGCCGAGCGGGTCTACTACGCGCACGAGGCCGTGCTGGGCATTGTAGAAGTAGCTCGAAACACTTCCCGTGGCGTCGATATGGGACAAGAGATCGCCCGCAGACGCATATGTGTAGATCTGCGTCTGTCCCTTGGGGTCCGTGATCCCCGTGATGCGGCCCGTTCCGTCGCGTGTGAAGGTCACTGCTGCACCGGACGTATGCGAAATCCCGCCAGGACCGATCGTAATCTGGTTCCCGTTCGTGTCCTTGACGCTCTCGACACCGTGCGTGCGCGTGACGACGAACTGGGTCCCATCGAGTTGCGTGTAGAGGAACCGGTCCGGGTGGAAGGTGTTCAGGCTCGTGTCGTCGAGCAGCGTGACCGGGCCGGGCTGCGGATCGATGATCAGGAGGTTCACGTTCTCGAGGCTCTGCAGCCTTCCCAGGGTGCCGGACCGCGGAACGAAGGTCGCAAACAGGGTCGTGAAAGGAACGAGGAACGAGGACGTCGGTGAGACATGGAGATCGAAAGTCTCGACCTTGCCGTTCGGCAGGGTGACGCTCACGAAGCGGTCGCTCCCGGGGACGAGGCCGAAGCTCGTGCCCTGCTGAATCACCTGCCAGGACGCGCCGAGGACGTTGCTCGTCGAGACCCGAAGCGCCCTGATACCCAGCCGCCAGCCGACGCCGAAATCCCCCGTGCTCTTGTCCCTGCTGTCGTAGAGCCGCGTGATCTGGATCGGGATGCCGGCGAGCGGGACCGTGAGATCCGTGTAGGCGAGCGTGAAGTTGCCGACCTTCTGGGCTCCATCGGCGACGAACGGCACGTCCGCGGTCGTCGTGTTTCCGTTCGCGTCGAAAACGGTCAGCCGCAGCGTGTAGGCACCGTTCAGGAGGAGCGTCGGGTCGAGCGTGCCGAGGACGCCGTTCGTGATCTGCGTCGTGCCTTGTCCGATGAGGTTGAACGTCGTGTCGCCCGAGGCCTCGAGGGCGAGCTCGTACCTGAGGAAATGCGCGTCGGTCGCCGTGCCGAGGATCTGCGTGAGGCCCGTGACGGTGCCGCCGCCTGCGGGCTGCGTGACGATCGCCGTCGGCGGCACGTTGTCGCCCGGGGCACGCGCGGCGACGCTCAGCGTCGCTTGGCCCGAGAGGCCGCCAGCCGTCGCCGTGAGAACGGTCGCTCCGGGCCCGGCCGCGTGCGCGACGCCGGCTGCGTTCACGGTCGCCACGGCCGTGGTCGTCGACGACCACACGACGAACGCGGTGATGTCGTCGCCGGTCCCGTCGTTGTTGATGGAGGTCGCCTTGTAGGGGGCGTTATCGCCGACGACGTGCATCGTCGACGCCGGGGTCACGACGATCCGCTTGATGTTGCCGAGGCCGGGCGGCGGCCCGGGCGGCGGCGGAACCGTCGGCCCCTTCGAGACGACGAGGGCGACGAGGCTTCCCAGAAGCGCCGACGTCCCGCCGCCTGGAGTCTGCTGAATGACCTGGCCCGCGGGCGCGAGGTCCTCGATCGTCGTGATGCTGCCGGTCCCGAAGCCCGCACCGGACAGCGTCGTGCCCGCCGCGGCCTGCGTCTGGCCCACCACGTTGGGGACCGTCGCCGGACCGGCACTCTGGCGGAGCGTGATCATCTGGTAGGCCGAAGCGCCCTGGCTGTCAGTCGCGACGAGCACGAGGAACTGATCGCCGGACCAGAGGCTCGGACACTGCAACAATCCTGAACTCGCGCCGATGGTGCAGTTTCCAGGGCCGTTGATCAGGATGCTGTAGGTGACGGTGTCGCCCGGATCAGGATCGACCGCGTGCGCAGCGTAGGACCACACCCAGGGGACGTATGCCGTCGGGGCGGTGGAGGTGAAGACCGGCGGCCGGTTCGTGGGCAGGAGGTCGATCCTCACCGTCCCCGGGGCCGAGGTCAGCCCCCCGTCCGACGCGGAGTAGGTGAAGGAGGTCTGGGACACCAGCCGCGGATCGACCGGGAGGAGCGTCTGAGGCTGGTTGCCGAAGACGTTGGTCCGAGGTGTGGCGAAATTGTTGGCTTCGATGGGCGGAACGTGGCCCATGCCGTCGACATTGCCGGCATGGTAGGAATACTCGTTGAACACGGTCGGTGCGGGGCGCCAGTCGTTGTTCTTCGCGCCGATGGCGACGACGTAGTGGCTGGCGCCGTAGGAGGCCGGAACAACCGTGACCAGGACCGAGGCATGGCCGCTGCCGTCGATGTCGGCGACCACAGCAGACGTGTATTGGACGCGTGCGTAGCCGCCGACGTTGGTGACCCCCAGATCGGGCCACGCAATGATGGCTTTCGTTTTACCCGTGACGCCGTCAGCGAATTCCAGTCCCTGCATGGTCGGGACGATCACCTCGGCGATACCGTCTCCGTCGAGATCGAACGCCGCCGGTCGTTTCCACTGGTCGATCGTGCGGTTGCCGCCCGCGTCGTAGTATTGATGGATCCACTTGATCTGGCCCTTGGCATCGTAGACAAACAGGTAGCCCCACATCGTGGTCATGATCTCGGGCGAACCATCGCCGTCCAGATCGGCCACGCTGAGATTTCCCGGCACGTCGGTGTTGCCGCCACCATAGATCGGGGATTGCCACTGAACGGTGCCGTCGGCATGCCGGGCCACGACGAAACCGAGTTCCTGGCTGATGATCGAGATCTGCCCGGAATCGTCGAGCTTCGCGAGCGCCAGGCTGTAGGTGCCGACCCCGAGGCGGTTCGAGACGAGATTGCCGTAGGCATCCCAGACGGCGCCGTTGGCGACGACGTTGGGCGAGCCCGAGCCCTTGCCGCTCAGATCGGCCACCATGACGTGGGCGTGCGCGTTGAATGAAGTGGCCGCTACACCGAGACCGTCCAGCGGGGCGATGAAGCGCTGGCGAATGGTGCCGTCGACACCATTCAAGGCAAGCACTCCGGTGCACTCATATAAACCGGAATTGGTCTGGAACTGGTCGCACTCCAGCTGCGTGGGGGGGTTGTCGAGATAGCCGGACCCCATCTGCTTGAACAGCACGCTCGGCGTTTCGCCGGAATGTAGCCGGGCAATTGCCGGCGTCGCGCCCGCGGTCATCTGGGAATAGTAGTTACGGCCGTTGATGTAGGCGCCGAGCGGTGCCGTCAGCCATTTCACCGCCCCGGTGCGCGCGTTGAGCGCGATCATGCGCGTGGCGTTGGTGCCATCGGCCAAGCAGTATGCCGGGCTCACGATGGCTGGCACGCCGCTGTCGTCGATGTCGCCCACGGCGAGCGCATCGACGCCGTAAACGATCTGGACGAAGCAACCGGTGTTGGGTGCCGGCAGCGAGCCATCGATGGCCCAGAGCGTGGTTCCGGTGGCGCCGTCGATGGCGGTGATGCCGCCTTCACTGGTCCAGCGCGACTGGAAGACCACGGGATGGCCGTTGCCGAAGACGTCGGCGACGACCGGATTGACTTCGCCCCACCAGTACTGGGCTTCATTTTTCCATTTGAGCACGGGCTGGAAGGCGGGCCCGGGCAGGATTGCGGGTGCGGTGAAGTGGAAGCTCCCGTCGGAGTTGAAGGCGTCGAGCGTCCCCTTGTCGGGGTTCGTGAGCTTGGCCGCCGAGAGGGGACCCGGGAGCGGGTCGACGTCGTTCCCGAGGACGCCGGGGGCGGCGACGATGAGGGTCTGTCCCAGGACCACGGAATACGAATCGTCCGTGGCGGTGAGGAACGGGACATCGACATGGAATGCGCCACTGTCGCTGGCTCCCGCGCGGTCCGTGACCTTGACTTGCACCGGCCAGTTTCCGAGCTGCGTGGCAGTCGGCGTCCACGAGAGAGTCGCTCCGCTCAGCGTCATCCCGGCCGGGCCCGAGAGCAGCGAGAACGTGAGCGTATCGCCCGCGTCGGGATCGGTCGCCGTCAGGACCTTCGTGTAGCTCGCACCCACGCGGGTCAGGTCGTCGGGGAGGGGCCCGAGCACCGGCGGGTGGTCGTGGTCGACGACCATGACCTGGAAGGTTGTCTGCGCGCTCCGCCCGCCCTGGTCCTGGACGCGGGCGGTCACGCTCTGCGCTCCGAGCTGGCCCTGCTGTGGTGCGAAGCTGAAGACACCGAGAGGCGTGACCGACGCTCCGACGGATCCCGCAACGAGCCCGTAGGTCAGGTTGGAAAGCACACTCGTGGAATGTCCCGAAAGCCGAAGGCTCAGCGTCGTGTTCGTCGGGATCGTCTGGCTCGGCACCGCGTCCAGCGTCACGACCGGGACCGGCGTCGGCGTAGGGGTCGGAGTCGGAGTCGGAGTCGGCGTCGGCGTCGGCGAGTCCGGCCTCACGTCCGCGTCGATCCGGAAGAAGAGCTTCCCCTGGTCGACCTGGGCATAGAGCGAGACCATGTCCGCGTCGACCGGGGCATTTCCCTTCGGATCCGTCGCGATCGGCGTCTTCCCTGTCCAGTCGACGAGCTGGCCATTCCCTCCCACAGCCAGGATCGTCGCCGCTCCCATCAGCAGGAGCCCGGCGATGACCCACGTCCGCGCAGCCGGATGCGCTCGGATGACGAACAGCCCGACGAGACCGAGGCTGACCGCCAGGAGAGCCAGGAAACCGCCCGAGAGCGTCGGGATCTGGGCCGCCTCGCCCCCGCCCGCTCCTGCCAGAGAGATCAGGATCGGACCCCCGCCCGGGGCGGTGACGATCGCGTCGGTCCCTCCTTCGGCCGCCAGGGAGGTCACCCCGACCCGGATCAGGTTGGTCGCCCCCAGCGCTGCCAGAGGAAGGTACGTCTCGATCATGGAGGTGCCCATGTCGCCGTTGCCGATGCCGACCGGCCAGCTCCCGCCGTCCACCGTCTGCGGCGCCCCGAAGCTCCCTCCCGAGCAGCTCTGGAGCTGGACTCCTGTTACCCGGGCGTCCGTCGGGCTGGTGGTAACCGTCGTCACCAGGGCCAGCTCCACGCCGGAGAACGTCCCCTTCGCCGTCGGCACCGAGCACCCCGTCACCGCGTTGTCGTCCGTGTCGACGTAGACGGTGAATGTCTGGACCGCCGAAAGGGCCGGGAGCGGCGTCAGGCAGACCAGACCGGCGACCAGGGAACGAATTTGCGACCTCATCTTCAGCTCCTCGGAACCTCGCTCGACCGAAAGAGATCGGCGCCCTCCGGGTTGGGCGAGGCCTTCCTTAACTGTTCACAGCGGATTCCAGGGGCAAAACAGCTCGGGAGCCGGGCTACAATCGCCGCTCAGGCAACCTCTTGACACGGAAACCGGACGACGTGACCTCCCTCCTGAAGGAGTGGGGCGCCGGCCAGGATCGGGCGCTCGAGGAGCTCGTTCCCCTGGTCTACGAAGAGCTCCGCTCTCTGGCGGCTTCCCACCTCCGGGGCGAGCGGGCGGACCACACCCTCCAGCCGACGGCCCTCGTCAACGAGGTCTTCCTCCGCCTCCTCGACGGCCGGAACGTCTCTTGGCAGAACCGGACCCATTTCTTCGCGCTGGCTGCACGGATGATGCGCCACATCCTTGTCGACCACGCCCGGGCGCGCGTTGCGAAGAAACGAGGCGGCGGCGCCGTTCCGCTCCTCATTGAAGGACCGTTCGACCCCTCCCCGCTGTCGGACCGCGCCCTCCTCGCCCTCGACGACGCCCTGACGCGCCTGAAGCGGATGGACGTGCGGCAGTGCCGCATCGTCGAGCTCAGGTACTTCGCGGGCCAGACGCTCGAGGAGACGGCCGCGTCGCTAGGCATCTCCGTCTCCACCGTCAAGCGCGAGTGGACCATGGCGCGTGCCTGGCTCCGGCGCGAGGTGGAAGGGCGGGCTGTGACGTGACGCCGGAACGATGGGAGAGGCTGAAGTCGCTGTTCGCAGAAGCCCTCGGCCGTTCGCGGTGGGAACGAAAGGCGTTCGTCGAGAGCCTCACCGGTGACGACGCCGCCCTCCGGGAGACGCTCGCCTCTCTCCTCGACGCGGACCGAGACGATGCCTTCCTCGAGGACCCCGCGGCCCGCCTCGGTGAAGGAGGAGAGGCACCGGCGCCCGAGCGCCTCGGCCCTTACGCGGTGATCCGCGAGATCGGACGCGGAGGGATGGGCGCCGTCTACCTCGCCGCCAGGGCCGACGACGAGTTTGAGAAGAGGGTCGCCATCAAGCTCGTTCCCGTCGGACTGGGCGGGACGCTGCTCCGCGAGCGGTTCCGCCAGGAGCGCCAGATCCTCGCCCGGCTCGACCACCCCAACGTCGCGAGGCTCCTGGACGGCGGGACGACCCCGGACGGCGTCCCGTGGGTCGCGATGGAGTACGTCGACGGCCGTTCGATCACGGAGCACTGCGACGGGAACGCCCTCGACCTGAAGGCACGCCTGAGGCTCTTCCGGATCGTCTGCTCGGCGGTCCAGTACGCCCATCAGAATCTCGTCGTTCACCGGGACCTGAAGCCCGGCAACATCCTGGTCTCCGAGGGCGGGACGCCCAAGCTCCTCGACTTCGGGATCGCCAGGCTTCTCGAGACCGGGGAAGGCGACGGGACGAAGACCGTCGTCGGCCTGAGGGCGCTGACTCCCGACTACGCCAGCCCGGAGCAGCTCCGGGAGGAGCCGGTCACCATCCTCACCGACGTCTACTCCCTCGGAGTCGTCCTCTTCGAGCTGATCGCCGGGAAGCGGCCCTACAGGACGACGAGCGCCTCCGCGACCGAAGTCGAGAGGTTCCACGAGGCGGGCCTCCCTCCCCCGAGCTCGGTTCGGCCAGTCTCCCGCGACCTGGACGCCATCGTCTTGAAGGCCATGCGCCGGGAGCCGGCCGAGCGGTACGGCTCCGTGGAGCTGCTGTCGGAGGATCTGGGGCGATTCCTCGACGGGAACGCCGTGGAGGCCCGCAGGGGAAATGCGGCCTACCGAATGCGGCGTTTCGTGCGGCGCCACAAGGTGGTGGTGGCGGCCGCCGCCCTCGTGGTCCTCTCGCTCCTCGGGGGAATCGTGGCGTCGGTCCGCCAAGCCCGGATCGCGGAGCGGGAGCGGGTCAAGGCCGAGAAGCGGATGGGCGACCTTCATAGGCTCTCGAACACGCTTCTCTTCGACATCTACGGAACGGTGGAGAAGCTCCCCGGGTCGCTTGCCGCGCGCGAGGTGCTCGTGAAGAAGGCGCTCGAGTACCTCGGAACCCTTGCAAAGGAATCCGCCGGGGACGCCGGGCTCACCCGCGACCTCGCGAGCGCCTACCAGAAGGTGGGCGAGATCCGGGGCCACCCGTACTTCGCGAACCTGGGCGACACCGCCGGGTGCCTGGCCAGCTTTCGGACCGCGCTCGCGATGAGGGAGGAACTCCTCCTCCGCGATCCGGGAAACGTCGGCCTCGAGCGCGATCGGAACTGGGGCCTCGACGAGATCGGAGTCGTTCTGGCCTGGACCGGCGACGTCGCCGGCGGTCTCGCCACGCTCCGGAAGGCTCAAGAGGCGCGTAGCCGGCTCGCCGCGCGCTTCCCTGAGGACAGGAAGATCCGGCGGGATCTGGCGATCAGCGCTCTGAACGTAGGCGACCTCCTCTCGATGAGCGGGGACCGGCCCGCGGCCCTCGCGAGCCTGACAGCCGCCCGGACGATCCTGGAACCCCTGGCGCGCGAGCAGGCGGGCGACCAGCATGCCTTTCGCGACGTCGGGATGGCCAGGGGGAAGGTGGCGTCCCTTCTCGGTGAGACCGGGGACCTGAAGGGAGCCACCGCCACCCTGGAGGCTTCCGTGGCCGACCTGAAGACGTGGCTCGGGCAGCAGCCACACGACGCCGAGGTACAGCGCGACCTCGCGATCACGCTCAACAAGATCGGGGGCTTCCGGCTCGAAGCGAGAATGCCGCGACCTTCCGTCGCGGCCTACCGCGAGGCCCTAGCCATCGTCCAGTCGCTCGCGGCCGCCGACCCGAAGGACGTCCGTGGGCTCGCCGACCTCGCCTACACGCGGGCGCGGCTCGGCATCGCCCTGGCCGCGGCCGGAGACATCGAGGCAGCAGGGAAGAGCTTTGCCGAGGCCACCGTGGATGCCGAGGCCATCCTGGCGGCGAACCCGAAGGACATGTTCGCCCGGGCCGAGCTCGCCGGGGTCTCGTCGGAGTGGGGGGATCTCCTCGCCCGCCACGGTGACCAGCCCGGTGCCCGGACGAAACTCGATCGCGCCCTTTCGATCTCCGAAGCGCTGATCGCCGAAGACGGGAAGACCGCCGACTACACTGAACTGCGAGCAAAGACGCGACTCCGCATTGCCGACATCGGGAGGGCCCGGGGCACAGGCCGCTAGCTAGGACTACTGTGTCAGATAGCTTGACGAAGCGTTCACGGTATGGTTGAGCCTCCCCCCTTTTGGTGGACATCCCAGCAGGCGCGAGAATGCGCCAGGAGTCACCGATGGGAAGAGCAGTATCGAGGAAAAGGCGATCATTCACGAAGGAATTCAAGGCGGAGGTCGTGCAGCTATGTCGCGCTGGCGACCGATCGACGAGCCGGGTGGCGAAGGATCTGGACCTGACGGACACGGCCGTTCGCGAGTGGGTGCGGCAGGCCGGGATCGACGCAGGAGCCGGCGACAAGGGAGAGCTGACTTCGGCGGAAAAGCAGGAGCTTACGCAGCTACGTCGTGACAACCGGGTACTGCGAGAGGAGAGAGAAATCCTAAAAAAAGCCGCGGCCTTCTTCGCGAAGGAGAGCAAGTGAAGTTTGCTTTCATATTCGTGGAGAGGGCGTCCAGCGTCGGCGACGCACAAAGCGAACGCCCGAATGACGACGGAGATTTCAGCGGTCCACCGGGGCAGCCGCGCAACCTACGGCAGCCCCTCGCGTGCACGCAGAGCTTCGGGCCCAGGGTCATGCCGTCAGCCGCAACCGCGTGGCTCGGCTGATGCGACTCGAAGGCCTCCAGGCCCGCCGAAAGCGGCGTTTCCGAACCACCACGGATTCCAGACACAACCTCCCCATCGCTCCGAACGAGCTTTCCCGCCACTTCGAGGTCAGTGCCCCCAACGTCGCCTGGGTCACGGACATCACCTACGTCTGGACGCGGGAGGGCTGGCTCTACCTCGCCGCGCTTCTGGATCTCTTTTCCCGCCGAGTCGTCGGCTGGGCGACGAGCGACAGCCTCTCGAGGCAACTCGCCCTCGACGCCCTCGCGATGGCGCTGCGGGCTCGTAAGCCTCCCGAAGGGCTGATCCATCACTCGGATAGGGGAAGCCAATACGCCAGCGACGATTACCGC
>OCZT010001953.1_pt1 | contig 21400 bp, 17 predicted proteins | sample 1539031 | NCBI WGS metagenome assembly OCZT01 (sample SAMEA3539308, study PRJEB22396) | soil metagenome | biome: tundra; feature: field; material: soil | place: USA | collected 2010-05 | depth 0.15 m | reverse complement strand
GGCGGCCTCAACGACCGCGGCAAGCCCGACGGCTACACCCGCACCAACATCGAAGCCGAGATCGACACCCTCTACGACGTCGGAGCACGCCGCTTCATGGTCGCGCTCCTGCCCACCAATATCCGCCAATTCGCCACCGCCGGCACCATGTTCAACCCTGAACTCGCCAAGATCCCCGCCGAAGAGCTAGCCAAACACCCCGACATCCGCATTGCCAACTCGAACTGGGGCGCCTTCCTCGACGAAGTCATGACCAACCCCGCCAAGTACGGCATCACCGACACCACCAACCCCTGCGCCGGCCGCAACATCCACCACGAAGACACCACCCCCTGCCCCACCCCCGACGCCCACTTCTTCTACCACGAGGGCCATCCCTCCACCGCCGTCCACCGCGCCGTAGGCGACATGCTCTACCAGGAAGCCATCACCAAAGCCCCCTAAGCCACATCTTCTACACCAGCCGTCATCCTGATGTAAGAGCCGTCGTCCTGATGTAAGATCCGTCATCCTGATAAGAGCCGTCATCCTGAACGCAGTGAAGGACCCCTGTATTTGTTTTTGTCTTTTGGAAACACCCCAACCCCCAAAAAACTCTTCCCATTCCGCCAAATCCCGGATACGCTGGCCGCACCAGGAAATCCTCCGTGAAACCGATCTGTCCGTCCCGCGCCAACGCCACTCCGCGCCTCCACCCTAAACTCCTCGCTCTCGCCTTCACCCTCTGCGCCCTCGCCAGTCACCCTAATCCTCTCCACGCCCAGTCCGAGACCCTCCACGCTTCCGGCCCATTCTGCACCGCCGCCGACCTCGACACCACCTTCCGCTTCGGCAACTACCCGCCCTCCAGCTACGTCATCGCCGTCCTCTCCAAAAACATCTCCACCCGCGATTGCGCCCTCGTCGGCCACGTCCCTCCCACCTTCTACGCCAATCACCAGGCCGACCCGCAACCCATCTCCATCTGTCTCGATTGCGACCAGCCCCACCCGTTCGGCCTGCCATCCGCTCCTCCCCCCATCACCGTCCACCCCGGCGAGACGGCCCACCAGACCATTCGCTGGACCACATCCCCCTCATCCCCGTCCCGAACCTGCCAGAACGTCGACGTCATGAACGTCACCGTGAACCACAACGCCAACCTCCCCGCCCAACTCGTCGCCCCGTCGTTCCTACCGCCCATCTGCTCGCAGGTCGACGTCGAAAGCTACGCCCTCGGCCCCATCTTCGGAGACGACGACTCACTCCCCTCTCACGCCCCCGCCGACCCCGCCCTCCGCCTCTCCACCTATCGCGTCACCTACTACCCCGGCGAGTCCTTCACCCTCCGCGCCGAATCCGGCACCCCAACCTCCACCTCGCCCGCCCGCGGCAACACCCGCTGCCCGCTGTTCCTCCTTCGTCAGCGCTCCGCCAACGGCGCCACCCGCCTCGAAGAATTCAACACCCCGCAAATCCGCTGCATGAGAGAAACCAATCCCAACCTCGACCAGCCCTATCTCACCACCGCCTTCGACGCCGTCCCACCCATCCAGCAATCCGGCGACGCCACCCTCCAACTCTTCCAACTCACCGGCTCCCTCCGCGCCACCCGCATCAACCTCGCCGAATCCAACTCCATCACCCTCCACATCTCCGACACCGGCATCCCCACCCGCAACCCAGCGTCCGACACGGCCTCCACCGCAGCCCCCGCACCAACCGCAGCTCCCGCCGGCCTCACCGCCTACACCGGATGGCAGTCCAACTTCACCCTCACCGACACCTCCTACGGCAAGCACTCCGCGCTGCTCGACCAGACCACCCACCTCGAATGGCTCCGCCTCAGCGCCACCCGCAACAAGTCGCAGGACACCCTCCGCCGCGCCATGTCCCCGCACAAAGCCCTTGACGGCTGGCGCTTCGCCACCGACGAGGAAGTCACCACCTTCTTCCGCCACTTCACCGGCTCACCCTCCGGCCGCACCACCGACCCCGCCATCGAGAGCGAACTCCAGCGCCTCATGGGCGGCCCGCTCGGCAACTCCCACAGCACCGCCGGCGGCTGGACCCGCTCCTTCACCAACGGTCGCATCGCCGGATACTACGCCCCCACCAGCGACCTCGCCCCCGCCGGCTCCCCCCGCTTCCAGTATCACTACGCCGTCATCCGCGAAGAGACCCACGACGGCGGCGAAGTCACCGTCACGGTAAACCCCTCCCAAACCGGCTGGATCGACGGCGACACCAACAGCCCCGACACCGGCACCTTCCTGGTCCGCGAACACTAACCTTTTCCTTTGTCATTCCTTTTTGTTTGTCATCCCTTTTTGCTTGTCATTCCCGAAGGGAATCTGCTTCTTTATTAAGCCGTCATCCTGAACGCAGTGAAGGACCCCTGTATTTGTAGTCATTCGAACCACACCACAAAACCGGGTGGCCCATCCTTCGCGTCTCTGCGAACGGGGTCCCCGCCAGCTTCGCTGGTGGGGCAGGAAGGGTGGGTTATCGAGCACCGCTCGACCGCCCTCCTTTACCCCAACCCAAATCGCTTGTCATTCTGAGCCGAACCTGGCTCAGAATCCCCGTATAGCCCTTGCCGTTGCTCGTCTTCGTTTTGTCATTCCGCAGCACAGCGAAGGAATCTGCTTCTGTTTTTCTCCACTCCCCGCCACGAATCGGGTGCCCCACATCTCGATTTTGAGATGTGGGTTCCCCCTCCGTGCTACCCTCACCCCAATGCCCTCACCGGAGATTCCCGAGAAGAACAAGCTCCGCGACGTAACCTTCAAGAAAGCCCCCCGCAACCGCCCCACCCCCGCCGAAAACCTCACCCTCAACCTCACCTCTGAGGAATAGACATCGAACTCCGCAAAAAGAGATTCTCCCACTGGAACAAGTCCAGGTAGCTCCACGCCCCGAGCGCTGAAAGCGCGCCCTATACCAGCATGGGGCGAATCGGGGTCCCCAGCCAGCTTGCTGGCTGGGGTGGAGAAGCCCCATGTACCGCCCCCCACCCAGTTCAAGGGCTGAAGGCCCGACCTATCCTGACCTGTCGCCCACAGAAAGACAGTTGTTTGGTGCAGGGGTTTGCCCCATCTTTGCATTCTGAGGATAAACAGAATGCGATGGCTACCGAGGATGCTGAAAAAGTCCGTTTTGCGTAGTCGAGCAGGGTGGGATCGCCGCCATCGCCGTCGTCGATTTGGCCGGTGAGTTCGAAGTGGAGCGGGCCGCTGGAGAGGTACTCGAAGGAGGGGTTGATGAGGTAGAGGCCGACGTGTTGAGTGGTGGAGGACCATCCGAAGGCGGGGATTTTGGACTGGTCGGCGGAGTAGTCGTACTTGTGCTCGGCGCGGCCTTTGTAGATGCCGGTGGTGAGGCGGCGGGACTCCTTCATGTTGAGGTCAGTGCCGGCGTCCCAGTCTTTGCCGGTGGGCATGAGGGCGTTGCGCTGGTCGTCGATGGAGAGCCAGTCGAAGACGGTGCCGGAGAGCTTGAAGCCGAAGCGCGACTCGCCGACCGAGCCTGCGGGGTAGGTGTTCTGGTGGGTGTAGATGGCGTAGGTGTAGAGGCCGTGGGCTCCTCGCTCGAGGGTGTAGCGGATTTCGAGGTCGGCGATGAGGCCGCCTTCCTGGCCGGCAGCCGTTGGGTGCGGGCCGAGGATGGAGATGCCGTCGGAGTAGCCCTTGACGGAGACTTCGGCGCGGGCTCCGTTGTCGGTGGCGGGATCGATGGTGATTTTGGCTTCGCGGCGGGGCGCGAGGGAGGGGGACTGCTCCCAGTAGCCGGCGTGGTGGCCGGAGAGATAGCCCATGAGTTCGATGTTGGGCGTGACGGTGTGGGGCGTTTTGACGGAGGTGAGGTCGCCGGTCTTCTTGTCCACTTTGACGGTGAGGTAGCCGTTGGACATGGTGTAGGTCGGACCGTCGTCGGTGACGGTGACGGTGACGGGCGGGGCGACGGTGGGTGCGGGAGCGGCAAGTGCGGGGAGAGTGATTGCGGAGGTTAGGAGCAGGGCGGCTGCGAGCAGGGCGGTGGTGCGGGGGGGTGACGGGCATTGTGTCTCCAGAGTGTGTGTATGGGTGACGCGGAGGCGCGAGGGAAAGACGCAGGGGCGGGATTTGTATTGGAATTATTTCCAATCGGGGTGAAGTGGTGATTCCTCTCGTCTTCAGGTTGGTGGGTGAGGCTATTCTGGTTGCACTTGTTATGGCTCGTTCGCGCGTGGTGTATGGCGGAGTAGTGTTTCTTTCGGCGTTTCTGCTGTTTCTGGTGGAGCCGATGGCGGCGAAGCGATTGCTGCCGGTGCTGGGTGGATCGTCCGCGGTGTGGGTGACGTGCCTGGTGTTCTTTCAGGCGGTGCTGCTGCTGGGGTATCTGTACGCGCACTGGATGGTGCGGCGGGGAAGGATGCGGGTGCATCTGCTGCTGCTGGGGGCGGCTGTGACGGCGCTTGTGATGCAGTGGGCGTTTTCGATCATGGTCAGGTCGATGGGGATCGATGTTGAGTTCAGTTCCTCGGTGTCGGACCATCCGGTGTCGACGATCTTTGGCATGCTGGGCGCGACGATTGGGCTGCCATTCCTGATGCTGAGTTCGACCAGCCCGCTGCTGCAGGTGTGGTGGGCAAGGCGCGAGGGTGGTGGGGTGCCGTACCGGTTGTTTGCGCTGTCGAATGCGGGGTCGCTGCTGGCGCTGGCGGCGTATCCGCTGGTGGTTGAGCCGCACATGACGCTGGCGATGCAGCGGGAGTGGTGGACGGTGGGGTTCGTGGTGTTCGCGGTGATGTGTGGGTGGCTGGGGGTTCGGAGCCGGCGTGAGGAGCGGGGTGGCAGTGGAACCCATGTCTCAGAAGCGAGACATGGGACACCCACCGAATATCCCACACATGACGATGAAGCCGTCATGAATGGGGCACCTGAATTTGTGGCGTCACCAAATACGGGGGTTCTTCGCTCCGCTCAGAATGACAAGCCAGGAGGGGGGCAGGATGACAGTGTCGGCGGCGTGGGGGCGGGGCAGAGGTGGATGTGGTTTCTGCTGCCGATGGGTGCGGCGATGCAGTTGAGCGCGGTAACCAGCCATCTTAGCCAGGACATTGCGGCGATTCCGCTGCTTTGGATTTTGCCACTGGCGACGTACCTGGTGACGTTCATCCTGGCGTTTGAGATGCCTGGGCTGTATCGGCGATGGGTGGTGGCGCGGTTTATGGCGGTGATGCTGGCGAGCCTGGGGTATGCGTTGTCGAAGATGGATACGAGTTTGCCGGTCGGGCTGGGCGTTCTTTTTTATCTTGTGGAGGTGTTTGTCGCGTGCTGGTTCTGCCACGCGGAGGTCTATCGGCTGAGGCCCGCGAGCACCGAGCGGAGCACGATCTTCTATCTGCTGGTTGCGGCGGGCGGCGTGGCGGGGACGTTCTTTGTGGGCATCGCGAGTCCGATGATCTTCCGCGCGAATTACGATCTGGCGATTGCGTTCGCGGTGACGGCGGTGCTGGCGGCAATTGTGACGTGGGACGATGGCTGGGCGCAGCGGACGCTGTGGTGTACGGGCAGCGTGCTGCTGCTGGGGCTTGCCGTGCTGCTGCATTTCGAGGTTCAACGGCATGCGTTGATGACGGCGAGGAATTTTTATGGCTCGCTGCGCGTGACGGCGGCGGACTTCGATGACCAGGGCGGCGCTGTGGCAGGCAAGAACGCGGATGGAAGCGCTTCGACCGGGACGGGGCCGGTGCGCGTGCTGATGAATGGGCGCATCCGGCATGGCATGCAGATGACGGACGCTGGGCGCAGGCGCGTTCCGACTACGTACTACGGGCAAGATTCGGGCGCTGGCGTTGCGCTGCGGAACTGCTGCGAGGGACGTGCGAGGAATGTGGGCGTCATCGGGCTAGGCGCTGGAACGCTGGCTGCGTATGGACGGGAGGGAGATCGCTTTCGCTTTTACGAGATCAATCCGCTGGTTGAGCCGATTGCGCGGAATTTGTTTACGTATCTGCATGACTCGCCGGCGGCGATCACTGTTGTGGATGGCGATGGGCGTGCGTCGTTGCGCCGCGAGGCTCCGCAGGGTTTTGATGTGCTGGTGGTGGATGCGTTTTCCGGCGACGCGATTCCGCTGCATCTGCTGACGCGCGAGGCGATGGACGTGTATCGGAGGCAGCTTGCGCCGGGTGGGGTAGTGGCGTTCCACGTGTCGAACTCGTACCTGAATCTCGCGCCGGAGATTGGGCGGCTGGCAGATGCGGAGGGGATGCAGGCGCGCGTGGTGGAGAGTATGGATGTGCCGGCTGAAGGGGCGTATCGCGCGACGTGGGTGCTGGTGAGTGCGGACGCGGGGTACTTCGACAAGCCGGGCGTGGCGGCTGCGGCGACGCCGATCCAAAGGCAGGCGGGCTTGCGATTGTGGACGGATGATTATTCGAGCCTGCTGCCTGTGTTGCGGTTGGGGTGGTGAGTGCGGAGCGTTGGAATGGGGTCGCGCGGAGTGGATAACTGCGTTTTCGTGACTCAGCTATCAGCTATGAGCCATCAGCTATGAGCGCGGGTGGCAGTCGGCGGGAGGCTGGATGCCGCTGCGTACAATATTTCGCGTGTTCATCCGTTAACACTTGTAGGCGCTAACCGAGCGCAGTGATTGAGAGCAGAGGAGCCGGATGGCCAGCCGGGATTGGACGATCGACGAGCAGGACCAGTTGATTGCCGAGGTGGTGCAGCGCGATGAGTCGCGGCTGCGCAGCTTCATTCGCAAGCGCGTGCTCGATATCGGCGATGCGGAGGATGTGCTGCAGGATGTGTTCTACGAGCTGACTGCTGCGTATCGGATGATGAAGCCGGCGGAGCAGGTGACGGCGTGGCTGTATCGCGTTGCGCGGAATCGGATTACGGATCTGTTTCGGCGGAAGAAGGCGGTGTCGCTGAACGATCCGGTGGATGACGAGGACGGGGCTCGGGAGCTGGAGGATTTGCTTCCTTCGCCGGATGCGGGGCCGGATGCGATGTATGCGCGCGGCGTGCTGCTGGAGGCTTTGGATGAGGCGCTGAATGAGCTTCCGGAGGAGCAGCGCGAGGTGTTCGTAGCGCATGAGTTGATGGGGCGCAGCTTCAAGGAGATTTCGGACGAGACGGGGACGAGCGTGAATACGCTGCTGTCGCGGAAGAGATATGCGGTGCTGCATTTGCGTGAGCGACTGCAGGAGTTGAAGGAAGATTTCGGAATGAAGTAGTAAGGAGAGCGAGATGAAGAGCAATCGGTTTTTGAGAATCTTGAAGATTGCGGTGATCGTCACCGTGGCCATCAATGTATTCGGCTACGTGGTCATGTCCCTGTGGAACTGGCTGATGCCTGCGATCTTTGGGCTGAAGCCCGTCACATTTCTGCAGGCGCTGGGGCTGCTGGTGCTGGGCAAGATTCTATTTGGCGGATTCCATCGGCACGGCGGCGGATGCCGCGGCCGCGGCTGGCGGCGACACATGGAGGAGCGGTGGGCGCAGATGAGCCCGGAGGAGCGCGAGCGGTTTCGCGCAGGGATGCGCGGGCGATGGGGCTGCGGGTTTGATCCGGAGAACGAGCCGACACCGGAGCAGAAGCCCGCGGTTTAGAGGGCCACGAGATGGAGACAACGCTGATGACGGAGCCGGGCGTGCCTGAAGATGTGCGGCCTGAGAAGGAGTCCCAGAGGATGGTCGATTTAGAGGAGCTTGCCCAGATGTCGCTTGAGTCGCTGCTGTACTACGTGCTGGTTGGAGAGGGAAGGGTAAAGAACGCGCCTGTCGAGGGGTAGAGCCGGGCTACGGGTGCGGATGGCTGAAGTTTCTGGTTTGCGAGTGGGCTTCGTGCGTGTAATCTGGCGCAGGGACGGACACTCGCCGCATGGGATTCATGGGACTTCTGAATGGGTATTTTTATCCGTGGGGCTATCTGCTCCAGGGACTGGCGATCGTCCACTTCATTCGGCGGCGGCCGGACACGTATTGGATTTGGGTGATTCTGTTCCTGGGGCCGATTGGGGCGCTGGTGTACATCTTTGCGGAAGCGCTGCCGGATCTTGGTTTGCTTCGCGGATCGATGAAGATGTTTCCGCGGCGCAAGCGGATTCGGCAACTGGAAGCATTGGTACACGACAATCCCTCGGCGGGGAATTACGAGGAGCTTGGCGATCTTTATATGGAGGATGGCCGGGTCGTTCTGGCGCGAGCTGCGTTCGATAAGGCGATTGCTGCGCGGTCGGACACGCTCGATGCGTTCTATCGGCGAGGGGCTTGCGCGCTGCAGTTGGGCGATGCGGCGGCAGCGCTGCCCGATCTTGAGCGGGTAGTGGATAAAGAACCGGGGTACGATTTTTATCGCGCTGCTGGACTGCTGGCGCATGCGTATGCGCAGACGGGACAGAAGGAGAGAGCCGAGGCACTTTTTCGCCAGGTGACGGCGAGATCGGTGGCGTCGGAGACGTACTTGAATTTTGCGGATCTGCTGGCGTCGGAGGGAAAGAACGCCGAGGCGCGGGAGTGGGCGCAGAAGGTTCTGGATAAGAAGCCGAATATGCCGGGGTATCTGCGGCGGCGAGAGCGGCCGTGGTTTCGGAGCGCGAATAAATTGTTGAAGCGGGTTCCAGCGTAGGGGATTCTGAAAGGCTGATGGGGCGCCGCAAAGAAAGAAAGAAGCCCGGGGCTAAAGCCTTGGTTTTATCGGCTGCCTTTCGTGGGGCTGAAGCCCCACGCTAATCCCAAAAACAAACTGCGGATCAGGAGGCTTTCTTCTTGCTCTTGCCGGCGGGAGGCTTGGCGGCTTTCTTTGCTGGAGAGGACTTGGCTGCCGGCTTCGCGGCGGGCTTGGCAGCGGCGTGCTTCGCGGCGGCGGGTTTGGCGGCCGAGGTTTTTGCGGACTTGGGTGCTGGCTCGGTGGCTTCGGCTGCAGCGGCTTCGTTTTGCTGGCGGAGCGCGTGCAGGACGACGCGGAACATCTCCTCTTCGGGGGCGGGTTTGCCGGTGAAGATTTCGAACTGGCGCGCGCCCTGGTGGACGAACATCTCGATGCCGGTAATGATGGGGATGGACTGCTGACGCGCCATGCGGATGAGCGGCGTCTCCAGCGGATTGTAGACAAGGTCGAAGACGAGCCTGGTGTTGAGGTCCTTGGCTTCGAGGATGGGCGCGGCTTTGTTGCCGGCCATGCCCACGGGCGTCGCGTTGATGATGACGTCGAAGGTGGTCTTGGCGAGGGCATCCTTCTTGATGGTTTTGGATCCGGACTGGCGGGCGAGCTTCTGGGCGGTCTCGGGTGTGCGGTTGAGGATGAAGACTTCTGCGCCCTTGTCGCGGACGCCAAAGACCGCGGCGCGTGCGGCACCGCCGGCTCCCAGGACGAGGACCTTGGCGCCGCGGAGGGAGAGGCGCTTTTCGAGCGGACCGACGATGCCTGCCACGTCGGTGTTGAAGCCGTACAACTTGCCGTCCAGCAGCCGAATCGTGTTGACTGCGCCAATCTTGGCCGAGAGCGGGTCGGTCTGTTCGAGGTGAGGGAGGATTTCCTCCTTGAGCGGCATGGTGATGGAGACGCCCTGGACGGGAATCTCGTGGACGAGTTTGAGCAGGTCGGAGAGCCGGGTGGTCTGCAGTGCAAGGTAGACGGCGTTGACGGTCTCGCGACGGAAGGCCGTGTTCATCATGATGGGCGAGAGCGACGAGCGGATGGGGTTGCCGGCGACGCCGTAAACCTTGGTGGCGGCGTCGACGTGGTCGATGCGGTAGGTTTCGAGCAGGGTACGGGCGGCGATCTGGCCGGGGCCGGTCTCTTCTCCGGGAGTGGCGGCGGCGAAGGTAAAGGCGCTGCCTGCGCGGACGCCGAGCACGCGGGAGATGACGCCCGCTTCGCCCATGCAGATACCGATGATGTTGGTGTGGTCGTTCATGCGCTCGAGGAAGCGGATGAGGGTGACGTTGTCGAACAGGGACTTTGCGGTGGGGACGATCTTGATGAAGTCTGGTGCGAAGCGCTCGATGCGCGCGAAGATGTTGTCGAGGTCCTTGGTGGCGGTGAAGTCGTGATGACTGATGATGAGGCCGACGCCGGTGTCGCGGAGGTGCTGCAGGTCGGCCTTCTTAAGAGACTCGGCGGACTCGAGTTCGAGGTCTACAAGGTGGAAGCCGGCGGCGGCTGCCTTGGTGAGGATTTCGAGTTCGGCGGCGAGGTTGCCAGAGAACTTGCCGCCATTCGCCGAGCGCCGACAGGTGGCGATGGCAGTTGCGGCGGTGTTGTCAGCGAAGAAGTGCTTTAGTTTGGGCAGGGCGAGGAGGGGCTTCTCCAGGTAGTCGAGGCGGAACTCGAGAAAAGGCGACTCCTTGACCACGGAGGTGGCCTTTTCGAGCATCTCAGCGGGCGTGGATCCGATGATGGCGACGCACACCTTACTGATGCGGGAGCGGAGAATCTGGAACGCTGCGGTGGGTACATTCGATCTCATGGGCGCAATCGCGTATCTTACAGAGCAGTCGCCCTGGATGCAAATTTCTTTGGGGAAATCCGGGTTCTTGCTGGTTTAGCTCGGATTCGATCCGGGCTTGGCGAGGGGTCCAGGACTCGTCGATTCAGCAACTTGGAGGTACGAGAATGAGGAAAAGGTCATCCGCGCAGGAGTGTATCACGGAATGAAGCTGAGTGTAAGATATTTTAGAATGAGTGAGTTATGGACTGGATAGAGAGCGCGGAAGCAATTGGAGAGGTGGACGAGCTGCTGGCGTCCGTGGGGCTGGGTCATGGGCGGCGGAAGACGCTGGGCGGAACTTGGGAGGGCGGCGAGCGAAAAGGACGCCCGAAGGCGGGTACGGCGACGAAACCTGTGGCGGCGGGGAAGGCTAAGGCGATCCGGGCGACGGGGTGGGAGAAGCACAAATGGCTGCGGCATGGGTTTAGCACGCGGGCCGGCGGGGTGTCGCCGATCTACGATCAGGGAAGCGGCAAAGGGTCTCTAAACCTTGGTTGGACGAAGGAGGATGAGGCAAAAAACGTGGCGGAGAATCGGCGACGGTTTCTTCGCGAAGTAACGGGGAGCAAGTCGGCGAAGTTGGTGACGCTGCGACAGTTCCATTCGGGGCTGATTCGGGTGGTTGAAGCGGGGGATGGCGCGCTGGAGGGCCGGCTGGAGACGCCGGACGGGCGTGCGGTGCTGCGCGGCGACGGCGTGATGACGGACGTGCCGGGGGCGATGCTCGGCGTGCAGGTCGCGGACTGCGTTCCGGTACTGGTGGTGGACGTGCGGCGGAAGGCGGTGGCGGCGTTCCACGCGGGCTGGCGGGGGACGCTGGCGCGGATTGTGGAGCGGGGGATTGGGACGATGCGGCTACGGTATGGGTCGCGGCCAGAGGATTTGATTGCGGTGGTCGGGCCTTCGATCGGGGCGTGCTGCTACTCGGTGGGCGAGGAGGTGCGGTTCGAGTTTGAGTCGCAGTTTGCGTATGCGCCGAAGTTGTTTTCGGAGGTGTACGACTCGGACCCGGTGCGGGATAAGTATCCGCTGCTGTTTCTGACGGCGCGGGCGCCGGGTCATTCGAACATTGGGCCGCAGATTCACCTGGATTTGGGGGAGGCGAACCGGCGGCAGTTGCTCGATGCGGGATTGAAGGCGAAGCGGATTACGGTGGTGGGGGAGTGCTCGGCGTGCGCGCGTGTGGGCGGGCGGCTGAAGTACTTTTCGCATCGCGGGGAGAGTGGGTTCGCGGGAAGGATGATGGGAGTAGTTGGTGTGGCGGGGTGAGCCTGAACGGAGACTTCTCAGTATGGACTTCAGAGGCCCATGGATTGGAAGTCTTCTCTTTTCGGACGAGGCAATATCAGTGGGGCGGGGTGGGTAGCGGTGGCAATCACGCTGAAGAACATTGCGGAGACGAAGGACAGAATTAGCCAAATTGCCAGATCGATCCACACTCGCGTGTGGAAGCGATAAACGAGGATCGCCGGTATTCCGTAACACGACAGGAACAAAAGAGTGCGGAATGAAATGGATGTTTGAACAAGCCGCTGACAATGCGGGCAGGGAAATGGTTTCGCCACCTTCAGTTCACCTCGTTGAATTGGATTGAGGCACGCCGGTTTCAGATGCTGGGCGGGAAGTGTTCGTCGGCGAAATTCGAACGCGTGGACATGCCGACATGCTACACCGAATCTCATAGACGAATTGGCTGACGCTGGGGTAGCTTCTGCATCCATACAATAGAGACAGTGCCTCTTGAAACTCCATATGCGGCCCAGGATACGGCTCCTCAGAAGGCTCTGAGCGGCTTCGCCCCGCTGCGGATTCCGCTGTTCCGCGATCGCTGGATTGCTTCGACTGTGTCCAGCGTGGGCACGTGGATGCAGGACACCGCGGGCACGTGGCTGATGACGACGCTGACGGCGTCGCCGCTGCTGATCGCGTTGATGCAGACGGCGGCGAGTCTGCCCGTGCTTGCGCTGGGATTGCTGGCGGGAGCGACAGCCGATCTGTTCGACCGGCGGCGGCTGCTGATCTTCTGGCAGAGCTGGATGCTGGGCTCGGTGGCGGTGCTCGCGGTGCTGACGTTCCTCGGGCATATTTCACCGTGGTCGCTGCTGGCGTTTACGTTTTTGCTGAATATCGGCTCGGCGATGAACAATCCTGCGTGGCAGGCAATTGTGCCGGAGCTTGTGCCGCGGAAGCTGATCCCGGATAGCGTGTCGCTGAACGCTGCTTCGAATAACATCGCGCGTGCCGTCGGTCCGGCGCTGGGCGGGCTGATGGTTGCTGCATTCAAGCGGAATGATACCGGCGCCGCGTATGTCTTCCTGCTGAACTCGGTTTCATTTGCCGGCGTGATCTGGGTGCTGGTGAACTGGAAGCGTATTCCGCTGTTCAAGTCGGCGCTGCCGTCGGAGCGGATGGCTGCGTCGATTCGTTCGGGACTGCGCTATGTGCGTTACGCGCCGAATTTACAGGCGTCGCTGCTACGCGCGTTTACGTTCACGTTCTTCTTCTCTGCGGTGTGGGCGTTGCTGGCGGTGGTTGCGCGCAACGATCTTCACCAGGGCGCGCTTGGTTACGGCATCCTGAACGGCTCGCTGGGACTCGGTGCGGTGATGGCCGCGTTCACGTTGACCCATGTGCGACGGCGCTTCTCGACGGATCACATCATTGCCGGCGCGACTTTCTACGCCTCATTCACGCTGGTCGTTCTTGCGCGCATCCATCGGCCGTCGATCATCATCGTCACACTGATCGGCGCGGGCTTCTGCTGGACCAGCACGATGGCATCGCTGAATACGTCGGTGCAGGTGTCGGTGCCGGCATGGGTGCAGGCGCGAGCGCTGGGCACCTACATTATGACGTTCCAGGGTGGCCTGGCGCTGGGTTCAGTGCTGTGGGGATCGATTGCGGAGCGCTGGAGTACGCCAGTCGCGCTGCTATGCGCGGCGGGTGGCCTGGCGGGTACGTTTCCGTTTGTTCGGCGGTTCCGTATTCTGCAGGGCGGCATTCCGGACACCACTCCGCACCAGTACAGGCGCGCCGCGCCGGAACTTGCGCCGTTTCCGGGGGATGATCCGGAGGCCAGTGATCCCGCGCAAGCTGGGCCGGTGCGCATCTCTATCGTCTACCGGATTCCGACGGAGAATTACGCCGAGTTCACGCGGCTGGCGCACCAACTTCGCCGCGTGCGCCTGCGCGGCGGCGCGCTGCGCTGGGGCATTTACCGCGACGCCGTCTACCCCGAGCACCTGAACGAGACTTTCATTATGGAGTCGTGGCTGGACTTTCTGCGGTCGCGCGAGCGGGTCACGGCTGCCGATGATCGCATTCGCAGGCAGGTGTGGGAGCTGCATCAGGATGACGAGCCGCCCAGGACCACCTACCAGATCTACGCGCGCGAGATCGCCAACCCGACGCCACCTACGACCAACTCTTAGTAGTCAGGAGCTGAGAACTAGCAGCTAAGAGTCTCAATATGATTTACTTCTGAGATGCTCAACTGGCTGGTTGTTGGAATTGGAGACATCACTCGTAAGCGTGTGCTGCCGGCGATCCTTGCGGAGCCGCGTAGTCGTCTCTATGCGCTGCTGACCCGCGACCCGCGCAAGGCGGAGGCCTATCCCGGCGCCGTTGCGTTCACCGACCTTGGGGAGGCACTGCGCGATCCGGAAATTGACGCGGTGTATGTGGCATCGCCGGTGGCCATGCACGCGAAACAGACGATTGCGAGTCTGCGCGCGGGCAAGCATGTGCTGTGTGAGAAGCCGGTTGCGCTGGATTTTGCGCAGGCGGAATCGATGGCGGTGGTGGCGCGGGAGTCGGGACGGCTGCTGGGGATTGCGTATTACCGGCGGCTCTATCCGAAGCTGATGCGTGCGCGGCAGCTTATCGCGGAGGGCGCGATCGGCCAGCCGGTGCTGGTGGAGGCGAACTACCATGGCTGGCTTGAAAGCCCGGAACGAGGTTGGCTGAAGGATCCGGCGCTGGCGGGTGGGGGACCGCTCTACGATGTTGGATCGCACCGCATCGATGCGTGCAATTTTCTATTTGGCAAGCCGCTGCGCGCGACTGGGCTGCTCTCGAACGCGCTGCATGCGTTGGCGGTGGAGGACTCGGCGACCACGCTGATTGAGTATGCGGGCGGCGTTCACGCGGTGGTCGACGTGCGCTGGAACTCGCGTATTCAGCGCGACCAGTTTCGGGTTGTCGGTGTCGAGGGCGAGATCAGCCTCGACCCGCTGAACGGGCCGACGCTGCGATTGCTGAGCAGCGATGGGAAGCTGACCGAGGAGCAACTGCCTGCGCACGCGAATGTGCATTATCCGGCGGTGGAGAACTTCGTCAGTGCGGTGTTGGATGGAACGCTGGTGGCGTGTCCTATTGATGAGGCAATCTGGACGGACTGGGTGATGCAGCAGGTGAAGGACGCCCAGTAGACCTTCGGCTTGCATTGGTTTTATCTCGAACAAATGACTGCGATTCTCTCACGTATGATTGTCGTTTGCGCGCAGGGAGCGTTCCATGTGTTTTTCAGCTACCGCCGATTTCACTGGAAGTGTGGTTCTAGGGGCTATCGGCGTAGCCACGCTGATCCAGGTGAAGGAGCGGCGAGAGCTGCTGCTGGCGGCGGTGCCGTGCCTCTTCGCGATTCACGAGTTCATCGAGGGGTTCGTCTGGCTGGGACTCAACGGCACGCTCTCGTTGCAGGTGGCGCATAATGCGGGAGCGGCGTATGTCCTGTTCGCGCAGGGCCTGCTGCCGTTTCTGTTGCCGTTCAGCGTCTTTCTGATTGAACCGACCAAGCGCCAGCGACAACGAATGCTCGGCTTTGTCATCCTGGGCGGCGTGCTGGCGCTGTACCTGCTTTGGGGGCTGATTGCGTATCCGCTTGAAATCTCCGCGCAGTCCAACAGCATTCTTTACTTCAATGTCATCACGACGACGACGCTGGTTGCGGTGCTCTATGTAGTCGCGACCTGCGGGTCGCTGTTCTTCTCAGGGTTCCCCGCCCTGATTGCGCTGGGATGGTACAACCTGGTGGGTCTGCTGGTGGTGATGATGGTGAAGCGGTACGCGTTTACCTCGGTGTGGTGCGCCTATGCCGCTGCGGTCAGCGTGGTGATCTTTTTCTTCTTCCGCCGCGCCCACAAGCGAAGGCTGGAACGGTTCGCATTGGCCACTTGACGTAGTTAGGAATTGCGGCGCAGGGGATGGGGGGAGATCGCGCCGGTGGTCTGGCTGTACTCGATGTATTGCGTGCCGAAGGTCTGGCGCATGAACTGCTCCTCTTTCAGGCGCTTGATGGTGAACGAGACCCACAGCAGGAGGACGGCGGCGACGCCACGCCACTGGTCACGCGCGAGGGCGGTCCCTACCAGAGCTACGATGATTCCGGTGTAGATGGGATGCCGGACATAGCGGTAGGGGCCGGTGCGGACGAGTTCGTGCTCGACCTTGATGGTGACGGTTCCGCTCCAGTTGTCGCCGAGGATGTAGCGCGCCCAGAGAGTGAGGGCGAATCCGAGGGCGGTGATCGCGATGCCCAGCCAGCCCATCCACGCCTGATGAGTCAGAACGTCAGTGCGTAGCCAGGAGCCAAGGCCTCGGGCCGAGATCAGCATGTACATCGCCAGCCACGCGACGAATGTGTAGGTGAGACGTGAGGCGATGCCCTCGCGCTGTTCTGTCTTCTTGGATTGGAAGGCGCAGGCGATCCAGACGAGCCACCAGGCAACCCAGAGGAATCCGCAGATGGTATTTGCATTCATCGAGTAGCCCCGAGGGAAGAGTATGCCGGGTGAGGGCCACCGGTTCAAGTATTTTGTTGCTCCGCTGCTAAGCGCCGAACGCGAGATCGATCAGGGTCTTCTCTTCGAGTTCGTGGGCCTTGGCGGAGCCGGTTGCGGGGCTTGCGCTGGCGCTGCGCTTCACGCTGAGGACGGCGCGGTCCGCGGCCATGCGGCGCAGATGCGGCAGGACGTAGGTGAGCGCGCCCATGTTCGCCGGCTCCTCCTGCACCCAGACGATCTCTGTGGCTTCGGGATGCTGGTCGAGCGCGGCTTGCATTTCCACTTCGGGCCATGGGTACATCTGATCGAGGAAGATGATGGCAACTGAGGTGTCCTTGCGCTTCTCTCGCTCGACGCGCAGGTTGTGGCCGATCTTGCCCGTGCAGACGAGTAGGCGGCGCGGAGCCTTCACGGAGTTGTCGGGAATGACGTTGAGGTAGCGCGGGGCGGCTAAGTCGGCAAGTTGCGAGGAAGCGTCGGCGTGCCGCAGCATGCTCTTGGGCGTGAAGACGATGAGCGGCTTGCGCCATGCGCGCAGGGCCTGGCGGCGCAGCAGATGGAAGTATTGCGCGGCGGTGGACGGCTGGCAGATCTGGATGTTGTCGCCGGCGGCGAGATGGAGGTAGCGTTCGATGCGCGCGCTGGAGTGCTCCGGCCCCTGGCCTTCGTATCCGTGCGGCAGCAGCAGCACGAGGCCGGAGAGCAGGCCCCACTTGGCCTCGCCCGCCGCGACGAACTGGTCGATGATGATTTGCGCGCCGTTGGCGAAGTCGCCGAACTGCGCCTCCCAGAGGACGAGCGTCTCCGGGTAATCGCGCGAGTAGCCGTACTCGAAGCCCATCACCGCAGCCTCCGAGAGCATGGAGTTGTAGACCTCGAAGCGGCCCTGCGTCTCGCTGACGTGGGCGAGCGGGACGTACTTCGCCTCGGTCTCGATGTCGACGAGGATGGAGTGGCGCTGGTTGAAGGTGCCGCGCTGCGAGTCCTGGCCGCTGAGACGCACTGGCGTGCCGGTCGCGACGAGTGAGGCAAAGGCGGTGAGTTCGGCCATTCCGTAATCGAAGGCGCGCGTGCCGGCGGCCATCTCCAGCCGCTGCTCGAAGAGCTTCTTCACCTTGGGATGGATGTGGAAACCCGGTGGCACCGCCGTTGTAAGCCGCGCCAACTCGGCTACGCGCTCGACGGGCAAGCCGGTGGTGATCTCGTCTTCGGGGAGCAATGGGCCGCCGTGGTAGTGGCTCCAGTATTCGGGCAACTGGGCCAGCTTCGCCTTCTGGCGGGCGCGGCTGGCTTGTTTCTGACCTTCGAGAAACTCCTCCTGCACGCGCTGAACCTCGGCGCTAGGATCTACGCCAATGCGTTGCGCGTAGAGCTTGTAGAGCGGCGGGTGATCCTTGATGGCGGCGTAGCGTCGCGGCTGGGTGACGGTGGGATCGTCGACCTCGCTGTGGCCGTGGCGACGGTAGCCCACGAGATCGACCACGACATCGGAGTGGTAGCGGCGGCGGTATTCCGCGGCGACGGCTGCGACTCGGACTACGGCGTCGGCGTCCTCGGCGTTGACGTGGAAGATGGGGACCGGGAGGCGCTTGGCGATGTCCGAGGCGAAGCGTGAGGCGTTCGATTCTTCGGGCGCGGCGGTGAAGCCGAGCAAGTTATTCACGATGACCTGGATGGTGCCGCCAACTTCATAGCCGTGCAGCGCGCCCAGCACCAGGCATTCGGCGAGAATTCCCTGGCCGGCGAAGGCTGCGTCGCCGTGCATGCAGATCGGGAGGACCTGGTCGCGGCCGTTCTGGTCGCTGCTATTGACGCTGATGCGGGTTTGCTTGGCGCGGGAACGGCCCAGGGCGACGGGGTCGACGGCTTCAAGATGGCTGGGGTTCGACACCAGGTGCAGGGCGATAGCGTTGCCGTCTGGAGCGCGGAATTCGCCGGTTGCGCCCATGTGGTACTTCACGTCGCCGCCGCCGAGCACGCTGCGCGGGTTGACGTCCTCGAAGCGGGCGAAGATTTCGGCGGGTGAACGGCCGATGGTGTTGGTCATGACGTTGAGGCGGCCGCGATGGCTCATTGCGAGCACCGCCGTGTTAGCGCCGAGCGCGGAACTGGTCGCGAGCACCGTGTCGAGGAAGGGAATCAGCACAGTGAGGCCTTCGAGCGAGAAGCGTTTGGTGCCGAGGTAGCGCGACTGGATGACCTGCTCGAAGATGTCGGCGCGGATGAGGCTGGAGAGGATGTGCGCCTGGTCGGGTGTTTGCGGAGTCTGCTCTATTTGCTGCTGCAGCCACTGGCGCTGCTCGGTGTTGGCGATGTGCATGAACTCGAGGCCGATGCTGCCGCAGTAGAACATGCGTGCCTCGGTGGCGTGGTCGCCCTCGGGCGCGGGCGTGGGAAATGGCTCGGGTGCGAGGTACTGGCCGAGCGGGTCGAGCGTGGCCTGCAGGTAGCCCCAGCGCCGGAAGATGTCGAAGACGGCCTCGCGCTGGTCCGGATCGGCGCTTGCGTCGGGTGTGAATTGCTGTGTGCTGGTGGCCATTCCCATTCCCTCTATTACGCGCGTTGCGTGGGGTTGCAATCAGCCTGCCTGCGCGGCGCGAGTGAGATACACCCTGAGCGGCGGGGCTGCATTCCTTCCACGCTGCTGATTTCTTCGCTACCTACAATGCTAACGCCTCCGTACAGGAATTCGCTTGGTGCTAGTCGCCTACGCCTAACACTTTCACAATGATTCGCTTCGCCCGTTGTCCGTCGAATTCGGCGTAGAAGATCCGCTGCCAGGTCCCAAGGTCGAGCCGTCCGTTGGTCACGGGAAGCGTCGATTCGTGGTGCAGGAGCAGGGATTTGAGATGCGCATCGGCGTTGTCCTCGCCGGTTCGGTGATGCTTGTATCCCGGCCATGACGGTGCGAGCTTCTCGAGCCAGGTGGAGATGTCCTCGATGAGGCCATCCTCGTTGTCGTTCACATAGATCGCGGCGGTTATATGCATCGGAGAGACGAAGCAGAGTCCATCGACAACGCCGCTGCGCTGCACGATTGCCTCGACTTGCGGTGTCAGGTGCACCATTTCGTAGCGCTTCTTTGTGGTCAGCGTCATGTACTCCGTGTGAGCCTTGATCCCTGCCATGCGGTCCTCCTAATTACGAGACTCTCTCTAGATTAGAAGCACTATGCACTCATCCTTAAGATTCGTTCAGGATGGTGTGTTCCCACGACCTTCGACGAGCCGCGGCGGATAGGGTAAATTCCTGCCGTCTATACTCGAGATATGCCCGCTGACGCTGCGGCGGTCCGTGCGAAGATGCTGGGCTGGAAACTTCAGCTCAGGGCGAACATCCAATCCACAGAGACGATTTCCTGACAGGAGACCTATGCTGCACACTTCGCTGAAAGCGCTGGAGATGGCCGGCATTATGGCCTGGGAGATTCTGTGGGCGCTGTGCCTGGGGTTCCTGCTGTCGTCAGTGGTCGAGGCGGTGGTGTCGAAGGCGCAGATGAGCAAGCTGCTGCCGGACTCGTCGGCGAAGACGATTGTGAAGGCGGCGGCGCTGGGCGCGGCATCTTCGTCGTGCTCGTACGCGGCGACGGCGCTGGCGAGGACTCTGTTTCGCAAGGGCGCGGATTTTATCGCGGCGATTGCGTTCCAGTTCGCGTCGACCAACCTGGTGGTGGAGCTGAGCGTGCTGCTGTGCGTGATGCTGGGATGGCAGTTTATGGCGGCCGAGTTTGTGGGCGGGCCGATCATGATCGCGCTGCTGGTAATACTGCTGCGGGCGACTCTGCGGCCGCGCGTGATCGAGGCCGCGCGCGCGCATGCTGCGCTGGGGCTGACGGGAAGGATGGAAGGGCACGCGGCGATGGATATGAGCCTGCACGAGGGGACGTTCTGGCAGAAGGTCACGTCGCGCCGGGGCATGACGGCCACCAGCCACTACTACTGGATGGACTGGTACTCGTTGGTGCCGGACATTGCGCTGGGGCTGGTGATCTCGGGGATTCTGGCGGCGTTTGTGCCGACGAGCTTCTGGCAGGCGTTCTTCCTGGCGGGGCATCCGGTGCTGGCGCGGGTGTGGGGTCCTTTGATCGGCCCGCTGGTGGCGGTGTTGTCGTTTGTCTGCTCGGTGGGCAACGTGCCGCTGGCCGCGGTGCTGTGGAACGGCGGCATCAGCTTTGGCGGCGTGATTGCGTTTCTGTTTGCGGACCTGCTGATCCTGCCGATTCTGAATATCTATCGGAAGTACTACGGGCTGAAGGTCGCGGCGATCCTCGCGGGCGTGTTTTATGTCGCGATGGCTGGAGCGGCTCTGGTGGTGGAGGGATTGTTCTCCGCGCTGCACCTGATCCCGGCGCATCGGCAGCTCGAGGTCATGCAGGAATCCGTGCGCTGGAACTACACCAGCGTCCTGAATGTCTTCTTCATTATTGTGAGTGCGCTGCTGTTGGTGCGATTCCTGAAGACCGGCGGGCCTGCGATGTTGCGCGAGATGGGCAATGCTCCGGCCGATCCTTTGACCGAGGCGCACAGTTGCTGCCATGATGAGCCGGCGGCGGTTGTGGCGCATGACTGCTGCCATCCTGAGCCGGTGGCTGTGGTGCATGATTGCTGCCATCCTGCACCCGCGCCTGCGGTCGTCCACGATTGTTGCCACGAAGAGCCTGCGACTGCGGCGGCACATGATTGCTGCCATGCCGAACCGGAGCCGGCGGCGAAGCACGACTGCCACTAGGGAAGGGCGCCGGAGATTCCCTCAGGGGCTAAAGCCCTATTTATTTACCGGCACTGATGGACGGGCTAAAGCCCGTCCCTATCAAAGCTGTAGCCTGTCTCTGTCGTTGTTGGAGCAGCCAGGCGCGGCTGGGCCTTGCGGTTAAATAATTCACCTCCAGGGAAGTCCGGGACTATACCCGGTTCCCTGGAGGTGTCGTCCCGGCCATCCCCGCCAGACCGGAGATGACCAAGGTCGTTCGGTTAGAGGAACAAGGGCGCCATCACGAAGGTGACGGTGCAGAGCAGTTTGATATTGTGCGTAGAAGACGCCGCCAACTTCCAGGCGACGTCTTCCACGGTTTACAAGACAGGAATCAGGCGCTTTCCCTGGAGTCAATCCTCATTCCATAGAACGATCTATGCACGAAGAACATCGACACCAG
>OCZT010001952.1_pt1 | contig 21406 bp, 25 predicted proteins | sample 1539031 | NCBI WGS metagenome assembly OCZT01 (sample SAMEA3539308, study PRJEB22396) | soil metagenome | biome: tundra; feature: field; material: soil | place: USA | collected 2010-05 | depth 0.15 m | reverse complement strand
CCACCAGCCCGAAGCCAGCAGCGCCTGCCCACTCTGCCAGGGCCCGCCGCCGGCGGCCGGAGGCCCAGTGCCCGGCCCCGACGGCGGCCTGGGTAACAACGGGGGCGACAGGGGACACCCATCCGAGCGTCCCCGAGGGCCTGGCCCCGTCCAGGATCATAAGCGCCAGCCGCAGCAGCGGCGGGGCCTTGCTGTCATCACCAGCCATCCCGTCATTGTCGCCCAGGCGGCGCGTGTGTGCTAACACGCGCCGCAGGCGCGAGGCCCGTTCGCGTTCACGTCGGCGATTACTATTCGTCCTCCGCTTGGTCATGTCTTGCTACGGTCTGCGATCGTCCACGCCCCACGTCCACGGCGCATGTGTACCCATACGTGTAGGCGCGAGGTCGGGGACGACCGCGATCCGGAAGGCTCAGCGATTACGGTTAGCGACGGAACAGGCGGCGCCTGAGTGCAAGTGCACGAGCTGATAATGACTATTGCAAGTCGGGTTGTGCGCACGTGCGCTGGGCTGTTCAGATTGCCTGAAGCGAACACGGGAACGGAAGCGAGTTCCCGTTCGCTGGGACATGCCAGAGCGGCGTCCTCAGCGGTGCGCAGTGCGCGCAGGTGACGGCCACATCCAGTGGCATCACCACTGGTGACGAAGCAGCGGACTGGCCCCCGGTCGCCACGGTTGGCACGCCAACCTTGAACGAGGCCTGCGCTCGCGGCCACATCCCGCTCAACCTGAACACCAGTGCCGGCGGTGCCTACGGCGGCCTCACCACCTCCAGCCGGCTCATTGACCGCGACCCGTTCTGGATATCGGTCACCGCGGAGGACCGGTACGGAAAACCGGCATCATGCCTGCCCTCCGGGCTGTACGGTCCGGAAGGGCAGGCCCTAGGCGTTATCAGGAGCTCAGACCAGGGAGTTACGATGGCGGGACTGATGTGGCTAGGCGGACCCCGCTACCAAAGCACCCCGTTCTGCCTGACCTTTGTCCGCGGCGCCACGGAACGCGAGGTGTTCACCTGGTTCGGTGCCGACCCCGCAGCCGCCGTCCCGGTGGTGGGCAGCGACCTGGGCGGGCAGCCGACGGTGCGGGTGGCACGGTCGGGTGACTGGCTGGTCGCCATCGAGGCGAACATCCCACCGCAGGGTACCCGCCCGGAGGTGCTGCGCCGGGTCTCAGCTGGAGCCGAGGCTATCGCGGTATACCAGGACATTGGCAAGTTCAACCACGAGCTAAGCTACGCGGCTGACGGCGATCTCATCGCCGCGGTCCAGACGACGGTTCCGCCGAACTGGTCGGGAAGCGATCCCGAACGCATCGCCGCCATAGCGCGCGAACTCGGCCTCGGCGACAATACGCGGTCGGACGCCGACCCCTTGCAGGTACTGCTAGCCCTCGTCGAAAGGGGATTCGGGCTGTCGCTAGACGAAGAGATCTGCGACCGGCCCTGGCCCGCCGCCCCTATCCTGCCGGTGCCAGACGACCTGCCACCGCCACCGCCACCCGGCTCCCCTCCGCCCGGAATCGGCGACCCGGTCATCGACCTATACCTGACCCGTGCCACCCAGCAGGCGCTGATCACGGTACTGCGCGCCAGGACAGGCCGCCTGATCGCCGATGCCGGCCTCAGCGAATACCCGGACCTAGTCACCGCTGTGCAGCTCGCACTCACCCACGGCCCTCAGCCGGAAGCCGGCGCCCTAGCGAAATCGCTGCGGACGCTGGCCCGCGCCCGCCAGAAGGCGGAGATGGACCTGGCCGTCCGGCGCGCTGACCTGCCCGCGCCTGAGGAGGAACTGCGCGGGAGAGTACGCCGCGGCCAGGCCGCCTGGGCGCTACGGTTCATCCTCGCTGGACGCCCGCACCAGGCACTCGCCAACGACCTGCTGCTCCAGCGGACCTGGCACCCGGCGACCTGGCGGGACCAGGCCCTCGCCGACCTCAGCCCCGCAGCCCACGTGCGCGCCGACGAACTGGAAGCAGCCGAGCGCGCCTGGCATGCCACCCGGCACCTGCCCGAACCGACCGGCATGACCAGCACCGAACCGGTACGCCAGCACATCCAGCGGCTCCTCGACGCCGGCATGAACATTAACCGCATCGCCGAACTCAGCGGAATGGGATCGCCCGGCCTCGACCTGATCCTGACCAGGCGCATCCCCGAAATCCCCGGCTACCAGGCCCGTAAGATCATGACTATCGACATCCCGTAGCAGGGCACGGTACGGGACCGTAACGGCGGATGAGGCGGCGGATGGCTAGGCGCGCGGACAGGTACCCCCTGCGCTCATTCGTCCATGTATCCGACCCGGAGCTCGCGGGCTTCCTTGACCAGATCGACTATCGCACCAGGCAGAGCATCCTGGCCAAGCTCCCAGCCACGCTTGGATTCGGTTTCGGCCCGGGCTGCCGGCAATGCGCAGCACCCGCGAGATCGCCCAGGAGTTCAACCCGGACGCGCGGATAGTCTACGTCGACAACGGCCCCCTGGTGATGACGCACGCGCGGGCGCTGCTGAACGACGCGGGCGTGACCACCGGTCACATCGAGGCCGACCTGACCGACCCGGGCACCCTCCTGGACCAGGCCCGGGCCGTGCTCGACTTCACCCAGCCGGTCGCGGTGATGCTCATGCACGTCCTGGGTCACATCGGCGATCCCGCCCGCGACGATGACCGCACTGCCCGCACCATCGTGCAGGCCGTCAAGGACGCCCTGCCGGCTGGGTCGGTGCTGGTCATCAGTGAGATCGCCGGCACCGGCCCCGCTGCGGACGCGGCCCTGGCCTGCTACAGCCAGTCCGCCGCCATCCCGTACCATCCCCGGCGGCCTAGCCAGATCGCGGGGCTCTTCGACGGCCTGCAGCTCATCGAGCCGGGCATCGTGCCCATCTCGCGGTGGCAGCCCGACCCTAGCCCGTTCACACCGCCAGCCGTGCCCGCCTGGGGCGGAGCCGGCATCACCCGCTGCTAGCGCCGCAAAGGAGAGCACGCGTGCCCGCAGACAGCGATGAGCTGCCGCCGAGCCGTTCACCTGCCGGCAGGCAGACCGGCCCCTGCCGGGGCGGCAGGATCTGCACCGGGCGCGCTACCGGGGCCATCACCGGGTATCAGGTGCTCACCGGAGGCGGGCTCGTGTCTAGTCCACCGCGCGGTCGTCGCCGCATCCGGTGTCCCCGGCGACGGGCTGCCGCGCTGGTGACGGCCCTGCGGGGCGGGGGCCGGGGTGACTGAGCTGTGGCCGCATCAGGAGGCGGGTGTGCGGGCGGCGTGCGGGGAGCTGGGCGAGGGAGTCGATGTCCCGGAGCTGGATGCCATCATGATCGCCGACCCCAAGTACTCGGTCACCGACGTGGTCCAGGCGGTCGGCCGCGCGCTGCGCCGCGGCGCCGGGGCCGCCAAGACAGCCACGCTGGCCGACGAGATCGGGTTCACTGGTGTCACGATGGGCCTGCTCGCCGGCCGGCTCGGCGTCCGCCCGCCGTCCCTGTATAAGCACGTCGACAGCCTCGCCGACCTGCAGCACCGGGTGGCGACCCTGGTCATGACTGAGTTCGGCGAGGTCATCGGGGACTCGGTGCAGGGCCGGGCCGGGCTCGGCGCGCTGACCGCCATGCTGACCGCGGCCCGGGCCTACGTCACCGCGCACCCGGGCCGCTACACGGCCACGATCGGGGCCGAGTTCGACGGGCCCGACGACCCGCTGCTGGTGGCGGGCACCCGGGTCATCAACTCGATCGCCGCCGTGCTGCGCGGATACGGCGTCAGCGACCAGGAGATGAACCACGCCATCCGGACCATCCGCTGCACCCTGCACGGGTTCGCGATGCTGGAGGCCTCCCGCGGATTCCAGTGGGACGCCGATCCTGACGAGAGCTTCAAGTGGATGATCAGCTTCATAGGCCGGGGGCTGCACAGAACCGGCTGACCGGCTGAACCCGGGCGCCCGGGTTCAGCTGTGCGCTAGCACCGGATGCGGGACGTAAGGCTCTTCGAGGCGGCGGACCTCCTCCTCGCCCAGCCTGAGCTGGCAGGCGGCCAGCGCGTCGGCTATGTGGCCGGGCCTGGTGGCCCCGATGATGGGCGCGGTTACGCCGGGCCGGCTGAGCAGCCAGGCCAGCGCGACCTGGGCCGCAGGCGCGCCGCGCGCCGCCGCGACCTCGGCGAGCCGGTCGGCCACGTCGAAGTCGGCGGCGGAGCTGTACCGCTGATCCGCGAGCGGGTCATCGCCGGCCCGGGTGGTGCGGCGCTCGCCCTGCCTGCTCCGGTTGCCGGCCAGCAGGCCGCGGGCCAGCGGGCTGTACGGCAGCACGGCGACGCCCTGGTCGGCGCACAGCGGGATCATCTCCCGCTCCTCCTCCCGGTACAGCAGGTTGTAGTGGTTCTGCATGGAGGCGAACCTGGTCCAGCCGTGGCGCTCGGCCACCTGCTGGGCCTTGGCGAACTGCCAGGCGAACATGCTGCTCGCACCGATGTAGCGGGCCTTGCCCGCCTGGACCACCTGGTGCAGCGCCGCCATCGTTTCCTCGATCGGCGTCTCGTAGTCCCACCGGTGGATCTGGTACAGGTCGACGTAGTCCGTGCCGAGCCGGCGCAGCGAGGCATCGATCGCCGACAGCACGTGCTTGCGGGATAGGCCCCCGTCGTTCGTCTCCTGTCCCATCGGGAAGTAGACCTTAGTGGCCAGCACGTAATCGTCCCGCCGGGCGAAGAGCCGGCCGAGCAGCCGGCCGGTGATCTGCTCGCTGACGCCACCCGAGTACGTGTCGGCCGTGTCGAAGAAGGTGACGCCGCCCTCGACGGCTGCCTTGACGATCGGCTCAGCGGCGCTCTCGTCGAGGTGCCAGGCACGTTCGGCCTGGCTGCCGTAGCTCATCATGCCCAGGCAGATCCTGGAAACCTTCAGCCCGGCCGAGCCCAGCCTGGTGTAGTCCACGTTCGTTCCTCTCCCTAATCTCTCTTGGTGCAGGGCGACGCCGAGGACCACCAGCGCGATGCCGGCCAGGTCCGGGACGGTGGGCAGCTGGCGCAGCACGATCGCGCCGATCACGGTGGCGAACACGGGCAGCAGCGCCAGCATGAGCGCGAACCTCGCCCGGGGCAGCCGGGCCATCGCCAGCTGATCCGCGACGTAGGGGATGACCGACGAGCACACGCCCACCCCGGCGCCAGCCAGCAACAGCACAGGGTGCCTGAAGGCAGGCCAGGCGCCGCCCAGCCCCCAGGGCGCCGCCACGACCGCCGCGATGACCAGGGCCGACCCCAGCCGGTCGATACCGGCGGGTCCCTCACCCTCGGCGCCCGCCCGGGCGATCCGGTGGCCGAGGACGATGTACGCCATGAACAGCCCGCAGTTGGCGAAGGCGAAGACGAACCCGAGCGGCTGCCCGGTGACGCGGATCGCGGTGATGGTGGCCACGCCCGCCGTGGTGAGCGCCAGGGCGCCGGCGTTACGCGCGGTCCGCGCCCCGGCCGCGGCCAGGATCACGGTGCCACCAAATTCGATCGCGCCCACCGTGGACAGCGGCAGCCGGGCCACCGCCAGGTAAAACACCGAGTTCATCACGGCGAGTACGGCCCCAAGCGCCAGCACGGTCCCGGTGGGCCGACGGACAGCCGGTCCCAGCCGGCCCAGATCCCGGCGCCACGGCCGCCGCCACAGGGCGAACACCAGCGCCGCGCTGGCGATGCGCAGCCAGGCCACCCCCAGCACGTCCAGGCGGGCGAAAAGCAGCACCGCGAGCGACGGCCCGAGGTAGTGAAAAACCGCGCTGACGCCGAAGAACGACGCCGGAGGCAGCCGGTCAAGCCGGCCGTGAGGCATGTCGCCCGCGTTCGCTTTCCGCGTCGTCCGGGCCGCCGGCGGCGGGCTTGCGGCTTGCGGCGGGTCGGGCACCGGTGCAGCATATGAAGCCAAAGGTGGAGCTGTGAAGGACTAACGTGCGGGAGCAAGCAGCAAAATGCCGTCGAAACAGAGGAACTTCATCAGGTACGCCTTCGAAACGTCGGCTGGGCAGAATCCCGATGCGCCGCTGGACGACATCGACCGGCGGATCGTCGCGGAGATGCAGGCCGCACCGCGGCTGCGGGTCGCCGAGCTGGCGCGGCGGATCGGGTTGTCCGGCCCGGCCGCCGCCGATCGCCTGCGGCACCTGGAGGACAACGGAACGCTGTCCTACCGGGCGGAGGTCAGCCCGCGTGCCCTGGGTTACAGGCTCTGCGCCATCGTCAGGATCAGCCCGGTCGGCGGGGGGCTGCGGCTGATTCCCGGCATCGCCCGCGAGGTGCCGAACGTCACCGAGTGCTACCGGATCACGGGGGAGGACTGCTTCCTCATGAAGGTCTGGCTGCGCTCGATCGACGACCTCGAGCCCATCCTGGACCTGTTCACTCCGCACGGCCGCACCACCACCTCGATCGTGCACTCGGCCCCGGTCCCGGCCCGCCCGTTGCCCGCGGCCAGCACAGACTCCGTCCTGCGGTCAAGTGACATTCAGATCAACAACGGCTAACTCGCAGCTGTGCGATGGCCACCTCGATCGCGACGGGGGTACTGCCTCCGCGGATCGCCGTCGCTTTGTCAGGCCTGCTCAACCTCGTCGGGGCGTTCCTCTCGCTGGCCGTCGCGGCCACGATCGCCAGCGGCCTGGTCAACACCAAACTGGTGACGCTGACCGTGGTCGCGGCCGGCCTGGCCGGCGGGATCATCTGGAACCTGGTCACCTGGCTGTTCGGCATCCCGTCGAGCTCGTCGCACGCCCTCATCGGCGGCGTGATCGGCTCGACGATCGCCGCCGCGGGCGGCCACGCGATCAAGTGGCACGGCCTGACCTCCAAGGTGGTCGTCCCGGCGGTCCTGTCGCCCGTCATCGCCGCCCTCGTCGCGGCGACCGGCACGTGGCTGCTCTACCGGATCAGCCGCAGCCTGACGGACGGGGCCCGCCGCCACGGCTTCCGGATCGGGCAGATCGGCTCGGCGTGCATGGTGTCCCTGGCGCACGGCACGAACGACGCGCAGAAGACGATGGGGGTCATCACGCTGGCCCTGATCGCGAACAAGACACTGCACTCCGGCGCGAACGCGCCGTTCTGGGTCATCCTGTCCTGCGCGCTGGCCATCAGCATCGGCACCTATCTGGGCGGCTGGCGGGTGATCCGCACCCTGGGCAAGGGGCTGGTGGAGATCGAATCGCCGCAGGGCATGGCGGCGGAGTCCGCATCGGCCGCGGTCATCCTGCTGTCGAGCAGCTTCGGCTACTCGTTGTCTACCACGCACGTCGCCACCGGGTCGATCATCGGTACCGGGCTCGGCAAGAAGGGCGCCGAGGTCCGCTGGAACGTGGCCGGGCGGATGGCCACCGCCTGGGTCTTCACCTTGCCGTCGGCCGCGGTCGTCGGGGCCGGCGCTTACGCGCTCGCCCACGTCATCGGCGGCAGCGCCGGGGTGATCGTCGACCTGGTGATCCTGGTCGCCATCTCCGCGGGGATCTACCTCAGGTCCCGGGGCAGCAAGGTCGACCACAACAACGTCAATGACGATTGGACCGGATCGGTCGCTCCGGCCGAACCCGAGCCCGCAGCAGCGGCCTGAGCGACAGGAAACCGACAATGTCCTGGATCAACCTGACCGCCCTGTGGAAGATCGTCGTGTTCGGCCTGCTGGCCGGCGCGGGGCTCCCGGCGATTTTCGCGGTCGGCCTGTACTCCCTGTCCAGGGGCCCGAAGACCAAGACCGCGGGCGCCGACTCCGAGGTGGTGATCGGCGGCAGCCCCGCGGGCATGCTCGCCGCCGCCGTCTGCTTCCTGGTCGTGCTGGCCGCCATCGCCTGGGGTATTTACGAGGTCTACAAGATCGGTCACCCCGCCCCCGCCAAATAATCACCGCCGGACGAGCTCCAGTCTGCGGCTACCTCACCGAGAGGGTTTGAGAACATGGCGCTGCCACCTTTCCTGGGCGCGATCATCGGCTGGCTGCGGGCCGGCTATCCCGAGGGCGTGCCCGACGTCGACTACATCCCGCTGTTCGCCCTGCTGGGCCGCCAGCTGAGCGACAGCGAGGTCAACGCGATCGCGGACGAGCTGGCGAACCAGAGCGACCCGGAATCGGCCGAGTCGATCCGTCACGCCATCAAGGCCGTGACCAGCCAGCAGCCGAGCGAGTCCGACGTGGCCCGGGTCCGGGTCCGGGCCAGGCTGGCAGCCGGAGGCTGGCCGCTGGCCAAGCCCGGTACGTCCGGCTGACCCTACCCGGCCCGCGGCCGGTTTCCGCTCACTGGCTGTCGTACTCGTCGTGGCGGCTCCACCACGGTCCGGTCTCGTTGCGGCCCAGTGGCGCGCGGTCGAGCCACGGGTACATGCCCCAGATGGCGTCCACCCCGCGCTCGTACGCCGAGTAGGTGTGATAGACGACCCCGTCCTCGAGCGCGAACGCGCTGATGCCGGGCCCTTCTCGCCGGTACGTCGCCCAGTCCGTTCCAGTGCGCGACGCCCAGTCGTCGAACCAGGAACTGTCCTGTCCGGCCGGGGGCCGCAAGTCCACCGTGCGGTAGTTGTAATCGACGGCTCCCGACTCCCATTCCTCCTTGGTGTGCGCCACCCCGAAGTCGTAGTTGAAGTCGCTGCCGAACGAAGACGCCCAGGGAAAGCCCCAGCCCATCCGCTGCTTATACGCCTGCAGTTTCGCCAGCGGAGCCCGCGACACCGCGCAGAGCGTGACGTCGTGATGGGCGAGGTGGACGACGGAGCCGTCGAAGCCGTCCGCGATCGCCGAGCAGCTCGGGCACCCTGCCGTGTAGTCGGGCCCGAACATGAAGTGATAGATGAGTAGCTGCGAGCGTCCTGCGAACAGGTCGGCGAGGGACGCGGTGCCCTCGTCGGTCGCCAAGCGGTACTCCTTGTCGACCCGGACCCAGGGCAGCTCCTGCCGCTGCCGCGCCAGCTCGTCGCCGCGCCGCGACAGCGCCTTCTCGGCCTCGAGCAGCTCCAGCCGGGCCGCCAGCCATTCTTCCCGTGTTCCGGTCTTGTGAGCGGTCATGGGTTGTCTCCTTTACTTGTCGTTACATCATCGGTGGGGTGAGTCCGGGAACCGCCGAGGGCGCGACGACGATCAGGACTCCGAGCCCGAGGATCGCCAGCGCCAGCGGCACATCGAGGGCGGCTTTGGCGGGCAGCAGCTTCTGGGCCAGGACCAGGACGGTGATCACGCACATCCAGGGGAGGCTCATGATGCCCAGCACCACCAGCATCAGCATCAGCCCGATGCTCGAGCCGACGCAGCAGAGCCCGAACCCGAATCCAGAGCCGAGGCCCTCCCGGCAGCGCCGGCGGAAGTGCCGCTTGACCGGGGTGAACTCGTAGACACCAGCCGCGATCACCACCACGCCGGCGGCGAGCGACCCGTGCGGCCGGTACAACGCATACACGGCGACGCCCACCAGGGCCCAGACGGCAAGGTAGGACCCGACGAACAGCGGCACGGCGCGCACCCGGCCGCTGGCCTGAGCGCGTCTCAAGACGGCCGGAGCCGCGCCTGGCAGCATCATCGCCGCCATCATCGGCACCCACACGGCGGCAAAGAACGCGAACGAACCGAGCCGGGTCGCCACGCCCATGTCCATCCCGTCCATCTGCCGGACCGCGACGACCCAGGCCGCGGCGGCGAGCCCGAGCGTCGCCGTCAGCGCGGCCGCGGTCGCCGCGGTCCTCGCGCTCGTCAGGGCGGCGGAGCGCTCACGCACCACCTGCTGAAGCTCCATCGGCTCCTACCTCAATTCCATCGGTCGAGTCCGTTCCCTCGGGCGGGGAGCGGGGGCGTCCAGCGAGCGCTGCAGCCGGGCCAGCTTGCTGTCCCAGTCCCGGGCCAGCGCCGCGAGGTAGGACTGGGCCATCGCCATCGGCGCCGCGTTGACGCGGTAGCGGATCCGGCGGCGCTCGCCCGGCTCGGCCAGCACGAGACCCGCGGCGGAGAGCAGCTCGAGGTGCTTGGTGATCGCCTGCCGCGTGATCGGCAGCTGGCTGGCCAGGTCGGTTGCCGTGGCCGGGCCGCGGGCCGCGAGGGCACTGAGGATGCTTCGCCGGGTCGGCTCGGCGAGCGCGGCGAAGACCGCCTCTGCGACTGCCTCCGGGTCAGGCCGCGGCATCAAGATAGCTGACGAGGTGGGCCAGTTCCTTGCGCCACCCTTCGACATTGCCCTGGTACGCGGTCCCCAGCAGCCCGTCCGGCACCTGCGCGAAGCCGGACTCTACGACGGTCAGCCGCGTTCCCGCGCCGTTTGGCACGAGAGTGAACTCGACGTAGGTACGGCGCGGATCGGCGTCTGGCAGGCCCTGGATGCTCCATGACCAGGCGAACCTGTTCGGCGGCTCCACAACGGCAATCGTCAGCGTCGCCTTGTGGGAGTTGTCATCGAGGTCCCACTCGACGTGAGCCAAGCCGCCCGGGCGCAGGTCGACGGTGGCACGGTCGCCGAACCAGCCGCCCAGGCCCTCGGCACTGGTCAGCGCGTCCCACACCTGCATCGGCGGGTGGGCGAGTTCGATGGTCCGTTCGATGCGGTCCGGGATGGGCATGACAGACCTCCATGTATAGCAATAATTTGGTTGCCATATATTATGGCAACCAGATGGTTGCGTCAAGTCCGCGGCTCGCCCCGGCCGCCAGGTCGTGGCGCAGCTGAGCGATCTAGGGACGCCGGTGCGCGCGGTCACCCGCAATCCGGCGCCTGCTGGGAGGTGGTTTCATGATGCAAGCACGGGTACGCTGAGATCATGCTCGGCCGGACCTATGACGCGCAGAACTGCTCGGCGGCGCGCGCCCTGGAGCTGGTGGGCGAGCGCTGGAGCCTGCTGATCATCCGCGACGCCCTGTTCGCCGGGCACACCCGCTTCGGCGACTTCCAGCGAAGCCTCGGCGTGGCGCCCAACATCCTCACGGCCCGGCTCGACAGCTTCGTCGCCGCCGGCCTCATAGAGCGGCGGCGGTACTCAGAGCATCCAGAGCACTACGAGTACCTGCTCACCGGCAAGGGCCGCGACCTTGCGCCCGTCATCGTCGCCCTCAGCGCCTGGGGCGACCGGCATGCCGCGCCGCACGGGCCGCCGATCCTCTTCGAGCATACCGCCTGCGGCAGCGAGATCCATCAGCAGATCTGCTGTGCAGCCTGCGAAGAAGAGATCCGCAACACCGATATCGGGGTACGGCCCGGACCGGGCCTGCTGCGCCCAGTCCCCCCAGACGACCCGGCAGCAGGCCGCCGGTAAGCACCCGGGCCCTGGCCGGGCCCGGCCATCCGGTCGACTTCACTGAGACAGCAATCCTTCGGGCCGAGTCAGCGGCCATCCCTCGCCGGTAGCTAGCCCGCTCCGAACTAAGCCTCTGCACGCAACCAGGCCGAGGCTTCACTATGACAGTGCGCTCACGACCATCGCGGCCTGTTGTCCCGTGAAGCTGCCGGGTGAATTAGCTTTCGCTCTTCAGCTTGCGCCAGCCGCCAGCTCGGTTGTTGGCGATGATGTGCTTGAACATGGTGCTCAGGGCGGCCGCGTTGATGGGCTCGCCCTGGCGGACGGCCATGGTGCGGGCGGTCTTGTTGCCGTGGCCGCCGGTGATGATCCCCTCGGGATCAGGGACGATCGCGCCGTCGTAGAGGAACACGTTGACGTGCTCCTTGGCCGCCAGCAGCGCGCAGATGTTGCCCTGCAGGACGAAGTAGGGCTGACGGGTGCGCTTGATGGTTTCGGACACCTCCGGGTCAGCGCCGTGGACCAGGTCCCGGACTTGGCGGCAGATCGCCTGCTGCCAATCGGGCAGGGCGTCGATGTAGGCATCAACGCGCGGGTCAGCGGCGTATGTCATGGCAGATCCTTCCCCCGGCCATCCGAGCACGCGGCGCGCCACCCGGCGGATCGCGCCTGCTCACGTCGATAGCGCTCCAGTTTGCAGGCCGTCCCATGACCAGCGCGGCATGGCCAAGCCCGTCGGAACTCTCGCATCACGGGGCGAGTAGACCAGCACGTCGTCAACCGCCCACTGCATGTAGGCGCGAAGCACGGCGCGAAATTCGGGGTCCTCGGGCAAGCCGGCGTCGTCGGCGGCACGGACGAAGCAGTCCACGAATCGCCGGCCCAGATCGCTCATGTCTCCGTTGCCTGCGTGCATGTGCAGCAGCCCACTCTGGTCGCCACACGTTTGCGAGTACCGCGGCGGTCCGCCCATGACCTCGGCCCAGTAGGCGGCCAGCCGCTCAATGTGCTGTGGGTGCTGCCCGGGATGTGAGAACGGGTGGTTCAGCTCGGGGTCGCTCAGGCACCTCGCGTGGTGCGCAGTGGCCAGGGCGAGGAAAGCGGGCTCGCCTCCGGCGAACTCGAATAGGCTGGGACGCACAACGCGAGCATCGCATAGCGAGCTCGCCAACCGCCAGGCACACGCCGTGCTGTGACACACTGGGCGGCATGAGCCTCGGGCCACGTTGTGAGCCCGGCTCTCCCGGGACCCGCAATTCATGAGCGCTGGCTGTAACCGGCGGGCGGCGCGCGGCGCCGATGATGCGCTTATCCGCAATGCCAGGAACGCTGTCTACACAGTCTTCATCAGCGCTGGGTTCATTTTCGCCAGCTGGGCCTCTCGTATTCCACAGGTCCGCAGCGAGCTGCGGGTGACTCCCGGTGTGCTCGGGCTCATCTTGCTGTGCATAGCCGTGGGCGCGGTCATCGCGACGCCACTGTCCGGGCTGGTCATCAGCTGGCTCGGGGAAACCCGCACAGTCGTCGTGATGTCATGGATCTCGGCCGCCGGCATGGCCATCGTCGCGGTCGGCTACCGGCTGGGGATTCCTGCGGTGGCGGCCGGGCTGTTCCTGTTCGGCTTCGGCAGCGGCGCCTGGGACGTCGCCATGAACGTGCAGGGTGCTGCCGTCGAGCGCGCACTGGGCCGCGCGATCCTGCCCAGGTTCCACGCCGGGTGGAGCATCGGCACGGTGGCCGGGGCTGCCGTCGGGGCGGCTATGGTCGCCCTCGGCGTGCCGGTCACCGTTCACCTGCTCGCCGTCGCGCTCGCCGTCGCCGTCGCCGTGCCCGCGGCGGCCCTGAGGTTCCTCCCCGGCGCCCGCACCGGAGCGCACCAGGACGAGGCGGCCGCCCGGCGCAGCCCGCTCGCGGCGTGGACCGAGAAACGGACCGTGCTCATCGGCCTGTTCGTGTTCTGCATGGCCTTCGCCGAAGGAACCGGTAACGACTGGCTCAGCCTCGCGGTCATCGACGGCTACCGCACGGCAGCTGTCCTCGGCACCCTCATGTTCGCCATCTTCCTGGCCGCCATGACCGCCGGCCGCTGGTTCGGCCCGCGGTTCATCGACCGGTATGGCCGGGTCCGGGTCCTGCGGGCTTGCGCGGCCACCGCCCTCATCGGCCTGCTCCTGATCGACTTCGGTGGGTTCCTGGCGGTCGCGGTGGCTGGTGCCGTATTGATGGGGCTGGGGATTTCACTGGGATTCCCGGTCGGCCTCAGTTCCGCCGCTGACGATCCCCGGTACGCCGCCCCCCGGGTGGGTACCGCCGCGTCGATCGGCTACCTGGCCTTCCTCGCCGGGCCGCCGGTCGTCGGGTTCCTCGGCGACCACATCGGCGTCCTGCACAGCCTTTCCATCGCTGGGATACTCCTAGCCGCCGCCCTCATCCTCTGCCGCGCCACGGCACCCCCCAGGCCGCCCCGCGAGGTAGCTGATCACTGCGGGTCTGGTCGCCGGGGGTTAGCGCAAAGCGCGAATGGCACCGCCTAACACCAGGTCAGCCGAACTCGAGGAGCGGATCGGTCACGGCCTCGCGCCATCGGTCCTGGTGGCCGGTCGCGTGCAGCCGGTAGTAGATGGTCTGCCGCTGGGCGGCGCTGGCTGGTTCGTCGTGGCCGCCGATGTTGTGGGCCAGCAGGTAGTGCGCGAACAGCACGCTGCCCGCAGGCCCGGTCGCTTGGGTCGGCTCGCCGAGCTCGATCTTCGGGTACGGCCCCGGGTTCATCTGCTCGACTCGCATGAGCGCGTCAGCGCCACGCTCGGCCAGATAGGACCCGAACCGCAGGTGCGTCCCTGGCCACACCCACAGGTTGCCCCGGTCCGGCTGACTTTGATCGGACAGCCACACTCCAGCCAGCATCGAGAACGTCCCGGGCCGCCCGTCCGGGGGCGGCGGCGTCAGCCCGTCAACATGCGGTCCGCCCGGGCGGTGCGGCCACGGCGGGATGGTCGTGGCCACCTGGGCGAAATCAGGCTCCTGGACGCCAAGATCCGCCCGCAGCAGCCCGCTGGCCAGCGGCCCGATCCCGGTGTCCCGGTAGAAATCCAGTAGCTGGTGGCCGGCCTCGCCGAACCGCGGCCACAGGAAATACGGGCCGACGTCGCCCGGCTCAGGCGGCTCGGCGGCCAGCATGGCCGCGATCAGCTCGCGGCCCCGCGCGATCTGCTCGTCGTCGAGCACCCCGGGAATCACCACGTACCCATGCCCCCGGAACATTTCCATCGCCCGCGCCGTGATCGCCGCCACGCCGATCACTTCAGCACCGGCCACCGCCACCCCGCAAGCGAATTTCGTCCCGGTGCCCGGCCGTGCGGGGACTGTCGGTGCGGGGTGGCAGACTGCTGGCATGACCGGATCGGATCCGAAAGCGGACCTTCTCCGTTACCTACAGGTGGCCCGCGAGGCCCTGCTGTGGAAGCTTGACGGGCTCTCGGAGTACGACATCCGCCGCCCGCTGACGCCGACCGGCACCAACCTGCTGGGGCTGGTCAAGCACGTGGCCAGCGTTGAGCTGGGGTACTTCGGCGACACTTTCGGGCGGCCGTCGGGCGAGCCGCTGCCGTGGTTCGAGGCCGGCGCGGAGCCCAACGCCGACATGTGGGCGGCCGCCGATGAGTCGCGCGAGCAGATTGTCGGGCTGTACCACCGCGCCTGGGCGCATTCGGACGCGACGATCAGCGCGCTGGCGCTGGACGCGACCGGCCGGGTGCCGTGGTGGCCGGGCGAGAGTGAGGTGACGCTGCACCGGATCCTGGTCCACATGATCGCCGAGACTGACCGGCACGCGGGGCACGCCGACATCGTCCGGGAACTCATTGACGGGGCCGTTGGGCTGCGGGATGGCAACGACAACATGGCGCCAGGCGACCAGGCGTGGTGGGAGAACTACCGGAGCCGCCTGGAGCGGGTAGCGCAGGAGGCCGGCCCGGGCTGAGCCCTCTGCTCAGGCGAGCAGCAGGCGGCGCCAGGCATCCGCGAGGAAGTGCTCGTAGCGCTCGGGACTCCAGCCGCGCTGGCCGGCCAGCAGCAGGTAGAACTCGGGCGCGTTGGTGGCCCACACGATGTCGGCCGCTTCTTCAAGATCCACTCGCAGCGTGCCCACCGCGGCGAGGTCGGCCACGAAACGGCGCATGTTCGCCGCGCGGCGCTCCGCGATCTCGTGCCACAGCGCGGCCAGTTCCGGCTCGGCCGGCGCCGCCTGCTGGAGTATGCCGAGGACGGGAGCGAGCCGGCCGGCGATCATCCGCATCGCTGAGGCGTAGAGGGCGATCTTGGTTTCGGCGTCAGGGGCGGACTGGATAGCCCGGACGTAGTCGCGCTGATCGGCGGGGACGGCCTCGCCAGTGCCAGAGATCGCTGTCTCGATCAGGAAGCGCACCAGCTGGGGCTTGCGGCCGACCGAGGCGTACACGGTATCGAGCGCCACGCCCGCCTCTTCAGCGATCGCCGTCATCGGCGTGGCGGTGTACCCGCGCTCCGCGAACAGCCGCAGCGCGGCGTCCAGGATCGCCTTGCGGGTGCGGGCCGCGGCCTGCTGGCGCCTGCTGGCGTCGTATCGCCGCTTGACGGGGGGCTGCACAGGCCCCATGATAGCACTATTAACCCTAAGTATCTTCGGATTAATAGTGAAGGCGGGACCGATGACCTACGCGTTCACCTACGAGGTGCCGATCACCACGGAGATCTACACCCGCATCAGGGAGGGCATCGGCCCGGAGTATGCACCGGGCCTCATCGCGCACCTCGCCTACCGCACCGAGACGGGACTGCGCTACATCGAGGTATGGGAGGCCAAGGACGACTGGGACGCCTTCGAGCACGACCGTGTCCATCCCGTCGTCCACCCGCTCCTGCAAGAAATGCTGGGCTTCGTGCCGCCCGAGCCGCCCCGCACGGTGCTCGACCTGGTCGACGCCTGGACCACCCAGCACATGATGACCGCGTGACAAACCGCTACTGACCCGGGGCGGGCTCGAGGATCTTCGTCTGTGGTGTCCCGATGAGAGCAGGGGCGTTGCCGCCGGAGGACCAGATGTTCGCCCGCAGGAAGCCGAGAAAGTTCTCGGCTTCGCTGACGGTGTCGAAGTCGAGGTCGATGACCACGTATTGGGGGTCGTCGACCGGCCGATGCACGCGCTGCTGGCGGACCCCGGACTGCTTCCGGAGCTCGGCGAAGCGCCCGAACGCCGTGTTCCAGGTATCGAAGTCGGTGACGGCGTGCTCGATGTGAAGCGTTGACACGGTGGCTCCTTGGTTGGCCGGGATGACCGTCTTCTCCACGCTAGAAGCGCTGGTTAAAGCTGCCCATCCCAAGTCCCTGGGGTCTTTCGAGTACCGGTGCGAGAGCACGCCCTCGTCGGCACGTACTCTCCAGGCATGATCAGGTCGGCGGCTTCCGGACGGTCGCGTGAGCGGATCGTACGGATATGCGACTCGGTCGGCGATGCGCGGGCGCTGCGGCTGCAACTCCTCGGGGAAATCCGCCAGGTGGTGAGCTTCGATGCCTACGCCTGGCTGCTGACGGACCCGGAGACTTCGGTCGGCTCGGCGCCGCTGGCCGACGTCCCGTGCCTTGAGGAACTTCCCCGTCTGATCCGGCTCAAGTACCTCACCGAGGTCAACAGGTGGACAACGCTGCGCAGTGCTCCCGTCGCGCTGCTCCAGGAAGCGACCGGGGGCGACCCGTCGCGAAGCCTGCTCTGGCGCGAACTGCTGGGCCGGTGCGGCATCGGCGACGTGGCGTCGTTGGTATTCAGAGACCGGTTCGGATGCTGGGGATTCCTCGACCTGTGGAGGTCGGGCACCCCGGCCCGGTTCCACCCGGCCGAGGCTGCTTACCTGGCCGGCATCGCGGATCCTGTGACGCTTGCGCTGCGCCGCAGTCAGGCAAACGCCTTCGTCGCCCGTCCCTCGCGCGGTGCCCGACTGGGGCCGGTGGTGCTGCTGCTTTCCCCCGACCTCGAAGTGCGGGGGCAGACTCCCGAGACGCAGGAGTACCTGCGGATGCTCGTCCCGCCTGCGGGAGACCGGCCGCCGATCCCGGCCAGCGCCTATAACGTCGCCGCGCAGCTGCTGGCCGTCGAGGCCAGCGTCGACCGGAACCTGCCCTCGGCCCGGGTGCACCTGTCGGACGGCCTCTGGGTGACCTTGCGTGCGGCCAGAATCGGGGACGACGAGCCAGGGGAGGAGCGCGCCATCGCCGTCACCATTGAGGAGACCTCCCCGCCCGAGCGGGTCGCCCTGTTCGTGCGGGCGTTCGGCTTCAGCGCACGTGAGACCGAGTTGCTTGGCCATCTGGTCAGCGGAACCGATACCCGCGAACTCGCGCGCCGGATGTTCCTTTCCGAGCACACAGTGCAGGATCACCTGAAGTCGATCTTCGCGAAGACGTCCGCGCGAAACCGCCGGACTCTATTGTCACGTGCACTGGGCACCTGACCGGGCTCATCTCGGCGTGGTCGCCGCTCGGCGCACCAACTGACCAGCATCGATCCTGAGAAAGCGAAGAGCACAGGCCTACCCAACGACTTTTGGCGCTGGGTGAGCCTGTGCCCGTGCGTCGTGCATCAGCTCTTCGCGTAGTCGCTGGCTCCCCACCAGTCCACGACTACCACCGGCTCGTCGCCGACGACCCACGCATCGTGGCCCGACGGCAGCGCGGTCACCTGGCCAGGAACGGCGTCGAACCGGGTGCCGTCGGCCATCTCGATCCGGAGCGTTCCGGCGACGTGGTACTGGAAGTGCGGTGCCTCGCACAGGTCGGTGCCGGCGATCGGCTTGACGTCCTCGGACCACCGCCAGCCGGGCTGCAGGACCAGCCGTCCGATGTCGCTGCCACCGATGTGCAGCAGCTCCATCTGGCCGTTGCTGAATGTGCGGACCTCATCAGCCTGCTCGAAATCCTTGTGCTCTGCTGTTGACACGATCCTTCTCCTTGCCTGTCGATGTCGGATTGGCGGTGCTGGGCCATGGGCCGGTTTACTCGTCCCAGGCCTGGACGCCGGACTGGCGGGTGATCAGGCCGTCCTTCAGGTCGAGCACGGCTATGCACAGGACTCGCGCGCCGCTCGGGTAACGGCAGGCCTGCACGAAGGCCGCGTTGTTCTCGCTGACGACGAGGCGCTCGATCGTGTGCGTCATGTCCCGGCCGCACACGTCGGCGAAGTAGTCGCCGATCGCCTCCCGGCCGCGGATGATCTTCGGGTGGCTGGGCTGGTCGTTGCGGTCCACGACGTGCAGCTCGGCGTCCTCGGCGTACAGGCCGAGCAGCGTTGTGGCGTCGCGCTCCTCAATGCCGCGGCGCAGTGCCTCGGCGTCAAACGACTGGCTGGTCCTGGCGATCTCGCTGGTGCTCATCTGGTGCCTCCTGGTCGGCGCGGGCTTCGAACTCCGGGCACGACGATTCCCTGGCACCGTCAACGGACCGTCAAAGCCCAGGCAGGAGCACATAGGGCAGCTCAGGGACTGCCGCGACCTGGGCATTCCCCATTACAATGACGCCAGCCATGCTTGAGATCCGTGTGATCGGCGAGCTAGAGGTGCAGCTGGCCGGGACGAAGGCAGTGCTCCCGGCCAGTAGACGGGTCAGGGCGCTGCTGGGCTGGCTCGCGGTCCATCCCGGCCGCCATCCCCGGTCCCGGCTGGCCGGCCAGTTCTGGCCGGACGTGCTCGACGCCAGCGCGAGGGCCAGTCTCCGAAGCGCCATCTGGGCCCTTCGCTCGGCGCTCGGGCCCGATTTCGGCTCGTACCTGGCCACCGACCGAGACACCGTCACCCTCGTGGCCGACGGTCTTACGGTGGACCTGCAGGAAGTGAGGCGGCTCATCGAGCAAGGCCAGCCCAGGGCCGCGCTCGACCTGTGCCGCGGGGACCTGCTGCAGGAACTCGACGATGACTGGGTGGTCGAGGCCCGCGAGGAACTCGACCGGGATATCGCCGCCGCGCTCCGGGACCTCATGGGACAGGCCGTTGCCGCGGGAGATCCGGCGGCCGCGGTCGTCTGGGCGCGGCGCCGGGCGGCCCTCTGCCCGCTGGACGAGTCGGCCGGAGCTGACCTGATCAGCACCCTGGTCCAGGCGGGCGACGCGTCAGGAGCACTGGAGGCGCTGGCCAAGCTGCGGGACCGGCTGGACAGCGAGCTCGGGATCCTGGTCTCCGCCGAGACGTCGGCCTTGGTCAGCCAGCTTCGCCGGACGCCCGGCCGGCCGGGCGAGATCGGCCGGCCCGCTGATCGAGGCCCGACCACCACTGAGCGCGCGGTCGAGCCAGCGGCAGGCCTCGTCGGCCGCGAACAGGAATTCGCCGAGCTGGCCAAGGCCTGGCAGGCTGCGCGGAGCGGCTCCGGCGGCGCCGTGCTGCTCGAAGGCGAGGGTGGCATTGGCAAGACCCGGCTCGTCGAGGAACTGCAGGCCACGGCCCGACTGGCCACCCCGGACACCATCCTGATCGCTGGGACCGCGGCAGCCGGCCCGGGTCAGGCATCGCCGTTTGCTATCTGGACCGACGCGCTCAGCGACCTGATGAGCATGACCGGTCACCCGCCCGAGGACCAGACCTGGACCGCGGACCTGGCCAGGATCGTCCCGGCGCTGGCCCGGGGGGAAACGGACGCTGGCCCGGCGCCGCGAGCCGGCGCTGATCCCCAGCTCGATCGAGTCCGGCTGTGCGAGGCCGTGGTGCAGTTCGTGGCCTGGGTGTCGCGCCAGGCTCCCCTGCTGCTGGCCTTCGAGGACCTGCACCTGGCGGACACGGCGAGCCTCGAGCTCATCGCCTACGCCGGACGGCGGCTCAGCCGTCTGCCGGTGCTTCTGATCCTCACCCGCCGCAGGCTGCCAGCGCGCCAGGATCTCGACGGTGTGCTCGGAGCATTGCGCTCACGCGGCGCGCTCGTCGCGGAGGTCGAAGTGCGGCCGCTCGCGGACGACGCCGCACGGGCTCTCATCAGGGGCTCGGCCGACCTGCCGGCCGGCGCTGTCGAGCAGATCGTGACGCTGGCCGCAGGTAGCCCGCTGCTCGCCGTCGAGACCGCCCGCGCGGCCGCCCGGGACGACACGGACCTCGCAGCTGGCCTCAGTGGCGCGGCGAGGCTGGCGATCAGCCGCCTGTCGGGCCAGGCCCGCGTGTTCGTGGAATTCCTGGCCGCCGCCGGACGGGACCTGGACCGTCCCGAGGTCGCCTCGCTCCCGCTCCGGAACCCGGCTCGCGCGGCCGCCGAAGCCCTCGGCTCTGGCCTGCTGAGAGCCGAGGACGGGCGGACAGGATTCCGGCACGCCCTGCTGCGCGATGCGGTCTACCAGGAGATCCCCGACCCGATCAGGGCACGCCTGCATAACGAGCTCGCCCAGCTGCTGCGTAAGCGAGGCCCGCGGCCAGGCTCCCGCGCTCAACACGCACGAGGCGCCCGCCGCGGCCCGCGGGCGGCGGAGGTCGCACGGCACCTGAGGCTGGCCGGCCAGGATGAACAAGCCGTCAGCCATCTGGTCCTGGCCGCCCACGACGCGCGCTTCGTGGCCGCGATGGCTGAGGCAGCCGGCTTCCTGGCCGAGGCCGCGGCGATCGAGCCCGATGACCCCGACCTACTGGTCGAGCTGGCCGAGGTCGAAGCATTCCGCGGCCTGCTTGAGTCCTCTGATGCAGCCTTCGACCGGGCGATCGAGCAGATATCGCCGCAGGATGCCGGGGCCCTGATCAGCGTGTGGCTCAGACGCGGCCGGTGGCTGCGCGGCGGTGTCTGCCATCCACGCGAGTCGCGCCGCTCCTATCGCAGCGCGCTGGACGTGCTGGATCGCGATCCGGCATCCGATCTCACCGCGCGGGCCGAGGCGCTCGCGGGCATGGCGTGGGCCGAGGCGGTCGCCGGCGATCCGGCCGCGGTCGATGAGCTGCTCGCCGAAGCCGACCGGATCCTCGGCGGTGACGTGACGGGCGACCTGCTGGCGCACGACATCGGAGTGGCCCGGGGGCACGCCCTGATCAGGGCAGGCCGGTTCACCGACAGCTTCGGCCCGCTGATCGCGGCGAGCGCCGCCGCGGGCCGCGCCGGGCGCCCGGACATGGCCTACGGCTGCCTCAGCAACGCGGCGAGCGCGGCGGGCTAGATCGGAAGAGCACACGTCTGAACTCC
>OCZT010001949.1_pt1 | contig 21415 bp, 33 predicted proteins | sample 1539031 | NCBI WGS metagenome assembly OCZT01 (sample SAMEA3539308, study PRJEB22396) | soil metagenome | biome: tundra; feature: field; material: soil | place: USA | collected 2010-05 | depth 0.15 m | reverse complement strand
CATACGAGATATTGGCGTGACTAGAGTTCAGACGTGTGCTCTTCCGATCTGGTGTAGGAATCACCAACTTTGGGACCCGCAGGCGGTTGCGCGATTCCGGATTCCGGATTGGTGTTAGGTGTAGCCGGTTGGGCGCTGGGTGTTTGGCCCTGCTGTCCGGGGGTATATGCTTCCTTTTCACGGGGAGGTGGAACACGGCCCGCGAGTAGGTCTTCGTGTGGCCGGTAGCCGGTTTGCTCTTGGAATTGGGAAAGCTCCTTGTGCGCCGGAGTAGGTACCCCAGGACTGTCATTAGCAGCCTGCCGGGCAGCCAGTACCAGCTTTTTGTGGTGCTCCCCAAGGGTTGTAGCACCCGCGCCTCCCTGAGCTGGGGCAGGGGCCTGTTGGCCCGCGGGAGCAGCGGCAGGTGACGCAGGTTGCGTATTTGGTGACGCAGGTTGCGTAAGTGGGGCTGGTTGTTGGGTGCTATCGGTTACAGGTTGCGTTTGGGAGGGAGCGGTTACAGGGGCTGCCGGAGGTTGGGCAGTACTCCGGCGCATCGCATCTTGTAGCTCTGCCGGCGTAGTTAGTCGGTGCTGTGGATCCTGCGGCTGCAATGCAGCATTAGGCGTGGCCGCAAGGTCTGCTTGGGCCTGGGCTTGAGGAGTCAAAGGTGCTGGGGCCGGAGCCGGAGCAGCAGGAGGCGCAACTACTGGTGCCGGAACTGGGGCAGGGGCAGCCAATGGCTGCTGGGCCGCGGGGGCGGCGGCATTAGGGGTTGTGGCTATCGGCGGCGGGACTCCGGCTTGCGCCGTCTGAACAGGTGGTGCCGGTACCACGGGAGCGGTTGGGGGTACCCCGGCAGTGGGTGCCGGTACCCCGGCTGGGGCCTGCTGGGTTGGGGAAGGGGTCTGCCCAGTCCACATTTGGCCGGCAGTAGGCTGAGGCGGATTGACCAGGGCGCTAGGGTCACCGGCAGCAGTGGATGGACCAAGCGGGATAGCCCCGGCTGGCTGGCCTGGAGCTTGGGGTATGCGAGCCTCTCTGGAGGGGTTTGCAAACTGATTGGGGTCGGGCGCCGGGGTGAGCGGTATGGCGCCGGGATACGGACTTGACATGCCCGGGATGCCGGGAGCAGGGGGCGATCCCTTTACCCGAGGCGCTGGGGCTCCGGTGTCAAGGTCAGGGCCGGCAGCCGGGGTGCCGGGAGCAGGGGCTGGGGCTCCAGCTTGTGGCGCTCCCGCGGCGTTCGGATACGGGTGCATTCTGCCGGCAAAACGCTGTCCTGGGGGCGCCACGGCCTCCCGCGCGTTCGGGGCGCCGGGCACAGGGGCTCCGGCTGGAGACATCTCAGCGGGGGTACCCAAGCCGGTAACAGGTTGCCCGGCTACGGCTTGCCCGGCAGCGTTTTGCTGTTGAATTTTTCGGCTACCGGCCTCATTGTATCCGGCAATCAGGGCACGCCTGTGCTCCTTTTTTTCCGCCAGTAGTGGGTGGTCGGGGTGGGTGTTGTCAATATCTTTGTTGCTATTGATTATCTCTGGGTGGAGAAGGGCACGGTGCTGGTCAAGCTCCTCTATGCTGGCGGAGGGGTGGGCCGTATAGTCGTGGGGATTGGGTGGTGCCACCGACGCAGGAGGGGTTTTAATGCCAGAGGGTGCAATTAGACCTCCGCCGATAGGCCCGGGGGTTGAAGGGGTATCAAAGAATCGACTGGCAGCGGGGTGGGAGGAGGCGCCCCTGGCAGCAGTGGCCTCGCCGGGAGCCGCGCCGACCGTTTCGCCGGGGAAGGTAGGTTCAGCAGCAGCCAAAGCGGCCGTGGCCTTTGCCCGGCCCGTGGCCGTGGCCTCTGCTTTATCTGGCGTGGTTCCAACAGCTGCAGCATCGGGGGTACCCGCGCCAATGGCCTTGTGCTCCTCACCCTCGGGGAGTTTTCCTTTGCGCGCCATGGCCTGGGCTTTCATGCCCGGGGTGCTGGCGGTATTGAAGTACTGGCCCTCATCAGAAGGTTTGGGCTCTAGGGGGACCTCGCCGGAGAGGTTCTGGGGGCTCTTGTATTCACCCCACCAGTGCGGCAGGGTGCCGTGCTCCTCATAGTGGGCAAGAATCTGGTGGACGTGGGCCCAGGTCATTGGGGAAACCGGTTCCCGGCTTAGTCCCGCGTCCATCCGGTGGACCGGCTGACCCTTCATCGCGGCACGCGCGGCGCGGTCCTTAGCGGCGGTCATCTCCGCGTGGAAGCGGGCAGGGTCCTGCTGCTTGGTGATAAGCGCGGGCACCGCGTCCACTATTTTGCGGATGTGGCCGCGGTTCGCAAACCCGGCCCGGCTCTCTATCTCACCGTCCCGGCCTTTATAATCCGAGAGAACATTTCGGGATTCCTCATTATGCAGCGCCTCATGGTCCTTTTTACGCCACATTGCCTCTCTTTGAGTGCGGGGAATGTTAGGCGTTTCCGGACCGGGCATAAGGGCGGCGGAGTGGGGGTCTATTGAAAAAGATTCCGCGCTGGTTGCCTTGGCATTAATCAGCCGCTCTTTCCGGGTCTTGGAATTGAGGTCCACAGCGGCGCCGGGAGCAGTGGTTCCGGATTCCGTGGCCAATGGCTTGAATGAACCAGCGGGGGATGCAGCGGGGGATGCAGCGGGGGCCGCGGCCGCGGACGCGCTCTTAATCCCGGCGGTTATGCCTTTGGGGACCTTGAGGGCATCGGGGTGTGTCTCCCCGTAATTAGGATGGGCCTTGGCGCCGTCCGGCACGGTGCCTTCGTTATGGTTCTGGAGGGTAAGGCTATGACCGGCAGGCGTGTGTCTCGCAAGATCGCCCAGGCTGGCGCCGTGCAGTTCCTTGGGACCGGCAACAATGCGCTCCTTGCCCGAGCCCCCAACACCGGTGGCCACATGGAAAGTGGACAGGGAGGGGCCGCTCTTGGGTGTTGGGGTGACGCTGTGCCAAACATGCCGGCCGATGCTTGTGGGAGCAGCGGGCGCGGCAGGAGCCTTGGGGGCGGCAGGGGCCTTGCCGGTCGCGGTTGGGGCGGCAGGGGCCTTGGGGGCAGCGGGGGTTTTAAGTTTTGTGGCCGCGGGGGCAGCCACTTTTTCCACATTGAAAATTATGGGGCCGGCAGGAGGGGGGTTAGTGAGCGCCAGGTAGTGATTAAAAGGGGTGTCCCAGTTAGTCTTTTGGGCGGCTAGCTCCTGCAGCAGGTCAAAGATTGTGGCTTGATGATTGAGGGAATCCAAAAAATGGCTCCGGGAAAAGGGAAAACTTTATAGGTTGATTATCTCTTGCGGGGCAGGGTATAGCCAGGGACTATGCAAGAGTAGTGGGGACCACATCCGGCATGGCAGCCTTAAAGACCCTGCGGATCTCCTGCGGGGTGGGTAAAACTAACCCGGAAAGTGATTCACGAATGGCGATAGCGGAATCCGGATGGATGAAATTTGTTTGGAAATTGATCTTGGACAAGGGTTTTCCGGCCTTGAGCCCTTTCTCCAGCTTTCTGCGCCATTGATCCATCTCCGTGGCGGTGGCGTGGAGGTCATTAACGGCGACCTTCAGGACATCCAGCAGGGGATCCTCAAAGCCGCGCGGGCTCCGGGAATCATTGTTGGGATCAAAGTCCGTGGGATGGCCGTGGCCCAGGGGCTGCCCAACAGGGGCAGAGCCAGGCATCGCGGCCAGGCCGGATTCCGGGGGCTTCTTGCCGGTTTTGGCCCGGTAGGCAAGCTCCGCGGTCTCCTGATTGGCCCGGGACGCGGCAGTATCCTGCTCCAGGGCTTGAGCATGGGTCCTGTCGCTCTGCTCGGCGGCTATTTCCGCCTGCTGCTGGAGTTGTTCGCTGTCCAGCGAGGCCTGCTGCCGGGCGCCCTGCAGGTCCATATCGCCCTGTTGCGCGGCCTGGTCCTGTTGGTCCTGAGCGCCCTGCGCGGCCTGTTGCTGATCAATGCCGGCTTGCTGTTGCATTTGCTGGCCCTGGACCTGAGCGGCCTGCTGAGCAGTCTGTTGGTCAACGCCGGCTTGCTGCTGGGCAGCCTGCTGCGCAAAGCCGGCATCCTGCTGACCTTGCTGCTGCGCGATACCGGCATCCTGTTGCGCCTGTTGCTGGGCAACACCGGCCTCTTGCTGGGTTTGCTGTTGCGCGATACCGGCCTCTTGCTGGGTCTGAGCCTGCTGGGTCTGAGCCTGCTGGGTCTGAGCCTGCTGTGCAATACCAGCCTGTTGCTGCATCTGCTCTGCCTGCAGGCCGGAGGCGTGCTCCGCGGTTTGCTGCTGCAGGGAGGCGCCTTGCTCCGCGTTTTGCTGGCCAAACTCTTGCTGTTGCATAGCTTGGTCGCTCTGGAGGCTGGCAGCGTGTTCCGCAAGCTGCTGTTGCTGGCCGGTGGCATGTTCCGCGACCTGCTGCTGGAGACCGGCAGCATGTTCCGCGACCTGCTGCTGCTGGCCGGTGGCATGTTCCGCGATCTCTTTTTGGTTGGCGACCTCGGTTTGACCCTGCTGCTCGGCGGTCTTCTGCTCAAAGGCCAGGGTGCCCTCTTCCTGCATTTGCAGAAGATCCTTCTCAAATATGAGCTTGCCGCTCAGGTTGATGAAGCGGCCGACCCCAACCGGCTCTTGGCCGTCGTCCATTAAAATCTCGTCAAAAGACTTCTGGCCGCTGAACAGCTGTAATTGGACCAGTTCCGCATGAGCCTTGGCGTCCTGCTTCTCAAGGGCAGGCCAGGTCCATACAAAGTTGTCCAGGCCAAACTCTTCCTGCAGGAGAGGGGTGAAGATGGCGTCCGCCAGAAAGGTGGCAGTACGGACCAACCGATGGTTCTGGGTGTTGGCCATGGCGTCGTGCAGGCCGGAGCCCCCTAAGCCCTCACTGTTACCAGGCTCTAGGCCAAGCTCCTGCCGGGTTACGTCCGTGGCTACACAGGTTATGTCAATTAGGTATTTGGAGAATTCCGTAGCATAATCAAATTGTCCGTCATTGCCTCCACCGATTTCCTCGACCCCGGGCGGAACCATGAAAAGTTTTCGCTGGGCTGTAGGGTCACCGGCCAGAATAGCATCCCAGAGTAGTTGCCACTCTTCAATTTTATCCGCGGTCCAGTTTTCTGGAGCAGTGAGGAGCCGGCTGGGAATGTTTCCGTCAGTGAAGAACGCGGTGTTCCAGGCCTGGAAGCGCAAAGCCGTGTTAATATGCAGAATAAATTGTTCAACAACACTAAATCCAATCAGGCTTCTGGCCCTGACATGCTTGGGCCTATAGATCAGCTCATCAAAGGTAAAATCGAACCGCGGAACACCTAAAATATACTGCTGGTACGCCACGGCAGGAGGTTCTGGGTTGGCTCCGCTTTCATTGACCAGGGGCTTGATTAAGGAGCCGTCAATAAAAGGCAGGCTGTAGAGGGCTCCACCGCGAGTTCTGCGCTTGTGAATGGCGATAGCGTCGAAGATGAAGTGGTCTTCCAGGACGTTCCTGAGCCAAACATTAAAGACATTCTGCCTATCCGGCTTCTTGAAGAACTGCCGGGCAGCAATTATTTTGTCTCGGTCTCTGTCCTGAATGTCTCGCTTTTCCCTAACCGTGCGGATTAGCAGGGGGTCAGGGGCTATATCCCAGCTCAGGCAGGCAAGCTCGTCAATTCTTACATAAAGGGCCTTGCGGAAAAGGTCGTAGCTGTCAACCAGGTTCTGGGTGACCACCGGGTCAATCCGGCGGACCAGCCCAATACCCATAAGGTTGTGACCGGGCTGGTAGTAGTCCCGCCGGGGGCGCCCAGTATTGTCAAGGGGCTGCACACGGGGCGGAGTACCTGGGCCAAAGGCCGTGCCTGGGTCGTTGTAGGTGTTGGAACTGTCATAAACCCGGGCTAGGGTCTCTGCATTGATGGACGTTGCGCCGGCGCCGTTGATGGGGATAGGTTTGGCAGAGAGCGCCCGAGGCCTTACAGGAACGGCCGCGGCGGTGTTGTGGGCGCGCAGATGCGCCTGAATCTTCGAGAGCTTTGGAAATGTGGCCAAAAAAGCCTCTGGTAGAGATTAAGAAGAGGAAAAGGCGGCGCGGCGGCTGCGGAGGAGGAAACAGCGGCCGCGTCAACGCCCATGATTAGTGTAAATGGTCTGAGGGCCGGGGGCTAGGGGAGTTATAGGAACCTATAGTGCTGAGTGATAGCTATAACCGGCAGGATGTTCGCGGCAACACTCGCGTCCCACATCCCAACGTCAATCGTCTTTCCGCAATCATGGCAGATGTAAAGATTGCTGCCGGGATCAGCCCGCCAATCGCTGGGACAGACCTTGGGTTGGGTGGCCAGGTGATCCGCAATGCACTCCAGGGCATTGGCAATGCGGTCTAGGTCCCCGCCAGCGTCATCCGTGACCTTCGTTAAAGCAGCGGTCGCGGCTCGGACAGCATCTATAATGTCCCCCTTTTTACTGGCCTCCTCGGCCTTTACAAGACTGGGGTTTTCCAGCAGGGCTTGGCGCCAATCATAGGCGCCGGTATTATCCGGCATTGAGGACATACCCTACCGTGAGTGGCGCAAAGTGCCCGATAGCCTCTAGCAGGACCTGCATCAGGCTAAGCTGCTTGTCCGTGAGGTGTGAAACATTTACCTTCTTTTGGCAGGTGTTGCACTTAAGGGCCCAGACTTCTCCGTCTTTTGAGGCCTCGGTGGAGGTCCAAACCGGCAGAAACTGTCCGGAGCAGGGGATTGGGTGCTGCGGTGGAATGGCATAGGTGAAGTTGGGGGTATAGTTACTTTGGACCGCGGCGGATGCTATATCCGCGGCCAGTTGCTGCTTTTGGACTCGGGCGGCTTGGGTAAAGTCCGAAGCATCAACATAATGGTCGGGGCGGATCTGGGAAGTGCCGCAGTAGCAGACGCCTCCGCAGTTACAATTCGTGCGCATGGGCTACTCCTCAAATATACGGGATAGGATGGCATAGGCAGCCGCATCCCTATTGTTTTTATCTATAAAGGGATTTTTGAATCCCAATAGAGTCAGCTTATTTTCAAACATATCATACAGGCACATGGCTACATTGTCCACATACGTTTGTTTGAAAGAGGGGTCCTCTTTGAACGCCTCCAGAATGGTGTGCCGGGCTTTGTTAACAGGAATCACGGAAAACTGCTGCAGAATTTCCGCAAAGGCAAAGGCCAATTCCGGGTCCATGATTTTATCTCTGGTGGTTGGTTGGCACCAAATCTGGCCAGCCAGGCCTAGAGCCTGCTCTATACTTATCATACTCGGTCATACCTTATGTTGCCCTTGGGACCGCCCTCCATGGGGGAGCCGCCAAAGCCGCTGGCGATTTGTGGGGGCGGCGCGGATATGGCATCCATCAGGGCGGCAAACCCGCCACTAGCTTGAATGACGGCACCATTGCGGGTCGGGCCATTCTGGTACTGCGGTCCGGGATTGGCCTGAGGGGAACCGGCAGCCAGCCAGGCCTGGTAGGCAGGGTCCTGATTTTGCACCGGCGCCATTTGCACCTGGGGCTGCTGATTTTGCATCGCTTGCCGGGCCCTGGCGGCAACCTGGTCCGGGGTTACCTTCCAGGGCTGCAGGGGACCGGGCGGGACCGGGCGGGCTTCGGGCCACTGAGCCACTGCCTGAAAAGCGGGATCCTGCGGGGGCGGAGTGTTAAACCCGTTATCATACTGAGGACTCACTGGGGCAAAGGGCTGCTGGAGGTCCGGGAGAGCGCGATACCTGGGCTCGGAGACCGACGCAAGATCCGTCTCCAAAACTTGCCGGAGGCTGTTGGTTTGAAACTCCACGGCAGCCGACAGCTTGGCGCAAATTTCCAGCAGATTGTAGAAGTGCTTAATAGCGGCAGTGGCCATGGTCGCGGCACCGGAGCCCTTGGCGTCTTCCGCTACGGTGTCCAGGTAATCGTTGATTACGTCCAGGTTTAACCGGCCATAGACTCTGGGCTCGGGTACGGCAGGGCCCGGGAATCCCTCATATGCGCTGGGTTCCGGGATGGGGTCGGGGATTGGCTGCTCATATTCGCGCTCACCCTTCCCGGAGCGGCGCCGGTAATCAGCCTCAACGAGGTCTTCTCTTGGCGGGCCACCAATGGAGCCGACCGGAATGTATCCGCCGTTGTCCGTGTCTGTTTTTGATAGGGTCTTTGGGGGCATGGTTATGTCTCTTCCTTGTGGTGTGGCAGGAGGGTTTCTAGGATTTTATTGTAAAGTTGATCAGCCAGAATACCCTTGTGGACCAGGACTAGTTGTACGCCGTCAGGGTGCTGGTAAATGATATTGAACACCAGCACCGGGTTCCCCTCAATTTTTACAGGTTTATCCGGTGGGGTGTGGGTGAGGGCTGCCAGCAGTTGTTCCGGGTCCCAGCGCATATCCTGGATTAGGGGCATGATGGACCAGTGATGGCCCTCGTACTCTATATTAGCGACCGAGATCATGCCGGAGGCGCGCTCTTCCGGGGTGGGGTCCGGACCAAAGGTGAAGGGCAGGGCATCTATTTGGGCCGGGGTTAGGGAGCGCCGCAGGAGGTTTTCCGCGCGGCCCATTGGCTTGGGCATGTCGGCGCGGCCGGTTTTTTGCCAATGGTCCTTCATCACCCGTAATTGGTCATTCAGGCTGGGTACCCAGGCCTTGGGCGGCTCCGTCGTGGGGGGTGTGGGTCCGGTATCAATCATGTTACTTCCTTCCGGGTAGGGACTTTGTGCCCTTGGCATCAATGTAATCGTACATGTGTACCAGGTCCATGATGTTATCCGGTTGCAGGGTGCGGTGCGTGATGAGGTGTTGCATGGCTAGGGGAAAGAGGTCCAGGGCGTCCTGGGCCGCGTATTCAATTTGGGCTTTGGTCAGCGGCTGGTCCACCTTGAAGGAGAGTTGGGGGGTCTTATCCAGGGGCATCCCAAAGTAATGCCGGATCTGGGCAGAGAGACTGGCAGAGCCCTTTTGGTTGGTCCGGTCAAGGTACTGGCGCTCTGCTAGTCTGGTGTCATAGACCCTGCTGGCAGGAATGTTTATGCCAAATTTGGCATAGATAAACCCGAGGTCGAAGGGCGCGTGCTGAATGAGGAAGGTGGTGCCGGGGCGGGCAAAGATGGGCCGCAGCAGGGGCATGTGGCAGGGGCGAAAGAGGTAGGCATAGCCGGGAATCGCCAGGGTAATGAGCACCAGATCATCGTTTAAGGGGTCCAGGCCGGTGGTTTCCGTGTCAAGGGCCACGACCGGAGCCTCAAAGAGGGACTGAAAACGGTTCGTGTCCTTATGGAGTTCCCAAAGGAGGTCGAGTCCGGTGCCGCAGAGGTCATAGATGCGGACCTCTGGGTGCCTGGGGAGATCGGTTACTAGCGCGTGGGCAGAGAGGGTCATTGGAGTTCAATGCCAAAACTCTGCTGCACGAAGTCCACAACGGCCTTGATGCGGGCTGCCACGTCCTCGGGCTCACCGTTGACGATGTTGATCAGGGTCTCAATAGCGCCCTCATAGTACCCTATAGAGAATCCTTCAGTGTAATCCGGGGTCTGCGGCTCCGCCTTGTAGTCCTTGGGCATGTCCGCTAAAGGGTAACCGTTCATGCTAATGGTTACGGTAGGCAGGGTTGGAGCACCGATACCTACCCCGTCCGCCTGCAGGATAGGGGCATCCGCGGGCATGCCGGCAGCGGTGAAGGTTTCGCGGTTACTGGGGCTGGGAGCGGGGCCGGGGCCCATCAGGGCATTGCCGCCGGCATCTTGAAGCGCGCGTATATTGATTATCGGAGTTCTCCTAATATACTACTTCGAGCTTGCTCATATGTCACACTAGCCTCTTCGGGGGTGTCGAAAGTACCTAGATACTTGTATTCTCCCTCGTACCGTATATATGCCTGGTAACGAATAACAGTTTTGTTACTGCTTTTCCTTACTCCCCTATACCCAGACAGAGCCTCTGTTTTTATCGATCTTTGCAGGTTTTGAGATTGCGAAAGAAACCGTATATTCTTTCTTTGGTTGTTTAGTCCATCATTATCCTTATGATCGATGGGAGTGCGGTGGGTAGAACGCCCAAGGAGCATTTGGTGCATTAAAATACCTGTACGCTTGCCTTCAATAACTATATTGGTTCTAGCATAGTCTTGGTATGTTCCATCGGCAAGAATGTTTCGTTGCAGAAACCACTTGTAGTTACTTAGACGCGGATAGTCCTCATCATCCACTAGAACAACACCGCGTCCCTTGCGTAGGACAATTTCTGTAGGCATATGTTTAGTTTACCCTATTGGGGGCTGCGTGGCAAGTGGTTGGGTGATTTGCTCCGCATCCGGCATGGGGTCGCCGGTTAGTGGGTTTATGGACCTAATGGCCTTGGGGCCGGACCACTCCTTAAGCCAGTCTCGGGAGGCCTTGGTAGGCAGAGGGCGCAGGGCCCTGCGGTTCATCCAGTCCATGAATTCCTCTCCGGCCTCTTCTTTATCAGGAATACCCTGACAGGCAAGGGCCAGGGCGGTTAGTAACTGGTCCTGAGTGCCGACCGTGAAGGAGCCTGTTAGCTCATTATCAGTGGGTGCCGGGTCGAGGTCGTAGAGCAGGAGGTCATTTAGGATTACCTCAGTCACTGGGGTTTTAGGGGCCTTCAGCCGGCCGTCCTGCAGGATGGTTTGCATTTTGGCTATCAGCCAGGACTTACCTACGGTTACTTTGTCTTTATTTTCTGACCGCTTATCGCTATTGGTCACGTAAACAGTGATTAAGGGGTCCACCTTGGCCTTTATGAGGTCAATAATGGGGTCCCCGAGGCCGGTAACGTCCACATACAGGATAACCCTGGCCTTGTACTGCGCAGCCTGGGTATGCACGTTATCCACGATTTGCTTAAGCCTTTCGGCTATAGCCTGATACGGGGTGTGCGCGGAGATCATCTCCAGCCCGCGCAGGGTGAACATGTCCAGCCTTTTGCGGGTAATGCGGCTGTATATGTAGTCCAGCTGGGTGACCACTACGGCAGAGGGCTGTGCCTGCGGGCGGACGGTAACCCCCACGAAAACTAGTGCGGCAGCCATTTGCGTATCCACTTAAAGGGGGCCAGCAGCCAGTCCCGGACGTTGAGCAGGCAGCACATTAGGTACACTTGGGAGTAAAACCATTGATCCGCCATGGCCTGCCGGTATGCGGTAGCCATGCGGTCCAGTTCCTCCCAATCCCACTGTTGGTTGCTCATAGGGCCCACAGTCCGTCATTGTTGGGGTCAATCACTCTTAGCACATCGGCCTCCTTAAAGGCACGTTTATCCGGGGAGAGCGCGCACATCCATGCAAGCATTATACTCATTACGTAGTCGTCGTGTATACCCTCGGGGGCGCCATAATGTACCAGGCCGGAGGGCAGCTTTTTAGCAGCGTAACTGTGCAGTTCATTGAGGGCGATTTGGCCTACCGCAACGCCCCCCACATGCTGGTCATTGGAGAGTAAATGGATGAATCTGCGGGCCATGCAGAGCACTAATGCGTCTACTATTTCCAGTTTTGATGCATTGGTAGTCCAAAAAGACACCACAGGCAGGCCGCTGCGTGCTAATTCCTCAAAATTAGGGGTACCAATGCTGTTCATTTCCACCAAGACCATGCTTGGGGAATAGTCGTCGCAAAGGCCCTGCAGGAGCGCCCGTTGGTGGTGAAACTCTATTTTTTCAGTAGTTTGGATCCATACTATGCACTTGGTGGTCAGGTCAATGACCGTGAACACGGTTGCATCATTCTCCCGGCCCCAATCGACCCCAATTGCGTACTTATGGGCGGGGTTTCTGGCCCGCAGGGGCTCCGTGGCCAATTCCTGCACGTTGGGGAATACTGCCGTGCCTTCACCAAGGAATTGGGCCAATATTTCTTGGCTGTAGTCCTTTGGGGTGTTCTCGTCTTTCATGCGCTGCAGTTCCGCGGGCTTCAGATGGGGATTGGCCATGCTGGGGAATTGCCAGGATTTCCACTGCACATCCGGGGCAGGCTCTCCGGCAGCGAGGGCCGCGGCGACCTTTTTGTCGGCATCCACCCCCCTTTGGTAGAGGTTATGGAAGAAATTAAAGCCCTTGGGGGTGCTAAAAAACCAGGCTTTTCCCTCAAAATCGATGAGAGTAGCCTGAATACTGTTGTTCCAAGCGTTTTGCATGCCGCTGATGATGGCGACCTCATCCACGCAGACAATATCGTATTTACGGGAACGCGCGACATTCTCCGGGCGCGCCATATTCCATAATTCTATGGTGCCGCCGCCGATAATGTCTAAACGGTGGGAACCAGCGTTTTTGTAGGTGATTACCGGCTCTAAAAAATACAGCAGATCCCGCCAAACCTCTTCATAGAACCGATCCTCCGGGGCAAACCAACCGGCTTTACCCCCTGCTAGGACCGGTTTAATGATTTGGTCGATGCCCAGGGTGGTTTTGCCGAAGCGGCGTCCCATGCAGAGGACATTGAAACGGCGCTGCTCATCAACAATCTGTTGCTGCATCGGATGGAGTTTGGGGAGGGTTATCCTAACACTTGCCACTAGAGGTCCTTGGGTTCCATGTCCGCATAGACCACTTCAATCTTGGTAATAGTGTGAGCGGCGTCCGTTTTTTCAACCCATTGGCCGGTTTCCTGGGCGATTTGCTTCAGGGTGTCCCTTAATTGGGTGACCATAGGCTGATCCACCAGAAACTCATCAATTTCCCGAGCGTTACGCCCAGATCCCAGACTCTTAAATTGATGGATGACCAGGCCGGTGCTGATACCGGGGGCAAGGGGCCATTGCACAGGGCCCTCCACGGCACGCTCATCAACAATTTGCTGTAACTTTTGATAAACATCCATTAGCGCGGCGATCCGGCCGATTTTGTTCAGCACGCCGGACTCTAGGGCCTGCGCCTGGGTGGCTTCAATGATGGATTTGACGCGCTCCCGGAATTCCGGCGCGGCCCGCCAGTCCTTGAGAGCGGCAACGGAGACACCAAGTTCTTGGGCCATGGCGGGATTGGTTTTATGACCTTCCGCCACTAACATGGCAGCACGCTCGGAGGTGATACCCCAGGGGAAGGCGGTCAGGGTGGAGATTCCGTTATGCACTAAGGGCCTCCGCTTGGCGCTGACACCATTGCTGCAAAGCCTCTACTAGGATTTGGCGACCGACCAATTCCTCCGAAGCCCAGCAGGTTTCCTTGAGGGTGAGAACCGCAAAGGCCAATGGGGTGCAGCGGCCGGCAACGTCCGCGGCATGAATGAAGGGCGAGGGGTTCAGCTCCAGGGTGTCTTCATCATTAAATTTCAGCTTAGAAGAGGCCAGGTAGCGGGATACACGCTGCAGGGCAGCGGAAAAGTCTTGGAGATTGGTTGGCAAGGGGTTAACTTTCTGGGGCGCCGGGTCCTATGTTTGAGGTCTCGGGGTGGTGGATCATGACAGAGAGGGCACCGGGGTCCTGCAGGGGGATGACCACGGTAGCGGGGTCCGGCAGGGTCTCCCAGGCGTCAACTGGGATCTCTAACACGGTGTGCAGGGGGATTCCGTTAAGCAGCATTCCGGCATGGGTTTGGGGGACCAGCAGAACGGCTTTTATTTGGCGGATGGACATGGATCATATTCTATTCTCAGCTATTTTCATTACAGGGAACTCATGCGCGGGCCGCAGCGCCAGGAGTTTAGCTAGGGGTTGGGGTCCTTCGCCTAATTGCAGGCAGAGGGGGAGCGCGGCGCAGTATGCGCAGGGCCACTTGGTCTCTGCCGGGTTGGCTATCCAGCCTTGAGCATTCACTGTATCGCCAATGGTGCCGGCCAGTACGGCAGGGGCCAGGGCTGCCAATCGGTCCCATTCGTCCTGGATTTGGTCGAGGTCAATTTGCATGAACCAGTCCATGACGCTGATAAATTCCGGGGTTTGGGGGTCCGCCCAGGTCTTTTTAGCGGTTTGGCAGGGGGCCTTGCTGATATAGATGATGTGAATGTCCGTGGCACCAAGGTGCAGAGCAGAGAGTCCTGCCTGGAAGATGTGGTCTTGTTTAGGACCTTTCCACATAGCGTACTTAAACCCGGGTAGGCTGGTGGATTTGATTTCCACTACATTACTGATCTCAGCGTCAGAAATGTAGACACCATCCGCCCTGCCGGAGATGCCACTTGTACACCAACTGTGTTCGACTGATAGGTCGGGAAAAAGGGTGGTCAGGCCGGCCTGCATATCGTCGTGGAGCAGGTCCCCTGCCAGAAAGGTGGTTGCAAGCTCGGGTGTAAGGTCTAGGGGTTTAAGGTTCAGCATCCTTAACCCAATGGCCCGTTCACAGCCGCCCGCCTCTGAAGCGAATGCCCTGAGACCTTCATTTTGACTAATATGCGGCCGGCTGTACCCTTGGGCAATCATCAATGTTGCTTGCTGTAGGGTGAGGGTAATACCGTCTTCCAGGGTACAGGGGCCGTGTCGCCGGCAGAGTGCTCCGTGGAAGGCCGCGGTTATTTGGGGGAGGGCGGCAGAGCCCATTATATAGCCTCGCTGGTGCAGACCCCTACCGGGTCAAAGTCGGCGGCTATAAGTTCTGCCCTGATGGGGCCCTGAAGGTAGTCATAGACCGCGCCCCAGTGCCGGCCCAGGTCCTCTAGGGGGATGCCCAGGACCCGGGTAAGGTCCTCGGGCAGGGGGCCCTGCAGAGAGGAGGCATCCCACAGGATTTTGCGGGGTTGCAGGGTACCCTGGTGCATGGTGATGGCATTGATGAGGTAGAGCTGGTTGTCCTTGCGGGAGCGGACCAGCAGGCGCTCGACGGCGCGATCAGCGTCTTGGGGTGGGAGTACATGGGCCATTGGCGGTTCCTCCTCAGTCGGGGTCTCTATACAGCATGTACCAAAAAAGGGTAACCACCAGCATGAGTAGGAGAAACCCAACATCCCAGGGGGTTACCAATGGCGGTTAGAAGTGCCGGACAAAATAGGCTATGGCGCAGACAAGAGCAATGATGCCCAAAACAATGAGCCAAGAAATGGGGTCGGAGGCAGAGAGTTCAGCAAGCACGGGTTTTCCTTTTCTATAGGTTGTACCAAGAGTCATCATTTATAGTATCGGACACAACGAGGTTATTGTCAAGGGCTTGGGTGGGATCCAGGCTTTCGGCTTTCTGCTGCGCCCGCAGAGCCTGCCACTGCTCCCGGTAGGCGCGCAGGTTATCCCTGCCCCCCTCGCCCAGGGTCTTATGTTTACCGGTGTCCGTGAACCACTGGCGGATTTGCTGGTTCAGCAGGATGGGGTCGGCATGGGTTCTTATGGGGGCCTTGCCGCTGGTGAGGTTTAGGCCGCTGCGGTTCGGGCTGCAGAGCCATCGGCAGAAGTAGATGGCGCTGGCCCGCGGTATGTAGTAGAAGGTCATATAGCGCACGGCAGAGATGCGGCCGTTTCTAATGTGGCGTTGGACTAGTCTCCGGTCGCACCGCAGGATGTGGGCCAGTTCCTTTACGGTGAGGAACAAAGGGAGGTTGGCCAAGGGTGATTCCGGAATGACCTCGGGGGCATAGGGCATGGCCTGGTGGCAGCAGGAGCAGAGGGGCTGGGGGTTATCCGGTAGTGTATAAGTATTCAGGTCTTTGCATGAGAATGGGGGGTTGGCCAGGTATGCGGCCTCCAGGGCATCCTCTTGGTTGTTGAAGGGTACTTGCTTCATGCTTCTCCTAAGATGTTACACCCTAAACCTAGCACCAAAGATGAAGGATGTTAGGTGTCGGGTGAATAAAAAATAATTTTTCACTTTAAGTATAGCCGGCTCTGACCACCGAGTCAAGGGGGTGCCTATACCGGGTCCCGGATGGAGATCTCCCGCCCTCTAGCAGCGGATGGGACCCAATCCCACCCGCCGCACCCTACCGCCCCGCCCTATTCACTTTCGGCCGCGCTCCCCGCGTTACATGGCCATGCCCCTATCACTATACCCCCAACACGTCTTGTGACTGTTCGCCCATACTACTAAAGGCCGCGCTCCCCGGCTTACATCACCCGCTCCGTTCCCGCGAGATTCAACCCAGTACGAAGACCGTTCCGCGCCCGCGCCCGCACGCCATAGCCATAGTAGCACCACTTGATACGCCATGCCCTGTTACGCATCAATTTGCCCCTTCAGTGCTTGCCACGCCTGATATAGGCTGTAGCGGATATTTGGCCCATAGCCATGGCCTTTGGCATGCCGCCATTCAACACAGACCGCGCCACCACCCACCACGCGGTGAATGCGTAGGGTGTTACCGCTTGCGCGGCTCACTTGCAACCAGAGGGGATTGATTGGGCCATGCACCCAATCGGTCATACTGGTATCGTATAGGATGCTCAGTGCATCAAGCGCCGCAAACCCTTTGTGTCCGATATCGCTGTAGCCGTTCATGTTGTCCTCGCTTTCCTTACCCTTATAATACCATTCACGCGCGGCTCTTGTCGGAATGGTCTAAAGGGAAAAAAGCCTGCTTATGGGCCATGCATCCTACACCTGAGATGCTGGGTGTAGGATGCTGGGTGAAGGGTTAATAACCCTTGATAACTTGCAGTACATCGATGCCGTGAGGCACCCTGTAGCAGAGATGCCCGCTTGCTAGGCTTGCTTGTGCGGCGCGATAGGGGTACAGCAGGCGTAACACGTCCCCAGTATCGCGGTTGTCCGGGCCAGCAGGGAAGCTGTGAGATGTGATTTTCAAGGTTCTACCACAATCATCGCATTGGTCATGGATGGTATCATAGGTGAACCCTAGGTATTCCAGTATCTCATAAATGTCGTTCCACGTTGCACCCAAAACAACGATGCTATCATCGTAGGGTGACAGGTGAATGTCCTCAAGCAAGAACAGGTTAAGGTCGGCGTTTAGGTATTGCGCCTCATCGTACAGGCCGCCATCCTGCAAGGTAAGCTCATGCGCGACCTTATCCGCGATAGTGCAAGGTACCACGTTCACGGTGAATTGCTGCTCCAGCGGTGAATAGCTATTCAATGGGCTACTGTATCCGGATGTGCGCATGATGTTACCCCCTGAGATGCTAGATGTTAGGTGTAAAATGCACCACAATTGACGCGGCCACGTTCATCTATCGTGGTACACTATGCGTGAATTGTGGTGCATAAAAGGCGCGGGTGGGTGGGGTAAATGGCCGGAAGTTATAGCGTGTGAACTAAAACTTGCAGCCCTTACCCTTGCATCGGGTGATTCTAAATAGCGTAGTAGGGTACCCTTGACGCAATTCGACAAGATACTCCAGTGCTTCCCCAGAGCTCAGCCGCGCATCAAACAGCCGCACTGGCGACCATCCATTTTCCGCGCGAGATTCAAGGAAGTACTTTGCATCCCCATCAATAGCGGCAAACGCGGCGCGAATCTCTTCGGCAGTTTGGCCATACTGCCCGATAGTGTTAGGGTTGGGTGAATACATGGTACTTCCTTCCTTGCTATGCGATAAACTAATGGATGCGCGCGGTGGGCAGGGTAAACGCACGCGTACAAACCAAGCTGGTTGGCGTATAGGCGTTAGTTGTGCAAGCATGCAAACCATACGTTGCCCGATGTGATGGAGCATAGGTGTTAAGTACCAAAATAGCCATTATGGCCAGCATAACAGCGGCCATGGTAGCGATACGCTTCACTCTACTTTCCCCAGTGCTACATGAACGGCGAATAGTGGATGATACCGGACCATTCCCCATAGCTAATATAACACTGGGGAATGGTTTATGCTGGAATGCTAGCCAAGCAATTCTAGGAACAGTGCTATTGGGTCTGGGTCTGTTCCGCGACCCTGCCCACTAACTTTTTGGTCCCTATACGCGGCCCATATCCCCGCCTGTGTCGCACTTTTTGACCATCCCATTAGCCACGCGACATGCGTGAGCGCCACGTCAATCGCGCGATATAGCGCAGCCGGTACCCTTGCCCGTAGCGGTTCACCTGTCGCGCATTGCGCAATAATGGCATCAACAGTAGAGTAAAAATCTTCACCCAGCAAATTATGGGCAAATGCCCATGTCTTCGGGCCTGTCTCGCGGTGAAGATACTCTAAAGCATAGCCGGGCCGTGATAACATCATGGCCAGCTTAAGGCGCGTTTGCCGCGTCAATTCCCCATTTGCCGGGCCGGATGCGATAACCTGGGTGAAGATAGCCCAGTTACGGGCAATTGACTTTCTAGGGGATATGGCGGCAAATATTGCGGCACTATCCTCTGGTGTAAGCCCGTGCGCCGCGCCCATGGCGCACACTAATTTGCCCCAATCACCATACCATGTTGACGGGCAAGCCTTATCATGGCCGGATAGGACAGCCATAAATCGGCCTATCATTTGCCATTGTACGTTCGGATGTGCCCATTTTGACGCCATGGTGATTCATTCCCCTACGATTATCATATGTAACGCGGTAGGATTTACCGGGTGTACCTGAAAGCCCGCTTCTCGCAGCCGCTCCGCCAACCAAACCCATTCGGTGGTAGCACGCGCCCGCTGTATTGCACTGGGTACATGCCGATGGTCCGGTACCACCATGACAGTGCGACCACCTAACAGCGATATAATGCTGGCATCAAGCATTTTACCATCATACAGTACTGCTACTGCCTGTATGACAGATTTTACTTGATTGACTAGTGTTAGCATACTTTCCCCCTTATGGGCCGCTATCCCATGGCCACAATATAGCAGCCATGGGAACATCTTGCTAAAATGGCCTAAAGAGTAGAGATAATCTCTACTTTGCCATTCGGGCATCTCAGGTACATAGCCTTTTCCCCTAGGTCGCGCCCGATGGTATAGGCTACTTCTCGCGCCTTATTATGGGCCGTGCGCAGCAGCCCGCTAATGCCGATACGATATTCAACTATCGCATCAAGGTACAGCTTACCATCCGGACCACGCCATGCCCCTTGCAGCCCCGGTACCTTAGTGAATCCCCCAAAGGCTGCTAGCAGGGTATCGGCCAGCTTAGCATCAAACGTATCCTGTTCCTGTTGGCTCAATGGCCATACAATGGCCGGAACCAAGATACCATATTCGTGCATTGATTCTACTCGCATACTTCCCCCAACAATACCGCGCACGTACGCAGCCCGGCCACTACACCAGTATAGAACGATGCTTCTTCAACGTCTAAAGCTTCCAGTGCTGCCTGTCGCGCCTCAAGTATAGCGGCCCGAATTGCATCCACAAGTATGTCCCTATCCATAACTGTACTCCACTGGGTAGCTATCCCATGGCCACAATATACCATCCACGCCTAAGCTCTGCTAGAATGCCTAGCCAGCCTTGCCGCACACCCTTAACTGGTTGGCGCGGCAACACTGGCCACAGACCGGCCCAAGCATGACAGCGACCGGGTTAAGGTATGCACCGCACTGAGTGCAGGCACCCCCATCCCCGGCCAGCCCCTCGCGCCGGACCTTCCCCCGGCCCAGTACCCCCTGCCCGCGCTTCATAGTCCTACCCCCTCCCCGATACCACGTAATTGGCCCGGCCATGCCGCACTAGGTCAGCCAGCACCCCCTGGTCGTACTCCGCCAGCCCGAAGCCCCCTACCGTGCAATATGTACGCTGGTCGTACACATTGACATAGTACCCGCGCCACGCATCCCCCCGGATGTACACCTCGTACCCCCGGCCCAAAGGAAAGGTCGCCTCTAGCTCAGTCTTAACCGCGATAGCCTGCTGTCTATTCAACATTCGTCTTTCCTCCTGCCCCTATAATAGCAGCCAGCGCCCAAGCTGGCAGGAATGGGTTAGGCCACCCTGCCCGCCCGGTCTGCCTCTACCAGGAGCAGCAACAGCGCACGGTCCACGCCTGCCTCTGCCAGCTTCCGGTCTAAGCGCCGCAGCCCTCGGGCGCTGTATCTGTCCAGGTCCCGAGCATTCATGTGCTGCGCACACAGGACCACCACCCCGGCCCAGCACTGCCAGCCCACCCCATACCGGAACAGCAGCGCCCAAGCCAGGTCCGCGCTTGCCTCTGCATGCCCGTGGTTAGTCACCCGGCCCCCCTCCGCCACCTGGGTATGGTGCAACTTGCCGTAGTCGTGCAGCAGCGCGGCCCACAGCAGAGTCTTACGCGCGGCCCCATGCAGCCCTTCCCGCGCCGCTATCCGCCGAGCAGCCCCCCATACCTGGAGCGTGTGCGCCAGCACATCCCCCTCCGGGTGGTACACCGGGTCCTGTTGCACGGTAGCCAGCGCCCGCAATGATGAATCCTTCATATCCTCACCTCCTCCCCCGTAACGCAAGAAGCCCCTGCCAGAGGTATTTAGCCAATTGCAGGGGCATTCTTTAGGCGTGCAGGAAGTATTCAATCCGGTCCCAGTGGATGGTGTCGCACCGCTCCCGGACCATGGCCACCACCAAGTTGTCAGCAGTGTACGCCTCCCCGGTCGGGTCCATCCCGGATTGACCCAGGATGGTATCAGCCAGGATAGCATTAGCGTGCGCCCTGTCCCCCTCCGCCAGGGCGATTAGGCCCGGCTCCCCGTATGCGCCCACGCTGCCTTGCAGCAGCACGCCCAGGTTGGTGTCGCGGCGCGCTTGGTTTGCTATGTACTGTTCAAGCTCCATGCTACAGCCTCAATTCTAGTGCGTCTAAGGCATCAATTGCTTGCCGAAGGCTTTGCAGGCGGCTGTCCTGGACCATCTTATAATCGCGCCCGATGTCCTCGCCCCCCGGCACGGAGTAGACATCGGTGAACAGGTCGAAGGCCGCGTCTACAATAGCTTCTACTGCCGCCTGCCGTTCGTTTGCCATGGTCCCTCCTAATAGATAAGCACAATAACGACCAAGACCACCAAGGCCGTAACCACCCAAGAGTAAGCCAATGTCTGCATCGCCTTACCTCCATGTCCCTACTATACCATCTGAAAGTGGGGCGCGCAGGAATGGTTAAACGTACTGCAAATCAAGCAGGGTGGCAGTGCCCTCGCCGGTAGAGAACACCGCGCCAATGTTGAACAGGTCGTGCGTGGTAATGGCCCGAAGCCCCTTGCCGATTAACTGCCGAGCAGCCATGTGGGCGTAATCGCCGCGCGCCCTGACGGACCCGACCCGTATACCATCCAGGTAGGCCACCACCCGGTGCCCCCGCTCCCCCGGCACCTCGACCAGGGTGAACACCGACAGCGCAGTAAGGTGCCCCACCCGCCCCACCCGGTACACTAGTTGCGCCTCAAAGGTCCCATGCACATGGGTCTGGGTATTCTTGGTCATTCCCGCTCCCCCTTCATCCGCTTGATGGTCCAGTCTATCTCACTTTCGCTGCCCGCCAGGATGGTCCCAAAAGATTGGACGCGCTGGTCGTATATGGTCACGGTGTAGCCGAAGAACCTATCCAACGGCATTTGTACATCGTAACCCTGCTGCCAGCGGAACACCTGCTTGATGCGCTTCCACACCTCGCGCGCCTGTGGATGTGTCATTTTAACCTCCCCCCTCCGCCCGCCCAGCCTGCCGCAGCATATTG
>OCZT010001948.1_pt1 | contig 21417 bp, 23 predicted proteins | sample 1539031 | NCBI WGS metagenome assembly OCZT01 (sample SAMEA3539308, study PRJEB22396) | soil metagenome | biome: tundra; feature: field; material: soil | place: USA | collected 2010-05 | depth 0.15 m | reverse complement strand
TAACCGCTCCACCCATCGATCTTGCTCCTCTCTCAAGAGCAAGCATCGAGTCAGAGTTTCCCTGATTTGGGAATCCCAAAATGAGTCAAAATCCGCGGCCGTTGGTATGAGTCCCTGCGAAAAGTCGCTGTCACGCGGAAATGCAAGGCTCGAATTCGCCCCAAGACCCTTGACATATCAGCGCTTTCGGCAGAACGCCCTTTCAGAAGCGTTATGGACCGTTCATGGATCTGATTACCACCACTTCGGAACTCGCCGCGGTTTGCGCCCGTCTGGCCAGGCACCCGGTCATCACCGTCGATACCGAATTCCTGCGCGAGACGACCTATTATCCGCTGCTCTGCGTCGTGCAGATGGCGAGCGCAGACGAGGCGGTCGTGATCGATACGTTGGCTCCGGGCATCGACCTCAAGCCATTCTTCGCGCTGATGGCCGACGAGAAGGTGCTGAAGGTTTTCCACGCCGCCCGTCAGGATATCGAAATCGTCTGGCATCAGGCAGGCATCGTTCCCCACCCGATCTTCGACACCCAGGTCGCGGCCATGGTGCTCGGCTATGGCGATTCCATTGCCTACGACCAGCTGGTCGAGCGCATCGCCGGCCACCGGCCGGACAAGACCCACCGATTCACCGACTGGTCGCGCCGCCCGCTGACCGAAGACCAGGTGCATTACGCGGTCTCCGACGTCACCCATTTGCGCGATGTGTTCGCGGCGCTGGACGCCGATCTCAAAAAGCGCGGCCGCAGCGACTGGGTGAGTGAGGAGATGGAGGTTCTGACCTCGCCAAAGACCTACGACTTTCACCCCGAACGCGCCTGGGAGCGGCTGAAGACGCGGGTACGCAAGCCGAAGGAGCTTGCGGTGCTGATGGAAGTCGCGGCATGGCGCGAACAGGAGGCGCAAAGCCGCGACGTTCCGCGCAGCCGCGTGCTGAAGGACGATGCGGTGGGCGACATCGCGACCCATGCGCCGACCAGCCTCGAACGGCTCGCCAATTTGCGCTCGCTGCCGAAGGGTTTTGACCGCTCGAAATGGGGCGCCGATATCGTGGCTGCCGTGCAGCGCGGCATCGCGCGCGATCCCGCCGGCTTGCCGAAAATCGAAAAGCCGCGCGGCAATTCAAACGGCGCGGCCATCGTCGAGCTTTTGAAAGTGCTGCTGCGGATGACGTCGGAGCGCCACGCCGTCGCCAGCAAGATCATCGCGACGGTCGGCGATCTCGAGCAGATCGCGGGGGACGATAACGCCGACGTAGCCGCGCTGCACGGCTGGCGCCGCGAGCTGTTCGGCGAAGCGGCCCTGTCGCTGAAACACGGCCGGCTGGCGCTCGCGATTGAAAAGGGCCGGGTTGTCAGGGTCGATCGAAACTGAGGTTCTCCTGCGCGTCTCAAAACGCATCGCCGCTCAAATCCGCCGCGACACAAGGATCCTCGGATCGACGTGCAGAAGCGCTATCGCGCGGCGTCGTCCTTCCCGTTGTCCGCAGCGGCTTTCGCCGCTTCCAATACTTCCACCAGGGCCATCGATAGAATATAAGCGCTTGTCGGTAGCTGGAGCTGGCGAGCTTTTGCGATTGCCGCGGAGAGGCTGATCGTCAGCTCTTTGAGATCGTCCTCGCGGGTCACCATCTGTTACTCGCTTCTGGAGCTTTTGCCGTGAGCACGGACGATTCCGATCATCCCGGGGATAAATTGCTGCAGCTGCTTCAGGACAATCAGATCGATCTGAGCGTCGTCGAAGGTTTGCGGCTCGTCATTGCATTCAATAAAATCAAAGACCCGTCCGATCGGCGCGTCCTCATCGAACTGGCCGAACGGCTTGCAAAGTGAGTGTTAACTCAAGACAATAGGGTCGAATTTTAATCATACCGCGATTTTACCGCTTGCTCCGATAAGGTCGGCGCTTCCTTCAATCCCGGCGTAGTTGCCGATAACTTTGACGACCGCCAGTTTGTATGAAGCAGCATCGCCGACGCCGGGGCGCCTGCACGCCACTGCATCGCTGACGACCTGATAGCGGTGACTGCGGTGAAACCCGTCGATGACGGTCGACAGAATGGTTTCATCGAGGGAAAATCCCAACAGCACGCAGCGAATGTTCTTCATATTCGACATGTATTCGGCGAACCGCGTCGAACTGTATGCCGACGGCAGCGGATGCTCGAACGCAAGTTCCCCCGGCCTCGGTTTCAGCTCCGCGATCCAATCCGTCAGGTTCGACGCCGGATTGAACCACGCGGCCTGCGCGATCCGTTTCAGATGCATGACCGGCCAGAGGTTGTTGCGCCAAAGCATCATCAATTCGAGGCAGCGCGACGTAATCGCCTCGGCGTCGGTTATGACGTGGCTGCGACCTTCGGTGAGATACTCGGTCTGAAGATCGGCACAGACGAGGATCGGCGGATCGTTATCGATGGAGGCCATCATTTTTCGGTTCGACATCACGTTTCAATCAAAGCCGCGGCGCGAAGTGGAGAGGTCGCCGCGCGACCCGATGAGATGTCGAGAACGCCGGGCCTGTCCCAATCGCCCTCCGGCCGAATGATCACGTAGGGGTCGCTATCGAGCGTGATGGCGTCGGGACCCGGCTCGATGTCGAGCACCATTTCCGTGTAGGAAAAATCGGAGAAGGTGATCTTGCGGTTGTGACCGAGAGGCTTGGCGCCGAAATGCGCCCAGAAGTCCACCAGCCGGTCCTGGGCCTGACCGTAGATTTTCCGGAACCCCTTGCGCCTGACGTAGTCGACGCTTGCCTGCACCAGCTTGAATGAAACCCGCGAGCGCCGGTACTGGTGGCGGACGGCCAGACGTTCGACCTTGGCGAACTCGCCGAAAAACCGCACCCGAAGGCAGCCCGCAGGTTCCTTCCCGACAAACCCGATGAAATGCGCCGCCACCAGATCGTTGCCGTCGAATTCTTCCTCGATCGGGCAATCCTGCTCGGCCAGATAGACCGCGGCGCGAATGGCGGTGACCAGCATGAGATCGTTGGGATCGCGCGCGATGCGGATCGAAATCGCGCGCGGGTTCGGATTGGCCGACAATGGGGGCTTACTGCCGTGCATCTGCAATACTCCTTGCTGAGACATTCGATGCCGGCATATGCGGTGCAAGCCGATTCCAGGGCCGCTGATAGCGCCAGAGTTCGTGCTGATGGCTAGGGATCGGCTCGAAGCCGAGTGCGATCATCAAATTGCGCCCGTCGGCGCTCGAGGGTTGAGCATAAAGATCAGCGGACGCGAGCCGCGGTTTTGAAAGATGCTCCGATACATTACCGAGTCCTGCCATCGCCTTGCCCTGGCCGGCGATCGCCCAGACGTAGATGGCGGATACTTCATTCGAGCGACCGGCGAGCAGTCCGACATCGGGATGCGTCAGATTGATGTCATCGAGGATGAGGGCATCGTGACCTCGGCTGTTGAGATAGAGAAACGCCACCGCCCCCAGCAGTTTTTTCTTTCGGCTGAACGTCAGAATGCTCTCCGGATCGAATGTGAAGTACCTCTCAAGGTCCGGTTCCGTAATTTGAACTCCGGGCACCAATCGGTTGGCCATGTCGGCAAGGGCTGACAGCTCGCAAGGCTGCGCAGGCTGCACGTCGATTTCCGCGCTTCTGGGCAGCGTGTCGAAATCGTGCCTTGCGGCCAAAGAGGCCCTTTTCATAACCGGGTCACGCATCTATCGTCGCTCCTGCCTGCGGGCTAGCACGATACCGGGCGGGGAACTGGGGTATGCAGCAACTATTGCATCGGGGTGCTGCGGTGACGCACCACCGGGTTGACGAACTACTGAGTGCGTCATGGGATGATCTGCGGTCGTTTCTGGCTTGTGCGAAATACAAGAGTTTTCGTAACGCCGCGGAGGAACTCGGCGTCACCAGCACCACGCTCATGCGCAGGATCGATCGGCTCGAAGAGTGCATCGGCTGCAAGTTATTCCTGCGCGATCAGAGCGGCTTGACGCTGAGCGACGAAGGCGCTGCGATGATCGGCGACGTGGTGGAAATGGAGCGTCACGCCTTCAATATTTTTCGGCGCGCAGCTCGGTCCGACGATACCGCCGGGACGGTACGTGTGGCGGTGACCGAAGGCCCGGGCAACTTCTGGATTCTTCCGAGGTTGATCGACTTTCAAAAGACCTACCGGAAGATCACGGTTGATCTTCGCTGCGCGATGGAACAGGCGGACGTCGCGCGACTGGAAGCCGATATCGCCATTCAGCTTGAGCGACCGACGAACCCCGATCTCATCGTCACAAAGCTCGGCAGACTTCACATCTATGCTTTCGTTTCGGAGGAATACCGCAAACTCCACGGCGTTCCGTCGCTTGCGGAAATCAGAAATCACAGACTGGTCATACAACATGCGCCTCAGGTTGACGATTCTGCCTATGCCCGGGTCTTGGGACTGGCGTCATTGGAAGGCATCGTTGGCATCAAGACGAATTCAAGCATCGGCGTTCTTTACGCCGTCGAACGAGGAGCAGGAATGGGCTTCCTGCCGACATCGTCGGTCGCGATGGGGGCATCGCTGGTGGCCGTTGATTTAGGCGTCCATCATCACGCCGATCTTTGGCTCACCTATCACAAGGAGTTTCGAAACTCCGATCGGCACAAGATCGTCATCGACTGGTTGAGGAAAATATTCGACCCCAAAAACTATCCGTGCTTCAGGGACGAGTTCATTCATCCAAATGACCTCGTGCCGTTGATGGCGACAGCCAGAGCGAATTTCGGCCTGCAGGGATACGTCGCCGCGCGTCCGGTCTGAGTGGGCGGTCAGGCGCGGTCCCTGGGCGACAGCGATCGCTCAGCCGCTAGAACTTCAACTCGACGCCGAGAGTGCCCTGGTGCGACTGCGTCGCGGCGCGAAACTTGCCGTCATAGTTGATGTAGAGTCGCGCTGTATTGCTCAGGCTGAGCGACGCGGACGCTCCGGCATCGGCGCCATACCTGCTTTCGCCAATGCCCTGCACCGTGATGCTCTCGGTACCGAGGCTGACGGTGATCGAACTGAAATTCTGCGAGACATTGTCGACGAACTTGCCGTAGGCGGACAGATCGAAAATCTTCCGATCGAAAATCCAGTAGTGCCCGATCTCCGCGCCCATCAGGACGCGCGAACGCTCCACCGTTGCGCCAGCGGCCATGACAGGGTCGAGACCGCCGAACTCCTGCAACGATCCGGTCGCGGCGCGCACATATTCGAATGCGGCCTTGGGCACGATGCGGCTCTGGTCGATGTTCCAGTAGTAGCTGAGCTCGGTCAGCGCGCCGTCGATGTGGGCGTTGTAGCGGGCGCTGGCGATGCCGACCCCGGTGTCCCGGCTCGAATTGATTTTTCCAAAACCGTGGACCAGCGCGATGGCCCAGGTCCATGGACCCTTGTCGACCGAGGCGTTGAAGCCGAGCTGGGTGAGATCGAGCGTTGCCGACTGCAGCGCCAGCGGAACGTCGATTGCGGTACGGCTTTGGTCGACCGACGCGCCGACGTTGACGCCGGGCGCAACACGCGCACCTAACCCTGCGACGCCGCCCCAGGTCTGACGCCGATCGCCGACGAAATCGCCCTGCGCGCCGGTCCTGGCCGAAATACCATACGCCTCCCCCCAGGTCCGGAAGCGTGGCGCGTCCGTTGCCTCGGAGGCGCCGCCGCCGCCCGGATTGTTCCGCAAGGCGCCGCCGAATCCGTAGGTCGCCTGGTTTCCAAGCCGCTCCAGGAAATTGCTGCCGAGGTTGGTTACCGCCGCACCGGCCGACATGTCGGAATTGATAGAAGTTGGCGTCGGACTCGGTGTCGGCGAAGGTGACGGGGTTGGGGTTGGGGTGGGTGTCGGCGTTTGTGCTTGAGCGGACGACGACGCAGCTACAACGACGAGGACGAAAATGATCGCAATGGCGCTTGCAAGCCTGCGGCCCGCCCCGGTCTCCCTTGCTCTCGAAGGCCGCGATGAGCAGCGCATGAATGTCATTCCCAAAAGAAGCGCCAGCTCGACAAAAAGATGCCAAATCCCCATCGGCCCGTGCCGATTTGCCCCCAGTTCTCACGCAGCGTCAATTGGTCACGGTCGTCGGTACTGGGCGATTACCGAACATTGTTGTTCCGCTGCCACAGGTGGTCAGGGGCGATCTCGTCGCCAAGTCGATTTCCTGAGCCGCGCCAGAAGCTTGCTAACGCACAAATTTCGTGTTGCAATATCAGGTACAATCGGATCTAGGCCGTTCGACTGTGCGTTTCGCGACTAGGAAATTGAGCAGACATCCGGAAGCCCGCTTGTGGCGTGGCACGCAAAAAGCGTGGCCGCGTCTTTTTTACGTCTAGACCAGGAGACAGGCGATGCAAAAAGGCACCGTCAAGTGGTTCAACCCGACAAAGGGTTATGGGTTCATCAAGCCGATGGCCGGCGATAAGGACGTGTTCGTCCATATCTCGGCGGTCGAGCGCGCCGGGCTCAGCACCCTCAACGAAAATCAGGTTGTGGAATATGACCTTGTGGAAAATCGCGGCAAGAGCTCCGCAGAAAACCTGAAGGTCTCGTAACTCGTCACGACCCGCGCAAGCGATCAATGAACCCCCGGCGCTGGCCGGGGGATTTTATTTTCGAGCCATTCATGTGCCTGATGATGCGAGCATCCGGCGTTCGCGCGACCTGATGATGCCGACGACTGTTTCATTGATGGGCGTTGCGACGCCGAGCGGTTTGCCCAGGCGAGGGATCGCGCCGTTAATCGCATCCACCTCGCAGCGCCGGCCGGCGTTATAATCCAGCAGCATCGAGGGACGCGCATCGGGAATTTTGCCGCCCAGTTTGCGGATGTGCTCCAGGGGATCGCCGACGTTCAGCCTGACATTGGAGGCCTTGGCCACGGCGATGGCTTCCTCGGCGCAGCCCCGCGCCACGCTCCAGGCGTCGGGATCCCCGAGGATTTCGCCGACCGTCAGCCCGGTGGTGCAGGACGTCCCGGAAAAGGCGACGTTCATGATCAGTTTTTCCCAGACCATCTGCTTGATGTCGTCGAACAGGGCGACCTTGAAGCCGGCCGACTCCCAGATTTTCGCGGAGGCTTGCAAGAGCTGCTTCGGAAGCCCGGCAAATGCGCCGAACCGGATCATCTCCATCCCATTGTGATGGGCATGGCCCGGCGCCCGTATCGAAGCGCCGAAACCTCCGACGACGCCGACGGCAAGGCGGTCGGCGCCAAGTATTGGTGCCGCTATTTCCGGCGATCCCAACCCGTTCTGGATGGTCTGGACGATCGTCTCCGGACCAAGCAACGGAATGCATGAACGCGCCGCCGCCTCCACATCGAATGCCTTGGTGGCAATGATGACGAGATCGCAGGGCCCGATTCCGTCTGTCGTTGTGGAGGCATGAATCGGTACCGTGCGATCGCCGCTGGCGCCTTCGCAACGCAGACCCTTGGAAGCCATCGCCTCGGCGTGATCGGGCCATAGCGTTATCGCGTGAACCTCGTGACCGGCGTCAACCATGAGCGCGGCATAGACCGATCCCATCGCCCCACAGCCGACAACCGCAATTTTCGCCATTTTACTCCCCGTGCAGTCGGCGCGAGACCTTAGGTCACCGCGGGCGAGATCAAAGTATTGTTCGAACCGGCGCTGCCTGCCGTTCTGCAGATATTGCCCTCCAGCCGGATTCGACCGCTAGCGAGCAGCCGCAGCGCGTCGGGATAAATGCGATGTTCCATCTGCAGAATCCGCGCCTCCAGCGTATCCGGTGTGTCATCGTCGAGCACGGCGACCCCACCCTGCATCACGATCGGGCCGGCGTCGGTTTCCGGAGTCACAAAATGGACGGTTGCTCCCGAAATCTTCACGCCGGCGCGCAGCGCCTGGCCATGGGGGTCGAGACCTGGGAACGACGGCAGCAATGAGGGATGAATGTTGAGCATCCGGCCGTACCAGCGCTGCACGAATTCGGCAGTGAACAACCGCATGAAGCCGCCGAGGCAGATCAGGTCGACCTTGTTCCGGTCCAGCGCGGATTGCAAAGCCGTCTCGAAAGCCGCCCGATCCTTGCCGTAGGGCTTGCTTTCGATGGTGACGGTCGCAACGCCGCTTTGCCTCGCTCTTTCGAGACCGCCGGCATCGGCGCGGTTGGAAATCACGAGGGCGATCTCGGCCGGGTAATCCTCTGCCGTTGCAGCCCGGATCAGTGCGGCCATGTTCGATCCGCGTCCGGAAATCAGGATTGCGACACGGCGTTTCATGGCCTCACCATGTCAGATCGATCTCACCATGTCAGATCGAGGTGACCGTTATAAACCACGCGATCTTCACCCGCAGCGGGGATCACCTCGCCCAACAGCACAACGCTCTCGCCTCCCTCGGTGAGAATGTCGGTGACCTCTTGGATTGCGGCTGTCTTCACAATGGCGATCATGCCGATACCGCAGTTGAAGGTGCGCAGCAGTTCGAGTTCGGCGATGCCGCCCTGCTCGGCCAGCCACTTGAAGACCGGCAGCACCGGAAGGCGCGCAAGGTCGATCCCGACGCCGAGATGCTTTGGCAGCACGCGCGGAATATTGTCGGTGAAACCGCCGCCGGTGATGTGGGCAAGACCCTTGACCGCACCGGTCTCGTGGATCGCGCGCAGGCACGATCTTACATAGAGCCGCGTCGGCGTCAGCAGCGCGCCACCCAGCGTCATGACCGGCGAAAACGGTGCCTGTGCTCCAAAACCCAAGCCGGAGGTTTCGACGATCTTGCGGACCAGTGAAAATCCGTTGGAGTGGACCCCCGACGAGGCAAGACCCAGCACCGCGTCACCCACCGCGATATCGGGTCGCGGCAACAGCGTGCCGCGCTCAGCGGCACCGACTGCAAAGCCGGCGAGGTCGTAATCGCCGTCCTTGTAGAGCCCGGGCATTTCGGCGGTCTCTCCGCCGATCAGCGCGCAGCCGGATTCCCGGCAACCTTCTGCGATCCCCGCAACGATGGCGGCGGCCGCTTCCGGATCGAGTTTGCCGCACGCGAAATAATCCAGAAAGAACAGCGGTTCTGCGCCCTGCACGATGAGGTCGTTGACCGACATCGCCACCAGGTCCACCCCGATGCTGCCGTGCAGGCCGGTCTCGATGGCGATCTTGACCTTGGTGCCGACGCCGTCGGTGGCAGCGACCAGGACCGGATCCTTGAAGCCCGCAGCCTTCAGATCGAACAATCCGCCGAAACCGCCGATTTCGGCGTCGGCGCCGGCGCGGGCGGTGGCACGAACCATCGGTCTGATGAGATCGACCAGGCGATTGCCAGCATCGATATCGACGCCCGAATCCGCGTAAGTGAGCCCGTTTCTGCGGTTAACCATGGCCGATTCCAGATGATGGCGGCTGGTTACGTCGGATTCCGCTCATGTGCAATGGCTCGCAAGCGGCGCGCGCATGTACTATGTAGACAGGAACCGGTTCGGGCTGCAAAGGGCCGGATCTTTCGTAAAATCAGACCGGTAGCCGGGAAGCGCCGCGTGAGTATCCCCAATATCATTACACTGGGCCGCATCCTGCTGGTGCCGTTCATCGTCTGGGCGATTGCGTCCAGCCAGATGGAGATCGCATTTGCGATCTTTATCGTCGCCGGCGTCAGCGACGCGGTCGACGGCTTTCTCGCCAAGCGCTTCAATATGGCGAGCGAACTGGGGGCGCTGCTCGACCCGCTGGCCGACAAGGCGCTGCTGGTCTCGATCTATGTGGCGCTCGGAATCTGGGGCGCAGTGCCGCGCTGGATTGTCATCCTGGTGGTCTCGCGCGACATCATGATCGTCACCGCCGTGATTGTGTCATGGTTGGTCGGCAAACCGATCCCGATGAAGCCGCTGATGGTATCGAAGCTCAATACGGTGGCGCAGGTGGCATTCGCCGCATTGGTGCTTGCAGCGCTCGGCTTCGGCTTCAAGCCAACGCCGTATGATCTGATCCTGATGGGTTTTGTAACGGTCTTTACACTGGTTTCCGTGTCGCTCTATCTCGTGGAGTGGGTGCGGCACATGAGCACGATCGAAACAAGCTAGATTGCGTAAATCATGCGCCGGCAGGTCCCGGCATGGAGTGACTGCGTGATAGGCCGCGTTCAACCTCGTCAGCTTGCATTTGCGTTGCCGCACGCAGAGAGCCTGACCCGCGACAATTTTCTCGAAGGACCGGCCAACGCCGCCGGGCTGGCGCTGGTCGACAGCTGGCCCGACTGGCCAAACCGGATCATGCTGCTGGTGGGACCGGAGGGTTCTGGCAAGAGCCATCTCGCCGCGATCTGGGCCGAGGAAGCGGGCGCACGCTCAACCACCGCGCATGCGCTGACCGCGGCGGGGGTGCCGGGCGCGCTGGCGACCGGGGCGCTGGTCGTCGAAGATCTGAAATCGTCGGACTTTGATGAACGGGCGCTGTTCCACCTGATGAATCTGGCGCGGGAAGACGAGGCGTACGTCTTGATCACCGCGCGCGTGCCGCCGTCCGCGCTTCAGATCGAGCTGCGCGATCTGCGGTCACGTCTGCGCGCGGTACCGACGGTAACGCTGTTGCCGCCTGACGATCAGCTGTTTCGTGCGCTGATCGTCAAATTCTGCGCCGACCGTCAGCTGGCGATCGACGAGACCGTGGTGAGCTATCTCGCAACCCGGATCGAGCGGTCTTATGCGGCCGTGCGGCAGGCTGTCGAGCTCCTGGACACCGAAGCCTTGCGGCTGGGCCGGCCGGTTACCCGGGCGCTGGCGGCCGAATTGCTGCGAAATGCCTGATCGCGCGGTCTGTGCCGCATCTTGACGGCGCGCACGGCAGGAACATCAATGTCATTGAAACGTCATCGCGATAACACATGCTTTGCGGCGCATTTGTTTGGAATCGCGCGGCTGCCTCCCCGAGATGGACTGAAACTTAATGGAAACCGCGCAAGCCATTGTAATTAAAGAAAAAGAAGCGGATATCGAGGCCGGTCCGGCCATGGGCACCAGCCCCGAACGCTTCATCAATCGCGAGCTTTCCTGGCTGCACTTCAACCGCCGGGTGCTGGAGGAATCGGTCAATCCGGGCCATCCCGCGCTTGAACGGGTGCGATTTCTGTCGATTTCCGCGAATAACCTTGATGAGTTCTTCATGGTGCGTGTCGCCGGCATCAAGGCCCAGGTGCGGGAGGGTATTACCGAGCGCAGTCCGGACGGTCTGACCCCCGCCGAGCAGCTTGTCCTCATCAACGAAACGGTTTCAAGGCTCGCCAGCGACCAACAGGCGATCTGGCGCGATCTGCGCGGCATCCTGGCCGAGGTCGGCATCGTTCTCGTGGACGGCCGCGATGTCACCAAAACCGAGCGAACCTGGATCGAGGACCATTTCCTCCACAATATTTTCCCGCTGCTGACGCCGCTCGCGATCGACCCGGCGCATCCTTTCCCGTTTATCCCGAGCCTCGGATTTACCGTCGCGCTGCACCTGGCACGGGTTTCCGATGGCAAGCCGATGAACGCGCTCATTCGCATGCCCGGCAAGATCGATCGCTTCATCCGCCTGCCCGCCGGCAAGGATGGCGCGGTGCGATTGATTACGCTGGAGCAGGCCACCGGACTGTTCATCGGCCGGCTGTTCCCCGGCTATACCGTCAAAGGTCAGGGTGCTTTCCGCATCATCAGGGATTCCGAACTTGAAATCGAGGAAGAGGCGGAAGATCTGGTCCGGCTGTTCGAAACCGCGCTGAAGCGGCGGCGGCGGGGATCGGTGATCCGGCTCGAAATCGAAGCCAAGATGCCGGAAGAACTGCGCGCCTTCGTGCAGCGCGCGCTTTCCACCGCCGACGACGAGGTTCTGCTGGTCGACGGTGTGCTGGCGATGAACGAGCTGTCGCAACTGACCCGGCTCGACCGGCCCGATCTCGAATTCGTACCCTATGTTCCCCGTCACCCCGAACGCGTGCGCGATCATGGCGGCGATATCTTCGCAGCGATCCGGCAAAAGGATCTGATCGTTCATCACCCGTATGAATCGTTCGACGTCGTCGTGCAGTTCCTGCAACAGGCCGCCCGCGACCCCGATGTCGTCGCAATCAAGCAGACGCTCTATCGCACCTCGAACAACTCGCCGATCGTGCGGGCGCTCGCGGAGGCCGCGGAGGCCGGAAAGTCAGTGACCGCGCTGGTCGAACTCAAGGCGCGGTTCGATGAGGAAGCCAACATCCGCTGGGCGCGCGATCTCGAGCGCGCCGGCGTGCAGGTGGTGTACGGATTTCTCGAGCTGAAAACCCACGCCAAGCTGTCGCTGATCGTGCGTCGCGAGGGCGGCAGCCTCACGACCTACGTCCATACCGGGACCGGGAACTATCATCCGGTGACCGCGCGCATCTACACCGACCTGTCCTATTTCACGTCCGATCCGATCATCGGGCGCGACGCCGCGCGGGTATTCAACTACATCACCGGCTATGCGGAACCGAGCGATATCGAGAAGATGGCGGTATCGCCGCTCACCTTGCGCAAGCGCATGCTCGAACATATTCACGGCGAGACCAGCCATGCTCGTCACGGCAAGCCGGCGGCGATCTGGATGAAGATGAACTCGCTGGTCGATCCTGATATCATCGACGCGCTGTATGAAGCGTCGCAGGCCGGCGTGTCGATCGAGCTGGTCGTGCGCGGAATTTGCTGCCTGCGGCCCGGCATTCCCGGACTTTCAGACAATATCCGCGTCAAATCGATCATCGGCCGTTTCCTCGAACATGGCCGAATCTACTGCTTCGGGATGGGACATGGCCTCCCCGGTGCAAAAGCTGCTGTGTATATCTCGTCTGCCGACATGATGCCGCGCAACCTCGATCGGCGTGTCGAAATCCTTTGTCCGCTGCAAAATCCTACGGTGCATCAGCAGGTTCTCGAGCAGATCATGGTCGCGAATCTCAAGGATACCGAGCAAAGCTGGCGGTTGTTGCCGGATGGGTCGTCAACGCGTATGAAGGCCGCGAAGGGCGAGGAGCCTTTCAACCTGCATAATTACTTCATGACGAATCCGAGTCTGTCAGGCCGTGGAAAGTCGCTCAAGGAATCTTCGCCGCGCCGCCTCACGCGCCGTACCGATCGTCAGCAGTCGTCATAAGGGATCTCAGCGGTGAAGCGACCGCGCAAGCGCGCATCCAGCGTCGCGGTCATCGACATCGGCTCGAATTCGGTGCGTCTCGTCGTCTATGAAGCGATGGCGCGCAGCCTGATCACGATTTTCAACGAGAAGGCACTGTGCGGGCTCGGCCGCGAGGTCCAGACCACCGGTCTCTTGGCGCCGGACGCCGTCGCCAAGGCGTTAACGTCGTTACGGCGTTTTCGCGCGCTGTGCAGGGTGATGAAGGTCGGCCGCGTCCACGCGATCGCCACCGCCGCCTGCCGCGACGCCAGCAACGGCCCCGATTTCATCGCCAAGGCGGAGCGCATCTGCGGCGTATCAATCGCAATCCTGTCGGGTCCGCGCGAAGCTCAATTGTCCGCGCTCGGCGTTGTCTCAGGCATTTACAAGCCGGACGGCATCGTCGGCGATCTCGGTGGCGGTTCGCTGGAACTGATCGACGTGCGGGGCAACCGCGTTCGCCGCGGCGTGACGCTCCCGCTCGGAAGTCTGGCACTGCAGGATGCATCGCATAAATCGCTGAAGCGCGCCGAGCGTATCGTCAAGACCGATCTTTCCGGCGTTGCCCAGCTCAAGGCCGGCCGCGGCCGCGCCTTTTACGCCGTCGGCGGGACATGGCGCGCGCTGGCGCGCATCCACATCATCCAGAGCGGTTACCCGCTGCGGGTGATGCATGGCTATTCGATCCCGGCGGCGGATGCGCTGGATTTCGCCCAGCGCCTGCGCCGTCTCGCGTCGGCGAACATTCTGGCCAATATCGAGGTCGTCGCCGACGCGCGGCGGCCGCTGCTGACCTATGCGGCCCTTGTTCTCGAATACATCATCCGCGTCGCAAAGCCGAAGACCATCGTGTTTTCGACCTTCGGGGTGCGTGAAGGCCTGCTTTACTCGATGCTGCCACAGGCCGAGCGCTCCAAGGACGGACTGATTTCCGCCGCTCAGACCCTGAACGAGCTACTGTCGCGGTCCGCGCGCCACGCCGAAGAATTGATCGGGTGGACCGATCGTTTGGTCAGGGTCATCAAGTTGCGGGAAACCGACGAGGATCGCCGCCTGCGCCATGCCGCCTGCCTGCTGTCGGACATCGGGTGGCGGGTGCATCCCGACTACCGCGGCGAGCAGACGCTCAATCTGATCACCAATGGAAATTTCGGGGCCATCAGCCATCAAGGCAGAGCATTCATCGCGCTGTCGGTGTTCTACCGCTATGCCGGCCTGAGCGAGCAAAACGAACCGCCGGCGATTATTCAGGAGCTGGTGCCGCCGGCGATGGTCGAGCGCGCGCGCGTGCTCGGCGCGGCCTTTCGCGTCGCCCATCTGATATCGGCGGCGCGGCCCGGCGTATTGCCGGCAATCCACTTTCGAAGCCGGGGCCGCAAGCTGATGCTGGTGTTCGAGCACAGAATGGTCGATCTCGTCGCCGATCGCGTCAGCAGCCGTTTCAAGCAGCTGGCACGGCTGGTCGGCCGCTCAGGGTCGATCGTGAGGCGTTGAAATCGTCGTCGTAACACACCGCGATCAGTCGGATCGCGGTGTGTTACGGCCGATCGATCGGCTGGGCCGCCTCGACAGCAACCGGCAGCGCGAGACGCTCAAGCTGCTGCAGCCTGCGCCTGCGCCAGATCGATCCCACCACCAATACGGCGATCGCACCCAGCGCTGAGGAGACGTACTCGCCAATATCTCCGGCCAGACTGAAGTGCGACGATGCGACCGCCGAGGTCGCCTCGAGCTTGAGCGCGATCTGGCCATCGAGAAACCGCTGCAGGAACGGATGAACCGCCGGATCGGTCTCGATCACGTCGCCCGCGATCCACCCGAGCAGCGTGGCACCCAGCCAGATCAGAATTGGAAACCGGTCGAGCACCATCATGATCAGCGCGGCGCCAGCGATAATCATCGGAATGCTGATGGCAAGGCCGAGGATCAATAGCGATAGCTGGCCGTTCGCGGCAGCCGCGACCGCGATGACGTTGTCCAGACTCATGACGATGTCGGCGATCACGACGATGCGGACGGCGTGCCAAAGACTGGTACCCGCGATGACGTCGCCGCCTTCATCTTCCGGCACCAGAAGCTTGGCTGCGATCACCAGCAGCGCCAGTCCGCCGGCCAGCTTCAGATAAGGCAGCACCATCAATGTCGCGACGATGCCGGTGAACGCGATCAACAGGACCACCGCGATGCCGGCGCCGATCACCATGCCCCACAGGCGCTGCCAGGGCGCAAGACCGCGGCAGGCCATTGCGATGACAAGCGCATTGTCGCCGGACAGCAGCACGTTGATCCAGATGATCTTGCCGACCGCAAGCCAGAATGCCGGTCTTTGCATATCGGCTTGAAACTGCGTGAAGAACGCACCGATATTGGCGGGATCAACGAGCTGCAATAGCCAATTCACAGCCTGCCCCTTTGGCCCAGCGCCCGCCCCCGCGGCTATCGGCGACTAAATTGCGCGCCAGTCAGTATCAATCAACCGACGATTTCGTTGCCCGAGAAAAACTGGGCGATTTCGATTGCCGCCGTCTCGGGGGCATCGGAACCATGCACCGAGTTTTCGCCGATCGACTTCGCATGCAGCTTGCGGATCGTACCGTCGGCCGCCTTGGAGGGATCGGTCGCGCCCATGACGTCGCGGTGCTTGAGCACGGCGTTTTCGCCTTCGAGAACTTGAACGACGACCGGACCGGAAATCATGAAATCGACCAGCTCGCCGAAAAACGGACGCGCTTTGTGGACGGCGTAGAAGGCTTCGGCCTGCTCGCGGGTCATGCGAATGCGCTTCTGGGCAATGATGCGAAGCCCGGCCTTCTCGATCAGCGCATTGATCGCGCCCGTCAGATTGCGCGCGGTCGCGTCGGGCTTGATAATCGAAAAGGTGCGTTCAATCGCCATGATTTCTTCCTTGAAAAGCGCTGACGGGAGTTGCGGCGCTTATATCGGCGCTATCGGCGAACGGCAAGCGATCAGGCGAAACGCCGCGGATTGTCCCGGCAGGCAATGGCGCCCGGAATTACCGCAATTTCACGAAGATGAACCCTCTCTGAAACGATCGTCCCGGTTTCGTTCAGTTTCCCGGGAATAGGCTTCAATCGACCGAACGCCTCGCGAGTTTAGCGGCGTGAGGGGCGCAACTTCACCGATGGCGCCAACAGCGCCGAACCTGAGGAGACGATCATGTTACGCAAACTCTCGCTTGTTGCAGTTGCCGCAGCTTCGCTCGGTGTGGCGGCGCTGGCGCCGACTTCCGCCTCCGCCTGGGGCGGTCATGGTTGGCACGGTGGATGGCACGGCGGCGGCTGGGGCTGGGGCGGTCCCCGCTTCTTCGTCGGTGGCCCGGCCTATGGTTACGGCGGCTGCTATGTGCGGCGATTGGTCCCGACGCCGTGGGGCCCCCGCTGGCGGCTGGTAAATCGCTGCTATTGATCTGAATCGTCCCATCCGGACGTCAAAAAGCCCCGGCCCGTCGTGACCGGGGCTTTTATTCGACTCCGATCAAATGGAACCGTTCGCAGCTTTCATTCAATTTTTACTAGAACCGCACGCAATCGGCCAACGGCGGGAAACAATTCGCATCCCGGTGACTTGGTTTTGCGACCACTAATTGCAACGAAAATGAAGCGGAACTCACTATGAACAGCCGAATCACCGACAACAGCGAAAAGTTCGATCGCAAGACCAGCCGATCGATCTGCGACGCCGTAGGCGAACGGCTGCAGCAGAACCTGCGTCCTGACTCCCTGCTTCCCTCGTCCCACCTCCAGCATCTGATGGATGAATTGCGCAGACGGGACGACGAGGACCAGCGGGAATCATCCAACTAAGCCGCATAAGCGGACCGCCGAGCCGATATTTCGCTCACAAACGGGTTGCGTTTGGCGGCGGCTCCGGTGACAACGCCGCATGCTCTCAATCACCGACATATCGATCCGGATTGCCGGACGGCTTCTGATCGATCATGGCTCCGCGCAGATCGTGCCGGGCGCGCGCGTCGGTCTGATCGGCCGCAACGGTGCCGGTAAATCGACGCTGTTCCACGCCATCCGCGGCGAACTGCCGACCGAGACCGGGACTATCACCATCCCTCCGCGCTGGCGCGTCGGCAGTCTTGCACAGGAAGCACCGAACGGGCCGGAAAGCCTGATTGAAGTCGTGCTCAAGGCGGACCTTGAGCGCGACGCCCTGCTGCAGGAAGCCGACACCGCGCATGATCCGCACCGGATCGCGGAAATCCAGACAAGGCTCGTCGACATCGACGCCCATTCGGCGCCCGCCCGCGCCGCTGCGATCCTGAGCGGCCTCGGGTTCTCGACTGCGGATCAGGCGCGGCCATGTTCGGAATTCTCCGGCGGCTGGCGGATGCGCGTCGCGCTCGCCGCGACACTGTTCGCTGCTCCCGATCTTCTGCTGCTGGACGAGCCGACCAACTATCTCGATCTGGAAGGCACGCTGTGGCTGGAAGACCATCTCGCCAACTATCCGCGCACCGTCATCGTCATCAGCCATGACCGCGATCTGCTCGATACATCGGTGGACCAGATCCTGCATCTGGATCGCGGCAAGCTAACGCTCTATCGCGGCACCTACTCGTCCTACGAGGAACAACGCGCCACGCGCGAGATGCTCGACGCCAAGCACGCCAGGCGTCAGGACGCCGAGCGCAAGCGCCTGCAGGCCTTTGTCGATCGCTTCAAGGCCAAGGCTTCGAAAGCGCGCCAGGCCCAGTCGCGCGTGAAAATGCTGGAAAAGATGAAGCCCATCGCGGCCCTGGTCAGACAGGACGTGCGGGAGATCAGCTTCCCTGCACCGGAAAAGATGCTGTCGCCCCCGATTATCGCGGTCGACAACGTTTCGGTCGGCTACGATCCGAAAAACCCGGTGCTGAACCGCGTCACCCTGCGGATCGATACCGATGACCGCATCGCGTTGCTCGGCTCCAACGGCAACGGCAAATCGACGCTGGTCAAGCTGCTCGCCAATCGGCTGGCGCCTTTCTCGGGTACGATCACGCGCGCCGAGAAGATTTCCATCGCCTATTTTGCGCAACACCAGCTCGACGAGTTGAACGAAGACGCTTCGCCCTACGATCACGTTCGCAAGTTGATGCCGGACGCCCCCGAAACCAAGGTGCGCGCGCGCACCGGCGCGATCGGCTTCTCGGGCAAGGCCGGCGACACCCTCGTCAAAAGCCTGTCGGGCGGCGAGAAAGCGCGGCTGCTGCTTGGGCTTGCGACCTTCTTCGGCCCCAACATGATCATTCTCGACGAGCCGACCAACCATCTGGACATCGACAGTCGCGCTGCGCTTGCCGAGGCCATCAATGAATTTCCCGGCGCCGTCATCATGGTCTCGCATGATCGCTATCTGATCGAGGCCTGCGCCGATCAGTTATGGGTGGTAGCCGATCATACCGTCACGACCTACGACGGCGACCTCGACGATTACCGTCGCATGGTGTTGTCGGCGCGCGGCATGCGCACCAATTCACGCGACCGCGGCGGCAGTAATGAGCGCGGAGGCGGCCGCGACAAGCCCCAGCGCGTCAAGGCCGAAAAGCGCGTACCGCTGAAGCAGAAGATCTCAGACGCCGAGGCCGAGATCGCGCGCATCAACGGCATCATCTCCAAGATCGATACCGCGCTCGCGCTGCCGGATTTGTTCAAGCGCGACCCGAAGCAGGCTGCCCAGCTCAGCAAGGCACGGGCCGGCGCAGCGAGCGCATTGCAGCGGGCCGAGGAAGAATGGCTGGCGGCAAGTTCGCAATATGACGAAGCCGCCGGCTGAGCCAATTCAGGTGCGAGAGTGCACAGCAACGATCACGTTGCCGCCGGTTTCTTCTTCGCCTTGGACTTGGCAGTCTTCGGCGGCGCCACCGGCTCAGGTCCACGCTCGATCGAGGTCAGGCGTCCGGATGTGAAGGTATAGATTCCGGCGCGTTGCCCCTGCGAATAGCTGACAACCGCCACCCGATCGCCCCGTGCATTGTTGGAGAGATTGACGCTGGCAGGTGCGCCTATGCCGCGCACAACGTCGCATTCGGTATGACCAAGCGCCACAGTTCCCGTTGTCGAGGGGGCTGGCGCGGCAGTGGCGCCTTCGGTCAGGGCGTTGGCGTCGGCCGGGCCGCCGGGAGGCGCCATTCCCGGGCAAAACCCGTCGGCACTGACCAAATCTTCAGCCGCGACCGGCTTGTTGGGGGTGAGCGGCGGCGTTTCAATCGAAATGCTTCTGATGAACAGCCTGCCGGGGCGCGAGAACCATTCGGCGTCTTTCGACAGAAGATCCGACGAAAACATATTGGACGCGCCTGAACAGCCCGCCATGACAGGGGCAAACAGAAGCAACGCCAGCAGTCGTTTTCGATAAGGGTTTTTGTCTCGCACGATGAACTAAGTTCCCACCCCGGCCCTAAGCGCTTGTCCCACCATCACTTTGCGGCACGACCGTGGCTGTGTGCAAGCTCGCGGGCCGAAACTGCAGATTATCATTAATTGCCGGATATCGCTATTCCCGCCGCTGCCACCGGCCCCGTTCGTCGGCCTGCCAATAGGTGACCTCGAAACCCCGCGCCTTGCAATCTGTCCAGGCGCCCCGCGCCGCTGCAACCGCATCGCCGTCTTCCCCGTTAAAAACCAGAACCATCCGTTCATAGGCGTCCGAGTCAGCAGGCAAAGCGGCATTGTCGATCAGAAACCTGACATTGGCCCGGTTCGGGTTGCCCTCTTCCACCGCCAGCACGATCGGCTGATCCTGCGCATCGCCGGCGCGCCAGGTGGCGTGGGGCAAAAAGGAATCGTCGCGATAGGTCCACAAATGAGCGTCGAGCGCGTCGGCGCGCTCTTGCGATGTCGACTGCACGACAACCCGCCATCCACGCTCCAGCGATTTCTCCAGCAACGCCGGCAAGACGTTTTCGAGCAACATGTTTTGCAGATGGTAGAACAGGACTTCCGTCATCGCTTTGCTTCGTAATACTCCGCGACCAGCCGTTCCAGCAGGCGAACGCCATAGCCCGAACCCCAGCTGTGATTGATGTCCGATTTCGGCGCGCCCATCGCCGTTCCCGCGATATCGAGGTGCGCCCACGGCGTGTCGTCGACGAAGCGCTGCAGGAACTGCGCGGCGGTGATCGAACCGCCGTTGCGGGGGCCGGTGTTTTTCATATCCGCGAACTGCGAGTCGATCTGCTTGTCGTATTCCGGGCCGAGCGGCATGCGCCAGACCCGTTCCCCCGTCGCAAGCCCGACCTCGGTCAACCGTTCGACCAATTGATCGTTGTTGGAAAACAGCCCGGCGTATTCGGTACCGAGCGCCACCATGATCGCGCCGGTTAGCGTGGCGAGGTCGATCATGAACTTCGGCTTGAACTTCTTCGCCACATACCAGAGCACGTCGGCCAGCACCAGCCGGCCTTCGGCGTCGGTGTTGATGATCTCGATGGTCTGGCCGGACATCGAGGTCACGATATCGCCGGGGCGCTGCGCGTTGCCGTCGGGCATGTTCTCGACGAGGCCAATGGCGCCGACCACATTGACCTTCGCCTTGCGCGCCGCCAGTGCATGCATCAGTCCAACGACGCAGGCGGCGCCGCCCATGTCGCCCTTCATGTCCTCCATGCTTCCTGCGGGCTTGATGGAAATGCCGCCGGTATCGAAACAAACGCCCTTGCCGATAAAGGCAACCGGCTGATCGCCGCGCTTGCCGCCATTCCAGCGCATGATCACGGTGCGGCCGGGCTGCGTCGAGCCCTGGGCGACGCCGAGCAGCGCGCCCATTCCGAGTTTCGTCATGGCCTTGACGTCGAGAATCTCGACGTCGACGCCGAGCTTGCGCAGCTGGCCGGCACGGCGCGCAAATTCCACCGGATAGAGTACGTTCGGCGGCTCGTTCACGAGTTCGCGCGCCATGATGACGCCATCGACGATGTGAGCGCACGGAGCGAAGGCGTTCCGCGCAGCGGTCACATCACCGACGGCGAGCGAAACGTCAGCACGCAATGCGGCGTCCTCGCCCTCCTTCTTTTTGGTCTTGTAGCGGTCGAATTTATAGGCGCGCAGCCGCACGCCCGATGCGACCGCGGCCGCCTGGGCGGGCTTCATGGCCCCATCAGGCAATTCCGCAATGATCGTCACGGCATCATTGCCGGCGCGCAGTTTGCTGGCTGCCGTGCCGCCGAGCTTGAGAAAATCGTTGTCCTTGATGGCCGAGAGCTTGCCGGCGCCGACCACGATCAGACGCGAGGCCTTGAGGCCCTCCGGCGCCAGAATATCGAGCGTGGACCCGTTCTTTCCCTTGAACTGGTTGGTGT
>OCZT010001947.1_pt1 | contig 21422 bp, 27 predicted proteins | sample 1539031 | NCBI WGS metagenome assembly OCZT01 (sample SAMEA3539308, study PRJEB22396) | soil metagenome | biome: tundra; feature: field; material: soil | place: USA | collected 2010-05 | depth 0.15 m | reverse complement strand
GCGGACAGGGCAGGAGAACCGCCGTTCAAAGTTCTACGAGCTTCCGGACAACCTCTGCATGGATGACCGAACCTCCAGCGGACCAACCCGAGAGCCTGGCCGACCGGCAGCTCGCCGATGCGAGAAGAGACCCTCGCCTGACTCACGGTCGCGAGGCAGTGGTGGCCGATTGGTGGGCGGCGATGGGCGCCGCTGAGCGCGCACGCACCCTGGCCGACTGGGGCCTGCAGGAGTTGCTTGATTCCGAGGACCACGAAAAGCGCCGCCTTGAAGTCGAAGGTCGCACCGACCCAGACGACCCCCGGCGACGAGCAGCGATCGAGGCGGCGCGTGAGCGCGCGGACCTCGCGCGAGCCGAGAAGGACAACCAGCTCGTTGAGCACAACGGTATGACGCTGATCTCCATGGTCGGCGCGCTGGACGCGCTCGTCGAGGATCTGGTGCCACGTGTACGCGAGATGTTGACCGAGCACCGGGCACGCGTCTTGGTCGAGCGAGCGCGCGAGCAGGCGACCGAAGCAGCCGCGCAGATCGACACGAAGGTCCTCGAAGCGGTCCTGCGAACGGCGCAGGAAGCGTTGGCTGAGCAGCTCGGGAGCTTCGACTCCTCTCCGCGGGGAGCGGGAGTCAAGCGCTGGGAGGAGGTGCTATTCCACGCCGGTCTCCAGGCCCCGCCTGAGCGTCCGATGCCGGAGGACCTCGATCAGGCGCTGACCGAGGTCGTAGCGCTACGCCACGTGCTCGCCCACCGCGCCGGACGAGTGGATCCTCGCGCATTGAAACAGGCCCCATCGTTGTGCTACGCCGACGGTGACCTGGCTCGCATCACCCGCGCCGACTACCGTCGGTACTCCGCCGCTCTGTGGACCTACGGCGAAGAGGTCAATCGGCGGCTGCTGGGAGACCTGGCGCCGGCGCCGGCGCCGCCGTTGACCGACTGGCGTCAGAACTACACGCTCAACGCCTGAAAGCAGGGGCGGTGCAACAGATGTAGCTGCCGCAACGCCACCTCGCAGTCAGTGGCCACTTCTCATCGCCACGGCCGTGCGGCGGAATGCCCAGAGCGGTTACCAGGTGTGGCGAAGGCGCCGGCGCCGAGTGGCCCGGACGCGCCCCGGTCGCGACTACGGCCGCACATGCCCACGCATTGACGCAGAACACTCAGCGAGTGCCCGGCACCAAAGCATCGAGGAGCCGCTGAACACGATCTCGACGTCCAACCGAGGCCAAGACCCCGGCCCCCTTACCGGGGACCGGGGCGGTTCGACCTTCGGGCAAATGGTGGACGGCGATCTCAAGCTCCTTGTGTTCAGAGGAGCGAAAGCACAGCAACACGAGCGTCATCACCCGCCCGCACATCACGTACAAGAACGACGCCAGCACCGAGCCCCTCCCATCGTCGATAGAGCCAGCGACAGTACGGGCTCGGACAGTGCCCAGAGCGCCCGGCCCGACGCACGATCGGGTTTATGCACCCCACAGGGCCAGTGCTGAGGACTGTTGAGCGTAGCCCGGGTCGCGTGAGCCGACACGCTGTCATGATCGGCGAATCGCCGTCCTCGGGCGTCCGCGGGCCTGTGTCTCGCGGTGTCGCTCATTGCCGCTTGTGCGACGCCTACGACACGTATCGCAGCGCGTTGCGCCAAATCCCGCATGAGGGTAGGAAGATGAGCGTCTAAAACTCCCAGAGGTTCACGCGGTCCGGGCGCTCGATGCTGCGTTCCTGGCGGAAGAGCGCGTCCGTCAGAATGACCATGCCGAACACGTCGAATAGAATCGGCAGCGCCTCGTAACCTTCGACCTGGCAGGGATACCAGTAGGACAGAGACACATGCTGGTGCGGCGTGGCGTCCATCGGCACGAGCGCCCAACCCGAGGCCCGGCTGTTCAGGATTGCCTCTCTCGCGGGATCGAGCGTGTGGTCAAACGCGACCTCCGGTCCTTGGTCGAGATAGATCAGCTCCACGGCTGACTTCCAGACCGACCGAACCATCAGGCGGATGCGCTTGGCGGTCACCGGGCCGCCGCTTGTGAGGTTAAGCGTCCCCTTCACGCGCCCATCCGGCGTGGGACGCACGTCCATTGCTTTGCCTTTGGGGCTGAACACAGTCAACTCCCCTCGCCCTGTCCATGCAACTTGCGCATTGCCGAACTTGGCGAGCGGCGCTTTACCGCTCTTTGAGCCGAGCCCCCGCTCGCCCCGGAGCATCGCGATTGGGGCGAAATTCACGAGTGCCTCGTCGCCCAAGCCGAGCGGGCCGTTGTTGCAACGATCACAGACGACGCCCGGCGGGAGAACCTTCGGATTGTCGGCGTTCTCATTGTTCCCAAGGCCCTCGCTGAAGACATGCTCGCGGCTCACAAAGCCACCGTCGTGCGTACGGCAGAAGAGACACCCCTCCTCGTGAAGGGCGCCGGATGATTGGGTCGGGGCGGTCAGCATCGAACGTATGTTTGCACGCCGGTCGGATCGAATTGGTCAGCACGGCCCGGCGATCAGCGCCTCGGTCAGACGCTGAACTCGGCTCTGATGGACCTCGGGTATCGAACTCACGGCAGCGCGTCAACTAGCTGCCGCGCCCCATCAGCAGCGCCTCGATGAGCCACGAGACGCGATCCTCGCCATCCCAAGACGCCGAAGGCCCAGCCCCTTCCGGGACCGGGCCGGTTCGACCTTGCTTCCTATGGTGGTCCAAGAAGGATGAGAACCACCTCGCCCTACTCCAACTCGCCAGCGGCCTGATCGCATTCAAGAAGGCCCACCTCGCGACCCTCGCCGCCACCCAACCGGGATAGGCCCTAAGGTCCATCGCCGAAGACGCCCGGAAACATTGGCTCGCTCGGGTGTTCGCGGAGTTCCGTCGGAACAATCTCGGAACAATGCGCGCCAGCTTCGCGCTGGTCGTGCTCCCAGGAGGCATCTGTCAGGCCGGCGCCAGCAGCTATCGAGTGGTGCCGCGGCGTGACGCCCGTGGCGTCAAGGCGGGGGCGCAGGTTCAAATCCTGTCTCCCCGACCGATTTAGGTTTCATGCAGCGAGATGCAGCAGCCTGCAAGATCCCTGCTAATTAGCATAATCCGAGGGTGCGACGGCCTGCATATCGTGCCCGTTGAATCGGTTGCCGCTCGGGGCTTTCGGGAGCAAATCGGGAGCAGGTTGCTCCCGAAACTCGAGCGGCCCTCTGCGGCGTCTCCGGGAAGACCTAGAGTCGAGCCGGTGCATGCGATGAGGACCCACCTGCGGTCCAACCTGTTCCCTCCGGTGAGCGCCTGGTACGTGCCCGCAGCGAAGAAGGCTCTCAAGCTCTACCGGGAGGGCAAGCTCGATAGGCGCATCTGGCTCCCTACGGGCCGCAGGATCTCGGTAGCCGAAGCGGTCCAGCTTTGGCGTCTCGACCGGCTCTGAGGCGCTGACCACGCGTGCAGCGTCTCATCCGAGATGTCCTTCGGTCAGCCTTGGACGAGTGCGGTGGTCCACGGCCAATGTGCGGGGACCTCCGGATGCCAAAGCGTGGGTTCGCGGCTTAGCGTCCTGCTCAAAGATCCCGCCGCACCGAAAGCATGGAGGCATCACCATGAGACTGTTCAAGGCCCTACGGGGCGTAGGTGTAGCTGCGTTTCTCGCGGCGGGCTTGCTCCTCGCATTGGCGAACGGGGCCATGGCTTCCTCCATCAAAGTGTGCGTGCCAGCAGGGGAAGGCAAAGCAATCGTGACCCCCATCAAAGGCGTATGCAAATTGGGTTACGCATTGACCGAAGTGGGCACGGAAGGCAAGGAAGGCGCGCCTGGCCCGGAAGGCAAAGAAGGCAAACAAGGACTTAAAGGTGAAAAAGGTCTCAGGGGGGAAAGGGGGCCTGAAGGCAAACAGGGCATAGAAGGTAAAGTCGGTCCCGAAGGCACATTCGCCGGTCTGTCCTCGGCTGAGAAGGAAACACTTCTGTCGATTCTGCCCTACATCAACTACGCCGCCTCCGGCGTGGGCGGCAAACCGACGATCCAATTCTCCGGGGCAAACTTGCAGATCCTCTCCGGCTCAGGATCCACGAGTGGCGCCGTCAACGGCGCGGGCAACCTGATCATTGGCTATGACGAGGAACCGGGTAGTCAGACTGGCTCTCATAACTTGATGCTCGGCACCAGGCAGACCTACACCAGTTACGGGGGACTCATCGGTGGCTTCGGCAGCGCGGTCACGGCGCCGTTCGCTTCGGTAACAGGGGGGTACCAGGGCCAAGCAAGCGGCCTGTACGCCTCGGTGAGTGGGGGATTCAACAACAAAGCCACGGCCGAAGACGCTTCGGTGAGCGGCGGAGCTTCCGGCGGCGCCTCGGGTTGGGCGTCTTCCATCAGTGGAGGCGCGAACGGCTCCGCCCAAGGTCGTGAATCCTCCGTGAGCGGTGGCTACGAAAGCAGCGCCAGTGGCGCGATATCGTCGGTCAGCGGTGGCTACATAAACAGTGCCGATGGCTTCAATAACTCCATTAGCGGCGGCCGCGAAAACGTCGCGCACGGGCAGGAGAACGCCATTAGCGGCGGACGGCAAAACACCGTGGGTGCCGAATACACCTCGGTGAGTGGTGGGGTAATGAACCGCGCAGGGTACGACGGCGCGTCGGTGAGCGGCGGGCAGGGCAACTGGGCCAGCGGCGACACGTCGTCAGTGAGCGGCGGCCAGGGCAACATGGCCAGCGGCGTCCTCGCCTCAGTGAGCGGAGGCTACAAAAACACAGCTAGCGGCGTCCTCGCCTCAGTGACCGGCGGTGAAGCAAACAGGGCTACTGGAGACCAGACTTCAGTGAGTGGTGGGGCGGACAACGTGGCGAGCTACGGTAGCTCGTCGGTCCTGGGTGGTGGTGGAAACATTGCTAGCGGCATCCGTGGGACGGTGAGTGGCGGTGAAAACAACACTGCCTATGGCCAGGGGTCTTCCGTGGCAGGCGGCCATGGAAACAAAGCCGAAGACTATGATGCTTTCATAGGCGGTGGGTTTGCAAACGTCGCCGCTAGAGAAACGTCGATCCTCGGCGGAGGGAACAACAAAGCCGAAGGGCTGTATAGTGCGATTCTCGGGGGTAATGGAAACGCGGTCACAGCGGAATTCGGCACCTGGCCGGAAGGTCCTTAGATCGACCGTGCGTAGTGGCGTGTGGGCGTTGCGGCGGAGCATGGGCCACCACCACACACGCCTCGCCCTACCCCTGAGCGAAGAGGGCGAACGCGCGGTAGGCGATTGGCACATAGGCGGGCTCGACCGAATTATGCTAATGGCTACGTGAAAAGCGGCTAGCTGATCAAAAAGTGGGTACAGAAAGCTGAGCGATCTAAGGGATCCGTTAATTTCTTGGACGCTTTTTGAGGCCAAGGTCTGCCGGTTGCTCACGCTTCGTGGAGTTAATGGCGACGCAATAGCTCTACGAGCGGAGATGGGTTAGCCGGGCGGGGTGCTTGGTGAGAAGCCACCAGTTCAGGCCGCTGAGCGTGTCCGCGACACAAGCTTGCCAACGGCCGTTTCGCGTGCGGACGGCGTATCGCTGGACAGAGAGCCGCCGTCACTGGTCACATTGGTCACGAGAGCATCCTTGTACGCCTTCTGAGCCGCTTCGAGCCTTTCCTTGACGGATCGGTAGGGACCCGAATAGGTACCGCTCAGAATGCCTCTGATACGGCTGGCCTCCACGCGGCACGCCGCGCTGCAATGGCGAGCTTCGGAGCGACGATTGATGAGCGAGGAACCGCAGACGACGCAGACTCGTTCGGCTGACTTCGAGATGGAGCCGGAGGAGGTCATCGGAAGTCCCAGGGGTAGGGCTCCGCTGGCTCTTCGGCCCTCGTTGCCAGCGCGCGCTTGAGATCCTGGATCAGTGGTGCTGGCTCCTCCCAGGCCGAGGGGTCCATGAAGATCTCAACTCGGTCGCCGTTGCCCCAGAAGACAGAGGCCATCGCTCCGCACCGAAGGCAAAGCACAACGCGGAGCGGATCGCCGCTCCTGTCGCCTCGGGGAGCCAGATCCAGCGCAACGGTCAACTCGTCAAGACAGGTCGAGCAAGGCTCTGTGTGGGGATGCCACCGGTAGCCCGACGCGGCCGTTCGGAAGTAGAAGCGCGCCCAGGGGCTCTGGTAGCGCACGACAGGCGCATCGTCCAGAAGGAACGTCTGCAAGCAGGCATCGGCTCCGTCGTTGGCTCCGGTGGTGATGACTCCGCAACTGGGATTCGTGCAGGTCGCCAGCCATCTCTTCTCCCGGAAGGCCCCGCGCTTCTCCCATCTCAGGGCGGCACCACACCCGCATCGGCGCTCCCTCGGCTCAGCATCGCGGGGGCTCATGCTGCTGCCTCCGCGTTTAGACGCCCTGCCCGGGCCGCATTGGCCTCGGCGTGCTTGCTGCTCATGACGTGGACCTCCTGGGAGCGCCTTCGCCCCCGACTTGACGTTGAAATCAACATCCAGGTCTTCCCCCGGGAGCACCTTGCAGAAAGCGAGGTTGCTGGAGCGGCAGCCGGAGGGCTTATGCCGCTCGCTCTTGACCACGAATCAGGCTATCACCGTGGTAGTGCACTTCCGGGCAGGCGAGCAGCGCAACCGCTGCGCTGCGGACTCCCGCGTGCCTTCAGACCGGTACCTTTCAGCCCGTGACGGATCTAAACGACGCCTACCTCCCTCGGGAGGCCAAGGCACGCATCAAAATCGACCAGCAGGGCCGAAGCGCCCTTCGACGCGTACCTTGTCGCCTCCGGCGGTCTGGCCGGTCAATACAAAGTCGGGCGGCTTGGTCGGGTCGGGAGCGGCAGCCGAGATCGTCGTTTGGGTGGTGGATGTGGTGGTTTGGGTAGGGGTTGGAACCGGGGCCGCAACAGTGAAGGTCGCCCCGCCGGAGCCGCAACCGGTGAGCAGTGACGTGGTGGCCACGGCTAGCCCTGCGAGCGTGAGTGCTCGCCTCATCGGATGAGCCGGATCGTGCGGTGGCCCGCTGACGGTTGCCAGCCGTCATCGGGGACGAACTCCACATGGATGATCTGGCGGCGGCCGTGGCCGAGCCGGACGCGCCCGGTGCACTGGCCGTTGGTGACCGGAGCCGGTCTCCCGGAGATGAGGCAGTCTGTTCTACACGACAGGGATTCCGGTCTGCCTGTGGTTCTTCGACCGCAACAAGCAGTCCGCAACGGAGCGCGACCGGCGAAACGAGACGCTATTTATCGACGCGCGGCAGATGGGGAGCAAGATCAGCCGCGTGCAGATCGAGCTGACCGAGAGCGAGATCGAGCGGATCGCATCGACGTACCATGCCTGGCGGGGCACGACCGACGCCGATTACAACGACGTTCCAGGCTTCTGCCGCGGCAGCGACTTGACGGAAATCGAAGTGTCTGGATTCAACTTGTCGCCCGGACGGCATGTCACCGCAGTAGGCTGCTCCCACCACGGCCGAAAGAAAGGCGAGCATGGACTCCTACCTGCTTAGCATTATCGCCGCCGCCGAGGCGGGGACGCCCACCACCGGGATCAACCTAGTCACGAACGGGGGCGACTGGATCAGGGGGCAGCCCTGCTCGTCGAGCGAGTTCCGGGAAATCACCTGGCCGCACTATCTTCGGGAGGTGGACGACGCCCTTAGCAAACGTTCGCGCCAGCAGCGGAAGGAGAATCCGGTTCAAGCCGCTGACGTGGCTGCGGGGCCGTTCGGAGCACTCGCCCCGAAGCAAGATGACCTCGCGGAACCGACGCTTACTCTCACCGGAGCCGTTCTGTCCTTCGGTGGCCGGGCCGACGGCATGAGCCTCCCAGCCGTGCGAGTTCCGGTCAGGGCCATCAGTAGCTGGTGGGTGTCAGGCGGGAGCTATATCAAGCCGGGCTCCAGCACGGGGCTGTTCGGCGGCGTCGTGTTTCCCATCGGGAACTGATGGCGTCACTGCGGCGCCGTCACTGCTCGGTCCGCATTACTCCGGGGTCAAGCGACGCGCTCCCCACGCTCCATCCGATGGTGGGCGAAGAGACGTACTGTTTCCACGACCTGCGGCACACCTTCGGCACGCTGGGCGCCGCCAAGGCGGTTCCGATGCGCACCTTGCAGGAGTGGATGGGGCACCGGGACATCGAGACGACGCAGCGCTACGCGGACTACGCGCCCCGCACGCGGGACGCTGAGCTGGTCGCCGCTGCGTTCCGTCGAGACGACGACCCCGTGGGAGCGGACTGTCGCAAAGGCGTAGCCTCTATGCATGAGCACTGACATCGCGAAGCTCACTCGTCGTGTAGCAGCCCTTGAGGACGCCGTGTCCGTCCTCGTGAGTCGCCTCGAAGTCGAGGACGAGGTCGTGGAGCCAGGTCAGGGCGATGCTGCAGGTCAGCGGACTGCCGAAATGAACAAGGCGATGGATGACGCGACGCACGCGGCCCACGAAGTCGACCAACACCCCGACCATCCACGCTGAGGTACCGTCCGGCGCCTTGCTGTAGGTCGTACGCTTTAGGTTGTGACCGACGCCGCGTCTCACCTCGATCTCACAATCGGCGAGCTGTTTCCGAGCGGCGACATCGTTGCGGAATGGGTGTTCTCGCTCTCGGCCGTGGCAGACGACCTGACGATGCTCCGGCGACAGCTCGCAAGAGCGCACGCGGAGGACGAGGCTTTCCGAGTGGTTCTTCTGTTTCAGCGACTCTTGTCGGTGCGCCTCTACGAGGCACGTCGTCTTGTACACGTTGTAGACACTCACCCCGAGCTGAAGGACTTTCTCGGCTCCAAGCCGCCGTCTTGGTTCGAGCTGCTACGTGAGAAGTACTCGCCGGAGGGCCACTCGGCCGTCGATGAGCTTCATGCAGTCACGCGTCACCAGGGCGTGCACTACATGTGGCCGGGCAGTCAGGAGCTTCGCGAAGCGCTCCACAGCGTCGGCCGGAGCCCGGCACGAATGAAGGTCACCGATGATCGCTCACGGCCCAACGTCGAGGTGCAGTGGGTTCAGATCGTTGCGGGCATGGGCGTATTTGGAGAGGTCCAGGATGCACAGTGGACGCCGCGTTTCGCAGAGCGCGGCGAGCTTACAGTCGAAATCGTGCAGGCATGGACGATGCTTTACGGCGTGATGATCGTCATCTATGCCCATCGGCGCGGCATCGATCTAGAGCGATTCGTTGAGCGGCAGCCTCCACTGTCTCGCGCGGGCAAGCCCTCTAACGCCGAATAGCCGAGCATTGCCGCGTATGCCCGCAATGCCCGAGGTACCACTTGGGGTACCAACCTGAGCGAATCTGAGAGCACCTGAGAGCACCTAAGCTCAGTGAATATGGGCCACCGCACCTGAGAGAACCCACGGGTGCGGTTTCGAGCCCAGTATCGCCCATCGCCTAGCGCCCCGTGTTTACGGGGCGTTTCGCGTCTTCAGGGGGTCCGTGGTTCTATTCGTGGTTCTATCTTTGGCCTGAGGCGTCATCTTGGCGCAGTACGGTTGACCGATGCAACCGAGCGTGACCTCCACACGCGATCCTTGGCTTCTCGGTGCCGCCAGTGCCGTGGCCGACGCGGACCCGCCCCTTGCGGCGATCCTGCGTGAGAGCCGGATCGAAACATGGTGGGAGATCGACCGGGGTCATTTGGAAGCCCTCCAACTGATCATGGACGAGGCCCAAGCTGCGTTCTACGCCAACCGGCTTCTCTGCGGCAGGCTGTCAATCCCGGCTGACGCTGGCGCCTATGAGACTGTCATCGAGGATGACGGGCTGACCCTCAAAGCCTTGCAGGCGATCAACCCGGACCTTGTCGGCTTCGACGTAGTAGAGGCCGAGGCTGGCAGTCTGGCCCGTCAGGGGCCTGCGCCCGTCCGTTGCGTCGAATGGCAGAGAATGTGGTTCCGGTCTCGGGCCGAGGTCGCGATCGCCCAGGCGCTCGACCGTGCGAACGCCGGGTTCGTCCCCAACCCGTCCGTTCGGCTCGGGGTCACTCAGGACCATCGTGACAATGTCGAGCCGGACCTCATTGTCTTCGCCCACGGCAAGGTCGGCATCATCGAAGTTGACGGGCCTTGGCACACGCCGCAGACCGCTCACGCAGAGCATGAGCGGGATCGCCGCTTTCGTGAGCATGGGATCGCCGTTGTCGAGCGGTACTCCGCAGACGACTGCACCGCCATGCCCGATGAGGTCGTCGCCGGGTTTCTCAGGCTGCTGGCGCTAAACGGCTGAGGCAACGGACAAGCCTCCAAGAGCTCAGCTCCCCGGCTTTCACAGCATCCCCATACGGCCTCTCTCCCGCCATCCGAGGGGCAGGGGGGAGGGGGTTAGGCAGGGACGGGGCGCAGATGGCTTTGGATGGGAACGTGTGTTCGTCCGGCCGGAGTGATCGCTACCCTGGGGGCATGACCGATGAGCCGAAGCCGGTGATGCTCGATCTCCACCCTGCTCGGGCTACTTCGAGCGCGTCGTTGGAGCTGTCGGTCGGGCAGGTCGTGAGCGGGCAGGCGAACGGGCAGGTCGTCTTGGGCGGCGGTGGTTCGGCGGTGGTGGTGGGTGGCAAGGTCGAAGACGTGCCTGCTCTTGACCGGCGCCCTTTCATCCTGTGGTGCCTTGCCTGGGCGGTGCCGGGCCGCTCGGTGGGCGAACATTCGTTGCACGGGCCCTGGCTTCTCCGATGGGGCCTCGGCGGGGCCCTGGGCGCGGCGGTCGGCGCTTGGCTGTGGGACGTTCTGAAGCCGCGCGAGCGCTCGTGATCTAAGCCACGGCACGGTCTCGGCGTATCCTTCTGGCCGAGGTGCAAACGGACAAGGAGGGGGCATGAGACGACGGACCATCTCGGCGAGCGTGTGGGCAGCACTCGTTTCCGCTCTCGCGGCTTGCGTTTGAAGAACATCGTCCTTCTCCTTGGTGTGTGCGTTGGTGAGCGAGCGGCAGCGGTCTGGCACCAGCCGAGGCGCGCACCGAGCGAGCGCATCCGGGCTAAGCCATCGGCCGGTAGTCTCGGGGGCCATGATCAGGACGGCGCTAGCGATGCTTTCGACCATCGGCCTCATCGGGCTGACGGGCTGTGGCAGCGCCGCGATGACGACGGCTCCCTCTAACAAGAATGCCGCTGGCGTCCGCGCGTCGTACTACGAATATTTCCAAGACGAGCGCACTGGCAACGCGCAAGCCGCCTGTGCCCAATCCACCAAGAGCGATCAGGCCACGATTGCGGCCGACGGTAAAACGGCCACCTGCGAGGCAGCGGTGTTCAAGCACTGGCATGTATCCGCACAGAAGACAGAGGAAGAAGCCCTCAAGAAGGGCGTGGCGGAGGTCGCGAAGTACAAGATCCTCGTCGTGGGCAACCGCGCCACAGTGATCAACCCTGAGCTTGAAGAAGCCGATGAACTGATCTACAGCGGCGGCCACTGGCTGCTCGAAAAGACCACGAGCATCACTGCGGAAACGGCGGAAGGCCTCAAGAAGGAAGCGAGAGAAGCTGAAGCCAAGCGTAAAGCCGGACTCGAAGCTGGGGAAGCTCAGGCCCAAGAAGATACTCCCGCCGAAGGCACCGCAACCACGCAGAACTCAGAACCCGCCGGAAGTCAGACTTTCAGCGGCAATGGCGTAAAGAGTCTCGGTACGATCACGGTCGAAAAGGAATCGACGATCGCATGGACCAACGACGGGCCATTTTTTTCCATCCTTGCGAATAGCACCGAAGTACACGTGACCTCATCGGCGCATAGCGGCACGAGCGTTCTCGAAGCCGGGACCTACCACCAGTTCGAGATCAGCGCCGACGGCAACTGGACAATCAAGATCGCGCCGAAGTAGTTGTCGGGCGCATGCCGCGCCACATGCAAGAGCCGGATTGGCCCCTGTACCAACCACAGCGCGCGACCCCTGCTCCCGCGTCGCGGGGCTCGTCGACGAGTATGGCGGTCCGTACAGCGGCTCGACGTAGCTGGCGCACGAGCCGAGGCGCCCTTACGCCGTCACCGCCGCCGACAACGCCTCGCCGCCGCCATCAGCCTGAACCACCGGGACGCCGAAGCGGCTAGGTCGCGTTCAGGACGGCGCGAACCGTGGACGGCCACCACTTCCGGCCACCCTGAGCAGTCGGAACTTGCTCCTCGTTCAGCATTTCCGCGATGGCGGCAAGCGAGCGTCCGGCCCTGCGCTCTGACGTGATGCGCTTGCGCACAGCGGGGGGCAGCGACACCGGCCTTCCCAGCCGTACCCCGCTGGCACGCTTGGCTGCGAGCGCCTCGCGGGTCCTCTGCCCGATCAGTCGCCGCTCAAATTGGGCAAAGGTCGCTAGAACGTTCGCCATTGCCTCACCCGCTGGGGTGGTGGTGTCCACGGCGCAGTCGAGCGCCACGAGCGCCCAGCTTTGCTTGCTGGCTTGCGCCATGACCGCCGTGAAGTCGAGCATCGAGCGCGACAGCCGGTCGAGCTTGGCAACGACGAGCGCGCCCGCCTCGCCTCGTTGCAAGGTCTCCAGCGCGATCTGGACGCCTGGGCGCTTCATGTCCTTCGCGCTGTAGCCAGCATCCTCGACCACCTCAACGAGTTGCCATCCTCGGCGCAGGCACTCGGCCTCGATGGCCGTGCGCTGGGCTGCGAGGCCCGCTCCGCTCATGCGTTGCTCGTCGGTGGACACCCTCACGTAACCTATGACGCGCATGGGAGCTAATCCTCCTTTGCCATGGCCCCGGCGGTGGCTGCCGCGCGGGGCCGACTCCTCCGAAAGTATACAGCATACGTCCGTTTGCTGTATGCCCGCCGCGAACGGAGCGGGTCGAAGCCGAGCGCTTCAAGCCGTGCCCTAGTCCATCCACGTCTGGTCTGCCATCCACGTCTGGTCCGGAGGTCGGCGTAGGCTGACCCTGTGATCAACCCCGACGACATACGCCTAGCAGTGGCGGACCATCTGCATCTTGAACAGGAGCACGAACACACGGACCTCACCGAGGTTCTGCGGCTGACTCAGGTCGAGAGACCCGATGAGGTCCTGCCCCTCATCGCCAATATCGCTCGCCAACTCGCAGCGGAGCGTCCGGACTTGGAGGGCAGCCCGACTGCCGAGGTCATGGCTCGCGGGCTGGCCTACGGGCTGATGTTCGGCATACGGGCAGAGCGGTGGGCTTCGGAGGACAAGTCCTGAAGCGGGGTGTGTCGGCGGTATGGGCGAAGCTGTCGCAATAATCTCCGTGTCTGCATCAGCCGTGGTCGGTATCGGTGGCCTTGTCGCGGCTGCATGGGGCAGTTCGCGAGAGCGCCGCTGGCAGTCGCAGGAGGAGCGGACCAAGGAGCTTCGCGGGGTGCTGGACCGCGCCTGCGAGAAGTTGACGCAGCAGCTTGTTGTGCTCGACCAAGCACACCGCGAGTTCTCGACATCGGGTGCGGCAAACCCGATGACGCAACAGCTACTGGTCGAGACCGAGAAGCAGTTGGTCCTAGAGTGCAACCGGCTCGCGGTACGTCGCGGTTCTCATACTCCAGAGTACGTGGCACTGGGCGCGTGTCGGGAAGCCGCCACCCGAGTTTCGTTGCTCCTCAATGAGATGGCCACAGGCGCAGCCCCTGCCCAACGAGGGGCCTACTCGACTCTCTGGGACGACGTTCTCACTGCGGAGAAGCGATTCCTCGACGTGGCTTCCGACGCGCTCACCTGGGAGGAACCGGCGCCGTTCTGGAGGAGGCTGCGGCAGCCCCAGAGAGCGCTGTAGTCCGGCGCAGGTTCCTTGGCGTCCCGCGCCTCAGGGTGTATTCCGCGCCCGAAACGCACTCTGCCGTGACCACGAGGGAGGGGTACTGTACGCCTGGCGTCCGCCACCACGCACGCAAAGCCCTCACGTCTGGGCGCGTCGGTGCATCATGGTCTCCCGCCGCTAGACGACCGCGTTGATCTCTACTGCTTCTTCGTTGACCTGGGTCAGGGACGCCCCCAAGCCCATCTGGTACGAGAGTTCCCCGTTCAGGGAGGCCGTCAGCACTTCTGCTAGTCCGCCTTCGAAGTGTTCGGGTTTCTGCTTGCCCGCCGTTTGTTTGTATTTGACCGGCGCTGTTCCCAGCATTTTGTCCACGGTCACCGGCACCAACACGGCCCCGGTCACTATGACTGGGACGGCACCAACGCACCGGTATTCCATGAAGGCCCCAGTCTTGCCAACTGGGTGGAGGTCGAGCGCCACTTTTTTGAGGGCCTTGTTTTCCCAGCCGAGTTCGCCTTCGAGCTTCTTGGTTTCGAGTTCGCCTTCGGCCAACCCAGGCGTCGTGCATTTCAAACCGCCCGATTCGCAGCCGGTGAGATTGATGACCACGGACGCAACTTCCTTTGTCCCGCTGTATTCACCGGACCCGCTCTCCGCTGTGCATATCACTTTCACTTTCTTGACCGTTTCTAGCGTGACCACATTTTCCTTGAGCGCGGTCGTAAAGTGAGTCTTCACAACTCCTGGGTACCATTCGTATTTGCCGGTATGGGTCCCGCTCGCTTCTATGCAGGTGGCTTTCGTGAAGCCTCCGTGGTAGACCGTTTTGGTTCCTTCTTTCACGGGCGTGACTTTGATGCACCGGCCAAAGTCCGTGGGTCCCGAGGTCGCTAGCTTACGGTCGACTCCGTAGCTTGTACCGCCTTCATTGGTCGCTACGATCCTGAAGTGGTAGGTGGTGTTCGCGCTCAGGCTCGTGACCGACGCGGACACCGCCACTGGGCTTGCGCCAGACCCCGGCAGAGAAGAGCACGGCACACTGGTCCCGTAGGACGCAGTCGTGCCATATTCGAAGTGGCAGCCGCTGACTTCGCTCCCATTGGGACTCACGGTCGCGTTGAGGGTCACCGCAGTCTGTGTGGGCGACGATGCTGGTTCCGTCACCACCGTAGGAGCGATCTTGCCGTAATAGTCTGCTGCCGTAACGATGTTGTTGAGCCCGTCGGACTGCGTCCAGACGGCGACTGCATCTCCCTGCGGGCTGACCGCGATATCTGGGGATCCTGGCAGGTGCCCTTCGCTTGCTATCAAGGCTTCGAGCGGCCCCCACACACCGGTGCCAAGTGAGCCAGCAGCAACGTCGATGAGGCTTTCCCGAGGGTTGCCTTGATATTCTTTTTTGTAACGGACCCATATTGCGAGGGAATCGCCTAGCGCATTGGTGGCGATGCGAGGTGCGTAAGAGCCTTCGCCTTCGAGCGTCGGTGAAAACAAGATGTCCGGATTCCGCCAGACGCCAGTGGCCATCGGTCGGGTTGCGCTCTCGACTTTCCTCTTTTCTTCGGCTAGTACATCGTACGGGCCCTGGGTCCAAACCGCCGCGGCGTCGCCCTGAGCGTCCACGGTGAGCTCAGCGGACACGATTTCTCCGGCGGATGTGATCGTTTGCGGCTGCCAGGCACCGTCTCCCGATGAGAGGACTGCGCTGCCCAAGGCCGCCGACCTATGGTAATAAGTGGTCCACAACGCCACGACATCGCCCTGTCCATCCGCTGCAACCTTAGGGGATTCCGGGTGCCCTTCGAGTTCAACGCCTGAGACATCCGCGGGCGCGGTCCAGGTGTTACCCGCTGGGCGAAGGGAGGCCTGTATGAAGTTGCCCAACCCTGAGATGCGCGTGTGCGAGACTGCCCAGACCGCTACGGCGTTGCCCTGGGAATCGAGCGCGATTCCCGGTTGATTCGAGTCCTGCCCAGTGGCCGAAACGTTGGATGGCGGCTGCCACGACCCGCCCGCTGGGCGCGTGGCGGCCTGGATGATTGTGTTGGTGCCATCAGAACGTGTCCAAACCGCGACGGCGTCACCCTGGGAATCGAGCGCGAGCTGAGGTTCGGATGCAGTTTGCCCCGGTTCGGAGAGGTTGGATGGCGTCTGCCACGAGCCGCCCGCCGGACGCACTCCGGCCTGGATCGTGCCGCTGGTCGCGTTCGTCCAGACCGCTACGGCGTTGCCCTGGGAATCGAGCGCGATTCCCGGTTGATTCGAGTCCTGCCCAGTGGCCGAAACGTTGGATGGCGGCTGCCACGACCCGCCCGCTGGGCGCGTGGCGGCCTGGATGATTGTGTTGGTGCCATCAGAACGTGTCCAAACCGCGACGGCGTCACCCTGCGGATCGAGCGCGATTCTGGGTGTGTCCGCGTTCTCGCCAGCCGCGGATAGTCCGATCGGCGGCTGCCAGCCCGGCGCGGCGGCCGCTGGCGCCGCCGCGATCATCGCGAGCACGGTGCAGGCCACGGCGGTGAGGACCGCGTACGCAGCGACTGCCTTCAAGATGTTCGCGGCGGCTGTCATCCTCGACATCGTGCCCTCCCGGTCGTTGAGCGTTCTGATGCCGTTCCGTCCTCGGCAAGACCACGAATGCAGTACGCGCGCCGAGACTACGGCTAGATCAGCCCCGAAAGCATCGGCGCAAACTCCTCCGCCCCCTCAGTAGTGCCTACGTGCAGCGAGCAGGTCCTACTCAAAACTCGCCCCGACCATCTCGGCAATCGCGAAGAACGCCCGATACCGCCTCAGAAAGCACCGAAATCTTGGCCCCAGTCCCGATGCTCCACTCCCGGGCCATCCCTGGCTTTCGGCGCTCGTTGATGGCGGGGACACGATTCGATCCTGCAACTCACGGCCTGAGACCTGACGCACATAAGAGACAGAGAGCAGCCGCCAGAGCCGCCCGTCCTCACTTAGCCCGTGCGGAGTCTGGAGCTTTGCTCCGGCGCTGGACTTTCTTCCGAGCTTTGCGCTTCGGTGCAGCCTTGCTTGCCGTGGCCACAACTTCATCGGTCTGCCCGTTGCTGGCCAGGGCAAATACGAGCTTTGGCCTCCCCCGTGCCCCAGCGACCGTGGATTGGGTGAGCAGCCCCTTGCCAGCAAGCTTCTTCAGGGTGTAGGAAGCCGTCTGCTGCGAGAGGCCCGTCTCTCGGGCCACGGTCCTGATGTCGAGCGGCTCCGCCTGTCCTTGAAGACTGCCAACCACAGTCTCCTCGTTTGCGCCCGCGTGAGCGCGCCTGCGCCTGCGTCCTTTGCGACCGAGAACTCTGAGTGGCGCCTTGCGACGATGGTGGCCTTTCCCAGCATCGGCAGCCGGTCGGCTCGCCACCGGCACCTCCTCCAAGGCGGCCAGAGCGCTCTCCAGTTCCTGCGCTTCAGAGACCGCATCGGAAAGAACGGCAAGACGGTCCTCGATCTCGGAGCGCACACGCTCCAGCACGTCAGCGGGCATGGTTCCTCCCATAGGTATTGCTGATCCGCCGTGATCATCCCACGGGTTGGCTCCGCTCGGCTCAGCCAGAAGCGCCGATGGGACTGCTGGGGTCAGTCGCTGCTCTCGTACTTGAACGAAATCGCAAGCCGAACGCGGTAGTGCTTGATGGTTCCGTCCTCAATCGCCACATCCTGCTTGATGACCTCCGCTATGCGCAGGTCACGCACGGTTTTCGCCGCAGTCTCAACCGCGCTACGAGCGGCCGCCTCCCAGGACTCGCTGCTCACGCCGATCACTTCGGTAACTCGATAAACCCCGTCAGCCATCACAACCGCCCTCTCTCTCGACGTTGGAAGCTCGACTCTCGCATATTCCGCCGACCAATGGGGCGTCGGTCCCAACCACCAGCCAAGGCTGGGACCGTCGATGTCACGCCGCAGGTCAACGGCAAGGCCAGCAAGACGGCCCGCCCTATGGACTACTTCCAGTGCAACTGGCGCGCCGCGCGCTCCGTTGTCACTTCGTTAACGGCCTGACCAACCATCCTCGGCCCGCGATTGTGAGCTTGATGCCCGAGCAAGCGCTCATGTAGTAGCCACACGCATACATTTCAACGCCTTCCGTCACATAAGCTATGTGACCACCAAGCGCAATACGGATAGTTGCACCGCTACAGCAGATCAGCGTCAATCAAATATCGAGTGTGAGTGCGGCTGCGGTGGGTTAACGCTACTCGCCAAGACAACCGATCGTCCCACTGGCCGCATAAAGGGCCACCCTCTCCGTTTCATACGAGGACATCACCGTCGAAAGCATCCTCGATACGTCGAGGTCTCTAGGGGATACGAGACACCGTGTTGGATCTGGCAACTCTATAGAGACCGAGATGGATACGGCAGGTGTCGCATTCCTGGAGGCATGGCCCTTGCCCACCGAGTCGCATACGAAGACCGCGTTGGGCAGATCCCGGATCGACTAGAGATTGATCATCTTTGCCGCAACCGAGATTGCGTCAGACCGGAACATCTACAGGCCGTCAGCCACCGAGAGAACCTGAGGCGAGGCGGCAACACGAAGCTGACTCCCACCGTAGTCCGCGAGATCAGAAGCTCCCATGAGACGCAGTGTGCTACCGCCCGTCGCCATGGAATCTCGCAGGGTCACGTATCCCGGATATTTCGAAGAGCGGCCTGGGTCGAGCTATAGGACCCCTGCTGCCGTAGCCCGTCTATTGGGTTCTTCACGGTCGCGCCCCGCTGTTGGTCCGTCCATTACCTATGACGCCCTCAGGGCCTTAACGCTGAGCGTCTCGCCCTGGGCCTCATGCTCTGGAGATACCACGATGTCTTCTTCGCCTCGCTAGCGCCCTGCATCCCCTGAGACCCCTGGCTAGGTTCCTCTCCCTATTCCGGTTTAGTTAGGGAAGGAAGAAGGCATCTCCATATCAGTCTCAGGAAAAGAAGTTATGAAGCAGGAGCTAAGCAGAACCAAGATCATGGGCGTTTAAACCCAACCGTCTACAGTGCAGAGCAACCCTCCTGATGCAGACTGACACATAGTTCTAAGCCCAAGGAGTTGATAGAGAGTGATCAACCTAACCTCTCGTCAAGCGGCGTTTGAACGGTCAGTCTGATCTAGATGCACTTCTCTCTAAACCCTATGCGGCTAAGGTTGATCAAATCCGTTCCAGCCTGGAGACCCCTTCAGAGAGTTGTCGTCGGGGAAGACCTGCCATCCCGTACTCGTTGATCCCTTACTCGGAGCGCTTGACTGTCGCTCCATCCCCAGTGGCCTGTTTCGCATCTGCTCCTTAGCGGTTCATCCACGTCTGGGTTTCTAAACCCCTACGGTGTTGGCCTTGCGGCATTCATCCAAGGTGTATCGCATTTGCATAGCTGGCGACATTCGGTGTGATTATGGTTTAACGGGGTTGTCTGCCCGACTTACTACTGACGTTCACCTATTCTACCGCAAGGTTAACCGAGGAAAGACGTCAGCGTGACCTGTCCTATCTGTGCGATGGCTCACACAGTCACACGAGGCGGCGGGTAACGGGCCGCCAAGCAGGGACAAGGCGGACATGGGGGCGCTTGGGAAAAGGTGCACCGGCTGTATTTGCACTTTGCGGAGGCTTAATTGTCGGGCAGAGCGTGGGTTTCTGGGGCGAACGCTGACGAATGGGGTATAGGCCAACCTGCACTTTCTGACAGGACACCTTCACGAAAAGACAGGTTCTGGCAGATAATAGGCAGGATGAACAAGCGGATCACTGAGCCAAGATGCAAGGTGTGCCGGAGTCCTTGGCGCGAGTTTGTGGAGTATTCGGTGGCGATGGGAAAGTCATCCGCAGCAATTGCCCGGATGCACCCAGCCGACGAGAAGGGATGTACAGTAGGCCGCCGCTCAATTGCGAACCACAAGCAGAAGCACATGAGGACCCTGGCGTCCTTACGCTCGCGCGCGTGAGGGATTGGGCTGGCCGGAGGCTGTCTCTACTGGAATTGGCCTATAGAGAGTGCCCAAATCCCAACTTCAGAATCGAAGATCACTCTGCACGGGGGTCCCAGGGTCCCCGTTCAGGATTATGCTAATCGGCATTGTGGGATGGCATGCGCCGTAACTGCGATGGGTACGAGAATGTCAGTAGGGCACCCGACCGTTAAGGCGGACGGACGCGATCTGAGGTTGCTACCCTGTGGCATAGCAGCTTCGTGAACCCTCAAGTGAAAGGAGGAGAAACGAGATGCAGCGATGCAAACTGATCGGCTAGTCCGCGTCGAGAACGATGCGCAGCGTACGCCAGATAGGGCAGTGCGAAGGCAGGCACGCCCGTTAATGCCACTGTGCGAGTTACGGAGGCATTTCGGATACTCGGAGCGATGGTGGCGATATAGGCTCAGCGAGGGGATGCCGAGATACAAGTGGGGACGTAGGCTACGCTTCGATCCACAAGAGGTGGAATCGTGGCTCTGCGAGAGGTATAGGTAGGCATGGCGCGCAGACGTGGCAAGCGGTGGACGGCATCCGGGTACGACAAGGTTGTGGGCCGCAAGAAGCACCTGGGCACGTTCGACACCCGCGCAGAGGCGTTGCGCGCCGAGGCCGAATGGAAGCTGCGCACGCGCTCGACCGGATCCGAGACATGCGACTCGTTTGCTGAGCGCTGGACGCGAGACTATCCCCGGCCAAGGGGATCGACCAACGCGCACAACGCCGAGAGGGTCCGGAAGTTCGCCAAGGACTTCGCCGGGATCAAGCTGGCGGACGTGGATCGTCCTACCGCTCGGACATGGGCAATGAAGTGTCCGGGGAATCTTCCAGCCGTGCGAGCGATGCTCGGGGACGCGATGCGAGATGGCCTGATCGATCTCAACCCGTTCAGCGAGCTTCGCCTGCCGGGGAGCCGTGGTCGAAAGGATTTGGTCGCCTTGACTGAGCCCGAGCTGATCGCCCTGGCCGACGTGGCCCTGACCGATGAGATGGAGCTGGGCGAGTATGGCCGTGAGTACCGGGCCATGATCTTGTTCTCGGGCTATGTCGGGCTGAGGCCGGGCGAGCTATTCGCTCTGAGGCGAGACGACCTAGCGGGCCAGCTATGCACGATTGAGAGGGCGCGGTCGAGCACCGGAGAGATCGGCGCCACCAAGACCGGCCGCGCTCGTACAGTCATCGTTCCGCCTCCTGCGCAGGATGCCCTGCTCGACGTTCCCGCCCATCCCTCCGGGCTGCTCTTCACAAGCCCTACGGATCGGATCTGGACTCAGCCGCTCCATCACCGCTATTGGTCGCTCCTGCGCCGGTTCGCCAAACGCCCCGCCTTTGACTTCTACGGGCTCCGTCACACGGCCGCAACGCTGCTCCTTGAACGTGGCGTGACGCCTTGGGATGTGGCGATCCAGCTAGGCCACTCCGATGGCGGCCAGCTTGTCATGGACCTCTACGGCCACCCGTCCGACGCTGGGGCGCGAGCACGACTGCTGGGGGCATGGGATGCCCAGACCGGCCCTACCCCCATCGGCGGTTCGGGAGCAACTCGGGAGCAGGCGGGCTGAGACACCCCGGCTTGATTGACGTTGCAGGCGATTTGATCCTGTCTCCCCGGCTACTGAAGGAATCCCGGGGTAGACCCCCTCAAGTGCAGATGAGGGTCAGCCGGCACTCGATGGTCGAGCCCGAGTGCGACCTTCGTGCGAGTGCGGCGCGGTCCTCGCCAGAGTGGCTTGGGCGACATGGAGGGCGCACTCAGGAAGCGACCCCTGGGCCTGGCCCGTGGCCGGGCTCGCTTCAGG
>OCZT010001945.1_pt1 | contig 21427 bp, 19 predicted proteins | sample 1539031 | NCBI WGS metagenome assembly OCZT01 (sample SAMEA3539308, study PRJEB22396) | soil metagenome | biome: tundra; feature: field; material: soil | place: USA | collected 2010-05 | depth 0.15 m | reverse complement strand
ATGTCTTATGATACGAAACCGCAGCATTGATTACTACATAAATGTCGCCTTACTTAGCGACTAGTTAGTAATGTCTTCGGCATACCCGGCACCGCCCGGACCCACCCGCGCCGCGGCCCTTACCGTGAACCATCCCGATCCCGCGCCGATATTCGCCACCATTTTCCCCGGCGTAATTCCAAGCAGATCCATCACCCGGTCCACGTGCAGCTTCTTGTCCCGGTCCGGATACTCAAAGATGGAAAGGTCCCCGGAATACGGCGTGCTCGTCGGCCTTTCCGCCTGCCCCGCCGCTTGTGCCGGAGTAAGCCCGGCCCCCGCTCCACCCGTCCGCGCCGCAACCCTCCCCAGGGGGAACAAAGACGCGAACGAAGCAGCGAGAAAAAGCAACACCGCCAGTCCGACAGTCGATCGCACGCGATTTGCCATTATCCAAATCCTTCTCTACGGAGTATCCGCTCGCTAAAGAACAATTACTGCCGATCCCTCTTCGGTCTCATGCTTCACTGCTTCGAGCGCCTTGTTCGCGTCCTCCAGGGAGAACTTGACCGCACGGGGCCTGATGTTCAGATCGTGAGCCAAAGCTATGAAGTCGCGGGCGTCTTGCCGCGTCATGTTGGCCACGCTACGGATCTGGCGTTCACCCCAGAGAAGCTTATCGTAGTCAAAGGCGGGCATCTGATCCAGGTGAATCGCGTTGACAGCGACAACTCCGCCTTTGCGCAGGGCAGACAGAGCGCTGACGACGACCGTCCCGCTGGGAGCAAAGGTAATGGCGCGATCAAGCTCGGTGGGTGGCTTTGCGCCTTCGTCGCCTACCCAGGTTGCGCCGAGGGACTGTGCGGCCCTGCGATGAGACTCGCCGCGGGTGACTACATAGACCTCGCAGTTCCAAGCCTGGAGAACGCGAATGGCCAGCGACGCCGAGCTGCCAAAACCGTAGAGACCGACACGATCGCCACGTTCAACTCCGGCAACGCGAAGGCTGCGGAAGCCGATGATCCCAGCGCACAGCAGCGGCGCCACCTGCGAAGCGTCGAGACCCTGGGGCAGCGGGATGGCGAAATCGGCGCGAACCGACGCGTACTCCGCATAGCCGCCATTCACCGAGTATCCGGTAAACACGGGATGATCGCAGAGGTTCTCCATGTCGTGGCGACAGAACCAGCAATCGCCGTCAACCCCACCCATCCAGGAGACGCCAACCCGCGTTCCAATGGGCAGGTTCGGGGTTGCGCCTTCCACTACCTCTCCGACGATTTGATGACCTGGGATAATGCGCGACTGAACTGGCGGAAGATCGCCTTCGACGATATGGAGATCGGTGCGGCAGACGCCACATGCGATGACCTTGAGCAGCACATCACCGGCTCGCATCTCAGGCCGCGGGAGATCTTCGATCGAGACCCAAGCTCCGCCAGTTCCCGCCGCGGAATCGAATACGGCAGCCTTCATCTCAAATCCTCCAATGACAAGCGCTGCTATCGATGCACCGCCGGTTGCAGCGTCGCCCCAAACTCCTTCGCCATGGCGCGAATCGCCGCCCAGTCCCGAACGTCGCTGGCCGGCATCCTCTTCATGGCCGGAATCAGGTTGAAAGGAAAGCCCAGCTTTGCCGGGTCAAACTTGCCGCCGACAATGTGGTGCGCAACCGGAGTGAACCACGGCATCTTCGCCAGTTCCTTCTCCAACTGCTGGCGCGCTCCCGCCCAGTCCTTCTCTTCCTTCTGAACCGGCCCCGGCACGAACAGGGCCACAGGGAGCTTTATCAGCGCCGCGCGATTCTTATTGAGGAACCGGCGCGCATCCTTGTGCAGCCGGAACATATAAAGGGCGGCCGCCAGCACCACGGCGTCATAAGCCTCCATCGAGCGCACCTTCTTCACGGGCACAACTTCAACTGCGAGACCGTCCTCGCGCAGCGCCTCGGCAATGGCCCGCGCAACCTCTTCGGTCGAACCGCTCCGGGTAGCGTAGGTTACAAGCACAATGGGATCCATAAAAGCCTCCTCATCGCCGCTAGTTTGTTGGCTTGCTAAGACTCGGAATTGTAGACCACGCGCCCTTCGCTGATCGTCCAGCGCACCTTGCCCTGCATCGTCCAGCCGTCGAAGGGCGTGTTCCGCGACTTCGACCGTGTCTCCACGGCGCGATAAGTCCATTCCGCCTTGGGATCGAAGACTACCACATCGGCAAAGCTGCCCACTGCCAGTGTCCCGCGGCCCTTCAAGCCCAGCAGCGCCGCCGGTTGCGCGCTCAGCAGGCTCAAGACGCGCCCCAGCGGCATCTTCCACTCCTCGTGCAGCCAGCGCAGGCACAGGCCCAACGCGGTCTCCAGGCCCGTGATGCCGTTGGGCGCGTTGTCGAACTCCACTTCCTTCTCATGTACGGCGTGGGGCGCGTGGTCGGTGGCAATGGCGTCCACCACGCCGTCGAGTATCCCTTCGATCATGGCGTCGCGGTCGGCAGCCGACCGCAGCGGCGGGCACATCTTGGCGTTGGTGTCGTACATGCCCACGTGTTCTTCAGTCAGCAGAAAGTGGTGCGGAGCCACCTCGCAGGTCACGCGCAATCCGCTGCGCCGAGCCTGACGCACGGCCGCCAACGCCGCAGCAGTTGAAGTATGAGCTACGTGCAGGTGCGGTCGCGCATCGCGCAACTCAGTCACCAGGCGGATGTCGCGCTCGACGATTCCGGACTCGGCCTCAGCCGGCCAACCGCGCAGCCCCAGCTTGAACGACGTGGGCCCGAGGTTCATGCTGGCCACCCCGCCCGCGAAATGCGTCAGCCGCGTATCTTCCGCGTGCTGGATGACGGTTAACCCCACGCGCGCCGCAGCCGCCAGCGCCTCGCGCATCACGCCGTCTTTGAGAATCGGCAAGCCATCGTCGGAAACCGCAACCGCGCCGGCCGACTTGAGCGCCGCATAGTCGTTGATCGCTTCGCCCTTCGATCCGCGTGTCGCCGCCGCGATAGGGAAAACGCGAACCGCTCCGCCACGCTCCGGCGCCTGCATCCAGCGGGTGGTCTCCGGCGAGTCATTCACCGGCGCCGTGTTGGGCATGGCGCAAACCGCCGTAAAGCCACCAGCTGCCGCCGCAGCCGTGCCCGTGGCGATGGTCTCCTTGTGAGCCTGGCCCGGCTCGCGCAGGTGGACGTGCATGTCGATCAGCCCCGGCGCCACCACCAGTCCAGTCGCGTCCAAAACGGCGAATTCTTCACCGCTGGGGCCATTGGCCCCCTTCAGTTTGCCGGGAGAGGCCACTTCGGCCACGCGGCCGTCCTTGAGCAGAATGTCTTTCAGCTCATCGACGCCGGCCGCCGGGTCAACCAGTTGTCCGCCTCGAATCACCAGAGCCGTCATGCGCGGCCTCCTTGGCGGGCAGCCGTCAGCGCCCGCTCGACAACAGACATGCGAATGGCGACACCGTTGTGAACCTGCTCCAGAATGGCCGATTGCGGCCCGTCCGCCACGCCGGCCGTCAACTCCAGGCCACGAATGATGGGTCCGGGATGCAGAACCACGGCCTTTGGCGCGTGCGCGGCCAGGCGCTGGCCGGTCAACTGATAACCCGCCTTGTACTCATCCAGATCCAGTTGCATTCCCGCCAGCCGCTCGGCCTGAATCCGCAGCATCATCACCACTTGCGATTGCCGAAGCGCCGCTTCGAAGTCCCGTTGAATGGTGATGCCCGGCCCCGCATCGGCCGCCAGATTCGGCAGTAACTCCTTCGGTCCGCAGAGCAGCACCTTTGCCCCGAGCCGCGGCAGCAGCAGCATATTCGAGCGGGCAACGCGGCTGTGCAGGATGTCGCCGACAATCATGACGGTGATCCCGGCCAGCGTCTCCGCATCCACCGCATGAACACCCGGCCGCAGGTGAGCCAGCATGGTGCGCAAATCCAGCAGCGCCTGCGTGGGATGCTCATGCATGCCGTCGCCGGCGTTCAGCACCGGCAACCGCGTCTCGCGCTCCAGCAGCCATGCGGCTCCCGAGGAGTTGTGCCGCAGAATGATCGCCTCGGCTCCCAGAGCCCGCAGCGTCAGCCCGGTGTCCTTGAGTGTTTCGCCCTTTTCAATGCTTGAAGAGAGGCTGGAGACCAGCGCGGTGTCCGCGCCCAACCCCTTGGCGGCCAGCTCAAAGCTGGTTCGTGTCCGGGTGGATGACTCATAGAACAACAGCGCCACCCGCCGCTTGGCCAGGATTCGGTCGCGGACCAGCGGGTCCATATTCTCGAGCTCGGTGGCGCGCGCCAGCAGCCGGTTGAGCCCGTCAAGGTCGAGGTCCATCACCGACAGCAGCGATCCGGGGTTATATGGGAACGGCGATGCGGGTACGGGCGGTGTTTGATGCGGGCGGCGAACGGTGGTTGAGGCTGGCTTCATACTTTTGAGCTTTCAGATTCCAGCCTCCGCCTGCCAGCCAAAAGCTGGCAGCCGGAAGCTAAAGACGACATCTCTACCTAATCCACTCTCTCGACCAGCAGTACCTGCTCGTCGTTGTCGACCTCGCGAAATTTCACTTCAATGATTTCGCGACTGCTGGTGGGCACGCGCTTGCCGATGTAAGTGGCCTCAATGGGCAATTCGCGATGGCCGCGGTCAATGAGCACAGCAAGTTGCACGCGGCGCGGGCGCCCATGGTCGAAGAGCGCATCCAACGCGGCGCGAACGGTGCGGCCTGTGTAAAGCACGTCGTCGCAGAGCACCACATCGCGGCCTTCGATATCGATGCCGATGGCTCCGGGCGTCACCACCGGGCGCACGTCTACAGTGGCCAAATCGTCGCGGTAGAACTGGATGTCGAGCACTCCCGTGGGCAGGGTCCGCTTCTCGATGCTGGAGATCAGCTTGCCCAGCCGCTCAGCCAGCGGAATGCCGCGCCGCTTGATGCCTACCAGCACCAGGTCTTCGCTGCCGTTGCTCTTTTCAACAATCTCGTGGGCCAGGCGCACCAAAGTACGCTCGATCTCCGAGGCCGACATCAGCCTGCCCTTGATGCGCAGGGATGGTATGTTCTGGGCTTCACTCATAGGTGCTCTCTAGCTCGTCTCTCGCAGGATGATAGAAGGGGCTACCGCTTCCGGGCAAGTTGTGGAGAAGTGGGACCCAGGGCCTGTTCACACTACTGGGGTGGATGGCGTTGCGAGCGAAAATCGAGCCAGACGAGGCGGAGGACGACGGCTGTGGCGGGTCCACCGTCTAGGACGACAACGAAGTATGGCCCGATTTCCACCCCAGCGACAAAGACCCGTCGCTGGGGACCCCGGATTTTTCTCCGCAACCCTCCGGGCCGGGACCAGTTTTCCCGATTTCCGCGTCGATCGTCGCTAGCAGACACCCGGTATGCGTCACTCCTCACTCCTTGAACTCGAAAAAACTGGCTCCCGGCGCCACCGCCCCAGTAGTGTGAACAGGCCCTAGACTTCAGGCCGGCGGGTCCGTGCCAGCCAGCGCGCTCCCAGCGCTCCGCCGCCAATGGCAAACAGAAGCAGGAAAGCCGAACTAACGGCGTAGGCAAAGGTCCAAATACCTGCTTTTCCCTCGCGAGATAAGACCCAAGCCTGGACCTGGGCCAGACCGGGCTGAATCTGTGCCGCCTCTGCCGGCCCTTTCGTTGCTAGGTTTTCTTGAGATTTTTGCTGGAAAACATCCGTGAATGATTTATATATTCCGTCAATCTGGCCACCCTGGTGGAGAGCAAACCGCTGCACAAACAACGCGCTGCCGCTGATGCTGAACGCCAGCCAGGCAGCCATCAGCCCGGTAACCAGGCCGATGCGGGCTCCGGCGCCGATCGTAATCCACACGGCCTGCTGGCTGCGCACGTAAAGCGCTACTGCCCACGCCGCCCCTGCGGCTCCCCACACGATCCCAAGAGACCCCAAAGGAGAGACACCGCTGGAGAGCAGCCCTGCGGGAACCGCCAGAATCAGGGCTGCACGCAAGGCCGGCTTCCAGGCCACGCTGCTGGCATCCAGTACCACCTCATTTAAACGCTCCGGCGAGGTTTGACCCGGTGCGCCATCGGACTCGTAGACCAGTTGCGGCAGACCGCAAAACGGGCAGTAGCAGTTCTCCGCCTGAACGGCCTGATGGCAGCGATTGCAGGAAACTTCCATACATGTATGAGCCTATAGCATTCCGGCCAGATGTGGGTGGCGCAGAAATGCCGGAAGCGGGCCGTCGATTCACCGCGCGCCGGCTGCGGCGCGGAAGGAAGCTGGACAATTGACGCTAGCATCCTGAATGGGCTAGCCTTGGCGCCGAATCTGCGCCAGTTCCAAATCGAAGGAGATTGCACCATGAGAATCGTGGCGTCACTTGCCGTATTGGTGTTCGTGTCGGCGCCGGCATACGCGCAAGGATCAAAACCTTGCGAAGTATTGAAGTCAGAGATCGCGACGAAGCTGGAAGCAAAAGGCGTAAAAGCCTATACGCTGGAAATCGTGGCCAAGGACAAGAACGCGGAAGCCAAGGTGGTCGGTAGTTGCGAGAACGGGACGAAGAAGATTCTGTACCGCAAAACCGCGACCCCGCAGGCAACTCCGGCGCCTGCATCAGGCAAGCACTAAGCGTCATAGGCTTCGGCACCACTGCGACAGCTTCAAGGCCGCCCTCAGGGAATTCCTACCTTAAACACACACCAGCTTGGACGCCACAATGGCTTCAGCCGCCTGAAGCACCTCTTCCAGCGTCATATCAGTCGAATCCAGCACCACGGCGTCTGCGGCCGCTCTGAGCGGAGAATCGGCCCGGTTGCGGTCGCGCTCGTCGCGGGCTCTCAGGTCGCGGATCACTTCCTCGGGCGGTTGGGCGGCCTTGGGGCCTAACTGGTCGAAGCGGCGCAGTCCGCGCACCTCGGGTGCCGCATCCAGGAAAATCTTGACGTCGGCATGAGGAAAAACAACCGTGCCGATGTCGCGGCCTTCCATCACCACGCCGCCCTCGGCCGCAAGTTGCTGCTGAAGGCCAACCATCCATGCGCGGACCGCGGGAAATACGCTCACCCTGGATGCCGCTTCGGTAACCACTTGATTGCGCAGCATGCCAGTCACGTCTTCGCCGTCAAGCAGGACGCGGTTGTTGTCTTCGCCTGGTTCCAGGCGAATGGTGGTTTCTGCGGAAAGCTGTTTCAGGGCGTTGCCGTCGTCCAAAGGCACCTCGGCCCTCAGCGCTTTCAGGGCGAAAGCGCGGTACATGGCGCCAGTCTCAAGGTTCAGCAGGCCAAAGTGTTCAGCCAGGTACCGGGCAATAGTGCTCTTTCCCGCGCCGGCAGGACCATCGATTGCGACGATGATTTTCCTGCCGGGCGGGATCGTTGGCGAAGAGATTTCGTCCGGACTCATCCGCGTTTCTTGGTCCCCGGCTTGGGCCGGGCTGTGAAGCCAACTCGCCGGCTGCCGCCGGCCTTTGAGCCTGACGCCAGCGTGGGCTTGCGGCTGTTGCGAACCGGCCGCGCAGCCGGACGTGCGTCCTTGCGCGGCGCGCTGCCGTTGCGTGCGCTTGTGCCGGACTTCACCGGTGGCTTGGCGCCGTTGGAGTGGCCGTTGCGCTTGCCCCAGGCTGGAGCCGCGGGCTTTGCCGATCTTGTGCCGTTGGTGCCGCTGGCCGGACGGCTGGAGCTGTTTGGACGGCTTCCCGGACGCGCAACCGGTCGCGCGCTGCCGCTACTTGCGCTTCTTGACCCATTTACGGGGCCGTGGGCGCCATTGTGGCTGCCGTTCCCATTACTGTGCTTGCCGTTTCCGTTCTTGGGCGCGCTGGTACCCCAGCGTGTTCCCGCCGCGGGCCGGGACTCCGAAGACGAGTGCCGCGCAGGGCGGCTGCTCGAAGAAGATTGCGCAGGTTTGCGGTCGCGGGAGTGCGTAGCGGGCCGGCTGAAGTGCGGCCGGGCCGCGGGCTTTCCGCTGGCAGAAGACTTGCGAATCGGCGCGCTGCGCGGAACATGGGGCTCCGCCGGCATGTGTGGAACTGCAGGCGCTGGCGCGGCCGCTGCTGCCGGGAGTTGCGCCGCCGGCTCATGGATTTCATCTTCATGGTCAAACGAGCGCATGAAGTAGGCCGAGGCCGGCATGGACGAGCTGGAATAGGCTGTCGTCGGAACCGCGAACTCCGGCAGCGTTCCCGCAACATAGAAATGGGGCGCATGGCCCATCGAAATGGTGTGCACCTGTCGCGTAGCTACCAGCCCGCGGAGTACTTCGCGCACCTTGCTGCGAGCCGTGAGCGGGGCCAGGAAGAGCTCAACCTCTTCCATGCTGGCGGCGATCACCGCTTGCAGGTAGATAGAGGCAAGCACGGAAATGGCTGTGACTTGGGAAGTGGAAGCGCCTTCTGCAATCGCCTTCTGGTAGCGCGTGCGCAGGAGTTGCCACTTGGCTGCCTTGCCGGGAGCCGAGACTACCGGAATAATGCGGAGTTGTTGCCACAGTTCGGTGATGGCGCGCAGCACTGCTGTTTCGGTCACTTCCCTGCCCAGCGCATGCTTCAGCTCGGCAACGGTAGCATCGCCCGCTTCCAACTGCTTGTAGGCCTGGACAGCCAGTTGCGAAACCTGGCGCGAGCCAGTCAGTTGCGGACTGCGGCGCCAGTCACGGTCGCCGCGCAGGGCATACACGTAAGGCAGAACCCAAGCGGCCACCACAAAGTCGGGCTGTTCACCCACCTGGCCGAGCAGGTTCAGGCGCACGGCTATGCTGTCGGCTTCAAGCCGAACCAGCAAATCTTCTGCAATGGCAATGTGTTTTGGATCGGGAGTCTGGTTCCGTTGCCCGGCAACGGCCTCAACAAACGAGGGGGCGATGGAAAGGGAATACTGCCGCCTGGGCATGAAGAGACAAAATCCCGTCTCTTCGATCCACGTCCGGGCGTCTTCAAGCGTCAGTGTCCCGTGTCCGTTCTGACGCATCCTTTCGGCGCGCGATGCTTCCAATTGCTCTGCTGTCAAAGAAAAACCTCACTTCCAGGCTGGCGTTCCCGCTAAACCATTGATATTGCGTCCTGTTCCGGCCTGTTCAAAGGTCGCCGAACCCAATTGGGAACGTTGACTCAAGTGTTGCGGCTTTGGGATGCGTTGTCCCTGGTTTGGCTGTTTGTGCCGGGCCGCCCTCTCCCCTGAGGGGAGGGTTGCCACCTTCCACATGCTCTAAATCCGGTGGAAGGCCCGCTGGATCTCCTTCCAAGAATACAGCAAAGCGATTGGACGTCCATGCGGGCAACTGGTTGGGTGACTAGTTTTTGCCAGTTCCAACAGTAACCATTCCATTCGTGCCGGGTCAAGAGGCGTATTGACCTTAATGGCCGAATGGCACGCAATGGAGGCGGCAATCCGCGTCCTCAGCGCGGTAAGATCCTCATTCTGCTTGGGTTCCTGTGAGTCCTCTGCGCTGGACTGCTCAATCACCTCAGCCAGCATGCGTTCCAGGGCCGTTCCCTCGAGGCCCACCGGCGCCGCCTTCACTGCAAGTGTTTGAGGTCCAAAGGGTTCCACCTCAAAGCCATTGCGGTCCAGCTCCTCGGCAATGCGCGCAAACACCACCATTTGCCACGGTTTCAGTTCCACCAGCAGGGGCATTAGTAATCTCTGGCGCTGCACCTGCTCCACCTTGCGGTCGCGAAGAATTTTTTCAAAAAGCACCCGTTCGTGTGCCACATGCTGGTCAATTATCCAAAGTCCGTCGTCCCCGGTGGCCAAAATGAACGATTCCCGCAACTGGCCCAGCGGCCGCAGCGAGCCCAATTCGTTCAGGTTGGCAGCCGACCGCTCCGCCTCCACCTGTGCCGCCGCCCTTGCCGCGTCCTTGTCGATGGCCCCGTTGCCTGCCGGACCTTGGCTGCAGCCGTCCAACTCGGCCCCGCCTGCCGGCTCGAACAGTGCTTTGGCAGCATCTCCCCAGGCCTGCTGGTCCAGCCAGCCTCCCCGGTTCATTGAATCGGGATCGAAAGGCAGCCGGACCGGAATCGGCGGTGGAGTCTGCGCCGCCGACTGGAAGCTTTCTGCCTCCGATGCCGCGTACCGCAGTCCATCCGGTTCAGAGTCCGGCAGCGGACCAAAATCCGCGGGATTCGAGCCAGGTGACCCTGGAAGAGGCGACGCCGGCGGCGGCATCAGCGACGGGCTGGCAGTGGGAGCGGCCTGCGAAGTCAGGAATGCAGCTGCCGGACGCGCCTTGATCAGCGCAGTCCTCAGGCTGTCCCGCACAAAGTCGTGCACCATGCCCTGCTGGCGGAAACGCACCTCGGTCTTCGCCGGATGGACATTGACGTCCACCTCCTCGGGCGGCATCTCCAGGAACAGCAGCACCACCGGGAAGCTGGTCGGCGGAATCACATTGCGGTAGGCCTCGGTAATGGCGTGCATTAGCAGCCGGTCCCGGATCAGGCGTTTGTTGACGAAGATGTAGATCGAGTTTCGGTTGAGTTTTTGCAGTTCGGGCTTGGAGTAGAAGCCGGTGAGGCGCAGACTTCCGGGGTCGCGCGCAGGCTGGTCAGGGTCCCTCTTCCATGGCGGTGCCTCCGGCAGCCCGCCGTGTGCCAGCGGGGTTTCAGCCGCCACGGGCATCAGTTGGGCCAGAGTGTCCTTGCCGAAGATCTGGTAAATCCGCTCGGCTGTGCGGGTAACAGGCGGCGCGGAGACGATGGTGTTCGTCGCCGAGACCAGCTCGAAGTGCTTTTCCGGATGTGCCAGGGCGTAGTGGGTCACCAGCGCCGTAACGTGGGCCAGCTCCGTCGCCTCGGCACGGAGGAATTTCCGCCGTGCCGGGGTGTTGAAGAACAAATCGGCCACGGCCAACGTAGTTCCCCGCGGCAGCGCCGCGTCCTCCACGTGCAGAATCTTGCCGCCGGCAATTTCGAGGCGCGTCCCGGCAGCTTCATCTCCCGTAGCCGTCTCCAGCGTCACGCGCGCCACGGAAGCAATCGACGGCAGCGCCTCACCGCGAAAGCCCAGAGTTGCAATCGAAAGCAGGTCGTCCGCAGTGCGAAGTTTCGAGGTAGCATGCCGTTCAAAGGCCAGCAGCGAGTCGTCGCGATTCATGCCCTGGCCGTCGTCGCTGATGCGGATCAGCCGCCGTCCGCCCGCTTCAACCTCGACGCGAATGCGGTTCGCGCCCGCATCCAGCGCGTTTTCCAGGAGTTCCTTCACCACGGAAGCTGGCCGGTCCACCACTTCGCCGGCGGCGATCTGGTTGGCAACCTGGTCTGGCAGTATTCGGATGCGCCCCATAAGGTCTTAGGGTATAGCAAAGTGGGGCTACTGGTGCTCAGGATAACGGGCCTTTCATTGTGGAAGGGCAGCTTTCCATCGATCACCCCCAGTGACCTGGCTGCGACCGGGGCAAGTCGACAATACCGAGAAAATTGCAACTTTGTGGACATTACCGGGTCAAATTCATAAGCGGCCAATGAGCACAGACTCCTCGCCCAGGTGATGCAAAGCTCTGGAGCTATTGATGGCGCAAGTGACAAAGGAATAATTCTGGGTCGTGGTGTGCAAGAACCACCTGTTCCATATTCGGCAAAATAGATCCACGGGCCACATCATCCTGCTTGGAGAGACGGATGAGATCTCTCGCCGCCCCGCACTGGAAGCCGAATTCAGCGTCAAGTGCGACAATTGCGCCCGGACGTACGACTACAATCCCGGCGATGTGCTGAGATTCGAAACCGAACCTCCCGCATCCTTCATAACGCATCCGTTGTTTTCTGAATGAGCCTGTATTTCCGCGTACCAGAGCGTTCTTAATTCAAGCGTTAATGGACATTCGGGCGGCCCATCCTTGCGACGCCTTTCTGTCGCAAGGGTAGGAGACCACAGAAATCCATTGGGACCGCAAACAGCTTGACCGAAATTGCTCTAATCTCAGCTCTCACGCCACGCGCACTGAGACTCTGCGTAAGCAGCGCTGCCATCGCGCAGCCATGCGTCGAGAAGGGCGGGCTCCTTCAATTGCAGGCCGCGCATGCGGGGCACAGCCAAAAAGCGGCAATCCAACTCGGGCAGAGCGGTCATATCGCCCCAGAGTTTTTCAAACTGGGCTACCGGAAAGATATCTTCCTGTCCCTTGCCCCAGCGCTTCTTCACGTCTTTGAGGGTGATGTATGTGGGTATGCGCGCGGCCAGGGCGCGCACCGCATCGCTCACGCGTTTCGCGTCAGCTAGACTGTCGCGGTCAAGGCCGAAGACCGCGAGTAAGCGGTCGACGTCAATCCAATACGTCGCGCTGTTGTAGTAGCGAAGACGGCTTTCGAGTTCCTCGCTCGGCAGCGCCAGGCCCTCGATCAGGCGGACGCGGCCATCTACGCGGGCCAGGCCGCCGCCGCGGTCTTCAAGATGCCGCTCAATCACCTCGGCTGTCATCGCTGCTCCGCTTTGGATGTGGAAACCAAGAACTTCGGGGTCGGCACTGACGCCCATGGTGTCAATATTGTGGACCATCAGATACTTGAGTTGCGGGCGCATCTGCACCAACCGCAGCAGCGTTCCATTGCGCATCAGGTTTGCAACCTCGTACCAGTGACCCACCGGATGCAGGCATTGCATGGGCAGATTGTCGGTATAGTCGGATGCCTCGCCGGCCGCCTTTGCCCAGTGAATGAGCGCTGCGTGGAGACCGTCACGCACCTTCTGCGCCTGCGCGTCGAGTGTCTGGTGCGGCATCTCCTCCCATGCAAAGCGGAGATCGCGCTCCATCGGCACCATGCGCAGGCCGATGGTGCGGCCCGGCGAGAGCATCAACGGGCCGGGATAGTTGTAGTTCTGCTCCGCTTCAAGGTTGGCGGCGATGGCATCGTGGGTGAGATAGCTGGTTGTAATGACATGCGGAATCTCGGCACCGCACTCCCGGCCTACGCGAAGGCTTTTGGCCAGGTGAACCTCGATGAAGTTGCGGTATCGTCCGCCCAGCTTGCAGAAGGGGTTCAGGGCCTTCACCACTCCGGCGCCTCGGGTCCACCGAGTGCCCAGGCCTCCGGCCAGTGACACTACGGCGACCTGTCCGGCGGCCAGTGCACTGAAGCCTGCCGCGCGGTGGCTCATGTCGACGGGGTCGGCCGCGGCATCTTCAATCAGGCTGGTGGCGGGCAGCCGATTCTGAGCCAGGCCAATGCGGCCGGAACGAAGATCCCTGCGGATCTGCTCATGATGCGAGCGGTCGAAGCCGTTGCTCTCCAATAGAGTTCGCAGCGATTGAGCCTGGCCGCTCGCCAAATCCTGACGGGCCGGCAGCATGCGGTCAAAGAGAGTCTGGATCATACCCGCGTATTCCGCCCTGGAGCGGCAAGCGGCGGTGAAGCGCTCCAGTTCCGCGCGGAGAACTGGAGAGAGCCTAGGCATTTCAGTGCGAACCAGTGGAGGAACCCGTTGCGTGTAATAGCCGGCAGGCATCAGTGCTTCGTCGCCGCAATAGAGCGCAGCCTGCGTCCCCTGCTCATTGATCGAGAAGTCATAAACCACCGGTTCCATCGCAAACGGTACGCTGCGTTCCATCTGCCTCCGGGTCTCGCTCATGATGGCCTGCATGCGCACCTGGGCCTCGGCTTTGCGATCGGGGCTGAACAGGAATCCCATGCCTCCGCCACTCATGCCGCCCAGCATCCAGAAGCCCCAGAAATCGTCGCCGAACTCCGTGCGTGCGCGGTCGATCAGAGTGTTGGTGTAGAGGTTGGCGGCCCAGGGAATAATGGTCTGCAAGGGGCCATCGAAGTTATCGTGAAGCGCCGCGCCGAGGGCGCGAATGTCGCCCCGTTGCAGGTGTCCGGCAATCTCGTCGAGTAGCGCGATTGCCCTGCGGCGGCCCAGCCATTCGGACTCGCTGCGCAACAGGTACCTTTCGGTCACCATCTCAAGGATACGTCCGACATCCTGCGCCATGCCGCCGTGGACCAGGACCAGGCTCTGTTGCAGTTTCTCGCGAGCTTCGCGGGAGATTTCGTCGTAGGTGAACACCTTGTGATCCGGAAGCAGGCGCCCCCGGCTGATGCCGAACTCAGGATCGCCTTCAACCGCGCAAACGCCGTAGATGAGCTTGATGCCGGGCCAAACACCGCCGGAGTCCTGCCAACCGCCACCGCTGCCACCCAGCCATTCGCCCAACGTGGCGCGCGCGGCCACCAGGCGACGGTCGTGCTCTTCCATGCTTCCGGTAAGCGAATGGATCTGGCCTGTCGCACGCATGCATACTGCGATGATTGCTGCCAGCAAACTGGTGGAGACAGCGAGGCGCGAGCCTTTGGGAATGTCATTTACGCAGCTGACGATTTCAATTCCGTAGTTGGGTCTCCCTGTGAGGCGCTCAAGCAAAGTGGCGAGTGGCTGCGTGGATCCCTCGATGCCGGGAGGAACGATTCCGCTGGCGATTACGCCCGCCTTGAGCAGCCCGAGGTAGTCACGGGGAAAGTCAAAGACCTCGGCAATGGAAGAAACGTCGGCGGTAGCGCCCAGGTCCACGCTGGTCAGGCGAATGACGGGCTGATCGATGATCCGGAACCACGCCTCGACCGGCGGACGCGGCTCAGTGAAACGCTGGCTCGCTCCGCGAACCGCCAAATCTATGGATACGTTGAGGACTCTCGCGCCCTCGGGGAAATCCATGCCCAGGAAGAAAATGTCGCTCCAGCCGCTGTGCGTCAGGTCCATGCGGACGGGCGTAGCTTCGCACAAGATTGGGAAGACTGGCTCGCCCGCAAAAAGCTCAGCCCGGATGCGCAAAGGATAGTCGTCGGTGTGCCCGGCGCGAAACATCCACTGGTTGCCGCGCACGTTGCGCACGCTGCGCCGCACCTGGTCGGCAAGCGTTTGGAAACCGAGGGCGCGATAACTTGCCGCCAAAGCGCTGGAGATGGCGGCGCTGGCACCCTGTTCATTCTGCGCCGCGAGAAAGACCTCGATGGCTTCCTCAAAGCGGCGGTCAAGCAGGTTCTCAAAACCGTTGAACGGGATAAGCGCCGGTTGAGCGACGCCCGACAACCGGGGCAAGTGAAAACGATGGATGGCGTAGAGGAAGAAGAGCGCACGAACGCGCTCGTAGAGGTTGTTGCAGCTGCGCCGGAAGCCGTCAAGTTCCCGGCATTCAGCCAGCAGCGCATCAACCGCAAGGTTCCGGCACAAGGCGTCCAGCGACACGTCACGCTGGTCCCCGCTGGCCTTGATGACATCGGTCAGGCGGCTCACTGGGCCGCGCCCCCGCCGTTTCCGGCCATTTCGCGGTCGGCCAGCAGCTCAACAAGTTGTGAGAGCACCTCGCTGCGGTCCCGGCCGTTGAGGGCCAGCGCCAGCTGCGCAATCAGCAGCCCATAAGTGTCGCCGAGATCGTAGCGGCGGCCATTGTCCTCGACGGCCAGATACTGCTCCTGCCGCGCGAGTTCAGCCAGCGCGTCTACCAGTGTGACTGGCGTGCTGTTTGCCTCTGCCAGCTTGCGGTCCAGAATCTCCATCACCGCCGGTGTGAACACGTGGATGCCGAAGAAGCAGAGATAATACCCGGCGCGAATGCCTGGAATCAGCAGGCGCCGCTCTGCCTCGGTGGGCGTGGGCTTTTCAATCACCGTTTCCACGCGATAGAGGTCATTGCGCTGTGGAACGCGGCGCCCGCCCACGGTGCCGTAGCGTAGAAGCATGCTCTCGCGCGTCGCTTGCACTCCGCTCACGGAGCAGCGTTCGTTCTGGGCAAGTTCCACCAGCCGCTGCGCAGACGGCTTGGGGCCGGCGCTCACATAAAGGTGATCGCCCACCATGTGTAGAAAGGAGTCGCTATTCGTAAAGGAGTGTGCGCAGTGCAGGGCGTGGCCGTATCCGAGAGGCTCAGTCTGCGGAATAAACCGCACCGACGAAGCATGAGCCCCGGCGGCTTGCGCATAAGAACTTTCATCGCCGGGCCAGACAACGACGGCGATTTCCTCGGCCCCGGCCGCCAGCGACTGTTCGATCAGGATCGAAAGAAGTGATTTCTTGTTGCCTTCGCCGTCGATGAGAGTCTGCAGCGGCAAGTCGCGCTGAGTCCGCGCGGCGGCCGTAATAATAGCTTTCCTGACTAACAAGTGGACTCCTTGCTGGACTCCTGACGACAGCTTATCACGGTGTCTCTGACTTTTCGGGTTAGACGGACTAAGGTCCATCGTTAGGCAAGATGCAAAACCGCTGGCCCGGCTTCAAAGGGACGCGCAAATGGAAAATGCCGCCCCGGGGGCGGCATTCGCGAACCTTGTCGCAGTGGGAGAGCTAGATGCCCACGCCGTATTCGCCGGCAGAGTACTCGCTGGCGCCGGAATAGAAGTCGTACGGGGTGCGGCGCTTGAACTTGTAGCGGCTGCGCAACTCCCGGCCCACAAAAATGCCGACCGCGGCTACGGCCATACCCACCGAAAACCACGTAATTACCTGCAACGTTTTCGTTTGTTTCGTCTCTTCTGTGGGGTTGGCTGTATCGAGCTCGGCTGACATGACTGAGGGTCTCCTATAAAACCATGATACCCCTTTCTCATCGGGCAAATTGCTGAAGAGCAGGAAGGCGTACCACTTTTTGATTACTTTTCATGTTCAATTCGGGTGAGCCATATTGCCTTTTCCGATTCGGGAAGAAAGCTGGCTTGGATGGAGTTCTTTGCCAGTTGGCGGAGTTCCCTGCGCGTAAATCGCAACACCTTGTGGGCCAGCAGGTACTCATTCACCAGGTCGGAACCAAAGAAGGCAGGATCGTCTGAGTTGAGGGTCACCAGCAATCCATGGTCGAAATACTTTCGCAACGGGTGCTCCGCAATTGACGGACAAACTCCCGTCCGCACGTTCGAAGTCGGGTTCAGTTCCAGGGGAATGCCACGTTCCTTCATGTCCTCCATCAAGTAGAAATCCCTGGTGGCCGAGACGGCATGCCCGATGCGCTCCGAGCCAATGGAAAGCGCTTCGCGAATGGCCTCGGGCCCGGTTGTTTCGCCCGCGTGATTGGTCAGCCGCAGTCCGGCCGCGCGAGCCTCAGCGTAAAGCTCACGAAACGGTTCCGACCCGGTGCGCCGCTCGTCCCCGCCGAGGCCGATGCCGATGATCGAAGTGTAGTCCGGCTTCATCTCGATGGCTTTGCGAAAGACCCGCTCTGCCTCCTCGAGCGTGAAGTGCCGCACCGCGTCGAAGATCCAGTAGAGCGAGAGCCCCAGTTCGCTTTGTGCGCGCTCGCGAGCCCGTTCCAGCCCGGCAAAAATAGGCTCGAATGCAGCAGGATCGTGATTGCGCCAGAGATAGATGACGCCGACAGAGATGAAAACCTCGGCGTGGACGACTCCCTGAGCTTTCAGGTGCTCCATCATCCTCCACGCCGCCAGTTCGTAGTCGTCCGGCCCGATCAAGAGGCGCGTCACGGCCTTGAAGGACTCAAGGAACCCTGTGAAGTCGCTGAATTGGTAGAGCGCCTCGGCCTCAAGAAGCGTAAGCGGCCGCGCGTCATGCCTTGCGCTCAACTCCACCAGCGTAGAGGGCAGAATGGTGCCTTCAAGGTGTAGATGCAGCTCAGCCTTGGGCAGGCGGCGGATGAAAGCTTCAATTGCGGTCACTCTTTGAGTTTAGCGGGTGGAATTCGGGTTCGCTTCGGATGAGGGTAATGCCGCTGCAGCGGAAGTTCCCGTTTGGGCGCACACTCCTGGAACACTTATCAGTCAACGGTGAGCCGAACCCCCCGGGTGTACGCTTGCGGCGAGTTCTCAAACCGATAAATGCGCTGTGGCAGATGGCGACTGCCACTAAAAGTGGTTGGCGAGGGACATCATTCATGTCAGGATTGCATGCGAGACATTTCGGAGCCTTCCGTCTGCTCCTTCTTATTGTGTTCTCCTCCTCATGCAGGTCACCCAAACAATCCGTCGTACTTGCGCCACTTCCGGAAGGCTGGGTTGATTGGAATACCCCGGATCGGGTCAACACACTGGCGAGGAGATGCGCAGCAGATTCGAAGGTGTCCAACACCGTCAAGTTAACGGACGAGAGAGTCCAGTTCGAATCAAAACGCGAAAGCCTGGAACCGTTCACGGGGTTCCTAGAGGAGCCGTTGCCGTTCGCGTTTCGACCGGCCGGGTCCACCGGAGCGCGTCGCGTTCTTCAACTGCAGAACGGCTGGCTGGTTGGCTTCAATCATGGCGAATTTGGCGGATCACTTTGGTGGGTCGATTCCTCTGGGACCAGATCAACTCAACTCCTGGACGACAACGTCACCAAGATCCACCGGATACTTGGACATATCTATGTGTTCACAAACGTATATGGAAAAAGCGATAGAGGCGGTGCGATCTACGAATTCGATAAGGAGGGAAAGATCAGGAATCACACGGATTTCACGAGCGCACCGCGAGAATTTGTACAAGAGACCAGCAACAGTTTTCTCGTAGTGGGGGGCGAGGGCGTCTTTCGCGTCAATACGAGTCTTCAGTCTAAGCAGCTCAGCCAGCAAGACCTGTCCGGGTTCTCTCCGAACTCAATAGCGATCGGTCCAGACCAGACAATCTACATCGGGCTCAATTGCTTCGTTCTCAGGCTCATTTCCGAAGGGGCTTCTTACCGGGAGCAATGGCTCGTCCCTTCAGCATGTAAGGAATTCCACATTGATCTGAAGAAACGCGACTGCGTCTGTGACGGGCCATGATTCTTCAATGAGCGCGACGAACCCTCCAGAAATCAACTCGGTGCCACGCCTACTTGCTCTCGACCGCAGTGGCCCGGTCATCGACATAAGTGACGGTCCACTGCTTTCCCGCCTGGTCATACGTCACGGTCCGGTCTCCAATGGTGCGGCGGTCAGAATGCATCTCCCGGCCAATGGCCATCTGGGTCTGCAACTCGCTCATACCGGGCTTTATCTGGCGGGCGTCAATGTCGGCCCACACATCTCTGGACCAGTTGTCGTAGATGCCATGAGGGTCGTCGTAGAAGAAGAGCACGTCGCAGAAGTAGGCCTCGTCGCTGTCCTCGATAATGCCGATGGGCGTTGCATACAGGCTTGCGCTGCCGGGCAGAGCGAAGACGGCAAAGGCCTGGCGGCTGCCATGGCTTATGCCGTCGTAGAGATCGGCGGGTACCGCGGACTTGACGATCTTCTTGATTTCAAGCCGCTGCGCTGAAGGGATAACTCCCGCAGGCTTCGAAAAGACGACGCGCCCGCCTGCGTAGGGATAGTAAGAGATGGTGTAGCCGTTTTTCATCCAGACGCTGGTCCCTTGGAGGGCCAGTGTGTCTTCAAAGTGCCGCGGAGACAGGGTGCGCACCACGGCCACGTCGTCCATGGTCACTTTCTGGCTGGCTGCCTCGTTCCCGATAACGCCGGGGTCCTGGCGGTGCTTCCACACGCTGAAGAGATAGATCGCTCCGATCAACAGGGTGACCAGAGTTACGGCCAGGGCTTTTTGCCAGGTCTTCACTTATTCTCCAATGCGTGCGAGATTACCGAAGCCCGGCAAACTCCGAGCGGTGCCGGCTATAGAAGAAGTAAATCAGCAATCCTGCGATCAGCCATGCAAAGAACGCCATCCAGGTCATCACTTCAAGCCCCATCATCAGTACGATGCAGAAGATGATGCTGAGCACCGGGAAGACCGGGCCGAAGGGCGCGCGGAAGCTGCGATGGCGCTCCGGCTCGCGGTAGCGCAAAATCAATACGGCAATCGACACCAGGACGAAAGCAAATAGGGTGCCGATATTCGACAAATTCGAAACGGTGCCGATGTCCAAGAGGCCTGCGGGGATTCCGACAACAAACCCGGCAACCCATGTAGCCACCGCAGGCGTGCGGAACTTGGGATGGATACGGCCGAAAACCTTAGGCAGCAGTCCGTCGCGGGACATCGCGAACCACACTCGCGCCTGTCCAAGCTGAAAGACCAGGATCGAGGAGATCATGCCAAGCATGGCGCCGATGAGCACAAAAAGCCTGACCCAGACCAGGCCAGATCCGCCGGGTTGCAGAGAGAGTTTCTTGATGGCGTTGACTACGGGAGCGGCATCGCCCATCACCGACTGCCAAGGCACAATGCCGCTCAGCACGATGGCCACTCCGCCATAGAGCAGCGTGCAAGCCACCAGCGTGGCCAGAATCCCGAAGGGCAAATCGCGTTGCGGATTCTTGCACTCCTCCGCCGCCGTCGAGACCGAATCGAATCCAATGTAAGTGAAAAAGATGATCGACCCGCCGGTCAGCACGCCCGTCCAGCCGTTGGGCATGAACGGATGCCAGTAGTGGGGCTTGATGAAACTGGACGCGGCGCAGATGAAAACCAGGATGGCCGCGATCTTGACCAGGACAAGAATATTGTTAGTCCGCGCCGACTCGCGAATCCCTCGCACCAGGATCACAGTCAGCAGCATCACCACCACAAACGCGGGAATGTTGAAGCCGAAGTGCCAGCCGGATGCGTAGAGGTCGTTGCCCGCCAAATCCTGGAGTCCCGTGGGCAGATAGGCCGGAGAGATCCACTGGGTTGGAAAGTGCACGCCAAACCAGTCGAAGAGGTCGACCAGGTGCGCCGACAGCCCCACGCTCACGCTCATATTGCTGAAGGCGTATTCGAGAATCAGATCCCAGCCTATGATCCACGCCACGAGTTCGCCGAGCGTGGCGTACGTATACGTATAGGCCGAGCCGGCGATAGGAATCATCGAAGCCAGTTCGGCATAACACAGCCCTGTGAAGACGCAGACGATGGCCACCAGCACCAGCGAAAGCGCCAGTGCCGGTCCTGCGCCGGGGCGCCCTGCAAGGGCCGTGTGGTGGATGAGGTAATGCAGCAGCGGCGTGTCGCGAACTCTCGGCACGTCGAATTTCTGGCCGGCCATGGCGGTGCCGATGACCGTGAAGATGCCCGAACCGATAACGGCGCCGATGCCCAGTCCCGTCAGAGACCATGGTCCCAGGGATTTCTTGAGGGAGTGCCCCGGTTCTTCCGAGTCGCTAATCAGTTTATCGATGGACTTGCGGGCAAGCAGTTGGCGGACCAGGGCGGTTCTCCTCATCCCGCTGGTTGCGGGTTCCTGGCGGCTGCGGAACTAGAATCCGCGACTTCAAAAGTCTCTGCCGCGATGTACAGCGCTGGCATTCCCCCTAGGAACGCGCCGGCTGGGGCCTGGGATTGCTGTCCGGCCACCCCTGCGAACGGGCAAAGGAGGCAGACCATCTGGATTTTGGAGGAGTAGGTTCCGGTTTGGCAAGAGCCAGACCGGAACCCTGGTTTATGACCGAGCAGGAAACTTACCGCTTCGACTGGCCGCGAGCCAGCTTCTTGACCTTCTTCTTCTTCTCGCCGCGCGCCCCTGTCCGCGGAGCTTTTGGGGCGGCAGCCTTGCGGGCGGCGCGCTTTACCTTCTTGCGTTCCAGCTTGTCTTCAATCTTGGTGGTATCTGCCACTTGTAACCTCTTTCGCTGCAATCTCTTCAGTATTCCCGGCAATCGGGTAGACG